>Ga0364882_10195_pt1 | contig 10103 bp, 6 predicted proteins | sample SorcelJu500001C3_4_FD_206925 | JGI IMG/M metagenome (GOLD analysis project Ga0364882, IMG submission 206925) | Enriched cells from Trout Bog Lake Hypolimnion, Wisconsin, USA - BchlTB.July23.5000.01.C3 | ecosystem: Environmental > Aquatic > Freshwater > Lake > Hypolimnion/Profundal zone | place... | reverse complement strand
GCGTCTGGAGCACCTTGCCGATGGCATCGTCGGTTTCCATAACCCAATCAGCATACAGGCTTAAACCGCTCTTTTTCCGCTTTGCCTCGGTGACCGCCCAAGGCTGGTGCGGCGCGGGGAGCGCCAGGTAGAGCAAAAACGGCTGCTTGGTTTTCGCCGAGTCGGTCAGCACGGAGCAGGTCCGGTCGATCATGAGGGGCATCGTCTTGTAAAAGTCCCAACCTTTTACGGCTGGTCCCTGCACTTCACCAAGCATAGCCGCGGGCAGCACTTCTTCGGATTTGAGGAACTCGCTCGGTATCCCGACCGTCCGGTCGTTCTCGATCATGCAATAGGGGGGATAGCCCGGCGCATCCACTCCGTAATACATGTCAAAACCCAATGCGGTCGGCCCGCCGCCGATCGGTCGGGAAAAGATTTTTTGCCATGCGGCGCGCTGCTCTTCCGTGGGCTCAGGTGTCTTATAGCCCGCCACAGGCTTCACGGAATAAAAACCATCCACTGCAAAGTCCTCTATGGATGGCGTGCGGGGATTGCCCTCCCCCTCAGATTCCGCCTCGATCTGCTCCAGCGTTTTCGTCCCCATCAGCTTGTTCTCGTTTTCCTGAATCGGCCAATTCCAGCCGATATGCCATTTACCAATCGCCGCCGTCCGGTAGCCATTTTGCTTCGCGAGAGAACCAATCGTCATGCGATCCGGGGAAATGAGGGGAGGTCCGCCAAATCCGCCAAAAACCCCGCGCTGGCACCGGCTGCGCCAATCATACCGCCCCGTAAGGATAGAGTAGCGGGATGGGGTGCAGGCGGCGGCTGACGAATGCCCGTCCGTAAACCGCATCCCCTCCTTCGCCAGCCGATCCATGTTCGGCGTGGGAATTTTTCCATGTTCCGGGTTGTAACACTGCACGTCTCCATAGCCGAGGTCGTCTGTTAGAATGATGAGAATATTCGGCTTTTGCACCGATGGCTCCTGGCTTGGCAGCTTCCCTGCTTGGGTCTCCGGGGCCAACAATGTCAATCCGAGGCAGAAAATTCCCGTCGTTAATAATTGGCGCGTTTGCATGATTTTAATTTTCGAATTTCTCACGTTTTAGGGGGACAAAACAAAACTGTTTTTTGCTGTGTGGCTCAGATTACGAAAAATACCTCTTCAACGTCATGTCACAAAAATTGCGACGTGGATCGGCTTGACCTTGGCAAGCTCCAGCTTCCGTGCTTGCGTTTCATAGGACATTGGGGCCGCTGCGGCGCATTGTGAAGCATATGGCTCCGCAGCGCGCGCCGCCGAAAGGGCAGGCTCAATGATTTCAGTTCCCATTATCGGGCTTCTTCTTGTCGGCAGGCTGCGATGACGGCGTGGTAGGTGGATCCTCCGGATTGATGTACCAGTCGCTATCCACATGCGATTGCGCGAACATCGCCTTGGCGCGCGTCACCAGGTCGGGATGTTGCTTCGACAACTCCTGCGTGCAGCCCGGATCCTGATCGACGTCGTAAAGATGCATTTGGCTATTCGGGCGCTCCCGCATCGCATACCACGGACCGAAACGCACAGCTTGGCCATGGGTCGTCAGTCCCCCGTTTTCCCAGTAGAGATAATCGTGCTTTTTCTGGCGATCCGCCTGGCCGAGCATCTCGGGGGCAAAACTGATGCCGTCGGTGGGCGGCGAAGCAACCCCCGCCAATTCCGCCAAGGTGGGCATCAGGTCGTAGAACGCCAGCAGGTGCCGGCTCTCGCCCGGCTTGATATGCCCGGGCCAATGCGCCAGCAGCGGCACCCGGCAGCCCCCTTCATAAAGAGCGAACTTTCCGCCCGGCCAGGGACCCTTGTTCTTGAAGAGCGGATCATCCTCAAAACGCTTCCGTCCGAAATAACCGGACGCGCTGTAGCCATTGTCGCTGGCAAACAGGATCAGCGTGTTCTCCTCCAAGTGGAGTTCATGCAAGAGGCCGGTGATCTCGCCCACGCACTGGTCCAGCCACGTCACCATCCCCGCCCATTCCTTGTTCATGATCGGCCAATCCTTGTCCTTGTATTGGCCGAGGCTCGGAACAATCAGCGGCCCGTGCGGCAGTTGCGTGGCGTAATAGAGAAAGAACGGCCGGTCTTTGTTGCGGCGGATGAACTCCATTCCCGCCGCATGGATGAGCGATTGCGAATTTATGGCCTTGAGGGAATCGGCCACGCCTGGCACCAGCAGTTTTCCCTGCGCGTCGTAGTCCGCCGCTCCGAGCTGCTTGTGGATGTCGTAACTTTTATTTTCAGGAATCGGCACCTCATGATCATTTTCCCACATCGCATACGGGTAATAAGAATGCGCCGCGTTTTGATTATAATGGCCAAAGGAGTAGTCAAACCCCTTCTTGAAGGGCGCCCCCTCGGTATCCGGGGTACCCAACCCCCACTTGCCGACGTAGCCAGTGGCATAACCGGCGTGCTTGAGCATCTCCGCCACCGTCACGTCCTCACTCTTCAGATTGCCGTCCTCGCCCTTCCGATACCCCGGCCAAGGCTTCTGCACGCCATTGCAACGGATCCGGCAGTGACCCATGTGCCGGCCCGTCATCAGCCCCGCCCTCGAGGGCGCGCATTCCGGAGCGGCGGAATAGGCTTCAGCAAAGCGCATCCCCTCGGCTGCGAGCCGGTCGATGTTGGGCGTTCGAATCAGTTTCTGCCCGGTATAGCCCAAATCGACGTAGCTCAGGTCGTCGGAGAGGATAAGGATCACGTTGGGGTGCGACGCCGTGTTCGCCAAGGGGGAAGGTTCGGCAGCGTTCAGCTTGCCAAGCAACGCCAACGGGGAAATCACTGCCGATAATAGGAGTTTGTGTGCTTTCATAACTGTTTTTTGCTGTGTGGCTCAGATTACGAAAAATACCTCTTCGACGTCATGTCACAAAAATTGCGACGTGGATCGGCTTGACCTTGGCAAGCTCCAGCTTCCGTGCTTGCGTTTCATAGGACATTGGGGCCGCTGCGGCGCATTGTGAAGCATATGGCTCCGCAGCGCGCGCCGCCGAAAGGGCAGGCTCAATGATTTCAGTTCCCTTTCTTGGCTTTCTTCTTGTCGGCAGGCTGCGATGACCGCACGGGAAGTTCCAGACGAATTTCAACAAATCCGGTGCCGATGCCCCAAGGGCGCGCCAGGGCTCACGCATCTAAAATAACCGAGACCCCTTGGTGCACCGAACTGCCAAGAAAAGCTCACGCAAAGACGCAAAGTCGCAAAGGTTCGGAGCGGAAAAATCGCGCAAAACCCCGTTCGTTTCGCCAAAACCGGTAAAAATTTTGCCGGGAGTTCTTCTTTTCTTTGCGCCTTTGCGTCTTTGCGTGAAAATGATTTAGATGCGTGAGCCCTGAAAGGCGCGCCCGAACCCATTGACAACAATGGAGGAAACTGAAAGCGGGCTGGCGCTTGGTGCTTTGTCCGCCGCAGCGACGGGCACGGATATGAATGCGACTGATGCGCTTACAAACCCGGCAAGCCATAGAACCCTGCGACGGTAGGTCGCGTGGGCTGGTTCGGGCGCACCTGCATTTGATCCACAGTTGTAGTTGGGGTCATGTTTATGTTTTTTTCATGTTGTTCAAATGGCGTGTTATTAAGTTAAATTTTGGTCAAGACATTGCATTGAATGGGAACATCTGCATCCATTACAGATGGCAATTGACGTCTGTAGCTTGACCGGCCTTGAGGGCAAGCTTCTCCTCCTTCCCTCCTGGTGTGATGATCATCACGGTCTGGTCCTTGTCCGAGACCAACGTCGCTTTGGCGCCCTTCTCATCCCAAGAAAGTTCTTTCAGAGTAATGGCCCCGCGCAGACGCAACCCCTTAATCGAGCCGCTCTTCCATTGCGGCGGACGGGCGGGGAAGAACCGGATCAGCCCCGGATCGGAGTAGACCAGGGTCGAGGCGCACACGTAAGGGAACCCGCCACAGATATCGACGTTGAACATGGGGAGCCGTAACAGGTGTTTGTTTGCCATGCCGGGCAGCCATCCCTCCCTGGCCATTGCATTGATCCCGTGCTGAGCCCATTCCGCATTCCCGGTGTGGGCTGCCGCCAAACTCACAAATGCATAACCAAAGGCCAAGCCCGCCGAATTATCCAAATAATCGAAGCGCTTCTCCACCGAGTGCGCCACGGCCTTGACCAATTCAGGATTATCGACGATTTCCCCGGGCATTTCATCATACAGAGGATAAAAATGCGAGGCGTGCCGGTGGATGTTCCGATCCTGCAATCCCGGCCAGAGCCATTCCCGGAAGGACCCATCTTCGCCAACCTGATAATCCGGCATCTTGGCCAACAGCGCCTGCCATTTCGCCTGCAACTCCTTGTCGCACTCCAACTCCTTGGCCGAGGTAATCGCATGCCGCAAAAGTTGTTTGGCAGCCCCCACCTCCATTGTGGCATTCACCGTGAGGGTGGCGCCCAAATCCTTTGGCTCGTTCTCGGGGGAATAGGTGGGTGCAAAGATGAACTTCCCGTTCTTATCCTTCTCAGTGAGGAAATCTTCATAAAATGTCGCGGTCTCCTTCATGAGGGGGTAGGCCCGCTCGGCCAGAAATTTGCGGTCGCCCGTTGTGAGCCAGTAGTCGTAATAGGATTGAAGCGCCCAGGGCATCCCCGCATACCAGTAATAGAAGGGGTAAGCCGCGCCCACGCCCACGAACACGGGGGCCGTGGTCAACTGGGCCGGCATCAGCAGGCCGCGGGTGCCAAGGATTTGCTTGGCCAGCTCCCGGTAACCGGGGACGAACCGCTCATGGTAGCGGAAGAACGGCTCCAACAGTTCCGGCGTATTGCCCATGGCAAGGAAGGAGACCGCACAAGGCAGGTTGCCATCGGTGGTCATGGCCGAGCCCCAGGGTGCCAGCCAACAGCCATTCCAGAGCCCTTGCAGATTGGGCGGGTTATAGCCCGTGCTGCTGATAATGTTATAGCGACCGGCGTCAAAAGCCCGCTCGATCTGGGCCAGCGGCGCCTTGGTCTCTTTGGCCGCCTTGGCGCCCTTTGTTTCCTTGGATTCGGCAATGAGTTCATCGGAACTCTTGGCCCGTTCCTCGGCCGGGGCATTCAGCGAGAAACTCACCCGCCCCATCAAATCCCCGTGAATCTTGGCGTGAGCGGCCAGCAATTGGTCGTAATCGGCCGGAAGCGCGGCCAGTTCCTTCTGGATCGCCTCCAGATTGTTCTGCGCATCCCCACGCATCCGGGGGCGAATCTTAATCAACACCAAAATCTCGTTGGCACCTTCGATCTTGTAACCTGGTTGCGTCCGCCCGAAGCTGCCCCCTTTGTGCACGATCCGCCCCACGGCCTCGCATCCGAGCAAGGGATTGATCTCATTGGGCGTGGCATAGGTGGTCTGGAACTTGAGGTATTTGTCCGGCAAAGCTCCCAGTTCAACCGACTTGACCCGCTTGGCAATTTCTTGGATTTCCTTGAAGCTTTTGCCGGGGAGTTCGCCAAACGCGAGTTCGGCACTTTGCTTGCCGTTGCCGGTCAGCCGGACCACGATCACATTGTCGGCACGGGAAACGAAGGTACTGCGGCGGAAAATGCCTTCAGGAGTCTGGTAAGTAACGCTAGCCTCCCCGGTCATGAAATCCACCGAGCGCTGGTAGCGTGTCACATCGGTGTTCTCCTGCTCGATCTGTAGCGTCATCGCCCCGATGTACGTGTCTGTGAATGTCGGCTCGTAGGGCATGCTATGGATTGCTTTATCCATGGCCGCCCCTGCTTCTTTATAATTTCCCTCCATGCATAACTTCTGGATTTGCGGGAAGACAGTGCTCATCACCACCGGTTTTGAGCTCGAGCGCTTTTCCCGGGGCAGATACAACGCAGCGTGGCTCAGGTAAAGGGTGTCGTTGATCGGATTTCCCGGCACCATCACCCCCATGGTGCCGTTGCCGGTCAGCAGCGACTGCTGCCAGCCCGGGGCGGGCCGCTGGCTCACGAAACCGCGGGCCGGCGCGGCAAACCAGGCATTCGTCCCGCTATTGGTAGCCGCATCCTGCGCGAGGGCTTGCCCCAACAGGCCGGCGCTCATTACCGCGATCCCGATGATCGATTTCAGTTTCATGTTTCTTTGTCTCATAGTTTTGATTCCGACGGTTCGCTGCTGTGGTGATGGCATCCTCTGATCTGTATGCGGAATCCTGCCGAGGCGCCCGCGCTACGGTCCACGCCTCGGGGACAAGCAACGTCCCTCCAAAGTTGCCTGTTCCCCGGGGAGGGGCACAGCCCAGAAAGCCTCAGTACGGAACGCATTTTGGATGTTCCTGAGGCCCAAATGGCCACCACATTTACTCCATCAGAGTCGAGGATGAGCGGGCTCAATCGTCCCATTCAACTTTATCACTGTCGATTTGGTATTTCTCGGGAAGGTGCTGCACATCCCCTGCGCCAAACTCATGCCGCTTGTCCCAATACTCCCAGAATTTCAGCGTTCGTGCGTAATTCATGTTCTTGTCGACGCCCTCGCCGAGTTCCTTGCCCGCCTGCCTGGCTTCGGCGATCATCCGTTGCACCCGCTCAGCCTGGGCGGGGTCCTTGGCCAAGTCCTTTTTCTCAAAAGGGTCTTCCTTGATGTTGAACAGCTGCGTATACCGCGCGTTGCTGTAACAGACATTGTAAAGCAGGAGTTTGTAATCTCCCTCCCGGAAGGTGCGGATCTCATGACGGTAGGCAGTATACAAATGCTGCCGGTGCACATGGTTGGGATCGGTGATCGATCCAGCGAAACTCTTGGCCTCGACTGTTGTAGGAACTGGCACTCCGACCAAGTCCAGCATCGTCGGCAGGGTATCGGAAAGATAGACGAATGTGTCGCGCTTTTGCCCAGCCGGAATGCCGGGCCCACAGAGGATAAGGGGTACATGGTTGTCGGTCTCATAAAGGCTCTGCTTGTGGATCAGGCCGTGATCTGAATGCGACAAACCGTTGTCCGAGGCAAAAATAATCAGGGTGTTCTTGGTCAACCCCGTGCGGTCGAGTTCATCAAGAATCCTGCCAATCTGTTTGTCGTAGCCGGTGATCACCGCATAATACTCTGCGAGCGCCTTCTGCATCTGCTCCGAGGAGGACTTGCTGGTAATGCCTCCCTTGACGGTACTGACGCCGTAGGGCCGACAATCCGTGTCGCGCAGCGTGAAACCAGCAAACTCCGCGTGACTCGCCATGGAGTTAGGCGCAAGGGGCGGAAGGTGTTGGCCTTGGTAAAGGGCCAGATCTTCCGGAGCGGGACTGAGAGGGTCGTGCGGAACAGAGATCGCAAAACTAAAGTAGAATGGACGTTTGGTCCGCTCTGGCTCGCGCAGGTAAGCGATGGCTTTATCCGGGCAGATGTCCTTGTTCTTGGGACTAAACGTTTCGGAGAAAACCTCGCAGCGATCAGCGGCGTGGCACCCCGGGTTGTAGGTCCGGCCGTTCTTGCCGAGGTAAAAGGTGTCATATCCACTGGCTCGCAGCATCTGGAAATCCACCTGCACGGAGGGATTGTTGCCCTTGGAACCGATGTCCATGGGAATGTGGAACAGGGTGCGGCCGGTCATCAACATGGCCCGGCTGGGCGTGCAAACGGCCGTCTGATCGCTGCCCATCACATAACAGTTGTTGAATGTTACCCCCTGCTTTACCAATCGATCGATATTGGGGGTGTGAATATAGGAATTTCCTAGCGCGCCGATGCAATCCGGCCGCATGTCATCGGCCAAAATAAACAGGATGTTAGGCTTTTGAACCCCACTCTCCGGGGCTGATGGCTGCTGATTTGCGTGGGCGGCCCGGATTGACAATGTCAATCCGAGACAAAAAATACCCGTCGTTAATAATTGGTGCGTTTTCATTGTTTTATTTTTTGGTGTGTTTTCATTGTTTTATTTTTTTTCGTAGGGAAACCCCATTGAGAGAAATTCTGATTTCTTCAAAGGATTCTGCTCTTTTTCAGCCCAGGGCCAATAGATTTGGAAACGGGCCCTGGACTTGCTCGTGACCGCCTCGATGGGGAAAACCATCGAGGCGGTTCGACCGTGTGCCAGGCCAGGATGATTTTTAACGCCCGCCTGAGCCATCCCCCGCCATCTGCAGGTCGGCAAGGACCGTCTCATCGGGATCGTAATCATCGTCGCCTTCGTCAGCCGAGCCTCCTGTGACCCCGTTACGCAAGCTGATCAGGTCGTCGGAAACAACGACCTGGGAAGTTTTTGCGGCAGCGGGCTTTTGGGGCATGCCTTGCCTTTGGGCAAAGAGCCACTCCAGCACTTCCGGGTTATCCCATACATTATCCAGTAATACTTGTTCATTTTGCGCGTATTCCGTATACTTGGCCACCGTGGAACCGGCGGCCTTGAGCGCCTCATCCATTTTACGCGCATCCGCAACCGGCGCCACTGCGTCGTGCCCCCCATGGAATGCCCATACCGGCAGATTCTTTATCGCAGCCAGATGCGATGAGGAACCAGCGCCCCCCACCGGCAATAGCGCCGCGAAGAGTTCGGGATGGCGCTGCGCCAAGAGCCAAACGCCTGTTGCTCCTTTTCCCTCCCCGGTTAGATGGACGTTCCGGGGTTCGATCGGATATTCTTGAAGCACCTTCTTGATCAGCGCGCAAATGCGATCAGCAGCCGCATTTGGATCGCTTTCGCCTCCCAGGGTTGGAGATTTCACGGACAACAGAAAGACTGGGTGTCTGTTCTGTATCGCCGCCTTATGAAACTCCGCATAGGCGGGATTGTCGTCCCCTTCCAGGCAGACCAGCAGCGGGAATTTCACTCCCCGCTTGAACATCGGCTCCAGCACTTCATATTGAATTGATTCAAACTCGCCCTTGATAGCCCCTTTGTAATCCGGGTTGAGGGCTGGGACCACCGCATTGGTCTCCTTGAGATAGGCATCGATCAGATTGGAAAGCTTGGCCACAACCTCGGGCCGACTGCGATGGCAGTCCAGCGTCTCGCCCACATCTTCCTTCAGGTTGTAAAGCTCGTAGCGATGCGCCCGGCCCACTCCGTCAAAGAAATGGCGATACATTTTCCAGCCCTCAAACATGATCGCCGCGACCGGCGCTTCGCCGTGGTGTCCATACTGCGGCAAATAAGTGAAGATCGGCTTCTCCTCCATGGCCTTGCCGACCAGCGCCGGGGCAATACTGCGACCATCGAACTTCGGCAGATTTTTTAACCCGCAGATATCCGCCAGGGTGGGGAACCAATCGCGGGTATTGACCGGCAGGTCGCAGGTGGTGCCAGCCTTGGTGACGCCCGGCCAGATGACAAAACCCGGCACGCGCACGCCGCCTTCCCATGTATCGCCCTTGCCCCCGCGCAAAGGCGTGTTGTCGGTGATCTGGGGCGTCCCATAATTGACCCCGCCGTTGTCGGAATAAAACACCAGCACGGTCTTCTCCGCCAGACCGGCTTCCTCCACGGCCTTCCAGACTTTCCCGAATGCCGCGTCGGTGCTCTTGATCATGGCGGCATACACCGGGTTGTTTTGCCCGGAGGTCGCTTTTTTCGCTTTGAAATAATCGATCATGTCCTTGCGGGCCTGGATCGGCACATGCACCCCGTAGCTCCAGAAATTCATGTAGAACGGATGGTTTTTGTTCTCCTGGATGAACTTGACGGCGTGGTCGGCGAGGCAATCGTCAATGTTGCGGCCCTTGTTTGCCGGCACATTCTCCCCTTCCCAGTCGGGCCAGGGGCCTAGATGGCCGGGCCGGATCGGCCCCGGCGTATTCACGTGCGGCACATCGAGATCGAAACCATGCTCGATCGGAGAAAAAGGAACCGGTCCGACATGCCATTTTCCAAAATGCCCGGTAATGTAGCCGTTGGCTTTGAAAACCTTCGCAATGGAAGGGTATTCCGTCGAAAGGCGAGACGCGCTCACGACCATCATTGCCCGCTGATTGGGCGGGGCGGCTTTCATGCCCCCGGGCAGTTCACGCCAGTTGGTGTTCAATTCTTGAGGGGTGTAGATCCGGGGTTGCACGAAAGCCTTGAGCACCTCCAAAGGGTCCCCCCCGCGTGGCGAGGTGAATCCGGTTCGAGCCGGGTCCAGGCCGGTCAAGATGCTCGCGCGAGATGGCG
>Ga0364882_10205_pt1 | contig 10616 bp, 12 predicted proteins | sample SorcelJu500001C3_4_FD_206925 | JGI IMG/M metagenome (GOLD analysis project Ga0364882, IMG submission 206925) | Enriched cells from Trout Bog Lake Hypolimnion, Wisconsin, USA - BchlTB.July23.5000.01.C3 | ecosystem: Environmental > Aquatic > Freshwater > Lake > Hypolimnion/Profundal zone | place... | reverse complement strand
CTTCAGGTTTTATCGGAAGTAGATTTATTGAGTTATATGCTCATAAATATAAAAACATACTTGCATTACTTCATAACGACCATAGTTATAAACCATTATATGGTTGTTCCTTTGTTGTTGCCCCCTTGGTTGATTATAAATTACTTTTGCTAAATACAGCGAATATAGATGTTTTTGTTAATTGTTCATTTGATCATAAGTATAAAGATAATGTGGCCGGTATTAAGAATATATTAAAGATTTGTAAAATTAATAATATAAAGCAACTTATTCATATCAGTACGGTTTCTGTTTATGATATATATAATCATAAGCATATAAATGAAAATGTTTTATATTCAAAATATAATGATCCCTACACAAAAGAAAAAATAAGACTTGAAAAAGAGATTGATAGATATATAAGCAAGTGTGATTTCGATATCACTATATTGCAGCCATCAATTGTTTACGGTATAGGAGGAAACTGGTCAAAATATGCACTAAGTGCATGTAAACATAGTAGAATATGTTTGCCTTTTAAAGGAAATAAAAAGTGTAATGCGGTTTATGTGGATGATGTCGCACAAGCTATTTATTTAAGCACACAGTTCCCTCTCAAAAATGAAAAAATATTAATATCTGGAAACGAAGATATATCGTGGGGAGACTTTTATTTGTCTCACCATAATATATTATCTGATTTATCTCTACCATCTTCTTGTTCCATAGTTAAGTGTGTTAATGATAATGATTTCTCGGTAAATCCCGTTATTAATAGTATATTTAAATTATGGTATTTTACGCCATTAGGAATATTTTTCAATTTATTTACTGATAGTCTAAAAAGGATTAGAAATCGAAGTTATGTACAAATTATTACTCCTCTGGATTTTTTTAAATTTCTAATGTCACCTATTATTAATACTGATATGGAACTAATTGGCGTGACAAAAAAAAATTCATTCTATTGAAAATAATGTTGATATCTCAAAAGCAGCAAAATTATTAAATTACTATCCTAATTATACAATAAATATAAGTGCTGGGATTATGAAAATCAAAATTGCTGAAATATTAATATCCCAGTCTCTTTCATAATACATGTTGTTATAATCATAACGATTAATGCGAAATAATAATACGATTTCAATTATTGCAGGCGGTTGTGGATTTATTGGTACATCGCTTATTTCTAAGCTTCTTCTAAATAATTATAGCGTCATTATCCTTGATAATTTCTCCAATGGGCATATTAGCTATGCACAAGCCAATATTAATAACCCAAGGTTTAAAATATTAGAAGTTGATATTGCTGATAGACTGCAATGTGAAAATGCATTTAATATTGCATCTGGATATGGCTCTATACAGGAAGTGTGGCATCTTGCTGCAAATTCAGATATTCCTGCTGGGGTTGAAAACCCTGATGTTGATTTGAAAGACACTTTTCTTACAACATTCGAATTATTACGTTCTATGAGGCAGTATGATGTAAAGACGTTTCATTTTGCATCAAGTTCTGCTATTTATGGAGATTTAGGGACAGTTAAGTTGTATGAGGGCATTGGTCCTCTTCTCCCGATCTCAAACTATGGTGCCATGAAGCTTGCTTCTGAGGCACAGATTAGTGCGGCAGCAGAGTGTTTTCTTGAGCGTGTTAATATTTTTAGGTTTCCTAATGTCGTTGGTACACCTGCCACTCATGGTGTGATTCTTGATTTTATTAATAAGCTTGCTTCTGATTCGCATGAGCTTCATGTTCTTGGTGATGGTACTCAACAGAAAGCCTATTTGCATGTATCTGATTTAGTGGATGCCATGTTTGCTATTTCTTCAAGGAAGATTGATGTGAAAATTGATGTTGTTAACATTGGACCGGTCGATGATGGTGTTACCGTGCGTTGGATTGCTGAGCAGGTAGTTGCTCGGATTAGTCCAGATGCGAAGATTATGTATGGTAAAGGTAATAAAGGGTGGGTTGGTGATGTTCCACGGTTTAACTATTCAACAGATCGTTTGCAATCTTATGGATGGTCACCAAAGCTAAATTCATCAGAAGCTGTGCTTCGTGCAATCGATGAAATTGCTATACAACAGGGGTATTAATATATAATTTCATGTTAGTTGCTCAAGAATCCCCCCCCAAAGTGTCCATCGTAGTACCTACATTCAATGAATCTGAAAGTGTGCTAGAACAGAGTTTTGCGAGTTTGGTCTCGCAGTCGTTTGGAAACTTCGAATGTTTGGTTATTGATGATAGTACTGATTTAATGTCGGCTCAAGCCTGCCAAAAGCTTTGTGAACAAGATAAGCGCTTTTCTTATGTTCATCCAGAAAAAAGGCTTGGTCTTGCCGCAAGCTTGAATCTCGGTATTTCGAAAGCAAAAGGGGATTTGATTGCGCGTTTTGATGCTGATGATCTCTGTATGCCTAACCGACTAGAGCTCCAGGTATCCTTTATGGATGCTTATCCTGATGTAGATATCCTTGGTGGCAGCCTTGAAATTATGAATGAAGAAGGTAAGACGTTAGCTTTTCGAAATTATCCTTCTGACCACTCCAATATAGAACGTCGATTGCAGACTACTACCGCTATTGCGCATCCAACAGTGATGATGCGCAAATATATTATTGATAGATTCGGAGGTTATGATACCAGTTTCCGATTTTCTGAAGACCTTGATTTATGGTTGAGATTGGTTAATCGTGGGGTCAAATTTGCAAATCTAAGCGAGGTCTTGGTGCGTTATCGTCAACAGTCCACACATCGAAATCCTCTTCATTGGCGTTTCAATCTGAAAGCCAGAACGAGTAATATGAGCATGCGCTACTTGCCTCTTCGTTTTCTTGGTATCTGTGCCATAGCTGTATGGGGCAGCATACCAGCATCAATACAGGAAAGGATATATAGTGTCATGCTACTCCGTAATGATTGACCATTCTATATCCTCAACTCTATGAGTTTCAAAAATATATCTAGTCAGGTTGCAATCCTTGCTGGTGGGATGGGTTCTCGTTTGAAATCTCGAACGGGAAACCTTCCAAAGCCTATGGCCCCGGTTATGGGCCGTCCTGTACTTGAGCATCAAATTGAGCTTTGTAAACGTCACGGTTTTATACGTATTGCATTGTTGGTTCATTATGAGTATGAAGGTATTTGTGCATATTTCGATGATGGTAAGCGGTGGGGTGTTGAGCTGGCCTATCATGTGGAGCAGAATGCTCGGGGAACAGCAGGGGCTTTGCTTGATGCATGTGAAGGTCTTGACGATAGGTTCATTGTGCTCTATGGTGACACCTATGCAGATGTTGATCTATGTGCAATATGGGATAGCCATACTGCCAGTGGGGCTCATGCTACGCTGTTTTTGCATCCTAATGATCACCCGCATGATTCTGATTTGGTTGAGGTTGACAATAATTCCCGATTGGTTGCTATGCATCCGTACCCACATCCGGAGTCTGAGCTATATCCAAACCTTGTTAATGCCGCTCTTTATGTTTTGGAGCGTGATATTCTGAAAAGAGTAGTATCGGCTACAGGGAAGTCTGATCTTGCCAAGCACACGTTTCCAGCAATGCTTGCTGCAAAGATGCCTATTCATGCATATAGGACTCCTGAATACATCAAAGATATGGGTACCCCTGACCGTATCGATAAGGTTGAGCGAGATATTCTTGTCGGTTTACCGGAACGTCTATCATCTCGCCAGCTAAGGCAGGCTGTTTTTATGGATCGTGATGGTACGTTAAATGTTGAGGTAAACCATCTGCATCTGCCGTCTCAATTAGAGTTACTGCCCGGTGTAGCGGAGGCTACCCATGCTCTCAATAGGGCTGGTGTTTTAGCTATAGGAGTGACCAATCAACCGGTTGTTGCTCGTGGGGATGTAACTTGGGAGGAGCTGCATCGTATCCATGCCAAACTTGACGAACTGCTTGGCCAGGGTAAAGCATATCTTGATCGTCTTTATGTATGTCCTCACCATCCGGAACGTGGTTTTGCCGGGGAGGTGCCTGAACTCAAAATCGATTGTGATTGTCGTAAGCCACGTACCGGGATGTTTGATCGTGCAGTAGTCGAGTTGAACATTGACCGTAGGAGTTCATGGATGGTGGGTGATACAACTTCTGATATTCGTGCGGGTAAAAATGCAGGGTTGCGAACCATTCTTGTTCGTACAGGTTATGCTGGTCTTGATGGCAAATATTCTGATGAGCCAGACTATGTCATGCCTGATTATTCAGCAGCAGTAGATTGGATTCTCCGTGGTCATTCGTCTATTGCTCGACAGTTATTCTCTGTAACGGCATCAATAGTAAAAGCCAAACAACGGTTGATATTAGTTGCTGGTCCTGCACGAGCAGGGAAGAGCTCTACAGCGTGTGTTTTAGCTGAGCAACTGAGAGCTTCAGGTTGGGTAGTTCATGTACTGTCGCTTGATAGTTGGCTTCAGCCGATTGATCAGCGTCCAGAAGGTGGTGGCGTTCTCAATCGTTATGACATGCAAGCAGTTTTGTCCACATTAACCCCAATTCTTGAGGGTGGACGTCACTGGATTCAGTTGCCGTTTTACGAACGGATGTCTCGCACTCTCAAGTCTGGGCTTCAACATTCGATTGGCCCCGAAGATCTTATCATTCTTGAAGGAGTTCCGGCGTTGCTGGAGCCTGCATTAATTGATTCTGCAGATATTCGTGTTTTTGTTGATGTAGATGATGACAATCGAGTACGCCGCTTGAAAGATGATTATACTTGGCGTGGGGCGTCTTGGGATGATGTTGAGACTCGATTGCATTCTCGTGATCGGGATGAATTACCCGCTGTTCGTGCAAGCGCCAAGTATGCGACCCACTATATTACCAGTTATTGAACAATCATGATTATCAGTAAAACCCCTTTACGAATGAGCTTTGTAGGAGGCGGTAGTGATTTGCCTGCCTTTTATCAGGAAGAATCTGGTGCTGTATTATCTACTTCAATAGATAAGTATATGTACATTGCGCTGAATCGAAAGTTTGACGGCCGCATCCGCATTAACTATTCACGAACGGAAGAGGTTGATTGTCCTGAACAAGTTGAACACCCCCTTGTCCGTGAGGCGCTCTTTCTCACTGGTATCAAAGGCGGTATTGAAATAGCATCTTTGGCCGATATTCCCTCTAAGGGTTCTGGTCTTGGTTCCTCTAGTACCTATACTGTTGGAATTCTCAATGCTCTTTACGCATACAATAACCAGTTTGTTTCAAAAGAAACGTTGGCGAGCATGGCATGCGATATTGAAATTAATCGTTGTGGAGAGCCCATCGGCAAGCAGGATCAGTATGCAGCAGCGTATGGCGGTTTTAATCTTATTCGTTTTCACCCTGACGAATCGGTTTCTGTCGATCCTGTAATTTGTAAACCAGAACTTCTTAAAAACCTGGAAGATTCTACCCTGGTTTTTTTTACAGGTCGTACACGCAGTGCATCGGAGGTGCTTTCCAAACAGTCGAAGTCCTTGCGTTCTAAAGACAGCAAGTCGATCATGAGACGTATGGTTCAGTTGGCCTTTGATCTTAAGGCTGAATTGGAAGCTGGATCACTTGATAATTTTGGATCTATCCTTGATGAAAATTGGCGATTGAAGGCTCAGTTATCTCATGGGATCACAGACCCTCAAATTGATGCCTGGTATGCGGTGGGCATGGCAAATGGGGCTACAGGCGGAAAGATATTGGGAGCGGGAAACGGTGGGTTCATGATTTTTTTTGCACATCCACATCTTCATCAAAAAATAGCCAATGCTTTGTCGGATATGGAACGCGTTAAATTTGGGTTTGAGCGTAATGGGGCGCAAATTGTTTTTTATCAACCAACTGAGTAGTTCATATTATGAGTCATATACCGTTTTCTATCAATAACTATGTTGCGGCACTTGCTTCATTATCTAATAAGCTGAATATTGCTGAGCTTCAGTCGGGGATAGATCTTATTCGGGCAAAATTTGAATTAGGCAAGAAAATCATAACCTGCGGTAACGGCGGCAGTGCCTATACGGCATCACATTACATAACAGACTGGAACAAGATGGTCAGTCTTGCAACTAACAAAAAGTTTTACGGAATTTCCCTTTGTGATAACATTGGTATTATGACTGCCTTCGGAAATGATATTTCATACGATGAAATATTTTCAGGACAGCTTAAAGCTATTCTTGATGAAGGTGATCTCGTGGTAGCTATTAGCGGTAGTGGTAATTCAGCAAATGTGATAAAAGCTGTTGAATATGCTAATTCTATCGGAGCCGATACTTTAGCTATCGTAGGATATGATGGCGGAAAGTTGAAAGCAGTATCAAAATACTCAGTGTGGGTACCATCATTTGATATGCAGTTATGTGAAGATTTTCACATAATATTTGGTCATATGGTTATGAAAGCACTTTGCGGATCATCAATACAGGCTGCTGCGAATATTGAATAATTTCTGATCACTCATTAGTTGAGTAAAGTACCCTTTAGTTCGGATTTTTTATTTTATTCAAAACACAACTTTCCATGAAAAAGGCTTTGATCACCGGTGTTACCGGGCAGGACGGCGCTTATCTCGCCGAGTTTTTGTTGGGTAAGGGATATGAAGTGCATGGCATTAAGCGCCGTTCTTCATTGTTTAATACGTAACCGTCCCCTTTGGGGGACGTTGTTTTTATCGTACAGTTGTGAGTCTAGCGAAGACTGGGGTAGGTTATCTCAAATGAATCAAATTGAGTATATTTCGCTGGAAAAGTGTAAAAATGCAATTAAAGAAGTAATATGATTACATTGCAAGGCGATAATATTTAATTTCATCATTTCCTAATGATAGCCTAAGATGCTGGATGCATAGCACCTTACATGGATACTCCGACCGATCATTATGACAGCCCGTGGAAAGAAGCCATTGAGCACTATTTTCCGGAGTTTATGATGTTTTACTTTCCTGATGCTTATGCAGGGAAGGAACAGTGCTGAGTGCTGAGACGCGAGTGCTGAGTGAAAGAAAGTGCGGAGAGTTGGCAGTTTGCACTTGGCAGTCGGCAGGGAAGAGAGTGCCGAGTGATGAGGGAAGGACGAAATTGGACACTACCCACTGTTTTGCTCAGCACTCAGCACTCAGCACTTTCTTTGAATGTTTGTCTACAACTACCGGATTTTTGATCGATACAAAAAACCCGTAGCAAGTCTGGCGGTGTTGGCCGATGAACACAGACAGTGGAAACCGACCTCTTATGGCTACAATGTTCTGGGCTGCAGGCACACCTTGGAGTTCCCCGTAGCCAAACTGACTGATTACGACGAAAAACTCGATGAGCTGCTTGCTTCGGATAATGCTTTTGAGTTAATTACAGCAGCACATATCCTGACTAGGCAAACCCGAAAGAAGCATCAGGAGCGCTATGAAGCCAAACTCCGTTTGATAAAAATACTCTATCAACGACACTGGAATAAACAACGCGTCATCAACTTGCTTACCGTTGTGGATTGGTTAATGACACTGCCGGCTTGGCTGGACACAAAAGTGTGGAAAGAAATTGAAACAATTGAGGAGATAGAAAAAATGCAATACATCACCAGCATAGAAAGATTCGGCATAGCTAAAGGAATAACCCAAGGCATAGCCAAAGGTGAATCCAAGCTTCTGACAAGACAGCTTGAGCGACGCTTTGGCGCATTACCTGCATGGGCAACAGAGAAGTTGAGCAATGCTTCCGAATCGGCATTAGAAGCTTGGGGAGAAGCCATTCTATCAGCACCAACACTGGAAGCCGTTTTCCACGCCTATGCTTCATATACATAAAAGCACAAACCCAATTATCCTCAGAAATATATCACCATGTTTTTGGTGGGGACGGTAAAGGCGGAAGAACCGTCCCCTTTGGGGACGTTATTCATAACGCACAGTAGTTGTGCGTCCAGCAAAGTCCGACATGTTCAAAGCGAAGACAAGACCTGCCGATTGCCGACTGCCAACTATCTTCACTCAGCCCTCAGCACTATCTTTCCCAGCACTCCACACATAGAAACCTTCAACTGCCAATTATTCAATTATAAGCTTTGACGGGTTCAGGTACTCAAGAATTCTTTGTAGATTGCATAAAAACCTGTACTCGCTTGCAACGTATGGCAACGTCTAATAACATTGACCAACTGATTAGGGAAACCTTTGCAGGGTATCCTGACATCCTGCTCGGGGTGCTTTTCGGTTCCATTGCCAAAGGGACAGAAAACCCCGACAGTGACCTTGATCTGGCGGTATATGCTCAGCGCCCCATCACGGTAGAAAACAAGATGCAACTTATTGGCGCACTTGCTGAAAGGATTGGGCGTCCTGTGGATTTGGTCGATCTCTCGACGGCAGGCCTTTCTGTTACCGGGCAGATCCTGCAGAAAGGTCGACGGATTTATGGTTCGAAATCCCTTTTTGCCTCTCTTGTGACCAGATATCAGATCGACAGTGCAGATTTCATGCCTATACGCCAAAGGGTACTTAAAGAAAGGAGGTGTCGATGGATTGGGTTTTGATCGATCAGAAACTTGAAGCTCTCAGGCGAGCTACAAACAGGGTTGCAGCGCACTGTCCAGAAGATAGCGAAACGCTGGCACATGATTACGACGCCCAGGATATCGTCTCACTCAATCTGACCCGTGCGGTACAGCTTTGTGTTGACATCGCCAATCATGTTCTCTCAGAATCTGATCTGCCTGCACCTGAGACGATGGGGCAAAGCTTCGACAGGCTCTTTGAGTTGGGTGTAATCGATCAGCAGCTGTCCAGCAAGATGAAAAAGTCAGTCGGTTTCCGTAATCTGGCAGTTCACAACTACGATGCTATTGACTGGGCAATAGTGCACGCCATCTCAAAGCATCATCTCACTGATTTCAAGGATTTTGCCGAAGCAGTACTCCTCCTGCGATAGAGCCCTCAAAACTATCTTTCTCAGTGCTTTCTTTCCTCAGCACTGAGAATTGCACCTGTCATTCTGAATTTTCGAGAGGAATTCGTTAAACCTGAAACCGGAAAAGTATATTACTATTAGTTGTGATATCCGGAAAAAAATCTTTCCAGTTGCTCTATAGGATGTCGAACTGGTGTTTGGTTGTCGGCTGACGCTTCTTATGGGCGCCCACGATTCTAAAGCCTTTTTTTATTTAACATTTCAGAGGTTTCACCATGCGTTACTCTACTATATCGTCTTTCCTTATCGCGCTCCTGATTCTCCCCGGCCTTTCTGGTTGCACCAGTTTCTCTGAACTGCCTGCAGGGTCTCGCATCGCCATCGGCGAGCCTCCTCCGGGGGTCGTCAATCGGGAGATAGTTGAAATTCCTGCATCAGCAGCCTCGCCGTATCAACCGATCGATTATGTGATTGGTCCTAACGATGTGCTTTCCATCACCGTCAATGGTTCGTCTGAATTCAGTAATAGCAGCTCAATGGGAAGCACTTTATTTGGCGGTACTTCATTGGGCGGTACTTCATTGGGCAGCACTTCAATAGCAAGCAGCTCGAAGGGCTCAGGAAGCAGGGTTGATGGCCGCGGCTGTATTTATATTCCCTTGGCAGGTGAAGTTCATGTGGGCAGGCTGACGCTCTCAGCTGCTCGAAAGCTCATTGATTCGGCTTTGCGTAACTACTACAATAATCCCTGGGTGCAGGTTGAAATCGCCGAGTACCGAAACCGTATGGTTTTCGTTTTTGGCGCTGTCAAAATTCAGGGGCCCTTGCCCATCACTCCTGGTGGGATGAATCTGGCTCAGGCCATTGCGGGAGCACAGCTGCGCGATACAGGCTACAATTTGGATCAGGTCAGAATCATCCGCTCTCTTTCGCCTACGCGGGGAGAGCTTCTTGTGGTCGATTTTAAACGGGTGATGCAAGGCAAGGTTCTTCCCATGCAGTTGCATGAGGGTGATATTATTTATGTTCCTAAAAGTGCTATGGGAACCTGGAACGATGCTCTTTCTGACATTCTGCCGTCACTTCAGACAGTGAGTGCCGCTTTTCAACCCGCTGTAAATTTTCAATATCTCCAGTACCTTAAAAAATGACCACTGTGTTAAACGGCAAGTTTGAGTAATGATCTATTCCTCTTTTTCCATTGTTACACGTATAAATTAAATCGTTTATGAATCCCAACGAAAAATCTCAGCAGCAGGAAGTTAATATTTCCGATTATATCAAAATCCTGCTCCGTCGCAGAAACGTGATCATTACGGGTTTTCTTTCGGTGTTCATTGTTGCGGTGTTCTACACTTTTCTGATGAAGCCTGTCTATGAGGCCCAGTCAACCCTCTATGTGAAGGACGATAAGACGAAAATCGACGAAATGAGTAATATGCTGATGATGGGGAAGTCAGCTTCCATTCAGGCCGAAATAGAGATCGTCAAGGCAAGGAGCACCGCTGAAGAGGTGGTGAGAAAGCTTCATATGGATTGGGCTGTTGAACCCTCCTCTTCAACTGCCTCATGCCGGATCTTGTCCATTCAATCGACTCGTCTATGGTCCAAAGATGATCCATTCTACACCCTGACCATCACCGGGCCCGATTCATTTGCAGTTACGGATTCCGATGACAAACTGCTTGGACGTGGCAAGTCTGGTATACCATTCCA
>Ga0364882_10183_pt2 | contig 10715 bp, 10 predicted proteins | sample SorcelJu500001C3_4_FD_206925 | JGI IMG/M metagenome (GOLD analysis project Ga0364882, IMG submission 206925) | Enriched cells from Trout Bog Lake Hypolimnion, Wisconsin, USA - BchlTB.July23.5000.01.C3 | ecosystem: Environmental > Aquatic > Freshwater > Lake > Hypolimnion/Profundal zone | place... | reverse complement strand
TTGACTCTTTAACTCTGTGGTAAAAAATCATTTCGCTTCACCCACAAAGAAAAACTCTTTGCCATTATTATAATTATCTGAAAAATTTTCTTGCGTCAATGCAATTTTATCTTTTAACCAACTTTGCAAAGTATAAATATTGTATTGCAATGTTTCATTGATGAATTGAAACATGATCTCATCATTATAATTGTATGCTTCTGCACCTGCTTTGCCGAACTCAAATAATAATATTGGTTTTGATCGCTGAATGGTTTGTGCTGCACCTTTCATCACCAATAATTCTGCACCTTCCACATCCATCTTTATTAATGTGATCTTTATGTCCGTTGGAATGATGGCATCTAATAATTCCGTTTCAACAAAAATAGAAGTGTCTTTTTCTTTCTTATCGTATGCCCGTTTGTTTAATCCGCTGTAAGCCATATCAGTCAAAACCAAATTAAAGGAAGTGGTTTCTTTTTTATCACTCAAGGCAACGCAATATACTTTTGCATTTCGGCGAAATTTTCTTTTGAGTAATTGAAATAATTCAGGTATCGGTTCAAATGCATAATGTGCTGCTTGTGGTGCAGCTTCCATCATCATCTGTAAAATTTTTCCGGTGTTGGCACCCACATCAATGCAGATACTGTCGGGCTTGCAAATTGCTTTTATTATTTTATTCGTCAGCCTGTCGTATTGTTCATTCTTGGTGAATGCAACAGGAGAGAAGCGCATTATTTTTTTTACAATATTTTTCAGTGAGGTTATCAAGAAATGGTTTTTACATTGGCAATATATCTTCTCCACTTATCGATCAACTGTTGCATATCATCCGGCAATTCTGTTGTAAAGAACATTTCTTTATTTGTTCTCGGATGCACAAAGCCCAATGTTTTTGCATGTAAGGCACAACGCGGACAGATCTCAAAACAATTATCTGCAAACTGTTTGTACTTGGTGTAGATGGTTCCTTTCAAGATTTTATCGCCGCCATATTCCCAATCATTGAATAAAGTGTGACCGATATATTTCATGTGCACTCTTATCTGGTGCGTTCTTCCTGTTTCCAAAACACATTCAACAAGCGTCACATAGTTAAATCTTTCCAATACTTTGTAGTGTGTGATGGCATGTTTGCCTATCTCACCTTCAGGATAAGTCGTAAACATTTTCCGGTACTGCTGATGCCGTGCAATATGCGCTTCGATCCTTCCTTCATTTTCTTCCACATCACCCCAAACGACCGCTACATATTTTCTTTGTACGGTATGATTGAAAAATTGTTTTGCCAAATGTGCTGCTGCTTCTGCATTTTTTGCCAGCACAATCAAGCCTGTTGTATTTTTATCAATACGATGCACCAAACCGTAACGGGGCAAGTCTTCTTCACTCAGTGTTGGATTCTGTTTCAATAAATGATAAGCCACACCATTCAATAAAGTGCCTGTATAATTTCCAACACCGGGATGCACCACCATGTTCGGCTTTTTATTGATCACCAAAACATCATCATCTTCATACACAATATTCAACGGAATATCTTCCGGTTTTAATTCGGTGTATTCAGGATTGATCAAACTCAGCAATACAATTTCATCACCCGGTTTTGTGCGGTAATTACTTTTAACGATCTTCCCGTTCACAGTTAAAAAGCCCGATTCAATTCCTTTCTGAATTTTATTTCTCGTAGCGCCTTCAATACTTTGTTGCAGCCATTTGTCAATGCGCATCGGCTCCTGGCCCTTAGCGATCACAAACTCTTTTCGTTCGTAAAGTTCTTCGTTGGTCTCTTCCTGTTGTATATCGATCTCGTCACTCATATCTGCAAATGTAAGTGATGCTTGATTATTGTTATGTACTTGGCTTTTGTGCTGCTATTAAGCTTTGCTTGCGTCGCACACTTGTACTCCATAGCTTTATGCGACGGAGTACTTAAACGTTAAGAATTTCACTCAGCTTTTTTGAACCACAAAGACAAGAAGGCACAAAGTTTCACAAAGATATTTCCGTGTTTTTCTGTGCTTCTTTGGCAATAACTTAATAATTAATTTCATCCCCGTATTTTCGCATCATGAAACAGGAGATTTTCTTTAAAGATCTGGGATTGCGTTCTTACAAAGAGTCGTGGGACTTACAGGAAGTTTTACTGAAACAAAACGTTGAACGGAAATCAACCGTCAATGGTCCACTGTCCACAATCAATCATCTTTTATTTGTAGAACATCCACCGGTTTATACTTTGGGCAAAAGCGGACATGTAGAAAATGTATTGTTGAATGAAGAAGGATTGAAAGCAAGAGGCATCGAATTTTTTCATATTAATCGCGGCGGTGATATTACTTTTCACGGCCCGCAACAATTGGTGGGTTATCCCATTATTGATCTCGATAAATTTAAGACCGATCTTGGTTGGTATCTCAGAAGTCTGGAAGAAGTGATCATTCTCACTATGGCTGAATATGGTTTGAAAGGCGAACGCAGCAAAGGCGAAACAGGTGTTTGGTTAGACACTGAAATAAAAGGCCGTGAAAGAAAGATCTGTGCCATGGGCATCAAATGCAGTCGATGGATCACCATGCACGGCTTTGCTTTGAACGTGAATACCGATCTCGATTATTTTAATTTCATCATCCCATGCGGCATACAAAATAAGCAGGTTACATCCTTGCAAAAAGAATTGGGAAGAGAAGTGGATATGGATGAAGTAAAAGAAAAAGTAAAACGAAATTTTGAAATTGTTTTCGAGGCAGTGATCATTTAAAACTCCTTATCGAGATACAATTTATTCTTCTCTTTTAATTTATCATCCTCAAACAATTCAAATTTGAACCATCCGGCATGTACGAAATTTGTCTTGTCTAAAACCAATTCAGCGTCCTTCAAATGTTTTATTTCAAACAATAAAGAACCATCTTCTTCCATAAAAACAATGCGGTAATGATGTTCAGTCGCATCTGGAATATTGATGGCAACATAACCATTATGATTGGTGAAGATATATTGCGAAGGCTTCCATACATATTTCGGAACAAACGGCATCAATATCACATCATATTTTGTGATCGCATATAAAGTATCTTTTGTTTTGGAACTGATGCTGTCCTTGAAATTTTTATAATCTGGATATTCTAAGGTTTGTATCAGAGAATCTTTATTGTGGTAATAAATATGAATGAACTTTTTTTCAGCGGGTTTAGCCAAACTAACAGGTGAATTTGTTTTCAGGTCATGATTATCTGAACTGATGATGTCTGAATTCACTCTTCTTTTTCTGGAAAGAAACGGAATGTCTTCGATCCTGATCTCTTCGGGCATGGATGTGTTACTTTCAGTTAATTCCTCTGTTTGAGTTGTAGTCTTTGCAATCGATCTTGATCTGGTGAAAAAATAATTGCCGCCATCCAGCACAAAGAAGATACGGTAATACACTTTTGAATCGGTATCGTTATTCTTATAAATAAAACCATTGTCAGGTAGTGCAGGCGAGTGTGCTGTTAAAATGGTACGGAATAATTTCAGGCTGTCGAAAGACCGCTGAACTGAAAGCTGAATGCAGGTTTGATAGGTATTCTTCCAACTGATCTTTACTTTTCCTTTGCCGAGATCAGTTACTGTAAAATCAATGGAAGCAGATTGCGCAGCGATCCTTGCATCAACAAAAAACAGAAGAATGATCAAACCAAGTATGAACCTTTTTATCCCTTTCATCAAAGCAAATATAATATGGCAGGGCTTATTTAAAAAGGTAAAGTATTGATGGGCAAAGAAAGGTTGCCTTGTAAACCGCCGCTGTGTATGATCATCAGTTTGCTTTTTTTGGGGAAATGATCTTTTTTGATCAGGTCAAAAACAGCAAAAAGCAGTTTGGATGTATAGATGATATCTGTTGGTAATTGATGTTCCTTCCAAAGCTTTTTCATAAAATCGATTAATGCAGGCGGATGTTTGGCAAAACCACCGAAATGATAATCATGCAGCAATGAATATCTCTTTCGCAATTCATACTCATCCAATAAATTTTTAACATCATTGATCAATGTTTCATTCTTCATTGAATTTATACCGATAATGGTTTGATGATCTTTTGCTGCTTTGATAAATCCTTCCATCATGGTTCCTGTTCCCGTTGCACAAAGGATATGTGTGTAAGTTTCATCGATCCGGTTAAAGATTTCAGATGCACCTTTTGCACCCAGCGGACTGTAACCTCCTGTATTCACCCAATACCAATTTGGTTGAGCGAATCTCATTTTAATATTCTCAATATCCTTAAAATCATTTCTCGTCACAAAGATCAATTGCATCCCATCCGCTTCAGCTTGTTGTAAGGTGTGTGATAATTCAATCATTCTTTCGCCCCTGATGATGCCAATGCTTTTCAATCCGGCTTCTTTGCATGCAAAAGCGGTTGCCGCTAAGTGATTGGAATAAGCTCCGCCGAAACTAGCGATCGTTTCAAATCCTTTGCCAACAGCATCTTCGAGATGATATTTGAGTTTGAACCATTTGTTACCACTGATAACCGGGTGCAATTTGTCGATCCTCAAAACAGTTGCTTCAATTGATCTTGCTGTTATCGAATCACACGATAGTGATTGCAGAAATACTTTGTCAAAATCAATTGATGGGCTCATATTCAGCAAATTTATTGGCTGTGCTGGTGTGAAGCTGTAAATTTGAGAAATAAAACTAATAATTATGAAACCCACATTGGTGATATTGGCTGCAGGAATGGCAAGCCGTTACGGAAGCATGAAACAAACTCAATCCTTTGGTCCGAGCGGTGAAACGATCATGGAATACAGTATTTATGATGCCATTAAAGCGGGATTTGGAAAAGTTGTTTTTATTATCAGAGAAGATTTTGCAGAAGCGTTCAAGAATATTGTGGAACCGAAATTGAAAGGGAAGATCATAACAGATTATGTATATCAGAAATTGGAATCTTTTACCGGAGCAAGAACAATTCCTGCAGAAAGAACGAAACCCTGGGGAACAGCACATGCGGTCTTATGTTGCAAAGGAAAAGTGAATGAACCTTTTGCAGTGATCAATGCAGATGATTTTTATGGTCGCGATGGTTTTGCAAAAGCTTACCAGTTTCTCACAAAAGATGTGGCTGATGATTGTTATGCCATCATCGGATATGAATTAAAGAAAACATTAAGTGATAACGGAAGTGTGAGCCGTGGTGTTTGTGAAGTAGATGCAAAGAATCATTTGACCGATATCAAAGAACGCACAAAAATATATCGTAATGAAAAAGGAGTGATCACTTATGAAGATGAGAGTGGTTTGCATGAAGTAAGTGAGAATGCAAGTGTTAGCATGAACTTCTTTGGTTTTGCAGCCAATGTGATCGATTACAGTGAAACTTTGTTCAATGATTTTCTGGATAAGAATATCACCAACCCTAAAGGTGAATTCTTTATTCCTTTGGTGGTAGATCAATTTGTACAATCAGGTAAGGGACATGTAAAAGTGATTCCCACTTCTGCGCAATGGTTTGGAGTAACGTATAAAGAAGACGCCCCTGTTGTGCAGGCAAGTATTGATAAATTGGTAGCCGGTGGAGAGTACCCCCATAATTTGTGGGCATAGAATGCTGTAACAAGATTTAGAATTTCAATAATGCTTTTGTTATCTGAAGAACTCCTTTGGAGCGTCGTTTCAAAGAAATCCATTGTGGCACACTTGTAGTCTCAAAATAATCTTCAACGCTTACAAATAAAAAATCCCGTTCAATTGAACAGGATTTTTTTATTTGTATCTCCCCCCGGTGATACAATTATTTTTTATTGAAGGCCTGCACTAAGAAAACGCAGTTCTCCATTTGTTTGATTTGATTGGATCTGTCCATTCCTTTAATGGAAGAATGCGAAACGATCTTAATTTTTTGAACAGAAGTATCAGTGTCTTTTACTTCATCGATCAGTTTAAAGATATTCTTACTCTTGATCGCAAAGGCAACACCTTCGGCTTGTTTCTCACGTGTACTCAATACACCGATCACTTCGCCATTCTTGTCTAATACAGGACCACCGCTGTTTCCGGGATTGGCATTCATTTCTAATTGCCATCTGGTACTGTCGCCGTTAAAACCTGTTTTAGCACTCAGATCACCTTTGTTATAAGTAATGTCGTTACGAGGATAGCCTAATGTGAAAACTTCTTCGCCGAGATCAAGGTCAGATTTACGGAAACCGTAAGGCAAACTTTTTAATGCGGTGAAATCTTCATCATCAATTTTCAGAATTGCCAGATCTCTCACTTCGTCGCGATAAATGATCTTCGCCTTAAATTCATCATGATCATTATTGATCACATTTGCAAAGGATGAACCTTTTAAAACGTGCGCATTGGTAATGATATAGCCTTTCGCATCAATTAAGAATCCTGAACCGCCACCGGTCAATATTGCGTCTTTGGGAAGTTTGGAATCAACTTCTTTTAATTTAGCGCCCTGATATTGCTGATTTCTTTTTACTACTTCCACTTCCCTTTTTAATTCCTGAATTTGATTATTGCTGGCAGGAGAAAGATATAAGGTCAAGCCGCTGATCACCAAAGCAATCACACCACCAACAGAAGCTGCAATGGCAGTCACTTTTTTATACTTGTTGTATAATTGGATAACACGACCTTTTGTGCTGAGTTCGCCGCCTTCGTTAATATCACCGCGTTCAATTAACCTGCTGTGCATTTCATGCAATGCATGTTTGATATTGCGTTGATCGGAATAGATATCCATTTGATGAAGGAACATATTGTGTTCAACCACCATCTGGTCAATTTCCGGGGTATTCTTGCGCAACTCTTCGAAATACGCTTTTTCAGCCGGCAACATAGTGCCGTCTAAATAACGTTCGATCGCTTGAAGTAATAAAATGTCTTCCATGGTACTTATTCTCCGATATTATATTGAGCAAAGAACAATTTTTTTAAACGTATCAAACATTTATATTTCTGGTTCTTCGCATTATCTGCATTGGTGTATCCGAATTCTTTCGACAATTGCTGCATGTCCATTTTCTTCACATAATACCCTTCCAACAAACTTTTACAAGGTTCTCCCAAACTGTTTAGTGCCCTGTCCATTATCGCAAACTCAGCATTGCGTTTTTCGTGAATCTCAATGTCTTCTTCAACAGCCACAGTTTCTTCAAAGCCGTCAATCTGGTTTGAATAGCGGCCAATCTGCTGTAATCGTTTAAGCCAGAGTCGCCTGCATATGGAATATACATACGTGTTAATTTTAGAGGTTAAAACAAATGAATCGCTTTTTGCTTTTTCATACAGCGCAATCATTGCTTCCTGAAAAATATCCCTGGCATCATCATAAGAGCCATTGTTATTGAGAATGAAAGCCTGAACCATATTAAAATTGTCCTTATATAAGGCCTCGATGGCTTTCGAATCATTGTTAGCCAATCCTTTCAATAATGCTTGTTCAGTAAACTCTGCTTTCACTATCTGTCGTTTAATACGGGAGGAGGGATAAAAGTAACCCAAAATGAGGCGAAAAAAAATTTTTCAAAAAAACTTTAATGGACGGGTTACTTTATAGCTCATACCGGTATTAACATCAAAATTCACTAACAACAAAAAGCTCACAACACTGAAAAAATTATTCGCGATCCTGGCTATTGCCAGCGTAATGACAGCTTGCGGCGGTGCAAAAACTGAAACTCCTGCAACTGATTCTGCTTCTAAAATGGCTACTGACACAACTAAGAAGGACACTTCTAAGATGGCAGTTGACACAACTAAGAAAGACACTACTAAGAAAATGTAATTTGAATGGTGCGGAGGTAGTTCTCGCTTGCAGAACTCGTGAGATGAACTCTTTTTCATATGGCAAGCAATCGTTAGAGGCCGTTCCGTTTCCACGGAAGGGCTTTTTTCTTTGTATGAACCCATCCTGCCGTAACCGCAGGATGGGTTTTTTAATTACCCGAACTGCTTCATCAGCTTTGTAAACTTTTTTCAGGGTTGGCAACCTTTTTTCATTTCGCCTTTTTTTAAGGGGTTTTCAGTATAAGATACAAGTATAAGAAAGGGTACTAAAATAATAGATAAGCCATCTATAAGCCTTATATAACCCATCTATAAGCCTTGTATAAGCCATGTCTTTAAAGACATGGCTTATCTATGGATTAAACCAGTATTTTGAGTAATTCATATTTCTTTTATTTAGCCTTCTATCTGCCTTTAAGCCCCTGTTAAACATGGCTTGACCCGGCCTGAACAAACCGATGATCAGGTGAACTTCGGTCCGTATTCTAATCCACAACCAAAAAGAGATTCGCTTTTACCGGCAACCGGAGGGTTTTGAATATGAAAAGTTTAGTGGAAGAATGAATTGCAAATACGTAACTGAGGCATTCGATCAGGTTACAAAATATTCCTAAATAAACCTTCGATGTTGGGTTTATGGTACTTTGATTTATGGGACGTTTTTTTGGGAAAGTGCTGGGTATTTACTGTAATAATTTCTATCGAAGATGAGTTGCTTGCTCAAGTGTCTCACAAAAGGAACGTTTATTGGATGAAGAAATCTAGTATCCTGAAATAAAAAATACTAAACAAATCTTTCTTACTCTAACACATTTCGAAAAAGGCGTAATTAATTTCCATAAATCTACATAATTGGATATCTAAATAGTATATTGTACAACTGATATTAAGCACATCGTAATTTTCTGAGCAAACCTAACAGATGAAAAGTACTTTCATTATTATACACTATTGTATCTCCACAATGCAATTGTATGCGCAACATTGCATTACATTTTGTTTCTTTTATTTAATTAAAACATAACATAATTCAGTATTAAAGCAAATACAGAAATAGATTTTGTAGTTGCAACTAAAAATTTTAATCTAATCAGAAATAAAATCTATGGAAGTGCATCATCATCCGCATGTAGAAAAGAAATCCATTAAAGAATATATATTGGAAGGGGTAATGATTTTTTTAGCAGTAACCATGGGGTTTATTGCCGAAAATATAAGAGAAGGGGTTGTGCATAGAGAAAAAGAAAAACAGCAAATTGAAAGTTTTTTAAATGCCTTGCAAAGTGATAGTAGTCAACTGGAGTTTGCCATTAAAATGAATGACTCTATTATTAAAAACCAAAACAATTTTGCAGCACTCAGAAAGATAACCAAAATAGACAATGATTACATTAAGAAGTTTTATGAGTATAGTGCTATTGGTCTTACTGTTGATGTTTACTTTAAACCCAATGAAGCTGCATTGCAGGAAATGAAATCTTCGGGTATCATCGGGGCTTTAAAGCATCGCTTTATTGCAGATAGCATTTTTAAATACCAACAAAATACTAGTCTAATACAGGCTCAGGAAGCAGATTGTTATTTTCTTTTTAAAGAAGCTGTTTTATTATTGAATAAGAACCTTGATTTTAATGACTATACCGATACAACGCGTGTAAGCTTTATGCTTGGAGACCAAAATGTTTTTTTCATACACTTTAATAACACAAAAGGGTTATCTGTTCCGAATGATAAGCAAACATTGAGAAATCTTTTCAGCTCGGCAGGTTGTTTAGCTGTTTCAAATTTAGCCTATGTTACATTGTTAAAAGATCAATTGAAATACAATAAACATTTAACTGCATTATTAAGAAAAGAATATCATTTAGAAAATGAATAATACTACCAAAGGCCGTATTGTAAAAATACTTCTGTATTTAGTATTAGGTTTTGTTATTGCTTTTTTCTGGCATAAAATAAAAGAGAAATAACAATGAGTGAAGAAGAAAAAATAGGGGAAAGTCGGGAATACGGGAAGACGGAAAGTCCGGAAGGAGAGTTGGGATGGGAAACCGTTGCATTAACTGAAACAGAAATAAAAACTATGGAAGTACATCATCATCCGCATGTAGAAAAGAAAAATTTTAAAGAATATTTGCTGGAAGGCTTAATGATCTTTCTGGCAGTTAGTATGGGTTTTCTTGCAGAGAATTTCAGAGAACACACCGTGGAGAATCAACGGGAAAAAAAATTCGCCAAACTACTTTATAATGACCTCAAAGCAGACACGGCTTCCTATAACTTGTTGGAGAATGGAATGTTGACTAGAATCAATTTTTATAAAACAAAGAAAGAAGAATTATTAAACAGCAAGAAGTTGGCAGACTCGTCATTTGCCCGTATTGCCACCCAATTATGGGCTGCATTCGGTTTTCAAAGCACTTCTACTACATTTAACCAGATGAAAACTTCGGGTAGTCTGCGTTACATCCGCAATGATTCAGTGATTGCCAATCTTTCTATTTCTTTTGACAAAGTCATTCCAGCCACTTCAATGCTATTCGATTATATTAATGAAAAATTGCACAATCAGATTGAGCCATCTTTCGCAGAGCACTTTAATATTTTCGACAAAAGTGGAGACAATTTAGCAATGAAACCCGCCACTGTTTATATGAACAGATCAGAAACCTCTGACATGATTATTAAAAACAAGCTCTTCCTATACTATACCGGTATCAATTATACATGTAAAGCTCCTTTGAGGCATGTAAAGGAGCGTGCCATTCAATTACTGAAGTTATTAAAAGAGGAATATAGCATAGAATAAGAAAAGTCAATAGCTTTTAGCAAATTTGAACTTACAATCTTTAACCTTAAAATCTCATAAAACCACAGTTTTATTAAACCCGGAGCAAAGAAAAATCGAAATCTACAAATCAATTATTCAGCAG
>Ga0364882_10202_pt1 | contig 10887 bp, 10 predicted proteins | sample SorcelJu500001C3_4_FD_206925 | JGI IMG/M metagenome (GOLD analysis project Ga0364882, IMG submission 206925) | Enriched cells from Trout Bog Lake Hypolimnion, Wisconsin, USA - BchlTB.July23.5000.01.C3 | ecosystem: Environmental > Aquatic > Freshwater > Lake > Hypolimnion/Profundal zone | place... | reverse complement strand
GCATTTCTCCCTATGACTTATTCTGCTGACTTAAATTAACCCTCTTCCGGATTTGAAATTCCGATTTTCTCACCATGTACTGGGGCGATGTTTTAACCGGCAGCCGTGATAAACAATTCGTCTGATAGGAATAATAATACTTTTACGGAAAAGGGGAGCGGGATCATCTCCAAACATTAGGGAATCGGATTATGGTTGAACATAGGCTCTCTTATTCATGAAGCTTCGGTCGGTTTATTTGGCGGAATATTTTGGTTTTCATTATTTTGAGCATAAATGTTCGCGGAACCAATACTGACCAGAATCAGGATTAAAACAGAACTTAATATTTAGTGCAGGTAAATTCTTAAGCGTTTTCCTCTTTTACTTTCTTTTTCTTCCCCTTTTTGTACAATCCGGTCTTTTTCAGCCAGCTTCCAGCCATCAGTGCAGCACCTGGAAGTCCGGGATGAATACCGTCAGGGGCCCAATAATGGTCGGGTGCACGTTTTGTCGCCTTGTCGTACATTGTTTGGAAGGGGACGTAAACTGCCTTAAACTCTGTGGCTAATTGTTTGGTGGCTTTCCGGTATTCGTCAAACATCGGATACCATTGTTCCGGTTTGATTGCTCCGCCACCTTTGAGGGTATATGGTTCGCAAATAATCAATTGAACATTTGGCAGTTTTGATCGGGTGTAATTTAGCAGTTCCCTGTAATCTGTTACAAATTTCTGGAGTGTTCCATTATATTTGCCATCCAACGTATGCCAATAATCATTTACACCTACCAGGATGCTGATCACGTCAGGGTTCAGTGCGATACAATCCTCATCCCATCTTTCACGCAACTGGAAAACCTTATTTCCACTCACACCGCGATTGAATATTTTCAGGTTTTTTTGAGCGAATTTTTCGAGTAAATGACCCGATGCGAAAAGTGCATATCCCTTGCCAATGGCATCTGCATTATTCGGATCCCCTTTTTTACGATCCCTACCTGCATCGGTAATGGAATCGCCCTGAAACAGAATGACTGCATTTTCTTTTAGAGCTAATGCTTTTCTTTTTGACCTTGGTTTTTTCTTTTCCGAACCGTGGGCCAACGAGGGGATTAATAACGCTCCGGCACCTGTTAATGCTGCCGCTTTTAAAAAGTTTCTTCTCGTATTTTTCATTTGGCTGTTGAGTTGAATGGTATTTTCAAACGATTAATTTGTTGTTATTTATTAAATTCAGGTAAATGCTTCGGAGGTGCAATTTGCAATTTTAATTTTATTTTTTTCACTGATTTTCTTATTTTTTCTTGCAATACCTTATTGCTGCCTCAATGTTTACCCCGCTTTCCCAGGGACGGCATTTACATCCCATTGCCGTTCCTGAGTTGTAATATTCCACCCAGGATCCGGAATCATCCCGAAGATTCATCATTTTCAGGAAGATCTCATCCTTCAGTTCATGATTAACGGCTAAGAGGCCGTCAAGGAAAAATCCATAATCTGAACCTGGGATTACGTTTTTTTCAGAGACATTACCTGTTTTCTGATAGTATTTGATCACCCGATCTACCAATTGCTTCTTTTCCTTTGTTGTGAAGAGAGTTGAATTGATGTAGAAGGGGAATAAAGAGACAGAAACAATGCTAAACACTTCAGGTTCAGGAATAAGAACCATTGAATTATCCTTTTTCATACAATCCTTACAAAAGTAGAGCGATCCCTTATAATGAAACACTTCAGATGCATAGCCTCCATGTTTTGGATGAAGACAAACTCCATACCTCGAAACGGGGTAACGGAAATTCACCTCCCTTTCGGGATTGTTGGAAATCAGGATTCCATTTTGAAAGAAGTTTTTGCGGTAATTGTCGGCACACCCCTGAACAGTTTTCTTTAAATCAGCTATTTTTCCCGGGTTCCATAGTTTGTTTGTATTCACACAGTTAAGAAGTCTTGTTGTGCCTTCAATAAAGAGTAATGTGGCCTCAGCAGATCCGTTATACATAACTTTTCGGGGCAAAATGCCTCCCGCAATATAGGTTTCATCCCCGTTAAACGGGAGCATGCCCTCTATCAGATTCCTTTTTTGGGCATCTATGGCCCATTCCAGCATGGGCATTATTCTCAGAATGAATGAAAGATCTTTTGTTTTGCCATAATAATCAAGTGCCTGCAGGACCAGGTAGCCTGTGATTTCCACCTCATCGTTCTCGTGTCGATGAAAAATATTTGGGAAACCTATGCCCTGGGCATTTTTAATAAATCCTGACTGGTTCCAGTTCTGAAAATAAAACTCCAGAATTTTTTTTGCTTCTTCATAATGTCCCATAGCAAGGAGTCCACGCGATACGCCGTACTGATCGCGGACATACCCCATATGATAGGCATATCCGGCTAATACTCCACCATCGGCTCCCTGTTGTGATTTAATCAGAACCGAGATATCATCGATTGCATTTTTAAGAGAAGGAACATTCATTTTTTCGGAGATCCTTTGATGAGCAGCCGAGAACTTCAGCCAGTCCTTCCTGGTCATGGAAAGTAACGAATCAGTAGATATTGAGTTGATTATATTTGTTCGTTTATCCAGTTTCGCAACTGATTCACCGGCAATTACAACTATTTTGCTGTTCCCGGGAAAAAGTCTTAATCTTAGTTTCTTGCCGGTTGAGTCAACAGGCAATAATGTTGCATTTCCGCTGATCCTAAGACGGTAATACCTTCCCCTCGGCGGCAAATATGAGAACATCAGCGGAACGTTTTTCTGGACTTCCACCAGATAAGTAATATGAATAATATAATGTCTTATTTATTTGTTTATATTATATAATATGCGTACATTTATCTCATTATGAGATATGTAACACTAAAAACAGAGGAGATTGAAGCATTAGAGCTGAGCAGTAAAAACTCTAATAATACAATCAGAAAACGTAGTCATTGCCTTCTTTTATCCCATCAAGGACGAACGATTATCGACATGGCAAACATTTTTGATGTTGACCGTAGAACGATCGAGCGATGGTTCGATAAGTGGGAAAAAGAGGGTCTGAATTCTCTTCCAATTATGACTGGCAGAGGAGTTAAAACACGCCTTAAGGGCCTTGAAGAGGTACTCTCTAAATTATTAGAGATTCATAGCAGAAATCTAAAAAATGTGCTGCTTCATTTGGAGGAAAAACACAATATTAGAATCTGCAAAAAGACCTTGCAGAATTTTTTAAAAGATACTGGGCTATAGATGGAAAAGAGCTCGATTGTCATTAAAAGGCAAGCGCAACAAAGATGAATTTGAATTTAAACAAGGACAAATAGAAAGCCTCAAGGAATTGGAAGATAGCGGATTCATTGATCTTTACTTTGGCGATGAAAGTCATTTCGGACTTACTCCAAATGTACCATACGCCTGGCAAAGGAAAGAAAATCCGATTTTGCTGCCTGCTGCCAAAGGGAAATTTCTAAATGTTGTTGGTCTGATGACCCGTAAAAACAAGCTATACTTTGAGGTACTTGAATCAACATTCAACACCGATAAAATAATTTGTTTTATGGATAATTTTGTTGCGCAAACCACTAAAAAAACAATTGTGATACTTGATAATTCACCTATTCACAGATCTAAGAAATTCAAAGCTAAGATTCAGGATTGGCGGGAGCAAGATGTTTACATTTTCTTCTTACCTCCCTATTCTCCTGAATTGAATTTGATAGAAATATTGTGGCGCAGAATCAAATATCAATGGCTGAGTTTTGATGCATATCTCTGTTTTCAAAATCTCAAAGAACGATTGTTAGATGTCTTACAAAATGTAGGTAGAAAATACGACATTATATTTTAACCATTACTTAAGTGGTGCCAGAATGCTGAATATCATCAATGATATTGTTGATATTTCTAAAATTGAATCGGGACAGATGACAATGAATATGACTGAGTCAAATATAAACGATCAGATTGAATATGTTTATACCTTCTTTAAACCAGAGGTCGAACAAAAGGGGATGCACTTTTCGTTTAAAAACGGGCTCTTGTCAAAAGAGTCCGTGATCAGAACAGATCGGGAAAAAGTCTTTGCAATACTGATAAACCTGGTAAAAAATGCCATTAAATACAGCGACGCAGGAGCTATTGAGTTTGGATATGTTTTAAACAGTTCGGGCGAAACTTCCATGCTCGAATTTTTTGTTAAAGATCAGGGAGTAGGAATTCCAATCAACCGGCAGAAGGCAATCTTCGAACGGTTTGTCCAGGCAGATACCGGCGATAAAAGAGCCTATCAGGGTGCAGGATTAGGGTTGGCAATCAGTAAAAATTATGTTGAAATGTTAGGTGGAACGATTTGGGTGATCAGTGAACCTGCAAAAGGTTCGACATTTTATTTTACACTTCCATACCACACTGCACTTCAGGACAAAACGGAACTAAAAGGAAATACTAAAGTGAATAAATCAGAGAATATTAGTAACGACCTTAAAACACTGATCGCTGAGGATGATCCGTTCTCAGAAAGACTGATTTCAATTACAGCCCGAAAATTCAGCAAACAAATTTGGAACGCCGGAACAGGCACCGAAGCAGTTGATATTTGTCGGAATAATCCGGACCTTGATTTAATTTTGATGGATATTCAAATGCCTGAAATGAACGGATATGAAGCAACCATGAGAATTCGGGAATTTAATAGCGAGGTAATAATTATTGCCCAGACCGCTTACGGACTCTCGGGTGATCGTGAAAAGGCAATTGAAGCAGGATGCAATGATTATATTTCAAAGCCCATCGACAAAGACGAATTATTGGCATTAATCCTAAAATATTTTAAAAATCTGCTAATCTGAAAGATTGAAGAGTGGATTGGCGTAACAAAACAAAGCTGATTCCTATGAAATTTAAAATTTCAAACATTATTCTGTAAGAATACACATCTGAATTTATTTTTTGATAACATATTTGGTTTAAATCTTGTTAAGGTGATACTTAGGTGAAGAATTATTAAAAATAGATAACATGAAACGTATTTACAACTGGAGACCCAGCGTCCCCGATTTCAGAGATTTAAAATTTGAACCAAAATTGGATGTTGCCGCTTTGCCTTCAAAGGTTGATCTGCGGCCTGAGTGTCCCGAGGTATATGATCAGGGTCAGTTAGGCTCCTGCACAGCCAATGCAATAGGGGGTGCTTTTGAATTTGAACTTTTAAGGCAAAAGATTACAGACTTTATGCCTTCGCGACTTTTTATTTACTACAACGAAAGGGCGCTGGAAGGTACGGTTAGGACCGATAGCGGGGCCCAGATTCGGGATGGTATTAAAGTTACTATCAAGCAGGGGGTATGTCCTGAGACGGAATGGCCATACCTCATCACAAAATTCAAAAATAAACCTACCAGGAAGTGTTACACCGATGCTCTGAAGAATATTGTTAATCAATATCAAAACATCCCCCAGGTATTGCTTAATCTGAAATCCTGTCTCGCGCAAGGGAGCCCCTTTGTCTTTGGTATCAGCGTTTACTCATCCTTTGAATCACAGACAGTGGCAGATACCGGAATTGTACCTATGCCGGACAAATCAGAAAAATGTCTTGGCGGTCATGCTGTTTGTTGTGTCGGTTACGATGATGACTCACAAAGATTTATTGTCCGCAATAGTTGGGGAGCCTCATGGGGACAAAAAGGATACTTTACGATTCCCTATTCTTATCTGACCAACACCGGTCTGGCTTCTGACTTTTGGGTAATTAATAGTGTTTCCTAAAGTTTTGATTGTTGGAATTATGCTTAAGGGGTTTTCCAATAAAGTTGATTATCAGTATTTTGCCAGAATAACCTGACTGATCAAAACACAATAGTTCATCTGCCTGACAAAAAAACGCCTGAAAATCATTGATTTCAGGCGTTTTAAATAGATCACTATACGATTTTGAGCCACTAATGGGACTCGAACCCACGACATGTTCGATTGATAATCAATGATTTACAAATTTCTGTAATCATATGGTCCCTTTTTAGACACCTATCTGCGACAATCTTTATAAAGAACTTCCTTCGGTAAAATTATTAAAAATCTTAATTGCTCTGCACAGGAGTTTATTGAATAAGCCATCCACAAGCAGTTAACTGCTTATCAATTTGATCTCTTGCTAATTGTTCAGGATTCTGGTTAGGCATTGAATCAAGGATCTGTATTTATCCGGTTAAATTACGTATTTTTATTCGGTAAATCTTCATAAACTGTCAAATCAAAATAAATGATACATTTAAACAATGAACGTCGTGAGCATTTAGCCCGCTGCCATCAAATTTTTCTAAATCAATGAAAAAATGTCATTTAACCTGATATTGGAGACGAATAAATGAAGATTTTTTAGATGTTTCGGGATTACTTAGAAAAATAAAAATATTTAACAAATATTAACAGCTGTATTTTTAAACCAATTCAGTGATTCATCGTCTATAAAGCCATGGCAACTACATTAAAAAAGATCGTTCACGAAAGTAATGTTTTATCCTTATCTGGTAACATTCTAACTTCCTTCTTTGGCTTTGCAGGTTTTGCATTGCTTGCTAGGACTTATCCCATGGAAATATTCGGGGAGTGGGTAATTTTTATTGCTGCAGCTTCACTTATTAAAATGTTGCGGTTTGGTATAATCAATACGGCACTTATTCGTAATTTATCAGGAGCTGATCGTGAGGAGCGACCAAAGATTATCGGATCAAGTGTCGTGATTTCTTCGGTTGCTACTTTAATTATCTTCGCGTTTTTGGAAATTGCTGATTACACATTCTATAACTCAATACATAGCAGTGCATATGATCTTTTTTTTAAATGGTTTCCCATAATCGTTTTGATTAATTTGCCTGCCAATACTGCACAGGCAATCTTACAGGCTGATCAACGCTTCGGTAAGGATGCTTTGATAAAAATTTTTGAAAGTTCAAGTCTCTTTTTGGTAATAGCATTAAATTTTTATGTTAGACTGCTATCTTTAAACGAGTTGGTGGGTGCCTTTATGATCATAAATGGCATTGAGTCATTGATTTGCATCATAGGTGGATGGGATGGCTTTAAATATATTCTAAAAGCTACCAAACAAACAGCGATTGATTTACTTCAATTTAGTAAATACTCAACTTTTACACTGATCGGAACCAACCTATTGCGTAGTGCTGACACTTTCATCATCAGTTTTAGTCCTTTAGGAACAGCTGCAGTTGCTTTATACAGCATACCAATGAAACTGACAGAATTACAGCAAGTCCCTCTAAGAAGTTTTGCTGCAACAGCATTTCCTAAATTATCAAAAGCCAGTATTAAAAAAAATGTAATGGAAGTAAAAGAAATATTCTATTCCTACTCTGGTGCAATGACCTATCTTTTCATCGGGATAAGCCTTGTTACCTTTGTTTTTGCTGACTTTTTTGTAATGATTCTTGGGGGTATGCAATACTCTGGAATTGATCCTGTAACGGGTTTTAATGCAGCCAGAATTACCCAAGTATTCTCTTTTTATGGAGTTCTTCTCCCTTTGGACCGGATGACAGGCATTGGACTTGACAGCATCAATAAACCGAATATTAATTTCAACAAAGTATTAGTTATGGCAATTGCCAATATTATTGGTGATTTGATAGCTGTTTTTATATTTAAATCGTTGACACTTGTGGCAGCAGGAACGGTCCTCTTTACAATAATTGGTGTATGGATGGGGTATACTTACCTTGATAATGAACTTTCCTTGAATATGAAGAATATCTTTATCTGCGGTTGGGAGTTCTATAAGAACCTTTTTAAAACTTTGAGAAAAGGAAGATTTGATTATTGATAAGATAGATCTCTTCAGGTAGGAAAGAATACTTAAATTGTACTTCATGGTAAAATGGTCTCTTTTGTAATACAAAATTTGTTGTTAAAAGAGATGTTTCAAAGTGAGATGAGTTGCAGTAAGATGCAAATATTGAAGACTTTACAAGGGTCCAGGTGACCTATTTTAAAAGCAGTAAAATGGTCTCGAATTAGACCCCTTATCAACACACTAATTGTGTATCTCAAGGAATAATAAAAAACAAAAACGCCTGAAAATCATTGATTTCAGGCGTTTTAAATAGATCACTATACGATTTTGAGCCACTAATGGGACTCGAACCCACGACCTGCTCATTACGAATGAGCTGCTCTACCAACTGAGCTAAAGTGGCATTTATGGTCGGCAAATGTAGTAAAATTGAATTCTACATCAAGCGATTGTTCACTTTTTTATTACTCACCCCAGTCGAGGATTATTTTTCCGCAGTTGCCCTCCTCCATAATATCAAAGGCCTTTTGAAATTCGGTATAGTGAAAACGATGGGTGATCACCGGCGATATATTTAGCCCCGAAAGGAGCATCTTTTCCATCTTGTACCAGGTTTCATACATTTCACGACCGTAGATCCCTTTCAGCGTAAGTCCTTTGAAAATTACTTTATCCCATTCAATCCGGGTGGTGTCGGGTAAGATTCCAAGCAGCGAAATCTTACCTCCGTTATACATGCTTTTGATCATGGAATCGAATGCAACCGATGATCCGGAAACTTCAAGCCCGATATCGAAGCCGGCAACCATACCGACCTGTTTCATGGCAGAGGCTATGTCATCCTTCATAGGGTCGATCACCAGTGTTGCCCCCATCTTACGGGCAAGATCACGACGGTAGGGAACCGTTTCGGAGCCAACCACATTCCGGGCACCCACAAATTTGCAAATGGCAATGGCCATGCAGCCGATTGGTCCTCCTGCGCCGGTCACTAAAACATCTTCACCGATCAGCGGAAAGGAGAGGGCCGTATGGGTCGCATTCCCCAGAGGATCCATAATTGAGACGATCTCATCAGGAATACGTTCATCAATGTAAAGCACATTTTCAGCTGGAACACAGACATATTCGGCAAAACCCCCATCCCGGTTGACCCCTATTCCAATGGTATGATCACAGATATGCCGACGTCCGCGCCGGCAATTCCTGCAAAATCCGCAGGCAATATGCCCTTCAACGGTTACCCGTTCGCCCAGGTGGATTTTTGTGACTTCCTCTCCCAGTTTGACCACGATTCCAACGTATTCATGTCCAATGGTCATGGGTGTTTTTATCGTTTTCTGGGACCATGCATCCCATTTGTAAATATGCAGGTCTGTCCCGCAAATTGCTGATTTTGAAATTTTAATGAGGACTTCATTGACTCCGGGCTGAGGTATTGGTACCTCTTCAAGCCTCAGACCTTTGGCTGGTTCCATTTTTCTGATCGCCTTCATCTTAAAGGAATTAATTTTATAAAAGCAAAGTAAGATAAATTTTGTCGAATCAAACCTAACGAAGATCACAACCACCTCTTTTTTTAACAGGAGAATAAATGGCTAAAATTCTCCCTAAGCTCAATACAGCTATAAAGAGTTTATTATCAATATTATAAATCCAAATTAACGACCTATTGCCGCGAATTCCCAGGGATGTGCGATTTCCGGAATATAAACCTGCTGTAAAACATGTTTTCAGGATTGCCTGTTCAAACGACTAGCTGTCAGCTGAATAAAAGGTTGCCATCCGCAACTTTATTAACTATTTCTTAATGTACCCTAACATCCATTAACATTTTTTAATAAAAACCTTTAATTTAGCCGTCGCTTAAATGAAAAAAGATTGACGATTATTCGGACTTTTACTAAGACTATTTTTTGTTTCTAACTAAACGATCAAAAGAGCTGACCATTACGGTTGGCTCTTTTTGTATTTAATTCGTTGATTAGCTCTTGCATTCAACTAAAATATTACTACTTTTGCGCCACTCATTTATAAATGATAATTGTTTAATGTAAAAATCTAAAAAAGTATGTTGAACCAGTACGAAACCGTTTTCATTGCTACTCCCGTTTTATCTGAAGCTCAGATAAAGGAAGCGGTAGGAAAGTTCAAGGATTTGATCGTTGCAAGTGGTAGCGAGCTTATTCATGAAGAACATTGGGGTCTAAAGAAATTGGCCTACCCCATTCAAAAGAAATCGACCGGATTTTATCATCTTTTCGAATTCAAGGCTAATCCGGCTTTCATTGGAAAACTGGAAACCGAGTACCGTCGTGACGAACGTATCATCCGTTTTATTACACTCAAACTGGATAAATACGCCGCTGAGTACAGTGAAAAGAGACAGAAGAAGGTAAATGCAAAAACTCAAAAGGAGAACTAAGTCATGACCAGTAATTCAAGTGAAATCAGATATCTCACACCCCCGTCGGTTGAGGTAAAAAAGAAAAAGTATTGTCGTTTTAAAAAGTCCGGAATCCGTTATGTCGATTATAAGGACCCTGAATTTTTAAAGAAATTCTTAAACGAACAGGGTAAAATCCTGCCACGCCGTCTTACCGGTACTTCCCTGAAGTATCAGCGTAAAGTATCACAGGCTGTAAAACGCGCCAGAATGATTGCGTTGCTGCCTTATGTAACAGATTTGATGAAATAATAATTAGGAGATACAAACATGGATATCATTCTACTTCAAGACGTACCAAATCTGGGCAGCAAAGACGATAGTGTTGTTGTGAAAGACGGGTATGCGCGTAATTATCTGATCCCACAGAGATTGGCTTTATTGGCCACCCCATCTGCAAAGAAGGTACTTGCCGAAAATCAAAAACAGCGCGCCCATAAAGAGGCTAAATTAAAAGATGAAGCGGTGGTTTTAGCCGAAAAGCTTAAAACAATCGTGATTACCGTTGGGGCCAAAACAAGTACCACCGGTAAAATATTTGGTTCGGTTAATAATATTCAGGTAGCTGAAGCACTCAGAGAGAAAGGTTTCGAAGTTGATCGTAAACAAATCCTGATCAAGGAAGATTCGATCAAAGAGATCGGAAAACATACCGCCAGAGTGAA
>Ga0364882_10190_pt1 | contig 11507 bp, 8 predicted proteins | sample SorcelJu500001C3_4_FD_206925 | JGI IMG/M metagenome (GOLD analysis project Ga0364882, IMG submission 206925) | Enriched cells from Trout Bog Lake Hypolimnion, Wisconsin, USA - BchlTB.July23.5000.01.C3 | ecosystem: Environmental > Aquatic > Freshwater > Lake > Hypolimnion/Profundal zone | place... | reverse complement strand
CTTCCGGCAATCATTTCAACGCCAAAGCCTACAAAGATCATCCAGTAGAAACGATTGTCCAGCTGCAGTAAAAAGTTTCTGGATTCCAGAAAGATTTTTTCTACCGGTACTGCTAAGGATAAAGACAAACCAGCAATAACGGATAAAAGTGCAATAATAAACCAAATAGTTATCTGTTTGTTTTTAGGGTTTCTGATTCCCTTTGCTGCATTGACAGATAACACACTTGTTATTTCATTTAAGCGGGTAACTTTTTCTGCAAAGTTTCCTTTCAGTTTATTACGGATCAGGCTGAGGTTATTCAGAATATCATCCAATTCATCCGGTAACACATCGTTTAATGTTTCTTTAAGACGTTTTGCCAGGGTAGGAGATTTTCCATTGGTGGAAATGGCAATTTTTAAATTTCCCTTTTGCACAATGGAGCCTAAATAAAAATCGCAGAGATCAGGGGTATCTGCAACATTAACCAGGATATTCTTATCATTGGCATCTTTTTTATTGCTGGCAGACAATACTTTGTCATTTACAGCAACTATTACAAGATTGGCATATTCAATATCACTGCATTCATATTTTTTTTCTGTGAGTTGAATATTTGAATATTGTTGCTGCAGTTGCCTGATTTCAGGATGTATGTCAGCCGCTATTAGTCGTATTGCAACAGCTGGCGCATTGGCTAATACTGCTTTCAGTTTTTCTACGGCAACAAAACCACCCCCGATTATCAGGAGTTGTAATTCCTCCAGTTTAAGGAATACAGGAAATAGCCTGTTGCATTCAGTATGCTGGTTGGAATTCACTTTATTTTGTTCCGGTATGTAAGATGTGTTTGAAATAAAATCAGGTTTTATTATGCGAAATAAAGCAAAGTCTATTAATTGTGTAGGTTTAATTTCAGATCAGACGCCCTGGACGGATTCGAACCGCCGTAAAAGGTTTTGCAAACCCCTGCCTATCCACTCGGCCACAGGGCTATAATGATAAGCACAGCTTGAGCTGTGCTTATCGGGCGATTATTTTTTAGCCAGTAAATTCTCTATTACAAATGTTACATAATAGAAACCCCCAATTGCCGGTCCGCCAATATATTGCGTATGGTAACTATTCAGAATATTGGTACCACCTATTTTTACATTCGTATTGATTCTTGTAAACCGGTAGTTGATCTGAGCATCAACGGTATTATAAGCTTTTACAATTCCATTGGCCAGCGGGCTATTCCAGTAAAATGCATCCTGCCAGTGCCATACTACATTGAAACCCGTATTTTTCAGGATTTCCCTGTTGCCAAAAGAAACATTGGTAATCCATTTAGGCGTGTTAAATGCAGGGGTGAATGCATCTGATGAATTGATCTGGTTAATGGCTGCATAGCTGATATTGGCTGTAATATTGTATTTTTTATACAGGTTATAGCTTAAGCCCAGGTCGATTCCCTGATTACTAACCAGACTTTTGGAATTGGTCCACATTTTATATTTCTTAACAGAAGTACCACCAGTATAAGAAAAATAAGCTGTACTGTCGTTGGAGCCACCAGATTGGCCGATAGTACCACGGATAGGTTGTGTAGCATCCAGCTGACCAATAAAATTATTATACACATTAAAGTAGTAGTCAACATCAATAAATAATTTATTTTCAGCTAATACCCCTTTATATCCAAGCTCAAATGAGTTTATATGTTCAGGTTGTATATACTGATAAGTACTTTGTACCAGAATATTTTTTTCATTAGTGATAGCAATATTTTTAGGAATACCATTGCTGATATCTGCATTCACAGCATTTTTATAAGCAGTAACGGAAGTATTCAGGTAAGAGTTTTCAAAAACATTCAAGGGTTGGGCAATAATGGGAAGTCCGCCTAATCTCCTCACTCCACCATTATTTACATAAGCAAAACCTTCAAACAGTGTAGGGAACCGATAGCCATTCTGGTAAGAAACCCTGAAATTATGATGGTCGGTAGGTGAATAAACAGCTGCAATACGCGGATTTACTTTAGGATCAAAATATTCAGTTTTGTCTACCCGTACAGAAGCGGTAATCTTTAAAGTATTTTGGAATAATTGTTTGGAAGCTTCCGCAAATCCTCCAAAATTATAGTAATAAAAATTCTGGTATTTTTTGGAAGGGTCTTCAAAAGCTGCGGGATTTACAAACTCGTTGCCATCCGGTGTAACAATATACCTTCTGTAATTTCCGCCTGCCAGTAACTGAATGCCTTTGGTATACTGACTGAAATCGTATTGTCCTTCAATATGGTAAAAAGCAGTTTTTAATAATAACTGAGCGCCAACGGTATCCCAGTTATTGGTATGTATGATTTTATTTTTTACACTGTCAAAAGCAGGAGTTCCCGGTAAGTACCGGCCATTATCAGCAGAAGCCCTTGCCGCAGCATGAGAAGCAGCAACATTGCCTCCGTTGGCACCATAAGCTGTATTGAATGCGGTGGTATAATCGTTCCACCATTGAGGAGATTTCTTAAACGTCATATCAATGTTTTCTGCCAGCGGACGGAAATTATAGGAATTAGCCCCTGTATTTTCCCTTGTATAATAAGCTTTTACAAAGAAGTTTTTATCCTTTAACTCTATTGCATGTTGTTGTATAATTTCCCCGTCCAGCCTTATTCTGTTTCCTCTCTGGTAGTTATTGCTAACATTACCTATTCTGTATACATAAGATGCCTGCAGGGTTCTGGTAAAATTGTAAATAAAAGAAGCATCCAGTTTTGTGTTTTTTACGGTGTAATCAGTCAGGTCTTTTTCAAAATATCCGGTCCTGCTTACATCGTAAGCTTTTCCCTTTAGTGTAAGTGTTTTTAAATCACTGTTGTATTCGTCACCATATCGGTTAATCAGATCAGCTGCCGGGTTTTTAGACGCTCCAATACCCAATGCCGTATTGGTTTTATTACCCTGTGTATAATATTGGTCTGTGGTATCATTGGCCACCCAGTCTTTACCTTCAGAATGGGCTATATTCACTTTAAAAGCAAAGCGTTCTCCAAATGCTTTGGCATAACGCAAAGCATATTCACCATAGAGGGAAGGGTCAAGATATTTTCCATCCACATGGTTCATGCCCTGTTTTACATAAACACTTAATCCCTGGTATTTAAAGGGGCTCTTTGTTTTTAAATTGGAAATACCCTGAATGGCATTTAAGCCATATACGGCAGATGCTGCTCCTGGAATCAGTTCAATACTTTCTATGTCCAGTTCAGTTGGCCCTACTGCATTTGCAATCGGAGCTCCAATGCCCGGAGAGATATTGTCCACCCCATCTATCATTTGTAAGAAACGGGAATTGGTAGTGCCTGCAAAGCCCCTGGTATTCGGAACTTTATACCCGATACTTAAAGTGGTCATTTGTACACCTTTTATATTTTCAAGTGCATCAAAAAATGTGGGGGATGGAGATTCTTTGATAGAACGTATATCCAGTTTTTCAATGGTAACGGGTGATTTTAGAATACTTTCGGGTACCCTGGATGCTGTTACCACCACTTCATTTACATACGCATTTTCTACATTCAGAGAAATACTCAGCGGGGAAGAAAGATTGGTAATTAAAAATTCCTGTGTTTTATAACCAATATAGGAAACCGTTAAAGTAATCGGCAGTTTTTGAGTTGCTTTTATTTCAAAGCTTCCATCTGTATTGGCAATCACCGTTTTATGACTCCCTTTAATTTTAATAACTGCTCCTGCAAGTGATTGTGCATTGGTTGAATCATGAATTCTTCCGGAGATCAGATAATTGTCCTGTGCTTTTGATTGTAAGAAGATGAGCAGCACAAATAGTAACAGTAATGATGTTTTTTTCATCAGTCAATAATTTTTGTAGCGTTAACAGTATTAGATTAGATTGTATGGTGTGTTATAAAAAGTCATTAGCAATGACAACAATACATAGTGGAAATAAAACTAAATAATAAGTGTTCGGACATTCGTTTGATATTAGTTATGCAATTTCATTTTGGTTGAATGAGTGATTGAACTGCAAATATAGTAAAGCCTATTAAAATAGTGGACTTATTGTTTACTTTTTTTTATCTGTTTTTTCTTTAATCGTAAAAAGATAGTAGTAAATAAAATTTGTAGACTTTAATGCAAACTATACATTTGCATAGTTCACTTAAAATATAGGGTAATAATATTACGGCTATAATTTAATCAATTATCAATATCAACGCAATGCAAAGCTTTCGTACAGAACTGGAGAATCCTTTAGTAGAAAAAGATATTATAGAGCTGGAGAAAAAAATTATAGCATTTAAAGAAGGTAAGATACCGGAAGAGAAATTCCGAAGCCTTCGTCTGGCCAGAGGAGTATATGGACAAAGGCAGCCAGGAGTACAAATGGTACGTATTAAATTACCTTATGGTAAAATGACATTTGCGCAATGGAAACGTATTTCAGATGTATCTGATGAGTTTTCTACCGGTAACCTGCATTTAACCACCCGCCAGGATATACAGATACATTTTGTTAGCCTGGACCGTACACCAGAATTATGGAGTTTACTGGAGCAGGATAGTATTACTATCCGTGAAGCCTGCGGAAATACAGTAAGAAATGTGACCGGATCTGATATTGCTGGTGTGGATAAAGATGAGCCATTTGATATCACACCTTATGCACATGCTGTCTTTGAATATTTTTTAAGAAAGCCTGTTGGTCAGGAAATGGGACGAAAATTTAAGATTGCTATTTCCAGTAGTGAAAAAGATACAGCATTGGTATTTATGCATGATCTTGGTGCTATACCCCGTATAAAGGAAATAGATGGTAAACAGGTGAGAGGGTTTAAAATAGTAGTGGGTGGCGGATTAGGTGCACAACCTTTTTTAGCAGTTACCACCCATGAATTCCTGGAAGAACATTTATTACTGCCTTATATTGAAACTGTATTGCGTGTTTTTGACAGGCATGGTGAAAGGAACAGCAGGCATAAAGCCCGTATTAAATTTCTGATCAATCAGATTGGAATTGAGGCGTTTAATGAATTAGTGGAAGCAGAGAAAAAAGCAATCACAGACCAGTCAGTTACCATCGATACTTCCCGTTTTGAAGATCCATCCTTACCGGATTATATATTGCCTCAAACAGATTATGCTATTAAAAATCAGCTTGCTTTTGAGATTTGGAAAAAAACAAATGTAAAAAAACAAAAGCAGGATGGATATTACCTGGCTTATGTAAGAGTACCGAACGGAAACATCAGTTCAACTGCCAGCAGGAGACTGATTGAAAAATTACAGCATGTTATTGCAGATGATATCCGTGTAACCATTACCCAAAATTTACAGTTCCGTTATATTAAGTCCGAACATCTGGAATATATCTACGGTGTACTGGAAGCTGAAGGGTTAACTGCACCGGGTATTGGCAGTGCTGCTGATATTGTATCCTGTCCGGGCACTGATACCTGTAATTTAGGGATATCCAGCAGTACAGGGCTGAGCAAAGAATTATCTCAGTTAATTGAAGAGGAATACCCTGAATTTTTGTATAGGGAAGATGTGGCTATCCGTATCAGCGGATGTATGAATTCCTGCGGCCAGCATGGAATAGGTACTATCGGATTTCATGGTAGTTCCATGAAAGTGAAGGGAAATGTAATTCCTGCGGTACAGGTGCTTATCGGAGGTGGAAATTTGGGTAGGGGAGAAGGCCGTGTAGCCAATAAAGTAATAAAGTTGCCGAGTAAACGTGCACCGGAAGCTGTGCGTTATGTATTGAATGATTTTAAGTTAAATCTTCAGGACAATGAATCTTTCCTTGAATATACGTTCAGGAAAGGGGAAAAATATTTCTATGATTTACTGAAACCATTGGGTAATACTGAAACATTGCTGGAAGCAGATTATATTGATTGGGGACATGCAGAACAATTTGCCACTGCAATTGGAGTAGGAGAGTGTGCCGGTGTTATCATTGATTTAGTATCCACTTTAATTTTAGAGGCTTCTGAAAAAATTAGTTTTGCTGAAGAAAACATTGATAAAGGAGCTTTTGCGGATGCCATTTACCAGATTTATTCCGCATTTGTCAGTACAGCTAAAGCTTTATTGTTAAATCACAATGTTCATTGCAATACACAGGGAGGTATATTAAGGGATTTTGATACAAACTTTACACAAAAGGGCTTGTATACTGGCAACGAAAGTTTTGCAGAACTGGTATTACAAATAAACAAAAATGAGCCTTCAGCTGCTTTTGCAAATAGTTATCTGTTACAGGCAAAAGATTTTATTGAGTTTGCTACAGAATTTAAGGAACAGGCTGTAGAAAATTAAACTGATACTTTCATAAAAAATAATGAGGATTGGCTTTTAACAGAGCCAGTCCTTTTTTTTATTTGACAATCATATCCATATGTAAATTATTCATTTTCATACGTAGTATAATTATTTATTAAAAGAAAAAAGAGGCCGCTACGGTATATTGTAACAGCCTCTTTAATAAAATTTAATGCGCCCATTAATCAAACAAATCAGAAGAAAGATACCGGTCGCCCCGGTCACAAATAATACAAACAATAATTCCTTCTTTTAATTCTCTGGCTAATTCAACAGCAGCATGTACAGCACCTCCACTGCTCATTCCACAAAAAATACCTTCTTCCTTTGCAAGGCGTTTTGTCATTTCCTGCGCATCATCATCACTTAATTCAATGATTCTGTCAATTCTGCTTTTATCAAATATTTTTGGAACATAAGCTTCCGGCCATTTACGTATTCCCGGAATACGGGAGCCATCTGTAGGCTGGCAGCCTACAATCTGAATACCTGCATTCTGTTCTTTCAGGTATTGGGATACACCCATTATCGTACCGGTTGTTCCCATAGCAGATACAAAATGGGTAACCGTACCTTTAGTATCTCTCCAGATTTCCGGGCCTGTAGTTTGATAATGAATACCCGGGTTATTAATATTACCAAACTGATTCAGCATCAGGTATCCGCCTTTAGCTACCTGTTCATTTGCATAATCAATAGCACCTTCCATTGCCCGTTCACGGGGTGTTAATATTACTTTGGCACCAAACGCTTTCATAGTTAAAACCCTTTCCCTGGTAGCATCTTCCGGCATTACCAGTTCTATTTCCACTCCAAACAGGCTGGCTATTAATGCTAATGCAATACCGGTATTGCCACTGGTGGCTTCAATTAATTTTGTACCTGGCTGAATGGCACCACTATCCAGGGCATGTTTAATCATACCTAATGCAGCCCGGTCTTTTACACTCCCTCCCGGATTGTTCCCTTCCAGTTTTGCATAGATGGTTACATTTTTATTGACCGGGATTCTTTTTAATTCAACTATTGGAGTATTACCCACTAAGTCTAATATGCCTGGCATGGTTTGTTTATTAATGCGTTAAAGAATAGCTGCCTTTTCACAGTTATTTCAGATACTAAATTGGATTTATGCAACAAGAATATTTTCATTTTTTATATCCAGTATATAACCGGAACCTGTTAAAGGTTTAAAGTAATATTCACTTTCCTGATTATTGCTGTTAAACCAGGAAAATTCCTGATGCAGGTTCACTACTTTGCCTATGATAACCAAAGAAGGGGATATATAAGTTTTGTTTTTTAAGGTAGTGTTATATTCATAAAGATTAGAGATGTATACTTTTTGAAAAGGCGTGGTAGCCTGTTCCACCACAGCCAGTAATTTATCTGCTGCAATATGATTATCGGTTAATTTTTTCACCACATCATCCAGTGTTTCGGAGCTCATATAAAAAACCAGTGTATCGTCTGTCTGTGACAGTTCCTTCCAGTAATCTTCAGTAACTACTGTTGATTTATAGAAAGTAAGCAAACGAACTGCAGTTGCATGGTCTCTTGCAGTTAACGGGATTCCTGTATAGGCTGCAGCCCCCAGTGCAGCTGTAACTCCAGGTATTATCTCAAATGGAATATTATGTGCTTTTAAGGCTTGCAATTCATCCAGTATATTGGAAAAAATGGATACATCACCCCCTTTCAGCCGCACAACCAATTTACCCTGTTTAGCAAATTCAATCATAAGCTCATTGATTGTTTTTTGGGGAGTAGAGATACCCCTTCTGCATTGTTTACCTACAGGTATAATCTCCGCTAAGGGATTCGCGTAGCGGGTTAAAATTTCTTTACTTACTAACCTGTCGGTTAATATAATATCTGCCTGTTGCAAATAGCGGACAGCTTTAATAGTAATTAAATCAGGATCGCCTGTTCCGGCACCTGCCAGGATTACTTTCCCCGGTTGTTGTAGTTGTGGTAACATGATTGAATTTGTAAAAACAGCTTTGAAACAACTGCTATCTGTAAGCACCATCATTACTATTTTGAATTTACAGAAAGCAACTGGTTCAAAGCTGAAGCTAACTTTAAAATAATCCGTCTATTGATAAATATCTTTCACCAGTATCGTAATTAAAGGTCAGTACCCTGGAGCCTTTAGGTACTTCTGCCAGTTTTTTAGCAACGGCAGCTAAAGAAGCTCCTGTAGAAATACCTACTAAAATCCCTTCTTCCTTTGCCGCACGCTGTGCATAGTCAAACGCTTCGTCTTTGCTCACCTGAATGATGCCATCCAGAATAGCAGTATTTAAAATAGAAGGTACAAATCCGGCACCAATTCCCTGTAAAGGATGCGGGCCTGGTGTACCACCACTTAATACAGGAGAAAGTTCAGGTTCTACTGCAAATACTTTTAGGTTTGGAAACTTTGCTTTTAATACTTCAGCCACACCGGTAATATGTCCGCCAGTACCTACACCTGTAATCAGGTAATCCAATCCTTCCGGAAAGTCATTCAGTATTTCCTGTGCAGTGGTTTTTCTATGTATTTCTGTATTTGCCGGATTGTCAAATTGTTGCGGAATCCAGGAGTTTGGTGTTGATTCACCCAGTTCTTTTGCTTTTTCTATAGCACCTTTCATCCCCTTTTCACGGGGAGTAAGTACAAATTCTGCTCCGTATAATGCCATTAATCTTCTTCTTTCAATACTCATACTTTCCGGCATTACCAGTATGATCTTATATCCTTTTACGGCAGCAACCAGTGCCAGGCCAATACCTGTATTTCCACTGGTAGGTTCAATGATTACACTATCTTTTTTCAGTAAACCTTTTTGTTCGGCATCTTCAATCATTGCCAACGCAATACGGTCTTTAATACTGGATCCCGGATTTGTTTTTTCCAGTTTGATCCATACATTAGATTCATCGCCGTACAGATTATTGATACGTACATGCGGTGTGTTTCCAATTGTTTCTAAAATGCTGTTTGCTTTCATGATTTTTAGTTTATTTAAGTTGAATGAATTCAGAATAAAATTTCCATTCAGCTGAATATTGATTGAGTACTATATTATTAAATCACAAAATTCAAAGCTTCCGGTAAAGGATTATTATCTTTAACCCTTACTTCACTTTTATGATATACAATTGAAAATGAGGGTACACTGTATGTTAACCATACATTGCCACCTATTACACTATCGTGCCCTATCGTAGTATCGCCTCCCAGAATGGTTGCACCGGAATAAATGATCACATTGTCTTTAATTGTGGGATGGCGTTTTGTTTTTGCCAGTTCCTTGGCCACATTTAAAGCACCCAGTGTAACACCCTGATAAAGTTTTACATTATTGCCAATGATCGTTGTTTCGCCGATTACAATACCAGTGCCATGGTCAATAAAAAAAGACTCCCCAATTTTAGCACCCGGGTGAATATCAATCCCTGTTTTACTATGGGCATATTCAGTAAATAAACGGGGTAATATTTTAATATTCTGCTGGTACAACTGATGAGATAAACGATAAATAGCAGTAGCATAAAATCCGGGATACGCAACCAAAACTTCTTCCAGTGATTTGGCTGCAGGATCAAAGTTGAGTACAGCATAAGCATCTTTAATCAGCTTCTGATAAATATCAGGGATTGCTTCAAAAAAAGTATCTGCCACTTCATCCACTTTATTGCCATCATACAAAACATCATATACCAGACTGGCGAACTGTCCTTTAAACAATTCAAAATCTTTCTCCAGGTCGCTTACTACTTTATGCTTTACACTTTTAGGAAAGAATAAAAAGTCAAATAACCCATCGATGAATTTCTCTGCAGATTCCTTATCCGGAAAAGTGGAAAAGGATTTTGTATTTTGAATAAATAGTTTACTGATAAAGCTCTCTTTTGTCATAAACAACAGTTTAATTCTTAAATAATTATTGAATCATGCAGGCCCCTACAGTAACCAAACTGGTTTCATCTATTAAAATAGCCCCTCCGTTTTCCTGTAAGGTTTTATAGGTGTCATAAGCAAGCGGAGCAGCAGTTTTAATGGTAGCTCTGATTACATCATTCAAACCTATTTTTTCAAAATCATATTCTTTCTGCAGGGTATTAACATCCAGTTTGTATTCGATATTTTTTACTACACTCCGGATCGTTTTACAGTTATGCTGTAAAATATATTTATTTCCTGCTTTTAATGGTTTATTATCCATCCAGCAAAGCAGAACATCAAATTCCTGTTCCACCTGCAGTAACTCATCTTTTTTGGCAATCAAATCACCCCTACTGATAAAATATCAACCAAAAGAGTAAGGTACAGAACAGTTGGGGATATGACCTGTACTGCTGCTGTAGAATCAGAAGCATCTAATATTGAAGATATTATTAAAGAAATTGTTGCCACTAAAACCAGTGAACGCGGTGAAACCAGAATTGATGATAAGGTAAGTGAAGCTGCAATGGAAGACAGAAAAAAGAACGGATACTTTTAACTAAAAAAAATTATGGACATACTTAGATTTATTACAGCAGGAAGTGTGGATGACGGAAAAAGCACTTTAATCGGGCGATTATTATATGATAGTAAAAGTATCATGATCGACCAATTGGAAGCCATTGAAAAACAAAGCAGGAATAAAGAAGATGGTGAAATAGACCTGGCTTTACTTACAGATGGATTAAGGGCTGAAAGGGAACAGGGTATTACCATTGATGTAGCTTATAAATATTTCTCCACTCCAAAACGGAAATTTATCATTGCAGATGCTCCTGGCCATATTCAGTATACCAGAAATATGATTACAGGTGCCTCCAATGCCAACCTGGCCATTATCCTAATTGATGCAAGAAACGGAGTGATTGAACAAACCAGAAGGCATAGTATTATTGCCAGTTTACTGGGGATTAAACATATTGTGGTGGCTATTAATAAAATGGACCTGGTAAATTATTCTCAGGATATTTATAACAATATTGTGATTGACTATGCACAGGTTGCCAATTCACTGAAGCTGGAAAATGTAAGTTATATCCCCATCAGCGCAATTACCGGAGATAATATAGTAGAGAAGACTGAAAAACTTTCCTGGTTTGAAGGGGAAAGTCTGTTATCCTTTCTGGAAGCTGTGGAAGTACAAACAGATACAGATCTGCAGCATGCCCGATTCCCGGTTCAATATGTAATCA
>Ga0364882_10181_pt1 | contig 12056 bp, 6 predicted proteins | sample SorcelJu500001C3_4_FD_206925 | JGI IMG/M metagenome (GOLD analysis project Ga0364882, IMG submission 206925) | Enriched cells from Trout Bog Lake Hypolimnion, Wisconsin, USA - BchlTB.July23.5000.01.C3 | ecosystem: Environmental > Aquatic > Freshwater > Lake > Hypolimnion/Profundal zone | place... | reverse complement strand
CTTGCAGGCCGAAGTACATTTCGCGCAATTTTTTGTAAGACGTGGCCTTGAGCGCACCCATAGCGCCAACGTCTATGCCGTAGCCCTTCATGAAAAATACCTTCATATCGTACATGGAGGTATTGTAGTTGGTGGGCTTGGGGCCGTGTGTGCTCTCGTCGTATTCGAGGTTGTAATTAGGGATGTAGATGCCGAGCATGTTGCACGCCTCAAACAATAAAGGACTGTAGCCTGTAAACTGATCGAAACTCAGCTCTACGCTGTTGTAGTTTTGCTGGTTGTGCTCGAAGAGGGCTATGCCGCCGGTCCAGTAACGGTCGAGGTTATCGGCAATGGGTATGCGGTAGAAGGGCGCGCCACCATCGTTGTAATAATTGAGCGTAACATCGGGCGTGGATAGGGAGATGGAACCGTTGACCTGGTTGCGATGGTGATTGTTGAGGATAAAATTGCTGGAGAGCAGGAACGCGTAATCCTTATTGAGCATTACATTGTAGTAGGAACCATTGTCGAATGTGCGGAAAAACTTGAAATACGGCAGATCGTTGGCGCCGGCCCCAAAGGAAAAGGAGTTGGTGAGGTCTATCTGGAGGTCGGATACGAGCGGATTGAGATTGGCGCCGATGGACTTGGTATAGAACGAAAGAGAGGGGCCGTAGTTGAGAATAAAATGATCTTTGTAAACTCCGTTGGCCACGAAACCACAAAACAGTTTGAGCCCAGGGAAGGCAGTGCTGCCCCTGCTGTAATTGATGGTGTAGTTGCAGCCGAAGTTGAAATTGCCATTGTATACCCAACCATTCTGGCAATAGCCGCTGTCTATAATCCCCGTAAATAATAATAAAAACAGTATCCGTTTCATCTGGCTGGGCGGTCGTTGTGTTTAGCCTTTCGAAATTACGGGTTTTTCAGATGCGGATGAATTATTTGAATGAAATGGGTACGGACAAGCGGAAAAATGTAATTATAGGGTAACACATACATTCTGTAACAGTTTTAAAAATGGGCTTCAGTAATGAAAAAAATATTCCTCGCGGGTTTGATCGGATTTTATGGATTGAGCGGGTATGCGCAGGCTGGGTTTTATTTAGCGCCAATGGCTGGCGGAGGGATTTCCAGTTCGAGTGGTGCAGGTTTTCTGCTTTCAGCTAACCCGAAATCGCCTATTTATGCCCAGGAATATCAGGTGAGGCTGGGATATTCCTTTCGCAACTGGCAACTGGAAACGGGGCTGGGATATGCTACAACGGGGGCACATGGCGTTGGGTACCTATGGAGGTCTGTCGGCTATTGGGGCGGCGTTCTACTGTTTACCCCTCCGCCTGCATACACAGCTACAACGATCAACAGGCATATTTTAGCGCCTTTGAGTGTGAGGTATAACATCTTAATGGGTAAACGCTTATCAGTAGTGCCGGGGTTGGGCATAGAATGGTTATACAATTACGCTACTGAAACGAGGAATGTCAGTAATGAAGCTTTTACGGATGTCGCCAATACTTACGATCACTTCAAAACGGTAACGCCAGCTTTGTTATATAGCCTGGAATGTGGGTGGAAACTCAACGATAAATGGAGCATACTCGCCGGGCCGAATATGCAGCACATGCTTAAACCCGTCACTACCCAGCCGGGGTTTGGGTATGACTATGCTTATGTCTTTAACGCTGGCCTGAAATATCAAATCAGCAAGCGCAAGCGAGCTGTGGAGCTACAGAAGTAGGCTGTTTTCTTATTTCAGTACTACCTCCAATGTCCCTAGATTTTACCGCTAAAGAATGCGAAGTGGGACCCATATATGCCGAAATAGTGCTGATGAATTGTTTTGACCTGAAAACGGCCCGACGATCAAAAATAGCGGCTGACGATCGGTTACGGTTTACAGAAACAGGTACAGCTTCCCATTGTAGAAAAAAGAAAAGTGCAAGTGGCGGATAGCCCCATTGCTGAATAAAATGTTGCGTCGCAGGTGGGAGTAAGGTTTAAGAACTGATACACGTGGTGCAATGCAATCGTAGTACCGGGAGATCCTGAGCCGTTGCCTGGGGCGATCCCAGTAGAGGATATGGATGTGCTGATACACCCTACGAGACAGGAATTGATCTAGCAGCCAGACCACCCTTATTTTGCCAAATTGAATATGATGTACGCGGACGGCCCTCTATAAAACACGCCTGACTTTTGGCTTTTCAACATTACTTTCAAGACCGGTGATATTTACAATGCCGGGCTTTTTCCCGACTTCTATTGTACCAATGGCGCCCTGCATTTGAAGGGCTTTTGCGCCATTCAGGGTACCCCATGTAAGTAACGTTTCCCAGCCAATGTTTGGATAGTGTTGACGGATGGTGTATAGCTCTGATAAGATGCAAAGCTGATGGTTTGAAGCGAGGCTATCTGTGCCGAAGCAAATATTAGCTGTTTCACGCAGGAGGGTATCGATATCGGGCAGCGTATTCTCAATGTATAAATTGGCATTGGGGCACAGACACCACCAGGCTTCGCCGGAGCGGCTTTCGGCAAATTGAATATCGGTCGGTGAGGAGTAGGTGTTGTGCACGAAAATCATGGGATGTGCCGGGGATATCCATGGCAGGTAAGATTGCAGGGATGAGCGGCCGGTGGGTATGAAGGGTGTGTCGTCGATGCCGAGGGTTTGCAGGAGATCACGGACAGCGCCTTGTTTGTTGACATAAAACTCATCTTCCGCCTGGCTTTCCTGATTATGAATGGAGAGCAGGCCATCGGCGGTATGACCACTGATGAGGCCGAAGAGCGCGGAAGAAACGGAGTAAGGGGCATGCGGGGTAATGGATTGCCGTATTATTTTATCGGCAGGTTGCTGGGCGGCAAATTCATTGTACGTTGCTTCGGAACGGCTGAATGATTTTGGCGCTTTGGCTTCCGTAAAACCGATTGACTCTACGAAGGTGTGGACATGCAGTCCGCCTAATGCGCGGACATCGAGGGTATCGGTAGTGTTGGCAATGTCCCCTACTGCAACTACGCCATTATCGATGAGCTCTTGCCGTGCTTCGCGGCGTGCAGTTTTTTTCTGGTCGTCTGTAAAGTCGTTACGATGGATAGGGATTGTTTTCAAGAAGGGAATGAGACTGGTATGCTCTGGCACCACACCCTTCATGTGCGAGAGCTCAAGGTGACAATGCACATTCACAAACCCCGGCGCGAGAATACCCTCGTAATATACCGCATCTGGGTGAGGGCCTGACAAAATAGAAAGAATTTCGCCAGTGCCAGACACTTTTATGACGGCGCCTTCAGGCAGCCATCCCAGGCCATTGTGTATTCGCGATGCAGATAAAAAAGGCATACCGGAAAGAGAATGATCAGAAAAAAACTTACAGGCAAAAGTACGCCGGTTTTTCTTACAGAAAGACCGGCGCAACTATGAGGCATTGAATAAATGAATTAACTTTTAAAATGTTTTAACAGTACAACCTCGCGCTCGTCAAGATAGCGCCACTTGCTACGCGGGAGGTTTTTCTTAGTGAGGCCGGCATACATAACACGGTCCAGCTTTTCAACTACATAACCGAGGGATTCAAAAATGCGGCGGACAATACGGTTCTTACCGCTGTGTATTTCAAGGCCGAGTTCGTTCTTTTTTTCCAGATAGGCGAGTTCGTCTACCTTGGCTATACCATCTTCAAGATCCACACCGGCTATGATCTTTTCAAAATCGGCCTTGGTGACCGCCTTGTCGAGGGTGACCTGGTATACCTTCTTGACCTCGTAGGCAGGGTGACATAATTTCTGGGTAAGATCGCCATCATTAGTGATGAGGAGCAGCCCGGAAGTGTCGCGATCGAGGCGGCCAACGGGGAACAAACGCTCCACGCCTGAATTACCCACGAGGTCCATTACTGTGCGGCGGCCCTGTGGGTCGTCGTTGGTGGTAATGAAGCCCTTGGGCTTATTGAGGAGTATGTACACATTCCCTTTTTGCGGCGTGAGCTTCTTGCCGCTGAGGGTGACTTTATCGTCATGCTTTACCTTATAACCAGGATCGAGCACCAATTCGGCATTTACCTTTACCTTTCCCTGACGCACGAGTTCTGCCGCATCACGGCGGCTACATTCGCCGCTATGGGAGATGTATTTATTCAAGGGCATTTCCAGACGCGGCCCGCTCTTCTGGTTTATCTCCTTGTCTTCTTCGTCGAAGTCGTCTTCGTCTTCGTCGTCTTTATATTTTTTTTTCCGACCCTCGGAATGATCGTGGATGAACTTTTTCTTGCCCGGCGCTTCGCTTTTCTTTTTCTCAAACGGCTTCTTGGGCCTGCTTTCGGGATCTGGTTCTGCCAGCTCGCCAAATACCTTGTCTTCAAACACCTGGCGCTTGCCGGGGTGATCGTCAGGTTTCCTGACTTTCGGGGTTTTGAAGGCACGATCCAGTACATCGCCAAAGGTTGGCTTTTCTATTTCCGGTCCTCCTATTGTGTCGAAGTCTTTAGCTGCGCGTGGCTTGCCAAAACCTGCTTTGTCGGCGGGGCGTTTGGGGCGATCACGGAATGGACGGCTATCAGTGGATTTACGAGGCTTGTCGAAATCGCGGGGGCCACTGCCGCCCTCCTTATTGAAGCGGGGTTTGCGTTCCTTGCCATCGCGGGGACCGTCAGAACCGGTGCCTGACTTGTCAAAAGTGCGCTTTGGACGATCGCTAAATGGTTTGCGGTCGCCGCGATCTTCCCGGGGCTTGAAACTTCCCCCTTCCTTATTATCACCTTTCCCGAAACTTGGTTTGTCAAAAGTGCGTTTTGGGCGATCTTCAAAAGACTTGCGCTCACCCCTTTCTTCCCGGGGCTTGTCAAAAGTACGTTTTGGGCGGTCGCTGAATGGTTTGCGGTCACTACGGTCTTCGCGCGGCTTGTCGTAGGGCTTTGAAGGCCTGCTCCCCGAGCCGTCACGGTCGGGCCTATCGCTGCCATAGGCGCGCTTAGGCCGGTCGCTGTCCGTGACCCTACCGGAATAGGGCTTTGCACCGCGTACCCTTCCGCCATCGCTGGCTGGGCCAGCGGCGGGAGGCCTGCCGTCATAATTCTTCTTTTTGAATGGCCGGGCATCTTTAGGAGCAGCCTTGAAGCTATCGCTTTTTTTAAATGAACTTTTAGGGCCGGTCCCTGAACCACGGGAAGAATGAGCTGAACTTTTTCGCATTTTGAATGATAACCGCTTTGTAAGCGGGGGTAAAGGTACGATTTTTTTTAATGTCGATTCGGGTATTAGCATGGGCTTCATTTGAGTCATCGGCATATTATTCAGGGGGCTTTTATCCAAGTAATACCTGGCAGCATGTATACTTGACTGTTGATGGATTTGCATCCACCTGTCCGGGTTCATCCTACAACTTCCTTGTAAAGGCAACAATAGCGACCAAGCGGCCAACTGTTGCTGGCGCATATTCATCTTTTGACTGACTAAGGGTTTGCCCCGGAAAAATTCACAGCTCATCATCTGGGTGACTAGATTCAATGGGGTATAAGAATTGCTGCGAAATAATTTTATTTTCTGTTTGGCAATGGTTTTCTTGTCTAACCAAGTGATTTTCTCAACTACTACCGATCTTCATTCCAACAGGCATTGTTCACTAGTCTTTACCGCCTCCCACTTGATTGCAAAGCATCACGTTCATTTTTCGACAGCGAAACAGGAAGGCTCATATTATCGAAATAATTTACACCTATAAGGTCCGCGTCACTTTCCAGAAACTTTATTTCAACAGAGTCACCCGGCTCCGTCACCAGTATTTTATGAAAAGTTTGTGGAACCGTATATATATGTGTGTTCCCTTTGAAATATAGATAAAACACGCTGCCAGTTGATGTAAAACTTTCATGTATACGGGCTACCTTACCGTCATATACCTTTTCAACCGTAGCAATATCGGTGCCGAGCGCCGAGCCTAAGGAGCCAAGGCTATTTTGGTATTTCATCAACGCGGTCGCGGGATCCGCATCCCACGCCATATTTTTTGTCATTACATCTACAAGCGCCAAACCCCGGATGGAATGGTCCTCAGCGAGTATAGGCACGAGTGCGGTAAGCCGGTCAGAAACGTTTTCATACACGACAGACGCCGCGTGGAGGTTCTGGAATTTCACGGTTGCGTCCACGGTTGCCATTATGGCGTCTTCGGTAGCACCGGATACGACATACCTGTGCGATTCCCCCGTTCTTGAATTGGTATAAACCAGGTCGGTCATCGTGTTATCGTTGTTATTATTGGAGGTAAGCGGTGTCACATACCAGCAGGTGCCATCACTGCCATAATTCAGTAGCGTAGATTCGGGTTTTCTGAGGTTCGTCGCCGCGCCGAGGAAGGTGCTGTTCCAGTAACCGTTGAGATATGACCCCCACCAGCCCAGATAACTATGCACCAGGTCTATGGGCGTCACTCTGTCCACCCATTTAGGCACCTTGTCCTTCGGATAATAATTTACAACGCCATTGCATGGGTCCACAATTACCACGCCATCTACCACTAATCCGCTAAACATACCAATGGTGTGGTGGCATACGGTGACCACCCAATAGGGTTTTAGGCTGTCGTCCACTTCAAATGAATAGTCTGTAAGCACTTTTATGGAGTAACCGTTGGTATAAAGATAGCGCTCCAGGTCGGTACCGAAATATGAACCCGGCGTATAGAGCATTTTGTAGCCATTGATGTATTTCGGGCTTGCGTGCTGATCCTCAGCATTCACCATTACGTAGCCCGGCACTCCCGGCGCCCCATTGTATGCGCCCCAGCTCCGGTAGTCGAGCGGTATCACGTAATACAGGTCATTATTTACTTTTTGGAGTGTGGTATAGTCCTCGGCAACCTGAAATTGGCTACCTACAATATTCCCCTTTTCATCTGCATGCTGGTTGAGTGCGGTTTTGCCCATGGCAATGGCGTATTCCTGCGGTACAATACGAAGGTGCGATGGCGATATCTCCTGGTTTTGTTGGGTCCATATTTTGAGCGTCTTCCCTTGCGTACCCATATCTCCGACTAGCGATGAATACTTATGAGTATTTAAAGCCCCGCTACCGGAGATGAGCACAATCAGAATCGTTGCTACTATTAAAGCACTGGGGATGGCAACACGTAAATTAAATACGCGGGCGTTGATGCCGCAGATCACCGATGAAAAAACTGTAAGCAATAAGGCCCATGCGGCCACTCCCCCTCCCAATGTATAGTCAAGACAGGGCATATTGTAATAATAAATACCCCACGACAGAAAGAAGAAAATAACCGACAACAGAAGATAGACAAGATACCTGCGCACGATAATTGCAGGCGATGCACCTATTAATGCCGATGCAAGGGCCAGTAGAATAAATACCATTTTGCTAGAGTGCTTTTTAAAATCGGTTGTAAATTCAGTAATACAGCCTCATTGATGGTTGTCTTCGGTATTAACTATGATACATCCGAAGCCATTCGTTTTCCTTGCTGCGCATTAGTTTCCTCTCCGCCTCGTTTTTGTCCTTGAACCCGCATAGATGCAATGCCCCATGAAAGATGACCCGGTGCAGCTCTTCCTGGTATGGCACGCCGAACAATGCAGCATTTTCTTTTACCCTTTCCACGCTTACATATATTTCACCGAGAAGTTCATTTTTATTGTCACTAAGGTCAAATGTAATAATATCGGTGAGTGTGTCATGGTTTAGGTATTGCTGGTTGATATGCAATAAAAATTCATCCCCACAAAAAACATAGGTCAGGTTCATTGCTTTCAGGTGCGGTAAGTGCGTGGTGACCTGATTTTGAATAAAACCCGATAGCCTGCGCTTGTCTTTAAACCTCGCTTTTACATTTTGTTCAAAGAATGATACAGACATCGGGGTCAATTTACCGGTAAAGGTAAAATGAATGCTTTAAAAACGTTTAACAAAAAATAAAAAAACTACGGTACGAATTTTGTAATTAACCAGGTACCAATGAATGAAAAAGAAATAATCGGGGAAGGGTAAGATTTTTTGTACTTTTCGCCTTAAATCAAGAATCAGTTGAATCATATACCGAGAGGTAAAAGTGATGGGCAAAAACCAAATGGCACGGTGATAATAGTGGCCACAATTGGTTTTGGACATTGATCTTTTGAATCCCGGCTTTTGTATATTGAATTTTAAATATGGATTCCAGCATTGTACTTGTCGCCGTCCGTCCAGAATTTCTGCAAGATGAAACGCTCGCAGATATTTTTCGTGCGTCCGCCCAAAAGTATGCGTCAAAAACTGCTGTTGTTTTTGGTGATCTCTCGGTTACTTATGCTGAGCTCGACCGTTGGAGTGACGCAATGGCTGACTACCTTTACCAAAACGGTATCAGGCCAGGTGACCCCGTGGGCCTTTGGTGGCCAAGGGGCATGGAACTGCATATTGCAGTACTGGGCATCATTAAGGCTGGAGCTTCCTATGTGCCGCTGGACCATGAAATGCCCGCAGAACGTGTGGAAACGGTATTAAACGAAGTGGGTGCAAAGTGCTATATCAGCCGCGATCTGTTGAGCCTTGATATCCCCGCGTTTCAGGTAGTGGCGCAGCCTTCTGAGCACCAAAAATTATATATAACACCCGGCGCCGCACCCGATAATTGGGCCTATGTCCTTTACACGTCTGGGAGCACGGGCAAACCAAAGGGCATACCAATAGCGCACCGGCAAATATGCCACCTCGTGCGGGCGGAGCATTCGGTTCTTGAAGTGCAAAGTACCGACCGCGTATATCAGGGCTTTTCAGTTTCGTTCGATATGTGGTGCGAGGAAACCTGGATCAGCTATTTTGCAGGCGCCTCTATATGGGTTGCCGACGCAGCCACAGCCAAATCTATCGATGAACTGGACGAAGTGTTGCGAAAACAGCATATAACCGTATTGCATGCCGTACCCAGCCTGCTTGCGGTAATGGAAGATGACATCCCCGGACTGCGCATCGTAAACGCTGGCGGAGAGGCATGTACCACGCAGGTGGTGGCACGATGGTCCATCCCTACCCGGAAATTTTACAATAGTTATGGCCCTACGGAAACAACCGTAACGGCAACGCTGATCGCACTGAAACCGGGAGACCCCATCACCATTGGTATCCCATTGCCGAATTATAATCTGGCCGTTGTAGATGAACATTTAAACGTGCTGCCCTTCGGAGAGCGCGGAGAACTGGTAGTTACAGGAGCCGGAGTGTGCAAGGGTTACATAAATCTGCCGGAACTTACCAAGCAGAAATTTGTCCAAAAACCCGAATCGCTGTCTGCGCTGCCCGGCGACATGGTATACCGCACCGGTGACGCCGCAGTGATCAACCCTGATAAGACTATAGATTTTCAGGGCCGTTTTGACGATCAGATAAAATTGCGTGGCTACCGGATAGAACTTGGCGAGATAGAAAGTAAACTCAGCGACCTGCCGGAGATCACAGCAGCGGCTGTTGCCGTAAAAAAAGACGCCAACGGGCAGGAGCACCTTGCCGGATATGTGGTCTGCGACGACCCGGTGAACATGAACCAGCAAAAAATTCGCGAGGACCTGGCGAAGGTTTTACCGGCCTACATGGTCCCCAGCGTAATCGTGCAACTAGCTGAAATGCCGCGCCTGCCCAGCGGCAAGATCAACAGAAAGGCGTTGCCCACTCCTGCCATGCTGCTGGAAAATGCTGCCTTCATTACCAACGAGATCATTGACCTCGACGCGCCATTGGGTGAGCGTGTGATCTCGGCGCTGAGGAAATTCTTCCCAAACAGGGAGATAGACCTTTCGCTGGACTTCTTCACCAGTCTCGGTGGCCACTCCCTGCTGGCCGCAGCTTTTGTGTCGCGGTTGCGCCGCGAAGCGAATGTACCCCAGGCATCGCTCAAAGATATATACCTTCACCGACCCTTGCAGACGCTTGTGGATTACTGGGAGTCAAAACCCATTGGTGAAACTAAGGCGAAAAAAGTATTCAATGAAATACCACGTAAGCGATATTTGATGTGTTGGACGGCACAGACCGTCTCGTTGCTTTTCCTTTACGGGCTTTTCGCTGTGCAGATATTCTTCCCCTACCTCGGGTACTACTATGTGGTGGAGGAAACTAAAAATATTGGCTACGCCGTCACTACCGCGTTGTGCCTGTTCTGTTTCATTCCCCCATTGTTCGCCATGCTGAGTATCGGCATAAAATGGCTGGTTATCGGTAAAATGAAGGAAGGCGACTATCCGTTATGGGGCTCCTACTACTTCAGGTGGTGGTTTGTAAAACGAATGCAGCGCCTGCTCCCGTCTGAATTCCTGAACGGCACCCCATTATATCCCGGTTATCTGAGAAGGATGGGCGTTAAGGTAGCGAAGGATGCGCAGCTTGCAGCAATTACTATTGGCGCTGAGGATCTGGTAACGATAGGCAGTGATGTTAGTATCAGTTCGCAGGTTGTACTCAATAATGCCTTTGTAGAAGATGGCCTGCTGAAATTGCGCAGCATAACACTCGGAGATCATGCCTACATAGGCAGTAGCGCCATCATAGCCGGTGGCGCAGCAATGGAAGCATGGACCGAACTACGCGACCTGAGCTACCTGCAAGAGGGCAAGACCATCAAGGAAGGTGAGATATGGCAGGGCAGCCCGGCTGTGTTTAAAGAAAAGAAAGCCATAGAGGACCTTCCACAACCTTTGTTTGTCTCCAATGCCAAACGACGCAAGTACTCTTTTATATTTGGTTTCTCCCTATTCATCTTCCCATTTGTGGTGCTGCTGCCGTTGCTGCCCACCATCATGATCATTAATAACATTGATAATTCCACACCTGATTACGACTTCAGTTACCTCGTGGTAACACCTTCATTGGCGCTTAGTTACATTATAGTATTCACCTTGGTTACCGTAGTGCTTACAAGGCTCTTGCAATGGGGCATTAAACCAGGCAAGTACCCTATCTACAGCATGTTCTATGTGCGCAAATGGTTTGCCGATCAGCTAATGTCATTATCGCTCATTGTACTTCATCCTATTTACGCAACGGTCTACATCTCATTATTGTTCAGGGCGCTTGGCGCCAAGGTGGGGAGGAACACTGAAATTTCCACGGCCAGTAGTGTTACCCATCCACTCCTGATCATAGGAAAGGGCGCATTCGTAGCAGATGCTGTTACACTTGGTGAGTCGGATGTGCGTGGCCAGCAACTGATCCTGGATATGACCGTTATCGGCAACAATAGTTTTGTGGGCAACAGCGCCCTTATCCCGCAGGGTTACCGGCTTCCGGGCAGGATGCTTATCGGTGTCTTATCAACCCCGCCGGATAAAGAACAATTGGAACAGGAAGGCGCAAAGGATTGGTTCGGGTCGCCGGCTATTGCATTGCCGCGCCGCCAGGCCAGCCGAACGTTCGCTACAGAACTAACGGCGCGCCCTTCACCCCAGCGTGTGTTGGCCCGGAGTCTTGTGGAATTTATCCGCATACTGATCCCTGAAACGGTGATCCTCATTTGTAGTATCCTGTTCATCGCTTATACCCACGACCTTCTATCTTATTCATGGTGGGTGATCGTCCTCCTCATGCCTTTTTACTACCTGTTTTTCATGGGCGTGCCTGCACTACTGGTAACATTGTGCCTAAAATGGCTCACGGTGGGCAAGTATAAACCCGAACAAAAACCGATGTGGACGTCAAAGGTGTGGCGCAGTGAAGCAATCACCTCGACCTATGAAGCATTGGCAGTGCCCTTTTTGCTTGATTTTATGCGAGGCACACCATGGCTGCCCGTGATATTGAGGTTGTTTGGGGTAAAGACGGGTAAAAGGGTTTGGATGAACACCACCGATATTACGGAACATGACATGGTGCACATTGGTGATGACACTGCACTCAACGAGGACTGTGGCCCGCAAACCCACCTATTTGAAGACCGGGTTATGAAGGTAGGGCCGGTAAAAGTGGGCGCAAGGTGCAGTATTGGCGCGAGGACTATCATCCTGTATGATAGCGAAATAGGCGACAATGTCAATGTGGATGCGCTGTCCTTAGTCATGAAGGGCGAAAATCTCCAGTCAAACAGCAAT
>Ga0364882_10162_pt1 | contig 13528 bp, 8 predicted proteins | sample SorcelJu500001C3_4_FD_206925 | JGI IMG/M metagenome (GOLD analysis project Ga0364882, IMG submission 206925) | Enriched cells from Trout Bog Lake Hypolimnion, Wisconsin, USA - BchlTB.July23.5000.01.C3 | ecosystem: Environmental > Aquatic > Freshwater > Lake > Hypolimnion/Profundal zone | place... | reverse complement strand
TTACCACCATAACTTGCACCAACAAACCAAGCCAGTTTATTTTCCATTACCTATCCTATTTATTTAATTTCAATCGACAAAACAGCCCAACCTTCGCCATTTGTTCTAAGTTATTTACACTGCAATTTTCTAAGCCGTCATTCGCCACAATAATGGCGAGCGCTTGCGCCCTTGATACAGCAACATTTAATCTGTTTATATCTAATACAAAATCTAAGCCTCTGGGTGATTCTGCGATATCACTAATAGCCATTGAGATAATCACTACAGGTGCTTCTTGTCCCTGAAACTTATCAATCGTGCCGACTTTCAACTGGCCTTTCAGCTTTTCTTTCAGTAGGTTCACTTGCATGTTGTAAGGTGCTATTACCAATATATCGGCATCAGTGATGGGTGTTTGCTGTCCTGATTTGTTAGTAAAGGTACCCGTTTTAAGCTCATCTATGAGTTGCTGAACAACCCACACTTCTTCTTCGCTACTTTGGATATTGTCTTCATGCGCTACGCTTACACTTAATACGCCGGTGGCTTGGGTAATTAAGTGTGGTTTTGGGATATTAATCGCTTGCTTGCTGTTATCTGCATCTGCTTGTAATTTGCCTTCGTAAACTATCTCTGACAGCGGAGCGCACACAGCAGGATGCATACGGTAAGTGCGTTCTAAAAAGATCCCTTTATCTTCTGGAATAACGGCATGATCCATTAACATAAACTCTAAGGCAGAAGCACCCGATTGCCCAGGGTGTGAACCTTGTATGGGTTGCTCTAATTGCATTTGATCGCCCATCAAGATGATGTTGTTGGCCGCGCCCGATACCGCCATTAAATTGGCCAAGGCCACTTGACTGGCTTCATCGACGAATAAATAGTCTAATGGTTCGTTATAAGACAGCTCATTTGCAAAACCATACACGGTTGCCCCTACTATTTGATAATGGTTATAGGGTTTTGCTTTGGTAAATGTCATTGAAGGGCGATATTCAAAATGGGTATAGTCATCCCATGCAAATAACGCTTTAAATTCTTTTTGAGCGCCATAGCCCCCAATTTTAGTGATAGCGGTTTCGGGTAGTTCTTTTACTAAGGATTCGAGGACATTCATAATAGCCGCATGACTATTAGACATCACGCCGATGCGTTTACCTTGCGCCACTAAAGCTTTAATGATGTTTTTAGCGGTATAGGTTTTACCCGCTCCCGGTGGGCCTTGAATACACAACAAGGTTTCATCCATCGCTTTAACCGCTTTAATAATGGCAGACAGATAAAGATCATTTTCTGGGTATTGGTGTCGTGTGATAGGCAAAGGCGAACCCTCCCCTTTAAAGCGAGGATTAGCTTGGTTAATAAGGGTGACTAATAACTTGGGTAGTTGACGGGTTTTAAAATACGCTTCGGTAATCTCGCAAAGCCTATTTTCTAGGTTATCGGTATTAATACGGGCGTCATCAGCAAATAAGGTAAGTGGTATTTGCTGTAATGCATCTTGATTGTCTGCATTAATCACAAAACTAATCTCGCTGTAGTGTGCATCTATCTCGGTGATGCTAATTTTGCTCACTTTAGCTGTGGTGTCTTTTATAGTCGCGGTGTCTAGTTTGTCTGTGCGTATGGGCTGATCATTTTTAAAGAGCGCAACACAATTAATTTTACCTTCGTTTACTTGCTGGCTTTTAAGGCTTAGATCATAAATAACCGTATCATCGTCTATCAGTTCTTCGTCGCTTTTGTCTGCCCGCTGTAAATAAGTAAATATCTTGGGCTTACGCTCACGGTCATAAAAGTGCAAAAGCGAGACCAGTAGTCTTGCTTGGGTATCTTCTTTTAAATCGGGTTGTGATTCATAGTGATCAATCAGGTCTTGTTATCGTTGTATAAGGGCCTGTCGTTTTTGTTCGTTTTCGAGCTGTTTATCTGTTTTCTCTATTTCATCTTTAGGTACAACGTCACCCGCATTAAATTGAATATGCTTCAGTTGCTGTTGTTCGCGTAGCCAAGTGACTAATGCTAAGGTCGATTCACAATCGTCTATGTTATATGAACGAATCTCGTTTAAAGTCTGCCACGCCTGCCAATCAAAATGATCGGGATCAGCCAGCCAAATCTGATAGCCATAGGGTTGTTCTATCCAGTTTTCTAAGCCCCCCTTAGCATGCCAATTTTCATAAAACACAATGGAATCGCCCCCATTGGCCACTTCTGTAATGCGTTCACCACGATAGAGGTGTTCTACATTTTTAATGGAATATCTCGGCTCACCAATTAACAAGCCACCTTTAACCACTTTATATAAATCAATAAAGACATGGTTAGCGAGTAGCTCTGCCACTTTGTCTTTACGGGTTTGGTAACGATTCACCATTTTATGGATAGCGGTAATCTCATACGTGGCGTAGTGATAAATATGTAACGTGCTATCTTGTTGCCAGCGGGCATAAGCCCAATCAATAAAGCCCTCAAAGGCTAGTTTTTCTTGTGCTTGATTATGGCCCCACCAATCTTTAAAGGCATAGTCTTTACCTTGTGCCGCTTGGGTATCTTCGTAACTGACACCCCATAAATATTCTAAGCCGCCGTCAACAAGTGGGTGGCCTTCTATATCAAAATACACATCTAACGGAGATTTAGGCGGTAATGCCGATAAGCCTTTTGCATCATCTCGATGTATCACTTCAAATAAGGGTTTTTCTTGGCCTCTTGAAGCTAATTGAATCTTGGCTTGGGCTTTTAATTTACTAAAGGTCTCTGCCGAAATGCCTTTAATAGTGGTTTGCTCGGTAGTCGCTAATTCACTTAAGGTGCTTATATCAGTATCCAGCAGTTTTTTAATCTGTGTGTTACGAATATTAGCCACTAACGCTAAGCTGTCTGATTGGGCTAAATGCGCTTTTGCAAAGGTTGACCAGACGCCATAGTCACTGCATAAAGCCGGATCAGGCATGGCTGCCCAATCACTATTAAAGCTATCTTGTGCAACTAAGAACTGGCGCTTTAAATTAAGAAAATAATGATAGTAGGCCGCAAGGGGATAGGTTTCTTCTTTTTTGTTACCTAATACAACGACGGCATGATCAGGTATTTTTCCTTGTACTGCTTCAAGCATCCAGCTATAGCAACACAATTGAATAATAAAATACGTTTTGGTGGATTGAGAAAGTTTAGTATCCCAGGCTTCGTAATAATAATCACCTAGCTCAGACGACCCTGCTTTTCTTACTAAGAAGTCAGCAAATCCGGCAAAAGAATCTCTTTCTAAATAAGCCTGAAAGATAACCTGATATCCCGCTTGCATGGCTTTTATAGTTTCCGCTGCGGCTGTGCTTTTATCATTAGCCACTTCATAGACCTGATCGACACCAAAATCACGTTTAAACTTATCAAGGTAGTTAGCTTCATGGGCAAGCCCTTTATCGGCCAACAAGCTCATCATTTTGTCTTCGTCTTTAGTGATGCCCGCTAGTTGTTCTGGCTTATCCAGCGCAAGCCGTGCCATCCAAGACGCAAAGGAGGAGCGTTCAAATAAGACTAAATCAGAGGGGGAGTAAAGATAAGAATTAGGGCTAGGTTTATACATGCAATCGTCTATTTTTATTAGTTAGCAGTACCTAGCTTTAAAGCCAAGCATTCTTTTACGGGATTATACTCATTGATTCATTAAACGAAAAATCAATAAGAGTTTATAAGATTAATAAGCCTATTAATCTTATAAACAAAGGCCAATTTATTTATGTCTAATACGTTACGATGGTAACGGGCTTACCCAGTTTCTTTGCATGATTAATGGTAGAAAGCGTGCCTTTAGATTGCCCATTCCAAAAAGCAATAACGGCCTCGGAATTTTCAACAATGAGTCTATTACGCAAAACACCCGCATGACGACCTAGCTTCCAATCCGGTTTAAAAACTACAACTGGGATGTTATGTTCCCGTGCATAGTTTTCAGCTAATTGATCTGCCCCTTTTGCACCACCCGTTACAATCTTTTTAATTTCAACTTTATTCATTTCAGCTTTTAACAATTCATAATCGTTAAAATCACGACTACCCACAATTGCAATAACACTCATAATCGTTATTTACCTTTCAGTTTAAATTGATAATGTCTTTGGGTTAATTAGCTTAAACACTCCATTTGGCTAATGGCGATATTCTGCAACAGGCTAGCGACAAATTATGACGCTTGAATGCTTGATTTGATAAATGGTACGGGCTCTTACGAGGGTTAAATGAACTTTTAAATAAAAACCTATATATTTCAGTACTATAAATAGACACCGAACATCGATTATCAAAAAATTACACGCAGTTAGCTTACGCGACACACGGCTGAAACAGCCAACATAAATATCAGAAACGCAATTCGCCGTTAAGCTACGCAAAAAGCGGATATTAAACGTTAACCGTGGCTACCTTACTTTTTTCGCGAATCGGTGAACTCCAATAATTTTTTAACGCGCGCGATTAGCGCATCTAAGACTTCGATATTTGGCTGAAATATTAATTTTTCGGCTACGTAAAAGAACGCACCTATCTCTTGTCGAATAGCTGGATCCTTTGACCCTTACGCGAATCCTGATTTTTTTTCTGGTTCTTTTGAGTTTGCGATCGCATTTCGCGTGCCACAACCGCAGGTTTAATCATTCGATCAGTGGCTCACGTTTTCTAAAAGTAAAAACAATCTTCCTATCAGCGAAATAATCTAATACCTACCTTATCGGACAAGCTATTGGCAAAAAACGCACAGCACTCCATTTTCACCTAAGCCTTAAGCCTATAGAAAACAGCACCGTTTGTTTCTACATCGCTTAAGTTTTTGCATTATTACATGCGCAGTTTTAATATTTGATAGGTGTTTGCAGTATTTAAGACGCCTGTTTTATGGCCGCCAAACCGTTCGGTTTTTTAACAATCTGAAGCTGGGCTTTAAAGCGCTTATGAACGGCTTCAACATGAGAGATAACACCCACGGTTTTACCGTGTGTATGTAAGTTTTCTAAGGTGCTAATCACGGTGTATAAAGCATCCGCATCTAGATTACCAAAACCTTCATCTAAGAATAATGAGTCAACTGACCGGCCATTATTAGCTAATTCCGATAAACCTAAGGCCAGCGCTAAACTCACGATAAAACTCTCGCCACCCGATAACGTTTTAGGTAAGCGTCTTACATTGGCTTGATAAGTATCTTCAACTTCTAAGGCTAAACCCAGTTCACTATAGGCTTGGCGTAAATAATAACGGCCACTGATTTTTTCTAATAGCGCATTAGTCTGTGACAATAACTTATCGGCCAATTGATTTTGCACGCGTCGTCTAAAGGCCATGCCATTTTCAACATTGATTAAGGCCGCGTCGGCAATATACACTTTGGCGTCTACCTCTAGTTGCTGTAAGCGTTCTGCAACCTCTTCATAAGCTGCTTGATTTTGAGATTGCTCATCTAACAAACGCTCTACATGCTCTATTTCCATGCGGGTAATGCTGATCTTTTCGCTCTGACTTTTTAAGGTTTGTTCCAGCTCTAGTGAATTTATTAACGTATCGTTAGTCGCGGCATAGGCAGCATCAAGCTCTGTTTGTAGAGCCTTTATGTCTTGTGCTTTTGCGCTTAACTGTTTTGCTAACTCAGCCTGTTGGCGTTCAATATCTGCCTGATTTTCCATAACATCAAGTACTTTGCTAATCTCTTGCAGGCTCGTAAATGAAGTACTGGCTATTTTTTCTTGAGTGGTCTTTTGTAATTGCCCTAAATCAACCTCTAAGCTAACTAAGGCCTGTTCTTTTTCGGCGATCAGTTTTTGTTTTTCTATTAACCCTAGGTGCAAACCTATCGCTTCTTGCGTTTGCAACTGTTCCGTAAACGCTTCTATTTGCGCATTGCAACGACTGATTTCTTGCTGACAAGTCACCTGTTTTTCTTCTAAAGCCACCCGCTCTTCCTGTAAGGATTTATGGCGATAGCTATACGTGTGATATTCCTGACGACGGGTATTAAGTTTATCAAACAAGGCATCTTCTTGGCCTTTGGCGGGCATTTTTTCATCAAAAACAGCCAACCGTGCCGCCACTTTTGCCGCTAATTCAGCTTCTTGAACTTGACTAGTGGCTAAAGCGGTCTCAAGGTCTATTTGTTCTTGTGAAGCCCCTTCAGTACCCGAACCTAATTGGGCTTTATTAGCCAATAATTGTTCAATAATTTGCTCACCTTTTGCAATAAGCGCTGTATTTTTTTCTATCGAACTCTGTTTAGTTTTAATGCTAGCCGTTAGATTGGCAATTTCTTTTAATTCATCGTTTGATTGCAGTAGCAAGTCTTTCATTAAGCTGATGTTATTAATCGTCAGTTCTTTACTCGCACAGTTAAGACGATTAACTTGATTTAACCACTCGCCTCTTAGTTTAGAGGATTCGATTTGCTTAGCGGTATTATTTGCACTGTTCTTTTGTGCCGCACTGATCTTAAAGTTTACCTGACTGATATCTTCTTTAAGTTCGCGCATTTTAGCTTTTTGATCAACCAACGCCTGCTTAGAGTTACTGACCATCGGGGGATACTTAGCATAAGGATGCTGTAAAGCCCCACATAAAGCACACGGCTTGCCATGCACTAAATGAACACGATCAGGCGTTAGCTTTTTTAATAGCCCTTCATAGATAATCGCGGTTTCTAATGAAGCCTTGATATTTTCTTCGCGCTTCATATCTTGCTTGAGCTTTTCTAATGCGAGTGTTAATTCATCTGCATCATATTCAGGTGTTTCTTTGGATTTAAACCATGAAAAAAAGCCGGACTTACCCACGAGCTTTTCATGCTTTAAACCTATGTTATAAAGTACCTGAAAATTTTTTACACGCTCTTGTTGGTCTTGTCTTAAAGATTCCAGATGATCAAATGTATTACCCTGCAATAATTCAACCAGCTCTTTTTGATCTAATTCAATTTGTGTTTTGGATTCGACTTGTTTTGCCTGTTGCTTAGCCAAAGCACTGGTGTTGTTTTGTAAAGCCGTAGACGTCTTTTTGGTTTGTTTCGTATATGACTTAAGCTTGTTGCTTAAATCAATAACCTCTGTTCTTAGTTTCTTTAATTTACCTATTTCTGGCAGTTCGGTTAATAAGATCTCATCTAACTGATGCTCATCTAACCAAGCTGAAACATGGGTAAAGGCGCTTTCTTTTTGCGCGGATTGCTCCGTTAATGACTGCCACTGCTCTAATTCTGTTTGTCTATTTAAAGTGAATTGATTGAGTTGTAGCCTAACATTTTCTAACGTTTTTTGTTGCTCACTAAATGACTGCTTAGCTAAACTTTCGGGTGCTACTTCTACATTAGCGACCTGGTCTCTTAGAAACTTAAGCTCACTCTTTAAGGCCTCTAAGTCTGTCTTAGTTTGCTGAATAAACGCATTTTGATCTGCAATAGCCGCAATATCCCCCTTAAAGATCAACAAATCTTTAGCTAAACTAATTTGATCTAATCCCCGTTGATTATCAGCAATCTGCTGTTGAAGGGTTGCTAAATAACCATCTTGCTCTGTGATCTGTTTGTTGATAACGGATATATTTGATAACAAAACCTGTTGTTGCGTTAGCGTGTTTTGCGCTTCCTGCAACTCAATGAGTTGTGCTTTAAAATCTGAGAGGTCTTGTTCACTGGCTTCTAGCTTATCAGCCGGCATCACTTGAATAGTCAACAATTGTTGTCTTAAGAAATCCAATTCCTTCTGGGCAGAGACTGCCTTATCTAATACTTCTTTTTTATAGTCGGTGTAAATATCGGCACTGATAATCTTTTCTAAGATATCCATGCGCTCATTGTCTAACGCATTTAAAAAAGCCGAAAAGTCACCTTGAGCCAGCATGATAGAACGCGTAAAGTTTCTAAAACTCATCCCCGTAATGTCTATCATTTTTCTACAAACGTGCTGAGGGGTATCCGCTAAGACTTGTTCATCAGACAACCGAACTAATTGCATTTGGGGGGGCAATAACGCTCGATTAGCGTCACCCTCTGCTCGCTCCACAAACCAACCTGACTTATAAGATTCGCCATCGACTGTAAACTCAACCACAGCAAAAGATTCTGCTGTTTGTAGTGTCATTACATGATCTGCGGGTCTATCAAAACGAAAGGTTTCACCATACAAACCTAAGGTGATCACATCTAAAATACTCGATTTACCTGAACCATTAGGCCCTGTAATTGCAAAAACGCCCGTTTCAGAAAAAGGCGCTTGTTGAAAATCAACCTGATTTTCGCCTTCTAACGAATTGATGTTTTTGAAATGTAAGGTGAGTATCTTCATAAAAAGTGATTTTCTAGTGACACACTACAAGGTGTATTTATAAGGCGACATGATACACGATGGCGCTGTTTGAGAAAACCGAAGCCCATTAGCACTTACAACTCATCCTGCAAGCGTTGATATATACCGCCAAAGCTACCATTACTCATAAATACAAAGTGTTGCGCATCACAAGCTTCTACCTTTAGTTTGGCAATAATGGCATCAATCGACTGATATATTTCAATATTATCAGCATACTGCGTCAATTTACTTAAATCCCAATCCAGGTTTTGCGGTTGATACATAATAGCCAAATCGGCCTGTGCTAACGATTTTGCTAAGGTTTCCGTATGTATACCTAAGCGCATGGTATTCGATCTAGGCTCAACAATAGCCACAATACGCGCCTCACCCACTTGCTTGCGCAAACCATCCAAAGTAGTTGCGATGGCCGTGGGGTGATGTGCAAAGTCATCATAAATCGTGACACCATTAATGGTTGCCAGAACTTCCATGCGGCGTTTTACATTAACAAACTGACCTAAAGCGGCAATGGCATCTTTAGGTAATATGCCGATATGATTGGCTGCAGTAATAGCAGACAAGGCGTTATACACATTATGTTCACCCGTTAAAGTCCAATTAACAACGCCTTGTTCATTCCCTTCAAATGTCACTGTAAACTGACTGCCATCTGCTGCCAATAGATTGGCATTCCAAACGGCAGCACCATTAATAGACGTATTTTCTACCGGCGTCCAACATCCCATCGCTAATACATCATTAATATTAGCATCGGCTTCTGGACTGATGATTAATCCTTCACCCGGAATGGTTCTAACCAAATGATGAAATTGACGCTTAATAGCATCAAGATCAGGAAAAATATCTGCGTGATCATATTCCAAATTATTGAGAATAGCGGTGCGGGGACGGTAATGGACAAACTTTGAGCGTTTATCGAAAAAGGCAGAATCATATTCATCGGCTTCAATCACAAAAAAGCCGGACTTATTTTCTACTCCCCCGTCTAGACGTGCAGATATACCAAAATTTAAAGGGATGCCACCAATCAAAAATCCAGGATTAAAACCTTGATGCTCTAATATCCAACTTAACATACTTGACGTGGTTGTTTTACCGTGTGTGCCGGCGACACCGAGCACCCATTTATCATGCAAAACATGTTCTGCGAGCCATTGAGGCCCCGATACATAATTGAGCCCTCTATTTAAGACTTCTTCAACTTCTGGATTACCGCGCGACAGCGCATTACCAATAATCACTAAATCAGGGTTGCACTCCAAATTTTCGGCGCGATAGCCGTTCATTAACTCTATGCCTTGTTCTTCTAGTTGCGTGCTCATGGGGGGGTAAACATTTTGATCTGAACCACTGACCTCAAAACCCATCTGTCTGGCTATAACGGCAATGCCGCCCATAAATGTTCCGCAAATACCTAAAATATGAATACGCAATGTCTTGTCCTAATAAATGTAAATTGTAATAAGTTTTAAGCGCTTAATGGCTGAGTTGAAATACGTGCTTGCGTTTACCATTAAGTTAAGATGAAATAATCATGAGAAAAATTTATATTTTTTATATATGATCTAATAATGACAGAAAAAAACAAAATAATAGTTGAAGCAACTCCCTTTTTTATTGCTGAGCAATCTGCACCAGAAGAAAATAAATACGTTTTTGCCTACACTATATCCATCACTAATCAAGGCTCTGTTCCAGCAAAACTCCTGCATCGTTATTGGCTCATAACGGATTCTAATGGCAAGCTTCAAGAAGTAAGAGGCGATGGCGTTATTGGCGAACAACCTTACCTAAAACCCGGTGATACATTTCGCTATACCAGTGGCGCTATCCTTGAAACCGCTGTGGGAACGATGCAAGGTCTATATACTATGCAACCGGATGAAGGCGAAAATTTTAACGCCACTATACCAAAATTTACTTTATCTATTCCAAGGACGTTGCACTAACTTAAATGGCTATTTACGCAATTGGTGATATTCAAGGCTGTTACGATGATCTTTTACGACTCCTTGATACGATTTCATTTAATGAAAACTCAGATCAACTTTGGTTTGCTGGCGACCTCGTTAATAGAGGCCCCAAATCTTTAGAGACCTTACGTTTTGTTAAATCGCTTGGCACATCGGCTGTTACTGTATTGGGTAACCATGATATGCACTTATTAGCGGCCTCTTGCTTACCTAAAGTAGCGGATAAAAAAAGTAGCTTGTGTACAGTCCTTGAAGCCCCAGATCGCGATGAATTGATACGCTGGCTTAGACATCAACCGTTATTTCATCATAATGACGAGTTTTGTTTACTGCATGCGGGCTTGCCTCCGCAATGGGATTTCAAAACGACTAAGAAAATGGCAAATCTAGTAGAAAAAACCCTACGCAGTGATGACTACCCCCTCTTTCTTAAACAAATGTATGGTAATAAACCCAATGTTTGGTCCAGCAGCTTAAAAGGTATGCAGAAGCATCGATTTATTATTAACTGCTTCACCCGTATGCGGTATTGTGATGTAAATGGTCGACTTGATTTTACTCAGAGTGGCCCGCTGGGCTCTCAACCTAAAACACTGATCCCTTGGTTTGAGGCCCCCAAACGAAAAAGTGCGGACATGCGTATCATTTTTGGTCACTGGTCTACTTTGGGGTATTATGAAGGCCCTAATTGTTATGCTATTGATACTGGCTGCTTATGGGGAGGGCAATTAACAGCGCTTAAATTAGATAATCCTGTGCAACGTATCAGTATCGCCTGTCCAGGCGTTAAAAAACCCAACAGAAACTATGCTGAACCACAACGCGGCGAATAGTGTTGACTTAGTTTCTCGCAAGTAAAACAGCCGCTTTTCCTCGCGCTTCATTAACTTGCGTTAAAGCAAGCAAACCCAGTATAAAAAAGACTAAAGTTGATAATAATGACAACCGGTGGTTGCCCTGCGTTAAATAGTTAACCAAACCATAACTCAGTGGACCCACTATCGCTGACAAACGGTTAACCAAGCCCCAAAGACCTAGAAACTCCCCCGCCCTATCCACAGGAGAAAATTTACTCACTAAAGCTCGACCGATGGATTGACTGGCCCCCATAGCCAAGCCAATAACATTACCCGCTATCCACATGTCCGATGATTGAGTGGCATTAATAGCTAAAATAACGGCACCAATCCAAATAACCAAAGTCATTGCAAGTGAAGGTACAGAGCCCATTTTATCTTGCAGATGCCCACAAATTAAAGCGCCAAACGCGGCTGTTACGTTAACCACCATAATCAACATAATCAATGCTTGGGTTTCAAAGCCCATAACTTCCCGAGCATAAATAGCCGCCAATACGATGACCGTACTTACGCCTGACTGGTAAATACCTAGGGTGATTAAAAACCACATCAAATCTTTGAATCGAGACATTTCGGTAAAGGTATTTTGCAAGCGTTTAAGGCTTACTTTTAGGCTAGACTGGCTTCTATCCCAAGCCAAGGGAAATGCGTGTTCTTTAAGAAATATAAAAGTAGGCGTTGCTGTTAAAGCAAAAATACTTGCGGTAATAATTAATGAAACAGGGACAAAGTGAGTTTCTGTTAAGCCTTGTTGCTTTGCCCAAGTGATATAAGCCAAACAGAGCGCCAAAGTTAATAGACCCCCAAAATAGCCTAAGCCCCATCCATATCCAGAAAGCCTACCTCTGCTTTCTTCTGATACTAACTCAGGCAAAAAAGCGGCGATTAAGTTCTCACCCGTGGCAAACATGATGGCTGAAACTACTACCAATATCATACCCAAATACACATCGCCAGGCCCTACTAAAGCTAATAATGCGGTAGCCAGAATGCAACCAATGGAGGATACGAACAAAAATAATTTCTTACAGGCATGATGATCCGCTATGGCACCCAACAAAGGGCCACTCATCATCACTACAAAATTAGCGGTTCCAATCGCTAATGACCATAATAAAGTAGAAAGCCCTGGATTTGCTGCTTGCAAACTTCCGGCAACCACGCCGACAAAATAGGCGCTAAATATGGTTGTTTGTACCACAGTGGTATAGCCGGAATTAGCAAAGTCATAAAAAGCCCATGCCCATAATTCTCTTGAGCTCGCCTTAGGGAATACAGCGCAATTCATTTTAATACATCCTTTGATTAAAGATATTGTTTCGCATCGCTTAAAAAGCCATTAACTTAACACAGAAGTTTGGCATATAAACTACAATTTATAACGAATAAATGGTTATACTTAATGTATCTTTGAAAATGTGTGAACTCTATTTGACAGTAACCATAATGGAGTTAAACTCTTAGCGGAGATAGTTATATACCGTTTGTTACTTGCACAAAGATGAAAGTAGCAAACGGTTTTTTAATGCCTAATAATTATAAAAAGTGAGGATTTTATGAGCAAAATATTAAACGAAGTATTATCTGCCAACAGGGATTATGTAAATAACTTTGGTGACAAAGGTGAATTAGCACTTCCACCCGCGAGACAGTTTGCTATCTTAACCTGTATGGATGCGCGCCTAGATCCTGCCAAATATGCAGGCTTATCAGAAGGTGATGCGCACGTTATTCGTAATGCGGGCGGTCGTGCAAGTGATGACGCTATACGTTCTTTGGTTATTTCTTACAAATTATTAGGTACCCGTGAGTGGTTCGTTATTCACCACACAAATTGCGGTATGGAATTGTTTAACAACGAGATCATGAGTGACTTGTTGGCTAGCAGTTTAAAAACAGCATCAATTGACGAAAATGGCTGGCATGATTGCTGTGAAGGCCATGGTTCTGCTGAAGGTCGTTACATCAACTGGCTAACAATAAAAGAACAAACCGCCAGTGTTTTAGAAGATGTATTACGTATTAAAAACCATCCTTTAGTGCCTTCTGATATTCCTGTTTATGGCTATATCTATGACTGCACTTCTGGTAGATTAATCGAAGTACCTGAAGCAACTGCGGCAGGCAAAGTAAACTAATTACTTTTAATTGAAAAGCACTGCGTACTTTATAAAACGCAGTGCTTTTATTGATTAAGTTTATATCGCAATAAAACTTACTTGGTTTCAAGTATGAAGTGCAATGCCCTTCATTTCATAAAATACTTCATGAGGAGTTTTAAATCCAAGCCTTTTTCTGGGTCTGTGATTTAACTTCCTCATTGTTGTTTCAATTTCATGGTTTTCAATAGTCGTAAAATCCC
>Ga0364882_10146_pt1 | contig 14633 bp, 8 predicted proteins | sample SorcelJu500001C3_4_FD_206925 | JGI IMG/M metagenome (GOLD analysis project Ga0364882, IMG submission 206925) | Enriched cells from Trout Bog Lake Hypolimnion, Wisconsin, USA - BchlTB.July23.5000.01.C3 | ecosystem: Environmental > Aquatic > Freshwater > Lake > Hypolimnion/Profundal zone | place... | reverse complement strand
CTTGTTTTCAGCCTGCTTCAAAGGTCCAGCTAAAAATCAGAGATAAAGTATTGGAAGGTAGTGGCTATGCAGAACAATTAATTCTAACCATTCCACCCTGGAAAATTCCAATGGATGAATTGCTATGGGGACGTTTTGGGTCTGAGGGAAACACCCTGGTTTGGATTGAGCTCAGAGAAAAAGAGAGACGTAAATGGCTTTTGCTGAACGGAGCGAGAATAGAAAACTGCATCATTGAAGATGATCACATTTCATTACCCGGGAAAGACCTGTTTTTGAAGCTTGATCAGGGAGTGAAACTTGAATCTGAAAAAAAGATTTTTTCGGTTGTTGAAAAGCTGATCCGCTATATTCCGGGATTCAGTAAAGTAATACCAATCAGTTTTCTAATGGCGGAGGAAGTTAAATGGCTCAGCAAAGGTGAGCTTCAGATACAAGGCAAGACGATCACCAGTGGAATGGCGATACATGAACGGGTAAACTTCAAAGCTGTTCAGCCATGATTCTGAAAGTGAAAAATATTGCCAAAAGCTTCGGAAGTAACATAGTATTGAAGAATGTATCTTTTGAAATGAATTCCTCATTACTTTATGGTATCGTAGGAGAAAACGGATCGGGAAAATCAACGCTTTTGAAAATCATTGTAGGTGAATGGAAGCCTGATTGTGGAAATGTTTTGGTTGATGGCCGACTTGGATATTGCCCGCAGAAAACCTTGCTGTTCTCTCAACTTACAATAGATGAAAACTTGAGGTACTTCACGGCAGCCTATGGAATGGATAAAGCAGATTTAGTCAGCCGAAGCGAATCATTGATGAATGTTTTCAATTTCAAAAGATACCGGAAGGAAAGGATTTCCAACTTAAGTGGCGGAACGCAGCAAAAACTTAATCTTACGATTGCGCTGCTGCATCAACCTAAATTATTGATCCTTGATGAGCCTTACAATGGATTTGACTGGGATACCTACTTAAGGTTCTGGGATTATAGGAATCAGCTTCGGAAGGAAGAGTGTGCAATACTTATTGTCACCCATTTTCTCACTGAAAAGGAGCCGTTTTACAAAATTTATAACCTTGAAGAAGGAGAGCTAATATGAGGGCAATTAGAATTGTAACTGCAATAACCATGATTTTGAGAATGTTGCTTCGGAGAAGAATCATTCTCGTCGCACTGCTGCTTATACCGGCTGTTTTCCTTACCATAGTTGAACTAACTGCGCCGACCAGGTTTATCCCATTCCGGCTTGCATCACTTGATTTGAGGGTGTTTATAAGGGAAAGCCTGAAAGAAATTGCGCTGATATTTTTTGCCATAACATCTTCCGGCTTCCTGGTATCGTTACTTGCGCTCAACCTCATTCAGATAGAAAACGATGTTAACCGCAGACTGGTTATCGGTGGGTATAATCCTTTTGAACTTTTAATTTCCAGCTTGCTTGCCCTTATCCTGCTGATTTTGACGATAGCTGTTTACATTGGCTTACTCATCAACATTTTCGTTTCTTTAAGGCATCTGCCAATGTTTGTTTTCAGCCTGATGTTAATCGGATTCGTATATGGTTGTTATGGACTGGCAATTGGCAGCCTGATAAAAGGTAAGCTTGAAGGGGTGTTCTTCATTGTTATGCTGGCCAATATTGGTTTGGGGTGGCTTCAGAACCCGATGTATTATGCTGAAGCACATAACAATGCAATCATCCGCTACCTTCCGGCATACTTTCCCTCTCAATCAGCAATCATTGCTGCTTTCACTGATTATTCCGGTGCCAATCCCAGATTTTACAGCATGTTGTATGGGACCGGGTTTTTAATTCCGGCGTTGCTTATTTTTTATAACAAAATGCGAATTAAGAAATGAAAAACATCAATTTGGTCCTTGGAAAATTCCTTTATGGATTTGTATTTCTCATCTTAATACCTGCTGGTTTATGGCTTTGGGCAAAATATACTGAACAGATTATTCAATTGCCAATAATTGAGTCAAAGATTGCAGGAGGGATAATGATTGTCACAGGTGGATTTCTTATGTTGTGGGCTATGTTTGCATTAATGTACTACGGGAAAGGATTGCCCATGAATGCCTATCCTCCGCACGTATTTGTCACAAATGGTCCCTTTCGGTTATTTCGGCATCCAATCTATTGGGGTTTTGGATTGTTAATGACTGGCTGTTTTATTTTTACAGGTTCACAAAGCGGATTTTGGCTCGTCTCTCCCTTGGCCGTTTTAGGTATGGTTGCGCTTGTATTGGGACATGAATCAATTGATTTAAGGAAACGGTTTCCTGATCAATCAATCAGAACTATACTGGATTATCCGGAAAGCAAAACAGACTCACCGGATTTAAGGGATCGGTTAGCATCGTTGTTTTGGGTGGGGTCTTATTACGTTCTAAGCAACTTGATAATCGAAGAATTGCATGGGAATGTGCCACCTTTATTCGGTGAACCACTCCGGATTATTCCTGCTTTGGGAAATTCTTATTACCCATTTTTCAGTATTATTTTACTCCTTATTACCCCTTTTATTCTGATAAGGAAAGATACGCTGAGAGAATGGGAAGTATCAGGATTTATAGGTTTATCCCTGGTTTGTTTCATCGCTATATTGTATCCCTCAATTGGGGCACAATATTTTCCACCACAGGATTCAGCTATTTTTACAGTTCCATTATTTCTAATGTTTGTAGCTGTTAAGGCGATGTTTCATCAGTCAAAGCCAGTTGCCATCATCTATACAATTGTTGCCTTCATTGTTGTTATCATTCAGCTAGCGAATAGTCGTTCGGCGGCACTAAATTTGGCAGATTCAATCCTGATATTTCTTCTTTCGTCAAATTATCAAAGGATTTGGATTTTCTTAAAAAATACATCAGAGAAAATTGCCAATTCATGGAAGGAATGGGTTTTTGGTAAAGTCAGGGTGATCAATCATGGTTTCTATGTTGGATTTGGCGCTTTCTTCGGAATTCTGCTTGCGGGAATTTTAGCCGGTAAAGCTTATTCATGGGCCCTGTTGGTTTTTACCATTCTTGTGACCGTATTTGCTGCACTTTGGGCTCAAATCATTGAAGGGTCCGCCAAATTAAAAAGACCTTTTGGATATTATGGAGGAGTAGTTGGCATACTATTTGGATGTCTGGCTGTTTGTGCAATGGGACTAAACGGATGGGTAATTGTGGGCGTGGGTTCAGTAGTAATGCCCTGGATCCAGGCGATAGGACGTTTGCGATGTCTTGTTAATGGGTGTTGTCATGGACGACAAACGAATAATCCCATGCTGGGAATCAGGTATTTTCATTCTCGTTCACGAGTGTGTAATATTTCCGGTTTGAAGGGTGAGCTGATCCATCCCACCCAACTTTACTCCATTCTATGGTTACTTTTTGTCGGAGTTTTTTTGCTTACCCTTTGGAATAAATCAAATGTCCCCATCTCACTTATTTTTGGCTTATACCTGATATTGACCAGCATTGGTCGGTTTGTGGAGGAAGCTTACAGAGGAGAAGTGCAAACACCAACTATAAAAGGTCTTCACCTTTACCAATGGACTGCTATCGTTTCTTGTATTGTTGGCATCCTGATGACTCTCATTCAGATAGAACCTGTAGTTATTCGTCCGGGTTTTAGCTGGGAATCCGTTTGGGGAGCTGCGATCAGTGGTTTCTTTATATTTTTTGCGATGGGCGTGGATTTTCCCAATTCGAATGTCAGGTTTTCAAGATTGGTTTGAAAAGATTAATTCCAAATGATAAACGTCGCTCCCATTGAATTTATAAGGAGAGTATCCAAGGGTGGCAGAATATCACTTAAAGGAATGCTCCTTATTCTAGTCTATTACCTTCAGATAATTCTCTCGCTTCCTTTTGCGTTCCTCCAGTTTCTGCTTTACGGCAAGCGGATAAAGAAGACGATCATCTCAAAAGATCCTGTTTTCATATGGGGTCATTACAGAAGCGGCACCACTTATTTGCAGAAAATAATGGTCTGCGATAAGCAATTTGGTTGCTTAACGAACTTTGATGCATTGTTTTCAAATTCAAGTCTTTTTTTTGGAGAGAAGATGCAATCCCTGTTTCAACACCTGATCAATTTATTCAAAATTAAAACCCTTTCTTTCATAACGCCATTGTGCAACCCTCTGAACCGGATGAAGAAGATGATTATCTGATGAATAAAGCCTCTGCCTATTCTGCATACTGGGGACTTGTTTTACCAAAACGGTGGCGGGAATGGCTGAATTATTCGCCTCAATTTGAGAATCCAAAATATCTCAATGGTTGGAAAATGGAATACCTGAATACGCTTAAGTATGCCACTTTTAAGAACAAAGGAAAGCAGTTGGTTTTGAAAAGTCCGCCAAATACCGAGCGGACCGGCGTATTGCTGAAAATGTTCCCACTGGCTAAATTTATTTATGTCTACCGCATTCCATTTCATCTGTATTATTCCACCAGGAATATGTGGAAGAGAGCCATACTCAACTTTTACAGCGTACAGAAAATTTCGGATACAGAACTGGATGAAATTGTTTTTGAGTATTTTATACATCTTACCGGGCGGTACGAAGAAGACAAAAAACTGATACCTGACGGTAACCTGATTGAAATTTCATACGAAGAATTAAAGGCGGATTCATTCGGTGTAATCCAAAAGATATATTCCAATATAAATCTTCCCGATTTTGAATTAACATCAAAGGATTTATTACTGAAATTGGAAATGGAAAAGAAATATCAGAATTTTCAGTATCAGTTTGGTGACGATACTCTTCAAAAGATAGGAAATAGGTGGGGCAAGTACATCCGTCAGTGGAATTATAAAGTGACGGATCCTGGTTAATGTTAATTTGTTAAGAATCCGGAGAGATTAAATTTTCAGATGAAATGTAGTTTATGATTTGATTAACCGCCTAATCAGGTATTTGATTTGCTGTAAGAATGGTTAATTGTGGCTGCAACGGGTTTTCATATGGGCTGCTTATACCGGTAAAGTCTTTTAAGTCACCTTTAATTGTTTTTTGATACAATCCTTTTGTATCCCTTTTGATACAGACTTCTAAAGGTGCATCCACAAAAACCTCCACGAAAGAATTATCTCCGTCAAGGATCAAAGTTCGGATGCCATTTTTAAACAAAGCTACTTCCAGATATCGCGCAATCGTTGATTTCCCTGAACATGAAAGACCTGTAAGCCAAATAACAAAGGCTTTTTGCCGGTTAAGAGCCTCCTTCTGCTGTCTGGTGACCAGAAATGATTCTGCTGCCAGATTTTTATCAGTTTGAATATTTGTCATTCAAAGGAAATTGAAATTTATCCTTGCGCTGAAATTAAATGTTTTGAAATTGTGATTCTAACCGATCACTTACAGACACAACTTTAAATGCTCATTTATAGTAAAAGATCACTGTGTCAGTGTGAATTTGAAACTTACTCCCAGGTTTGAATTGGTTGTTCTGTAAGAATTCGATATAAAAGGATTGGTCACAAGTCTGTCATAAAATAAGCGAAGAGTAAATGCCTGGCTGAGTTTATAATCGGACGAGAACTTTACCGAAACTGATTGCTGACCTGCAGTAGTCTGATTGTTTTCCTGGTCCAATTGCCGAAGCACTGTTTTATTTTTTCCGATAGCTACATCCAACCGGACATTCAGTGCATTATTATACATTTTTTGTGAAGTCTTTGTCTTGACAAATAATTTCATATTGTCAAAACGGTAACCGAGACCAAGACTCGCCTGGGTGTCATAAAGCTCCATTAACTGGTTATTGGTAAGACTCAGAGTCAGGTTTCTTGTTTTCCGCCAATCAAACCGTGATGTGAAATTATTCAGCCAGGTGATATCAATATCTATGAGCGGGTTGAATGCTTCATTAATATTGATTGTCCCGATCGTATATTGCGATAAAAAATTTTGATTTGCATCCTGAACATAATTAAACCCGTCATTTTGAGATTGATAATCAAGATTTGAGACATAGGAGCCAACGGTGTAGGTCGATTTATAATCATGCAGGATGCTCATCGATTTCATGAAGTTTTTCAACCATGGAATTTTGCTAACAACACCAGAGTATTGAACGCGCCAATTCGGCATTGTGAATTTAGCGGAAGGAAACGGTGTGAGTGGTACTTTTTCAGCACTTGTTCCGGTATAGGCCGCGAGGAATGCGGGTATTAGAACGTCTTGTGATAGAGGGCCATAGCCTGCTGGGTAATTGGTATATGGGTCAAATGTACCTGGTGAATAGCCAAATGTGGAATTTGCAATTCTCGATTGGTCAAGACGCTGAGCTATCACTTCCCGGTTTTGGGAGAATGTATTCCAGACTTTTGAGGATTGTGCCCCTGAACTTCCGATCCGTTCAAAGGATGAGCCGATCGAGATGATCGACATGCTGAAACTCCCGTTGGTCATTTTATTGTAGGCTCCCCATCCCTTTTGATTACTATAGATAAGATATTCTGAGGAGTTACTGGAAAAACTCCGATTTGCGGTAAGATCAATCTTCAGGTCAGGTAATGGAACTAGTTTCACCCGGATAACCAAACGGTTATTTTGGCTTTGCGTATATGGTTTGTTCAGGGTTGTATCAGTCGTTATCCAACCTCTTTGAGCGGCCTCAAGGCCAAAACCGGATTTCTGCTGACCCAGAATAAATGGCAGACCTGGAGCAAAAAGTCGCTGTCCGTTAGCTCCTGTGTAATTGGCCGATCCCAGGAAACTGGATCCAGGCAAATAACCATAAAGACTGGTTCCTCCATTCTCGGAATAGGAGATATTTACCGAATTGACCATCATCAGAAAACGGGCAAGATATTCATCAAACTTTATACTTATTTTTTTGGATTGGTCCTTCCCCCCGGATACTTCGACGATCGCTTTGACGCAATCGGTTTCAGGAGTGAACATTACCCGATTCTCATTTACCACTTTTATTTTTCCATTGATCACTTTCCCTTTTTCATCGGTTACCCGGACCGCCACATTTACAGTTCCCAATTTATGAAAGATCGATTGCGGGATGTTCTTTTTCAATACAACTTTCCCATCTTTGAATTTTACGGGCATATTCATATTCAACGGGATACTTTGTCCTTTCTTGGCCAGGATGTCCCTCCTTCCACGGCTGAACTCACCATATTTTTGATTAATCCGTTTAAGATAGGGTATGCGGTTATAAAGTTTTATAAAGTCGGCCTGCCCTGTTATCTGGAAGGCATTTGAATTACTGATGCTGTTTCCGGTTACGTAACTGCCGGTACCAAGTGCCGCAACATCCCAGGAGTATGCTGCATGATAGGTCACTGATGAGGATACCCAATCGAGTAACGGGAGTTTATTGATTGGAATGACGTAGGAGACATTCCAGTTATGGGAATAATGGGTATTACGTCCTCCATTCAGGATATTCTGCAATATTGTATCCCTGCGGGCCTGGTATCCGCTTAGATTTTTATCCGAAGCACCAAGTGGTTCGTCAATCCGGGAGGAGTTAACTGCTGAGAAATCAATCTTCAGACTGCGGGTTAGGTCATATTTGAAGTCATAGTACCGGTTCCACCTAAAGTCTGCAAGATAGGTTTTTGAAAGGGCGATTCCCGAATTGGTAAGATCCCGGTATTGGGTTATATTACTGTTGTTATTCATATCTGACCGGAATGATATCTGACTGGGAATAAAATTCAGATTGAAATCCCGTAAGATTGATAATGAAGGGGATTTTAAGAATTTTAAATTTTTGAATGGATCAAAAGGGGATGGACGACTGACATAGTTGTAATTAAACAGGATATGGGTATTGGTCGTTTTATTCTCTAACGTTGTAATATCGCCCTGCTCATTAACATTATGCGAATAGGAGAGGGAGAAATTTGAAATGTCATAAATTTTTGGCTGGCCTGACTTATTTGGGTTATCTATCTGGATGTTAGTTAAATTCAGACTTCGTTGAGTGGTATAGGTCTGCGAGATCCGTTTTATCGAATCGCGGGCATGAGCGCTCCCTGCAGTGGCAAGGGCCTGCGACATGGTCACATCATTATCGAGAGGTGAATATTCAGGTGTCGAAACCGATTTAGAGATACCAAAAGAGAGAGGTATTTTTACCCCGGACTCTTTTTTAAAGAACTTTCCCAGTTCAAGATTGGTTGAAAAATTATACTCACTGGTATTGTCCAGGGTACGTTGCTGCATTTTAGAATCAATGCTTCCAAATCCGGAAGTGGTATAACCACCGGACAAAGAGAAGTTCCCTAAATCTGCCAGATTCCCGGAAATACGGCCACGGGCAGCCCAGCCACCTTTTTCTTCAAACTTAGTTAAACGCATTTCGTCAACCCATACTTCAACCGATTTTGGTCCCAGACCTTTTGCCTTTTTATTCCTGATACCGATCATTCCGGAAACCACCTGCGAGAGATCGGGATTTCCTTTGACTTTGAGCAGATTTTTATTCCCATTAACACCCGCATGAACCTCCTGAAAAACAGAGGCAAGAGTGATGGCAGAACCTGCCTTTCGCATGGCTACATTTCTACTCAGTTTAAGTTGGACCAGGGAATCGAGTGGAATGTTTATCTGATTTGCCTGCGGCCATACTGCCAGCTGATCAGTGGCAATATCTGAGCTGTAATTGTTTTTTGGGGGAGTCAGTACTAATGGAATTTCATATTCGTAGTAGTTATTTTGATAATCAGATCCAATCCGTACGAATAAATAAAGATCGTCGTCCTCTACGGTTGTTCCCACCATCTGATGAGCATGGACATCCATGTTCAGGTTTTTGTACATTCGCATATCGAACTGCATTGGTTTATAGGCAGCGCGTGCATCGTCTGACTGCAGGTCGGTTGCCCGTAAGACCATCGATTGCTCGTTCAATTGAACCAGCTGGGGGTTCGAGGGGTCAATCTGACGACTTACACCGGGAGGAAGGACATAATTCACAGGTGAAGTTGTGCTGTTTTCCTCTATATTCACTGCAGATATTTCAAATTGTGTATTCGGATTCTGGACCGGTGCGGTCAGGTCTTCTGTGAGATCCTGATCATAAGCTCTCCAGCTTGACCTGATCAGATCGAGCGAAGCAAACCGCATAACAACAGGTTTTTGCCATCCTTTAAGAAACATGCGCATAAAACGAATGGAAGTGAAATCGCTGATAGAACCATACACTTTATCCGGAGAACTCACCGGAATAGTGTACTGATACCAGGTAATAGTGGACTTCTTGCCACTAAAAAGGGTTACATTTGAAGTGATCTTATCGGTAATATGATTCTGCCCAATTGCCATATTATTCCGGTCGATTCTGAGATGATACTGATAGTAAGCCTCATTTTCATTCAAGGTATTGTCGTCATTGATATCCTCTACATCAGGGATTGATGTTGCTGCGGTCGGATAATTTTCGGGTGACTGAGCCGAAGTGGGCGAGTTTCCTTCTGACCGGGAATAATACTTATACCGTTGTAAAACGTCCAGTGTGTCCCGATCATAATCTGAACCGCGAAAATAGTGGTAGTCATCGCTTGATGGGTCTTTATCGGCCTGAGCAAGAGCTCCACCATTGTTAACTATGGACCCGAGGGTGCTGAGATATTTACTGAAAAAAGATTTTTCATCCTTTGAACTGAGTCCGTCGAGTCCAACATCCTGATATACCCGTGCCTGCGTCGAATTGTCGAAGGCCTTTACCAGGGCCTGCTGTTTTGAAACTCTACCCCAGGCTGTTTGGTCACAATTGGAGTAATTTCCGTCAGAGGGTAAGCCCTGCTCAAACGATTTCCGCCCATCGCGCAAAACATCTTCTGAAATACTCCCCAGGTCAAAATACATATCGCCTCCGGGATTAATAGACCCGAGCTCCTCATCCATGGCGAAAGGATCCATCACCCAGAATTGAATATACCCAATATTGGCATTCTGAAAATCGCTGGTTGTGATTTTAGTCGTGATACCGCCCCATCGCGATTCGGGTGATTTCAAAAGGCCGTTTTGATCTACCCCTGAGGAATAGACCGTAGGCAAGGCATCATAGTTGTAAGACCCTCTCTCGGAAGGATAATAGGCGATGTCAAGCGTAGGGATATTGGTTGGCTGTCCGGATGGGATTTGTCGTTCGGGATACATCTCCAGCTGGGAAACTTCCCTGATCCGGTGATCATTAAGTTTTTTTTCTGCGATCAGGTAATTGGGGGCTGTGCTTCGTTGCATAAACGGATCTATGATATACCACGCAAGATGTGCCCGGTTATAGCCATTGGCGAGATCATTGATTAAATTACCTTCGGGGAACAACTCATTGTATTGGGGAGTGCTGGCAATAGACCAACCCACGAATGATTTCAGACTGATGGGGGTTTGAGCTCCTTCAAAATCATCCAAATAAACTGCGCCTTGTTTGGTAATGGATTTCGGATGTCCCGGAATTAATTTTGCCCATTCCCCTTCGACCGCAATCTTTGAAACTTCATTGGTCTTATGGAAAGGGAGTAAATTTGCGACCTTTGTAAGTAACCCTGAAGTAGTATTGTAGGAGGTATTCAGACCGAGCATAAGGTTGGAAATCGGATCATCGCCGTAATTTACTTTGGTATAAAGTGGTTGCTCATTAAGGTACATCAGCGTACCCCCAATATTGAAGTTTTTATTGAATTCGTAATTCAGATGTGTCCCCAGGAGTGTCTTTTGTTGCATACTGAACAAATCCTGACTTTCCGTAGAAATGGTTATCGGGGTTCCCGATTCGAGTATCCCCTGATTAATGATTTTTACTTTTCCTTGGGTATAGTCGACGATATAATCGATATTCTCCTGAAGTGCGAGACCACCTGCCAACACTTTTACCGAACCACGCGCTATGTTGATTGCGTCAAGTGAAATATCACTGGTCGAAGATCCTTTAAAACTTCCGGTCAGCTTATATTTATTTTTCTCTGCATCCTGTGCGGCTACAGTTTTTGTACTGTCATACAAGCTCTGGAAGACATACTTGTTTATAGAAGCAGTATTGCCTGCCATTTGCCTGGAAAGATTTGATCCAAATGGCTCGAGAACCGGGAAAATAATCCGGCCTCGTTGAGAATTGATTGTAATTTTTTCAATGAAATCAAAAATACCATCCGGATAAGGATCAAGTTGTTTGTCCAAGCGGTCAAGATTCATCACGCCAAGCAATATTTTCTGTTGAAGAGGGCCATCTGGAAGATAGCTGATATCTAAACCGGCAGCATCGTTTCTGTAGTGGACATCCATCTTGAAATTTTCGGCTGAAATTCGCTGACCGTTTATATTGTAGATGTTTTTCATCATCAAACTCCAGTTCTTAAATCTTGGGCTAAGATTGGTCCCCTTAAGCAATTTCAGGATTAATGTACCCGGAGCAGCAATACCATCAGTTGAAAATTCTCCCACCTGAAAAGCTACGCCATTTTCGGTGTACTGGTAGGCAACTCCCAAAACCTCGTCAGCGTTTAGTGCTTGATTTAGAGATATATATCCAAGTTGTCGATTTATAGTATATTCGGTTGAATCTAATAACCGTGCATTTTCGATTTTTTCATAATCTCGCCCCCGGATAAAATTCATTGCTGCCAATGGATTTAATACCTGAGTGATTTGTGAAACATTTCGAATTCCGGCATAGGTGGTACTCATCTGTTTATAGAGGCCGTTCACATTGTTTCCAGGGAAAGTATTGGCAGGAAATGGAAGACCGGGATTATCGCCAAAAGCGGGAATAGTCTGATTCTGCTTATTATTTCCGGTTTCGCCCAGGTCCATCAGGGCCAAAATGTTCCGCGATTGCTGGAAATTGTTGGTTTTATTGGTCACCCAGACTTCGATTTTATCAATGGTTACCGGGGATCTGATAATAGGCAAGGCCTGGAGTGCATTATCATAATTGTCGTGAAAATAGTGGGCCAATAAAAAATGGCGGTTTGCATCATAATCTGTTGCATTAATATTAAACTTGGATGATGTTGCACCACCCTGTGAATTAATCACTTTTGTCTCCCCTTTTTGCTGCGAAAGAACTGTTGAAACCGTTAATTTCCCGAATTTCATATCCATTTTGACTCCAAATAGATTTGTTCCCCCTTTGATCAGGGTTCCTGCCAGAGGCATGGATACGTTACCTGCTTCAATTTTTTTCAAAAAATCGTCATCATGACCCGTGTAATCCAATTTTATTTTATTCTCAAAGTCAAAGGTTGCATCGGTGTTATAGTTAAACTTCATTTTTAGCCTGTCACCTATCTGTCCATCGAGATTAACATTGATTTTTTCAGTGAAATTGAAGGTTGTAATTTTTTGCATCCGAACCGGGATCGACGGATTCTCAATTCTGGTACTCATAACACCAAGGCTTATTTCAACATAGCCCTGTGGTTTTATATCTACAACATTTGATCCAAAAACAGTTTTGAAAGCTTCTCCGCCAATCTGAAACTGAGGAATGAGCTGTGATTTTTTATCGAGGGAATTCTGAGCTATACGGTCTCTCCAGTAGCGGTCGATAGATTCCTGAAAGTCGTTTTTCAGAAAATCAATTCGGCGCAGGCAGATTGGGAGACGGTAATCCATAGTCCCGATTTTTTCAGAGATCAGATAATCGCCGGAAACAGGATCATATTCAATGATGGTATGAATATTTGAAGGCTTTTTCAGGTACAATGCAGAGGAGTCTTTGGTCCCGGATTTTGCAAAAAGGCTCTGATCTTTAAATGGAAAGGGAAGGGAGATGAGTGTGTCGTGGCGAAAGGAATCCTGTATTAATGGTTTGAGATTTGCTAAATCTTCCCCTTCTGACACATCCAGCCTTCCCTTTGCAACAGTATTGCCGGTTAAAGAGGAAATGATCAATAAAGATAAGACTACTGCCGTATTTAAGAAGACTCCTCGCAATATATTTTAATTAAAGCTTTTTAATGCAATTTTCAAAAGTTGTTCAACGGTAAGGTCCGGCTTTGCTGCAATTATTTGATCTATAGAATTCTCCACTGCTTTCTTATTGAATCCCAACATTTCCAGGGCGCTCAATGCTTCATTGCGGACTACTGAATTTCCTGATTTAAGAACCCTGTCTGAGGTTATGCCTTTACCCACTTTATCTTTCAGTTCAATAATAACCCTTTGGGCTGTTTTGGCCCCAATTCCCTTAATGCTTTTAAGAAGATTTACATTATCTGTTAAAATTGCATCCCGGAGATCATCAGGCAGATAGGATGAAAGCATCATAATAGCTATAGCTGCGCCAATTCCATTGACTGAAATTAACATCCTGAAAAAATCACGTTCCTCCTGATCTGAAAAGCCATACAGCAAGTGGGCATCCTCCCTCACTACCTCATGCAGAAATAATTTAGTATGCTCGGTTCCCTTAATCCGGGAGTATGTATTTACGGAAATATGCATAAAGTATGCCAATCCTCCGGTTTCTACAACTACCCCGGCCGGAGTCAATCCTGAAATTATTCCTTTAATATATTCGTACATGGTTCAGAAGTGAATTTGAAACGCTATTCTCCACCCGTTCGGTCTATTTCGTGCCGTTGCAGAGGATTTTTTGAAAGTAAATTAAACCGCTTTCTGTTTTCAAAAAGATCAATAGCCAGATACAGTGCATTTCGGAAAGATTCTTCCGAGGCAGTTCCCGTACCAGCGATATCATAGGCAGTTCCATGCCCCGGTGAGGTCCTGATAATTGGTAATCCGGCGGTATAATTTATTCCTGATTCAAAAGCGAATGATTTAAATGGGATCAAGCCCTGATCATGGTACATGGCCAGGGTGGCATCAAACTTTTTGAAATCACCGGCTCCAAAAAAACCATCTGCAGGATATGGCCCAATCGCGATAAACCCTTCATCGTTCGCCTGTCTTATGGCAGGTAAGATGATTTTTTCCTCTTCATCTCCGATAACTCCCCCGTCACCTGCGTGAGGATTGAGGCCAAGGACAGCAATGCGGGGTTTTCGGATTGAGAAATCTTCAAGTAATGTTTTATGGAGAACCCTCAGATTGCTTAAAATATTTTCTTTGGTAATTGATGCAACAACCTGACTAATCGGAATGTGCCCTGTTACTACTCCGATTTTCAGAATATCACTGATCATAAGCATCAAATAATTTTTAATGCCAAACTCTTTGGCAAAATATTCGGTATGACCAGGAAACTTAAAGCTTTCTGATTGAATATTTTCCTTATTAATTGGAGCAGTAACTATCGCATCAATATCACCTGCTTTAAGATCGCGAACAGCAGCCTCAAGTGCTGCAAAGGATGCTTCTCCAGCCATCTTTGTAGATTTTCCAAGCTCCACACGAACCTCTTCACTGATACAGTTAATGATATTGGGGCGTTTGGGATTTGCCTCTTTAGCCGTGTTTATGGTATTAAAAGTAAATATTTCATTATCCATCGCCTTGCGGTAATAAGCAGCAACTTTAGATGATCCATACACAATTGGAGTACACATCTCCAGAATCCTGCTATCTGCTAAAGCTTTAATAATTATTTCGTATCCAATTCCATTAATATCACCGTGAGTTATCCCCACCTTAATTTTATGTTGCTCCATTCCAGGACTTTTAAAGATTAATAAACAACCGTATTCTATA
>Ga0364882_10137_pt1 | contig 15245 bp, 15 predicted proteins | sample SorcelJu500001C3_4_FD_206925 | JGI IMG/M metagenome (GOLD analysis project Ga0364882, IMG submission 206925) | Enriched cells from Trout Bog Lake Hypolimnion, Wisconsin, USA - BchlTB.July23.5000.01.C3 | ecosystem: Environmental > Aquatic > Freshwater > Lake > Hypolimnion/Profundal zone | place... | reverse complement strand
TTTTTGGATATTTCAAAATAACCTATACTTTCGCGATAAATTATGAATGAATAATCATTCATTTAATGAAATCAGAAATGGCACGTGTAATTGATGAAGGGAAAATAGAGCGGATCAGGGAAGCGACTATTGAATTTGTAGTTCAGAACGGGTATGGTGGAGCTGCAATATCTTCAATTGCCCGCCGTGCCGGAGTAGCTGAAGGTTACCTTTATCGTTTTCATCGCAGCAAGCATGAACTAGTAACGGAATTGCTTTATTCGAAAGTGGCTCAGATCATTGAAAAACTGGAAATATTGCTGAATACCTGTCCTGGTATGAAAGAGGTGATTTTCGGGCTGATCGGGGAATTTTTCAAAATGGCAACTGACACCCCAGAGCAAATCAAATTTATGCACGTTTTGATGCATGACTATAATTTCCAGATTTCTGACGACCAGCGGCAGCAAATTAAAAGTCTTTGTGAAAAGGTCGTGCAAACGGGGATTGCAAACGGAGAAATCAATAAGGCCATCACTGCAGAGGAGGCATACGGAATGGTCGTTATTTATCCGCTTGAAATTATCAACCTTCGGATGAAGGGATTTTTCGGGAATCACAACTGGACCACAGAGGATCAAAACCGGATCGCTGAATTTTCAATCAACGCTTTAAAATAGACCATAATGAGAGTTAATGTATTGATATTATTTCTTTTAATGTTTGGGATGTCTCTACGGGGACAGCAGAATCCGGCAACATTGAAAAACCTGACATTTGGAGAAGCACTTGGTTTGTCGCTTCAAAACAACCATCTGATCAAACAGTATTCCAACAAATCGCTCCAGTTGGAACAGGAGCTGAAGGCAGCCAGGGGATTGCATATGCCCAGGATTTCCCTCTCTGCTTCCTATATTTATATGCCAACGAATATTTCACTCGATCTTACCCCGGTGCGCGATGCCATCACCCCACTTTACAGTGCATTGGGCAATTTTGGCAAATTTTCGGGAGTCCCCAATCCGGCAGGAGGTTTTCTATCGGATGATGTTTCAACAGCAGTTATGCGCGGGAAGCTTTTGCAGGGACTTCAGTCGGTAAATAGTGCAGACTGGATTCAGACCATTCAGGAACAAAAATTTGGGGTGGTAAACGCGGGATTTGTTTTACCAATATATACTGGTGGTAAAATTAATGCGGCCAATAAAGCCGCTAAAATTAAACTGGAGGCCTCCGAAATAGAGTCCGTTCAAAAGTCGTCGGAGCTTACAGCCGAACTGGTTGAACGTTATTTTGGACTCATCCTGGCAAATCAGGCGGTCAAGGTTCGTGAAGAGGTGAAAGCCGGAATGCAGCGGCACTATGATGATGCTCAGAAACTGGCTCAGCAGGGGATGATTGCCCGGGTAGAGGTTTTAAATGCCAAGGTTTACTTTGCGGATGCTGATCGTGAGCTTAAAAAAGCAGACCGGCAGATCGAAATATTAAACGAGGCGGTATTAAATACGGTTGCAGATTCCACCAATGTCCGGATTAATCCGCTTTCTGAACTGTTCTACCTGGAAAAATTGGAATCACTGGAATTTTACAAACAAAAGGCCTTGGAAAACAGTCCGTTACTTGGACAAATCAACAAGAAAAAAGAGTTGGCACAGCAGGGACTTAAAGCCGAGCGCTCGGCCTATTTCCCCACAGTCGCAGCTACCGGGACTTACAATGTTTTGAATAAGGATCTCTCTCCCTATCTGCCCGATTACATGGTTGGTGTTGGACTGCAGTGGAGTCTGTTTGATGGCAATGCCCGTAGCCGGAAAGTGAAGGCTGCTCAGTTTCAGGCGATGGAAGCTCAGGACTTCTACCTGAAATCAGAATCTGATATCCATTCGGCGATCAACAAGTACTACCAGGAGTTGCATATGTATCTGGAACAGATCAATGAACTGGATGCCGCGATGGAATTTACCAACGAATATTCACGGGCACGCGAAAAGGCGTTCTCCGAAGGAATGGCGACTGCCACCCAGGTTTCGGATGCAAACCTTGCTGTGGCTAAGGTGAAGATTGACCGGTTACAGGCCATCTATTCCTGGGATGTCGCCTTGTCCAAATTACTGTATTATTCGGGATTATCTGATCAGTTCGTAGTCTACATGAGCAATTCGGATGCCAAACCGGGGAGGTATTGAAATTAAAAAATGAAGGAATTAAAGAATTAATTATAAGATCTGTATTATGAATAAAACTAAACATTACCTGATTGCAGGTGCAATTTTTGCTTTACTGATTTTTATAGGTTATGCCATTTGGATTGTTAGCCGGCCAATTCCGCTTGAGGTACAGGGTGAGGTAGATGCAACCCAGGTGAAGGTCGCTTCCAAACTGATTGGCCGGATTGATTCACTGCTCGTTCACAAAGGGGATGAGGTATCTTCCGGAAGTCTCCTTTTTACCATTACCAGTCCTGAGCTGGATGCAAAATATTTGCAGGCTTCTGCGGTAAGAAAAGCTGCAGGCTTCCAGAAGGAGAAGGCCGACAACGGTGCTCAAAAGGAGGATATTCAGGCTGCCTTTAATTCATGGCAGACTGCGTTGGCCGCTTCGGATTTTGCCAAAAAGACTTTCGCGAGGGTGGAAAACCTGTTTAAGTCGGGGGTCGTTGCTGAACAGCAGAGGGATGAAGCCGAAACCCGGATGAAGGCTGCAGCCGAGACAGAAAAGGCTGCCAGGTCGCTTTATGAAAAGGCAAAAAAAGGGGCACGCTACGAGGATAAAGGTTCTGCAGGTGCTTTAGTTCTGCAGGCTGACGGGGTGCTTACCGAGGTCAATTCCTACCTCAGGGAAACCCGAATCTTTGCACCCATCAAGGGGGAGATTGCCAATATCATGTCGGAACGGGGAGAGCTTATTCCTGCCGGTTATCCGGTCATCACCATTGTGGATCTCGATGACGTTTGGGTAACCTTTAACCTGCGTGAAGATTTACTGGCTTCGATTCAGAAGGGTTCGACCTTTAAGGCCCGTTTCCCGGCGCTGGGAATGAAGGAAGGATTGCTCAAGGTGAACTATATTAATGCCCTGGGCGAATTTGCCACCTGGAATGCCACCAAAACTTCAGGTGATTTTGATATGAAAACATTTGAAGTACATGCTGTTCCGGTCGAAAAAGTGGCCGGTTTGAGACCTGGGATGTCTGCATTGGTGAAGTGGAACGAAGTGAAGAAATGAAATAGATAGAAATATTTTATGGATAAGGATAAACAGTCAAACTCCATATTTTCTCCACTATCAAATCCCACAGGGGATTGAAAATAAATTGTAATCTGTTTTTGAATAAATGATCTGGCAATGAACCATTTAATGAACACCCCGCTTTTCCTGGTTATCAGGCGCGAAATAGCACGAATTGCTGACAGCTGGGTGTTGATCTTTTCTACGATGATCGCACCGGTCACTGCATTTCTTATGATCATATGGCTCTTTTCATCCGGAGTCGTCCGGGATCTGCCGATCGCCGTAGTTGAACAGGATCATACCGCTTTTTCCTCAAAGGTCACCCGTATGGTGGATGCGACCCAGGTATGTAAAGTAAAGTGGCGGCTTAATTCGGTGGATGACGCCAGGCAACTGATGGATGGAGGCAAAATCGATGCTATTGTTGTGTTACCTGCCGACCTGGAGCGGAAATTACTGAATGGGGAGGCTCCGCCAATAGCGGTTTATATCAATAACACCAATGTGGTAAAAGGGGGAGCCCTTAAATCCGGATTATATTCAACACTTTCGACAATCTCAGCCGGCGTAAAGGTGCAGGTTACCGTAAAAAAAGGGCAGACTCCTTCACAGGCTATTGAAAGGGCAAGACCGGTAAAGGTCAATGTTCATCTCCTTTTTAATCCGTTCGGCAACTATTCCTACTTTTTAGTGCTCGGCTTATTACCCCTGTTAGCCGTTGTTTTTATCTTTCTGGGTTCGGTGTATGCGTTAGGGATGGAATTTAAGGAAGGGACAGCCGGAGAACTCATATCGCTGGCCAACGATCGGGTCGGTGTTGCCTTAATAGGGAAAATGGTTCCTTATACGTTCCTGTTTTTTATGGATATGATGATTATGAACATCTTCCTGATCAGGACCCTGGGAACTCCTCTTCAGGGAAGCCTGGTCGCTGTTCTTTTGTCTGAATTGCTCCTGATTATTTCATACCAGCTGCTGGCCATCCTGTTTCTGAAACTTACGGCCAATCTTCGGCTCTCCCTGTCATTAGGCAGTGCCTATACCATGATGGCACTCACTTTCTCGGGTCTTACCTTTCCGTCGATGGCAATGCCTTTGCTCGCCAAGCTGTTTTCATTTATTTTCCCCTATACATTCTGGCTCCGGATATTTATGAGCCAAACCTTAAGGGGTGAACCAATTTCTGAAATTGTCCTCCCTTTTCTGGCTTTTATTCCATTTATCCTGGGAGGTTTTCTGGCCTTTCCCGGGATGAAAAGGAAGCTTTCGCATTCAAAATACTGGTTTCGCGAATAACTCAGCATCAATGAAATATACGAATTGTGACTAATGTGATAAAAAATACTTTAAATGCGATTTTTAAACTTTCGTAGGAACATCACCTCAGGACTCGATCTCACCTGGTTTTCAATGGTGGATGAGCTAAAAACCATTTTTAGTGATAGCGGAGCCATGCTTATCCTGTTCTTTGCGGTTTTCTCTTACCCGCTGGTCTATTCGATCGCCTACAAAAACAATGTAGTGAGGGATATTCCGGTCACTATCGTGGATCTCGATAAAACCAGTGTAAGCAGACAAATGACCAGAATGTTTGGTGCCACAAAGGAATTGTCTGTCAGTCAGGAAGTAGGAAGTTTACAGGAAGCAAAGCAGCTATTCTGGGACGGGAACTCAAAGGGGATCATTCTTATTCCGGAAGGATTCGAGAAGAATCTCTCACGGGGATTTCAGACATCGGTGAGTGTTTATTGCGATGCAAGTTATTTTTTAATCTATAAGGAGACTCTCGGCGGAGTTATCCAGGCAGCCGGCACACTGTCGGCCGGAGTTGAGATCAAAAGACTACTGGCATCTGGCAGCAGCGAGGAACAGGCTTTGCAGCAGCGTGATCCGATGCCGGCAAAATTCTTCAGTTTGTATAATCCCGCAGGTTCCTATGGTTCAAGTATTATGCCAGGAATGATTCTGATCATTTTACAGCAGACCCTGCTGATTGGAATTGGCATGATCGGCGGGGCAGGGAAGGAGCGGCGAAATAATCAGGAGATTAAACCCGGCGTAAGGGTAAGGCAAGGGATGTTCTCGGTGGTTTTCGGAAAGGGTCTGGCCTATTTCCTGATTTATATCCCGAACATAGCCTTTACACTTGTATACCTTTCCAAATGGTTTGGCTTCCCCGATAAAGGAAGCTTTTCGGAAGTCTGCATTTTGCTGGTTCCCTACCTTTTTTCGGTGATCTTTCTGGGACTTATGATCTCTATGCTGTTTCGTCGTCGCGAACATTCCATCATGGCATTGGTATTCTTTTCTCCTATTGTATTGTTCCTTAGTGGATTGTCGTGGCCCACGACGGCAATTCCACCTTTGTTGCGTCAACTTGCTCAAATCTTCCCAAGCACAACCATGATTCCTGCCTATCTCAGGGTCCGGACTATGGGGGTACCGATCAGAGACGTAAAGTCTGAGCTTCTTTTTTTAGTCGGCCAAATGATTGTTTACTTTTTGATTGCATCAGCAGGGTATAAAATTTCGGTCATCAGGCAGGCCAGAAAGAGGATGGAGAGAAAAGGCGAATTGGAGAGTGTGGGAAGTGGAAATAGTTAAGGATGAACGTCCATTAGCCACAGACATTCAAGCCAACCGCCGGTAGCTAATAGCCAACCGCAAATCATTACCGATTAGCAGTAAGAAAATCATATTTACCAGTACTTTTCGTCCTGGAGCCATATTAACGTTATAAAGTACGCTCTTCATTTCCTCTTTATTTTTACCTTTGAAGTCTTTAGGAACCATCTATAAGGATCGAAAATGAGAATTCGCTTTTTGTATGTTTTAATCATATTGTTATCAGTTGGTTGCAATAAACCCAAGCCGACACAGTTTCGGAAAATTGCCGGTTTTACCCAGGGAACAACCTACCATATCACCTATGAAGATCTGGCCAATAAGGATCTGACCCGACAAGTCGACTCCCTGCTGAAAATTTTCGATCTCACTTTTTCGGAATATATCCCTAATTCAATGGTTTCCAGAATAAACAACAACGATTCAACGGTTGTCTTAAATGATATGTTTATTGAACTTTACAATAAATCAGTGGAAATCAGTAATGAAACACAAGGGGCCCTGGATCTGACGGTGTATCCCCTGGTAAGTGCCTGGGGTTTTGGACCTGATCGAAAGTTAAAAATGGACCAGGCCAAAGTGGATAGTATTCTTCAATATGTAGGGATGCAAAAGATCAGAATTCAGGATAGGAAGATGATAAAAGATCTTCCCGGGATCAAGATCGATGTCAATTCAATCGCCCAGGGTTATTCGGTGGATGTGATGTACCGCTATTTTGAAACACTTGGAATCAAAAATTTTGTGGTCGAAATTGGGGGTGAAGTAAGGACCAAAGGTAAAAACCCAACAGGAGGAATTTGGAGAGTCGGTGTTGATCGACCGAGTGAAGGGTCGAGTAAACTTGGACAGAATTTACAAACAGTAATTCTTATTGATAACAAATCGATCACCACCTCAGGGAATTACCGGAAGTTTTTCGAGGAAGATGGCCGTAAATTTTCTCATATCATTGATCCTCATACCGGATATCCGTACAAAAACAGCCTCCTAAGTGTTACGGTGATTGCTAAGGATGCCTTGACTGCGGATGGCTATGATACCCCGTTAATGGTGCTTGGCCTGGAAGGAGCGAGAGCTGTATTAAAGCGTCATCCGGAGCTCGAGGCCTATATGATTTATGCAGACGAAAACGGTCAGTTCCAGGTAGAATATACCAAAGGAATCGAGTTCGATAAGGGAAATTGAATCCAAAAATTACTACTTTTATAACCTGATCTTTAACTCATTTGCCCGTGATTCGGAAAAAAGATATTCAGGTTATCCGGAAAGGTGACCCCAAAGTAGTTCATGCCTGGGTGATGTACGACTGGGCCAACTCGGTGTACCAGCTAACCATTGCCTCCACTATATTCCCGATCTATTACAACACCGTTACCAGGCATGGAACCGACTTCATGGTTTCATTCTTTGGATTTAAGGTGATCAACACAGCACTTTACTCCTGGGCTATTGCTGCAGCTTATCTGATTGTTGCGGTCGGGTCTCCGCTCTTCTCTTCGATGGCCGATTACACCGGACGGCGGAAAGGATTTATGCGTTTCTTTACCATTATCGGGGCACTGGGCTGCGGCATGCTTTTCTTTTTTGATGCGAATCATATTGAGCTTGGGGTGATATCGTTTGCCCTGGGAACATTGGGCTACGGCGGGAGCATCGTTTTTTACAACTCATTCCTTCCGGTCATTGCTGAGCCTGAAGACCAGGACCGGATCAGTGCACGCGGTTATTCGATGGGTTACCTCGGAGGTGTAATTCTCTTGTTATTCAATTTGCTGATGATTACCAAACCTGAACTGTTTGGATTTTCCAAACAATCCGACATGCCGGCCAGGATTTCGTTTCTCTCCGTATTTGTCTGGTGGATTGGATTCTCCTCGATAACCTTCAGATATTTACCTAAATATGTTTTCAGCAAACGAACTCCGGGTGGTCGCATTTTCGTGAATGGATACCGGGAGTTGCAAACTGTTTTCAATGAAGTCAGGAAATCTTTTCGGCTAAGTATTTACCTGACCGCTTTTTTCTTTTTAATGATGGGGATACTGACCACGATGTTCATGGCGGCGACCTACGGAGAGAAAGCGCTTGGTTTAAATGAAAGTGTTTTGATCCCCACCGTTTTGGGCATTCAGCTGGTTGCGATGTTTGGCGCATGGTTCTTTGCACGGCTTTCTGGCAAAATTGGTAACCTGAAGGCGCTAATTATTTCGGTGATTGTGTGGATAATTATTTGCGTATATGCCTTTACCATTAAGGGAGCCTTTGGTTTTATAGTGGCTGCGCTGTTTATCGGTCTGGTGATGGGTGGATCGCAATCACTGGCCCGCTCAACCTATTCAAAGATGCTGCCTGAAACAACGACCGACCATACCTCATTTTTCTCTTTTTATGATGTTATGGAGAAACTGGCTACCGTGGCAGGCACCTTCAGCTTTGGAATCATTGAGGTTTTAACAGGAAGTATGCGCTATTCAGTTCTGACCATAGCCCTGTTTTTTGTTGTTGGTCTGCTCTTTCTGCTGCTCCTTTTAAGAAGAGAATGGTCAGCTGAATCGTCTTAGATTTTCCGGAAACGATTGAAATCGGGCCCTTTGCCAAGAATAAATTTTCATTAAATTTATAGGTGCGATACCCTAGATTTCGGAAGATCTTTGTAATTTTATCGATTATATACCCTGAATTAAGCATGAAGAGTCATCTGAATTTCAATTTAAAGGGGGGGCAATTATTTCCGGTCTGGATTGCATCCTTCGTCTTATTTTTGATCCCGTTTTATTTTCTGATTAAAGAGTTTTTTGAGCTTACTGCTAACGAAGTTCCCGCAGGAGGTCCCTCATTACGATTCTTTCTCTATTTTGTGATCCTGCTGACCGTTAGTTTCACCTTCATTTACTACAGGGCAAGACTGGTCATTAATAGTCTTGAATTTAAGGGGTTAAAGGTTAATTGCGAATTCCATTCGGGTAAATACATTGGAATAATCGTTTCTGGTCTGGTTCTCTCCATCGTAACCCTTGGGATTTATATCCCCTGGTTTATCCAAAATTTGCAGCGCTTTTTTATACATGGGGCAAGCTATAATTCACATAGATTTGCTTTCAGAGGAAAAGGAGGGAGGCTTTTTGTTATAATGACTCTGGCTATTTTTATCCCTTTTATCGTTGTTGGGTTCATTGTGTTTACCCTTCTGAATTCGAATATTGAAATCTGGATTTACCAGTTAATGGTCCTTTCCAGTCTTGTTTCAATGATCTATCTGACATTTAAATGGATGGTAGATATTCGCTATAAAAGTTACCTGATCAGATTGGATACCGGATTTTTCAGGGCCATGGGAAAAATCGGAATTGAACTATTGCTGGCGGTTATCCTGGTGTTCCTGTTTCAATGGCTTAGTTCTGTTTGCATTGCGATTTGGTGGAGTACCGGCTTATTACCTTCCACCGGGAAAATAATAATCGAACTTGTTTTAGCAATCATCACGGCCGGTTTTTATTTTCCGATGGCCTTTATTCGCCTCTACCGTTACTTTGCGGAGCACACCAAAAGTAATATTGTAGATGGAAAACAGATTACCATGGGTTATGATGGTGATCAGGTCACCGATTTTCTCTATATCTGGAAACAAATCCTGCTGACGGTAATTACATTGGGTATTTACTACCCCTGGGCATTCTGCCGGATCGTAACCCGGGTGTTGAATCAGACTTTCCTGAAAACAGACCTGGTATCGACAACCGTTTAATTTTTCAGTAACAGATTGTAATATACTAAGCTATTCCTAATTCAGACACTGGCTCCTGTATAAAAGACTGTCCCTTCTATCCGGGCAATTACCTGATTCTGGTCGTTGAAAACTTCGACTACATAATCTCCGGTTCGTTCATTTTTGACTATTTCTGTGGCAATGGCAATTACCACTCCGCCACTGCATTTCCGCATATACACAATCGAATCGTTCTGTGTAACAGCTATTTTCCCATAACTGTTGGCAGCGAGTGAGAAAGTATAATCAGCCAGGGTAAACAAAGCTCCGCCCATCAGGATTCCCAGGCCATTAAGATGGTTCCCGGTCACCTTCATGGAGCATCGGGCAAAACCAGGTGTGAAGTCTTCGATTTCAATGCCACACCCTCTGGCAAAGTTATCTTTTTTGAATAGTGAGCGTATTTTTTCCATAGGTTAATCGGGCTTCTAAGCCGAGGTTGCAATGATCTTAAGAACAGATTGCTTAGGTTGATTTCACTTTCTCATTTACTGTTCAAAAAAGGGATTAAATTAGCAATCAACTCTTTTTTAAGCGGCAAATCAGGTTGTGAATAGGTGGCAATATTCAGATTCTGGTCTGCGGGAGCAGCTTTCAGAATGTGGTTCATTCCTTCGATGATTGCTAGTTTAGCTTTGGGAAGGGCTTTAGCAAGGCAATTTGCATCAGCCAGGCTTACCTGAATGTCAGTGGTCCCCTGAATGATCAGAACAGGTATTTTCAATTTGGCAATCTCCCTCTGTGGATCGTATTTAATCCAGGAAATCATATACGGCTGCACGGAACTGCGAAACAAGGGCGCCAATTCCGGGGGGGTGTTTTCTACCGTTTTACCTTTTACAAAATTGTCACGAATAGAATTAACTGCCATAGTGACTGAGGGGGGCTGATTTTTAAACTGTTCCCTGATTATTTTATCTGCCGGCTGACCTGCACCTGCAATTGAGACATATTTATTCACGTTTTTGTCCTGTGAAGCGATCATGCCGATTAATGAGCCTTCGCTGTGGCCAATCACGATGATCTTGCTGAATTTCAACTCATTTTTCAAATACAGAACCCACCCTTTTGAATCATCCACATAATTGTCAAACCTGAGATCCGCCTCTTTTAGACCTGCACTCCGGCTGTTTGCAATACCCCGTTTATCATACCTGAGCGATGCGATCCCGTTTTTACTCAACTCCTGCGCCAACATTTTTAACGAGTTGTTCTTCATCCCGCTGTTATTACCGTCACGGTCAGTAGGGCCAGAGCCGGCAATCAATAGCGCAACCATATTCAAATTATTCGGAGCAGGAACCATCAAGGTCCCCTCAAGGTCACCTGTCCCCGTTTTAAGTAAAACGGTCTTTTCAGTCTGGGAGAAAAGGTTTGTACTTAGGACCAGTAAAACCAATGTAAGGCAATAAGTGATTTTCATTTCATTTGCTTTTAGTAGAGAAAATAGGATTAAAAATGTTGAAACTTTACAGATATTGAAATTGAACCAAAAATAGTATTAAATTAATGTTTATCAATCTTTTGATAGATGATGTAGGAGTAGATCATTGGCACTGTGATCAGGATGCCGAGGATAGGAAGCAGCACATAAAATGGATCTTTAATAATCAGCAGGGCGCCAACGCCTGTAATTCCACCCCAGAACCATAATTTCCCGGCCATCCGATGAGTTCTGGTCCACACCTCAGCATTGTTCAGGGTCCAGGGGACCTTAATTCCGATGAAGTAATTCTGTCGTACAGTTCCCATATAGTTTCCCAGAAGGGTCAAAAGGAGGAACACGAAGATCGGAACAAATAATCCCAGTTTCTCAGATCCATGTAACACATTGTAAATTATGACAGTATCGATTAATCCAAAGAATAATCCCAGTGCAATCCTTAGTTTATAATAGGTCAGACTGAATATTTCATAATTGCTTTTCCTGGGATCGATCATGGGCAGGATTAGCATGAGAAAGTAAATGCCTAACGGCAGAAATACATAAATCAGTTTAGATCCATAGTCATTTGGATCACCATTTAATTCAAAATGGATCGGCACCTTGTCAGGAACCGAACTCCAGTTATAGAGCAGGTAGAGCACTGGAAGAGCTGCCAAAAGAAAAAGAAAGAGTTCTCTGATCGTGGTTTGTTTCTTCATTGTTCCTGGTATTAAGTCATTTAAATTGCATCATCCATTTGAAAATTTCATCAAATACCGTCGTGTTGATCGAGTATTTCTGAAACTGACCCTCCCGGACACAAACAACCAATCCTGCCTGTTTAAGCAGATCGAGATGGTGAGAGATGCTCGGTTTGGTTATTTTAAAATGATTGGCTATTTCACCCGATGTGAGATCTCCGTTGTTGAGTAACTCAAGAATCTCGCGCCGTGTCGGATCATTTAAAGCTTTAAAAAATGTATTCACTTCAATATGATTATATAATTAGACAAATATCTAAATAAATCCGAAAATAAAAAAATATTTTAATTATTTTTATTCATATCCGCCTACTTTAAATTGTTATTAATTGATTTATTGTGGATTATGAGATTTGAATCAGTCCTGACCATGCCGGTTTTTTCGAAAAGGTTATTGTACCCGATAAATTGTGTATATTTGGACATGCGTGTTGATTAAAATACAGACTAACAATAATCTTTATCAATGGAATTAACCAGAGATCCCAGGCTTGCAGTACTTTTTGACGCGGATAATGTTCCCTATTCGAATGTTCGGGGAATGCTTGCCGAAATCGCAAAGTATGGAACACCTACCTTTAAACGTATTTACGGAGATTGGACCAAACCAACGGTGGCCGGTTGGAAAACGGTGCTTCTGGAAAACGGGATTACACCAATTCAGCAATACAGTTATACCTCGGGGAAAAATGCTACCGATTCAGCGATGATTATCGATGCAATGGATATTCTTTATACCGGCCGGGTTGATGGATTCTGCATTGTATCGAGCGACAGTGATTTTACCCGGCTTGCCACTCGGCTGCGGGAAGCGGGAATGAAGGTTTATGGTATTGGTGAAAAGAAAACTCCGATCCCATTTATTGCAGCTATGTGGATTACCAATCTTACAGGCAGCAAGGCCAATGCCAACCAGTTTCTGATTGGGGCAGTTGCAGCGATAGCGCTTGGTATTTATTCATTTACACTTCCCAGGTGTTCGCCTCAGAAATCAATATCTAAAGACTCCTCCATTGTTGAAATTTTAGGTTTAAATGCGTTCAAACTATTTGCCAATTACAAGATGGCACTATTTTTTATTTTCGCAATGTTTTTAGGTGCCGCATTACAATTAACAAATATGTATGGCGATTCATACCTTGATGATTTTAAAAATTTTCCGCAGTATGCTGATTCATTCGTTGTGAAATATTCAACCATAATAATGTCTATTTCGCAAATATCTGAGACATTGTTTATTCTGGCAATACCATTTTTCCTTAAGCGTTTTGGCATCAAAAAGGTCATACTATTTTCAATGATTGCCTGGGTATTGCGCTTTGGTTTGTTTTCATTAGGAAACCCATCCAATGGATTGTGGATGATTGTTCTTTCCTGCATAGTATATGGGATGGCTTTTGATTTCTTCAACATCTCAGGTTCATTATTTGTAGAAACCACGACTGATTCCAAAATAAGATCAAGTGCTCAGGGCTTGTTTATGATGATGACCAATGGTTTTGGGGCTTTTTTCGGAAGCAAAGTCAGCGGATATGTGATAGATAAATATTATACACACGCTGAAGGGAAGGACTGGCACGGAATCTGGCTTGCTTTTGCCTGTTATGCATTGGTTTTAGGAATTATCTTCCCATTGGTATTCAGGCATAAACACGAACGAAAACCCATCGAAATAACTGAAGAAGAACTTGTTACAAGCGAAACTTCAATTCAGTCCTAACCTGTGGAATCCGTTAAAAACTAAAATCTTCTGATTTAAATCCTTACCAGATTGATATTTGAATAATTGAAGTTGTTCTTTTCGTCAAACAAATCTTCGCGCGACAACTCCTTCCACTCCTCAAAATTGATCTCCGGGAAGAAGGGATCGGCCTCAAAATCCTTTTGGGCGATCGTGAGATAAAGCTTCCCTGCAATTGGATAGAACTGGCGGTATATCATCCCTCCCCCGATTACAAAGGCGATTTGCTCGTCCTTAACCACCTCAACGGCTTCAGCAATCGAGTAAACTGTTTCGCAACCATCAAAGCGCTCATCCGTAATATCGGAGATTACAATGTTTCTGCGGTTGGGAAGGGGGCCTTTGGGCAGGGAGAACAGTGTTCTTTTACCCATTATGACGGCGTGTCCTGAGGTAATTTTCTTAAATCGTTTCAGATCATTTGGGAGATGGAATAATAGATCGTTATTCTTTCCGATGGCAAAATTCTGTGCAATTGCGACTATTATGGCGATATTTGGATAGATCATTAAATGGAAATTAATTTTAATTGAAAGTTTGTTGCATAAGGCTGCAGAGTATTGGGTTTTAGGTATTCAGGCTGTAGGCTATTAGGCTTTTAGGATATTATTGCAATTTTTAATAGCATTGTCGGGCAATATGACCATCAGAATTATAAGTTCCCTTCTCGTTTTAAGTATAATATTATTCAAGCCCTAATAGCCTACAGTCTAATAGTCTACAGCCTAATAGTCTACAGCCTAATAGTCTACAGCCTAATAGTCTACAGCCTAATAGCCTATCCTCACACCGAAACTTCCCCCTTAATGTGCGGATATGACTGATAATTAATCAGTTCAAAGTCGTCATACCTGAAATCAAAGATTGAATTCACCGCTGGATTGATCTTTAATTGCGGCAAAGGCAACGGGGATCGTGAAAGCTGAAGATTGACCTGATCCAGATGGTTATTATAAATATGGGCATCGCCAAAAGTATGGACAAAATCACCGGGTTTTAATCCCGTCACCTGAGCCACCATCATCGTCAGTAAGGCATAGGAAGCAATATTGAATGGAACCCCCAGAAATATATCGGCACTTCGCTGATAAAGCTGACACGACAGCTTCCCTTCATTCACATAGAACTGAAACAACAAATGGCACGGGGGAAGGTTCATCTTGTCCAGGTCACCTACATTCCAGGCGCTGACTATTAATCTACGGGAAATAGGATTGGTTTTAATGTCATGGATCAACTGGGTGATCTGATCAATCGATTTTCCTTCCGGTGTTGGCCATGATCGCCACTGGAAACCATAGATATGACCCAGGTCTCCGTTTTCATTAGCCCATTCATTCCAGATTCGGACCCCGTTATCCTGCAGATATTTCACATTGGTATCACCGGCAAGAAACCAGAGTAATTCGTGTATGATTGACTTTAAATGAAGTTTTTTGGTAGTTACCACTGGAAAACCATCTGCAAGATTAAACCGCATCTGGTATCCGAACACACTTTTTGTTCCAGTGCCGGTCCTGTCTTCCCGTGGTCGGCCGTGATTAAGGACATGCTGTAAAAGATCAAGATACTGTCTCATATCAGGCTTTTCTCTTTTTGATTTCGTCCCGGATTTCAGAAGCCTTTTCGTAATCTTCTTCCGTGATTGCGGCTTCAAGCATTTCGTTTAGTTCATCCGACGAAAGATCAGAGTAATCGATACGGCTAGATGAT
>Ga0364882_10014_pt2 | contig 15422 bp, 9 predicted proteins | sample SorcelJu500001C3_4_FD_206925 | JGI IMG/M metagenome (GOLD analysis project Ga0364882, IMG submission 206925) | Enriched cells from Trout Bog Lake Hypolimnion, Wisconsin, USA - BchlTB.July23.5000.01.C3 | ecosystem: Environmental > Aquatic > Freshwater > Lake > Hypolimnion/Profundal zone | place... | reverse complement strand
TTTTGAAGGACCTGATAAGAAATTATGGATTTTAACACGCTATGAGTTTTGTTCCTATGATCCCGAAACAGAGCAGTTTAGCAGCGATTTACCATCACTGGCGCGTCCATTAAAACTGCCTCTTTATAAGTTTGTTACTAAAATAGTGCGAACTGGCACTGCAGACTTTTGGTTTTTGTATTCCGACTCAGGTATTTACAGATATAATGCCATAACCAAACAGACTATACACTATTATTATAACAGTCATTCGGCCCCATCGTTGTATTCAGCTACACTTGCGGATATATCGGCAGATTCAAAAGGTAATATTTGGATAGTTTACAATGATGGCACTGTTGAGATGCTTGATAATAAGGTTAATAAAATTACCTATCATACAGATATTTTCAAAAAGGTTTGTACTAATAAAAATGGCTTTTATTCATTGACGGTTGACCGTGACAACGATCTCTGGTTTTATGCCTCATATATTGATATGGGGGCTTATTATTACAAACCTTCGACGGGAACTTTTCGCCATGTTGACAGGGAGTCAAATGAGTTAAAATCGAACGTTGTTAGCAGTATTGTCCAGGCCGATGACGGACTTATTTGGATTGCTACCGACCACGGGGGGATTAGTGTATTGGATAAAAAGAAATTCCAGGTCACTTTTTTGCTAAACCGTGAAGACGATTCCAGATCATTAAGGCAAAATTCGGCATTGCTCTACAAGGATAACTTAGGTATTATATGGGCAGGTACCTTTAAAAAGGGAATAAGCTACTATCATAGAGATATTATCAGATTCCCGCTTTACAGGCATTTTGCCTCAGACCCCGCCAGTCTAAGTTTTAACGATGTGGACAAATTTGTCGAAGATAAGCTGGGCAACTTGTGGATTGGCACCAATGGGGGCGGTCTGATTTATTTTAACCGCCAAACAGGCAGATATAGCCAATATAAGCATGATCCGGCAAACGCCAATAGTCTAAGCAGTGATATTATTGTTAACTTATGTATTGACCACGACCAAAAGTTATGGATCGGTACCTATTTTGGCGGGCTGGATTGCTTTGACGGAAAAACCTTTACTCATTACAAGCACGACGATAAAGTAGCTACCAGTGTTGCTGATGATAGGATTTGGAGCATTCTGGAAGATTCCTCGCATCGTTTATGGATAGGAACGCTCACAGGTGGTTTGGAGATTTTCGACCGCTCAAAAAAAATATTTTACCATCCATTTAAACAAACCGACATAAGGTCTTCGTTGATATCTTCCATCTTAGAGGATAAACAAGGCAATATATGGATAGGTGGTTTTTTGGGAATAGATGTAATAATAAAAAATACCGGGCGGGTGATCCATTATGAAGCAGATGGAAACGCCCAGAAGGGGTTGGCCGACAATACTGTAAACAGTATTTGCCAGGATAGCCGCGGTTTAATGTGGATCGCAACGCCAAGCGGTGTAACTATTTTCAACCCTAAAACAAACGCTTTTAATACACTGACGAGAAAAAACGGACTGCCTGCTAATTCGATAGTGGCTATAGAAGAAGATAATAAAGGAGCGATGTGGTTGAGTACATCTAATGGCTTAAGCCGTGTTACCCTGATGCCAACGGCTGGTACTCTTAATTTTCACATTGAGAACTTTGACGAAACAGATGGCCTGCAAGGCCGGGAATTTAACGTAAACGCCGCATTGAAGACACGCAGCGGTGAGTTGATATTTGGCGGAGGCGATGGCTTTAATCTTTTTGATCCCGCAAGTATCGAACCCGTCGCTAATAAACCCAAGCTGGTCTTTACCGATTTTCAGCTGTTCAATAAGAGTATAACCGCTAATGAGGATGTTAATGGCCATGTATTACTTTCGAAAGCGATATCGGTTACACGGGAAATAATACTCAATCATAACGAAAATGTATTTTCAATAGACTTTGCCGCTCTCGACTTTCTTAACCCAGGTAAAATTAAGCATCAATATATGCTGGATGGTTTCGATAACGGATGGGTAAATGCCGACAATAGAACACGAAAAGCCAGTTATACCAACCTTGATCAGGGCGATTATGTATTTAAAGTGCGGGCATCCAATTCGGAGGGTGTGTGGGACCCGGATTATATTTCTTTGAGAATTAAAATACTACCGCCATTTTGGAAATCGACTTTCGCTTATTTTATTTATTTGACACTGTTTATTGGCGTGCTGTTTTATATCCGACAGCGCGGCATACAAAGAATAAGGAGACAATTTGAGGTTGAAAAGGAAAAAGAGGAGGCAAAATTATTAATTGAACAGGAGCGCAAGGAGGTTAAGCGTATGCAAGAGCTCGACCAACTGAAAATTAAATTTTTGACGAATGTAAGCCATGAGTTTAGAACGCCTTTGTCATTGATCATGGCACCGGTTGACAAAATGCTAGCGCATGCCGACCAGGAACAGAAACAACAGCTTAACATGATTTCAAAAAATGCCAGGCGATTGTTAATCCTTGTAAATCAGTTGCTTGATTTTCGTAAAATGGAAGTTCAGGAGTTAAAGCTGCATAAGAAGCCGGGCGATATTGTTAAATTTATCAGCGAGATAAGTCATTCATTTACAGATATTAGCGAAGAGAAAGGGATCGGTTTTATATTTGATACTAACCTTGATGCGCTGTATACAAGTTTCGACCATGATAAAATAGAAAGGATATTATTTAACCTGATATCAAATGCCTTTAAATTTACACCAGCGGGCGGCGATGTAAGTGTGCTGCTTAACGTGGCGAAAGGCACTCACATTGGTAACAACGTTTTGCTTGAAATTAAAGTAATTGATACAGGTATCGGTATTCCATTTGAAAAACATGCTAAAATTTTCGAGCGGTTTTTTCAGAATGACATTCCTGAGTCGATGATTAACCAGGGTAGTGGCATTGGGCTTGCTATCACGAAGGAGTTTGTGAAGATGCATGGAGGCGAAATAACGGTTGAAAGTGAGCCCGATCATGGTAGTTGTTTTATTATCAAACTGCCGCTTGTTATTAATGAAGCTCCGGAAACAGATTTGTCCCCGAGTAAAAATGCAGGGAACAAAGCACAGAACATCATCACGAACAGCGAAAGTAAAAGTGTGGTCAAACAGCAGCAGACCAATAAAATGCCAACGGTTCTTTTGGTTGAGGATAACGATGATTTTCGTTTTTACCTAAAGGATAATTTAAGAGACATATTTTTTATTATCGAAGCATCAAACGGAAGAGATGGCTGGCAAAAAGCACTTTCACAGCATCCGGATATTATTGTAAGTGATATCAGTATGCCAGAAATGACGGGCATTGAGCTATGCGAAAAAATAAAGATTGATAAGCGGACTTCGCATATTCCGATTATTTTGTTAACGGCCATGACGGGTGAGGCGGAGCAACTAAAGGGTTTAGAAATTGGGGCCAATGATTATATGACCAAACCGTTTAATTTCGAAATACTGCTTTCGAAAATAAAAAACATCCTTACACTTCAGGATACCTATAAACGGACGTATAAAAAGCAGATGGATGTGCAACTGCAAGAAACTCCTTTACAAAATGAAGATGAGAAACTATTAAGGAATATAGTTGAATATATAGAACAAAATATATTAAACGAAAACTTGTCCGTCGAGGAACTAAGCCGTCAGATGAATATGAGCAGGGGGTCGCTTTACAGCAAAGTTTTAATGCTTACCGGAAAATCGCCTGTAGAATTTATTCGTTCTATCAGGCTAAAAAAAGCAGTGTATTTGTTAGAGAATAGTCAGATGACTATCAGCCAGATATGCTACGAAGTCGGCTTCAATACGCCCAAATATTTCACAAAGCTTTTCAAAGACGAATATAATATCCTCCCATCGGCATATACGAGTTCCATCCGCAAGAAAAAAATTTCATCCGAAGAAGAAAGTAAAAAATGAGAGCTTTATTTTTCTGATCTGAGCCCTATTTTCCAAAATGCATCTGTACCGGCTGGTCCATGTTATCCATAGACGCGAAATAACCAAACAGCACGGACTGTTCGCCAATCGACAAATAAAGCAAAACCAGGCACTTTTGGCCTGGTTTTGTTTGCCAATGTAATTTGGCCATGTTAAGAGACCGTTGCAAAACAGAAAAATCTTTAACCATAGGTGATTTTCAAATAAATTTTTATTTTCCTTTTCGCTATTTTCTGATTTTGGTATTCATTTTACGTTTGTTTTTCATTTTAGCGGGTTTTTAACCCGCTTTTCCTCTGCTATTTAGCAGATAAATTTGCATTGGACAGAACTATCCCAGGTGACCGATATAAGTTGTATGCAATTGCTTCCATCAGGTGTTGGGTATGTGTTTTGTCTTTGCCGACATACCTGGCTATACCTGCTTTAAACCATCTGGAAATCCCTCCGAATGTCCGTTCTACCTTAAACCTGGTTTGTCCAACGATTTTATTAAACTTTATCTGGTGAGCGGTAAGGGGTTTGTTCCTTACTGCTTTATACATGATTCCATCTTTTAACTTATTCTTTTTGAGATAGTTACGATTACTATCGCTGCAATACCCTTTATCGGCCCGTACCCTTGATCCTTTTTCAACGCCTGCCTTTGTTACCACATCTTCCAAATGGACAATATCGCTTTCATTGGCTGCTGTGGTAATAACTGCCCGTATAAGGCCTTGGTCATCGGTGGCGACATGTTTTTTATACCCGAAACGCAATTTGCCCGCTTTCTTTACCCATGCGCCTTCTGTATCTACGTGACTTTGTGTTTTTTCCACAAGTACGGCCTTTACAGTTACCCCTTGTTCTTCTGGCCCTGTTGCTTCTGCCCCTTCTTTTCTATCTTCGACGACTTCATATTCTTTCTTGCCCCTTGGTTTGCGGGGGCTATCGGTGATACTCGCATCTACAATGGCTCCTTTTTTTAGCAATATGCATTCTTTTTCTAATTGGCCATTAATAAGGCCCATCAGCTTTTCATAAGCACCTTTTTGGGTCATTTCCGTTCTAAATCTGCTTAACACGCTATTGTCCGGCACAGCGTCTTCCAGAGTTAAACCTACGAATTTCATAAAGCTCAACGAATCGTTAACCTTTTCTTCTACTTCATAATCGCTCAAACCGTACCACGTTTGCAAAAGGGACATCTTAAATAACAGCAAACCGCTATACGATGGACGGCCTGCCACGCTAAAGCCTTTATTATAGTGCTTCCTGATCTCTTTATTGATAGCGGCCCAATCCAATAATAGGTTCATTTGATCGAAAAACTCACTCTTTATCTTCCGTTTGGACACCGAAATAGCCGAAAAACTCAGTTGTTGCGTATTCTTTTGCATGGTTAAATATACAAAAAAACACCTAAATATCTCTATAACAATTGATTATATATTTTTACTCTGCAACGGCCTCGTTAAATATATGGTATTAGGGGTATTTTCGAAATTTCGACGATATGCTAATGACTTGCGGCAATAATGGCGTTAATTGTGCGATGATCAAGTATCCTATTGTTCCGTCTGTCTATAGCACCGCCTGTATCCCAAAAAAATGGTATAATGCCGTTAGCTTTTGCCTGTTTGGTTACAAAGGTTAGCCAATAATCCACCGAGGCCTGGTGTGCCATACTATCGGGCGGGGTTGTGCGTCTGTAAGCCCCGTACTCACCCATTATCACAGGAATACCCTTATCTACAAATTTTTGCTTCATTTCCCGGAATGATTTGTTCATGGCATCCTCTTCTCCCCAGGTGGCATTGTGGCCCGGGTCAATGGTAGAATGATGCCCGGCACCCCAGTAATAAAACATTTTACCCCAGGAAGCATCGCCATTCATAAGGCAGAATTGGAACGGACTATAATAGTGGACCTCAACCATCGTCCGCCCTTTTACCTTATCTACGGGAAGGGTATTCATCAAATTCGTGGTCTTTTCGATATCTGTTGAGGGGCCTTGCACTACAAGCACCCTATAGCTGTTCCTGCCGCCAGTAGATCGGACTGCATTGACGAAAGTTTGATGATAGCTATTTAATACATCCATTTGATTGGCATTCTCTGCATTTGGTTCATTCGCGCTGGCAAACATCAAATGCTCATCGAAATCGCGCATAGTTGTTGCTATTTGCTCCCAAAGTGCCTTTTGTTTGGCGTTCACCGAATCTTTTTTAGCTGGGGTGCAGTTGTTTTCCAACCATCCGCCATCCCAATGGACGTTAAGTAAAACATATATATCATTATTAACACAATATTGTACCACTTTTTTAATCCTGCCGAGCCAATTAGGATCGATGCGTGCATTACGTTTATCAACTAAATGCGTCAAATTCCAGGCGCATGGGATGCGGATAGCATTAAATCCCTGCTGTTTTACAAATTTTATATAATCTTCGGTAATAACAGGACTGCCCCAACCTGTTTCGCCCCCGGGAGCTTCAAAAGTATTGCCAATATTCCATCCTAACTTCATTTTAGCAGCAAGCTGAACCGCGTTACTACCCATCCCTGTTGCATTGGGGGGCATGGGGGTCGTATTATATGATGGATATATCTTAATTACCGATAAAATTGGGGCTTCCTGGGCAACACCAACTTTTGTGTATGCAACCGCTGACAGAATAACAAAGAGGCAAAAGAAAATTTTGTGGTAATTTTTAAGATTCACTTTGCTCGCATTTTTAAAATTCATAATGTTTGTACTACCATTTTATTAAATATTTGATTTTTTGTCTTCCCGATTAGAAAATGCATTCTTAATAAATGAATCACATTTTAATATTGAAACATACTTGCTTGCAGCTGCATCATGTTGGGCGAACTTAGCTCACTACCTTTTATACAATTTCAAATTTATTGGCGAGGGTAAAATTATTGAACAATAAGATGGGCGCCGTGGTACAAAAAGACAAAAAAGGCGAACGAATGTTCAAGTCGGTAAAAAACATCAATATGCTATGGGCATTGGTATTGAATTGAAGTAGTGTATTGTTAAAATAGAAAAAAAGCTCATTGCTGATTTTCTATAGTTCAACATAGATTTTTCGATTAGATATTTGCCCAAAACTAACACCGATTAATAGGCATTATATCAACGACTTAATTAATTGAAGATTTCCATTTTTCAGATGTGCTTGAGGTAAGAGAGTGAGTATGTATTTTATTTTTACAAATTAATTCCATTTTCCGGCGTCTCCCCCTGTGTAAATATTTCCTCAAATACCGTCTTCTTACAAATTATATCATATATAGCCTGATGTAAGGAAGATACAAGTTTCTTATTTTCAATAGTTTGTATTTATTTGAACATTTGACCTATATTTTTGCTCAACCCTGCCGTACTTTTTTTTTAGATCATCATACCTTCACTTTCGAAATATGTGTTCACTGCCCCAAGCTTAAATAGCTTCTTTGAGACGTATTCGCCCAATTATAAATAGAAGGAGCCAACCCAATTAGTTTTTTGTTGACTTAGTAGCAGGCATTTGACGGTGCTTAACTTTTTTTGATGACTGGTAGCACAGTTTTATGTCCAGAAACCGACGATAAAGCAGATTCTATGGGTTGTTTTTGACTACCTTTTTATCCAGTAAGCGATTGTAAAACCAAAGGGGGTCCGAATAAAAAATAGCTAAAAGTTAACCCTAAGAAAAACCAAACGAAAACCAGTAAAAAAAGAAACCTAAAAATCCCTTTATAAATATACACACTTGTAAAACCTGTTATTTACCAACTATAATGCCATGTTACAAGATTCAAACGGATCAGGAGTTAGCGCACCGGTTAAAGGATAGCGATGAATTTGCTTTTACCGAAATTTACAACAGATATTATGGCATACTGTACCGGCATGCCTATAAAAACCTTGCCGATAAACAAGAAATTGAAGATATACTTCATGATGTTTTTGTTTACCTGTGGCATAACCGCCTGGCTATTGACCCAGCCGAAAATATTGCAGCCTATTTATACACAGCCGTACGAAACAAGATGCTTAACAATTTCAGACACTGCAAAATTAAACAAAAGCACATCCTATCGCTGCAATCATTCATTAACGACCATCAGCCCGAAGCTGATGAAAGTATACGCCTAAAGCAATTAATTGCCATTATTGAGACTGAGGTATCTCAATTACCACCCAAAATGCGCCAGGTGTTTGAAATGAGCCGAAATGGCAATCTTTCGCATCAGGAAATAGCCGAACAATTGCAGATTAGCACGCATACCGTTAAAAAACAAGTAAATAACTCCTTAAAAATTTTGAGGTTAAAACTAACCAGAAGTTTTTTCCTGTTTTTTTTCTAATCCATCTACGCCCTGCGGTATACTTAGGTGCATATAGCATTATCAGGGGCATCAGCTCCGTCGCCAATTATGTCTAAAAAAAACGCAACTGACTTATTGAACAGGTATCTTGCCGGCAATGTAACCAAGGATGAAAAGGCTTTGGTTGAAAGCTGGTATTTAAACTATTCAAAAAACGCCCAACTGCCCGATATTGATGATCAGCAATTGGAGGATAGCCAGCAGGATGGTTTAATTAAACTATTGGCCGAAATACACCCTGTACCGAAAAACAATCGCTTACGCTATTTAGGGGTTGCCGCTGGCCTAACCGGCTTTATACTCGTTTCCTTAATACTATTTAAATCATTTACCTCGGATAAAAAACAAACCGCAACTATAAAACCGATATACACACCCGCCCTTCCGCCGGGAAGCAATAAAGCGATACTAATTTTATCAGATGGCAGTTCAATTGCGTTAACTAATGCAAAAAAAGGAGAGTTGGCTAATGATAAAGGTGTAACAATAAATAAAAAGGCCAATGGTCAAATTACATATACCCGTGATGGCGTAAGTACCAAACAACAGGTTAATGCTTTTAATACGGTAATTACGCCGCGCGGAGGGCAGTACCAACTGGTATTAAGCGACGGAACAAAGGTTTGGCTAAACTCGGCTTCGTCTTTAAAGTACCCGGTAACTTTTATCGGCAATAAACGCGAAATTGAACTTTCGGGCGAGGCGTACTTTGAGGTAGCGCACAATCAGCATAAACCATTCAGGGTTATATCCAACGGGCAGGTTGTTGAAGTTTTAGGCACCCATTTTAATGTAAACGCCTATAGCGACGAACCCGCCGTTAAAACTACGCTTTTAGAAGGTTCGGTTAAAGTGCTTTCAAACGGAATAATCAAAACCATAAAACCAAACGAACAAGTGCAGATTATGGATGGCTCCATGAGTATAGTTCAGGTTGATGTAACTGAAGCTATAGCCTGGAAAAACGGTTTCTTTTACTTTAAGGACGACGACATTAAAAGCGTTATGCGGCAGTTGGCACGCTGGTACAATGTCGACATAAAATATGAAGGCCAAATATCCCAAAGAGAGTTTTCTGGGGAAATATCCAAGAATATTGACGCTTCAAAATTATTGGATATTTTAAGTTTGGAGAAGATAAACTACCAAATCGAAAATAAAACAATCATTATAAAACCGCAATAATAAAACTATAATAAATAATCAATTCCACTTACAAATTAAACCCACAAATTATGAAAAAAAAGATACTAAAGCTTTAAGGCGGGCGCCTCACCAACAGGTTAATTAAAAATGCGTACCCCGACGGCTATCAGGGCACGCGGATTTGAGATAACCTCCTTTTCAAGAAAAGAAATTCATTTTAGCAAATTGTGTATTAACTCAAACTCATCAAAAGTATGATTTTAAATGTTATTTTAAAAGCCATTAATAAACCGTGGCTACCCCAAAAAACCTTTTTGGTTATGAAGCTGACAACTTTCATCTTACTAATTACATTTCTGCAATGCAGCGCTAACGTATTTAGTCAAAAAATCAATATTAACGAAACCAATGTCCCATTAAAAACGGTACTTGGGTTAATTAATCGGCAATCAGGATACGTCTTTTTTTATGAATCAAAAGACCTTCGAAACAAAACAATTACCGTAAATATTAAAGATGCCTCAATTATTGAAACATTAAACAGATGTTTAAAGGATGAGCATTTAAATTATGTAATTATTCAGAACACCATTTTTATAACCAGGCAGGAAAAAAAAACCGATATGCCGGTAGTTTCCCCGGCGCAGCCTGTTGTGTTAAATATAAATGGGCAGGTGTTGGACGAAAATGGCCTCCCGTTGCCCGGCGTTACGGTAAAACTTAAAGGGAGCAGTATTGGTGCAGTGACTGATATCCAGGGACGTTTTAAGATAGATGTACCCAATGCTAATGCTGTGCTTGTTTTTTCGTTTGTTGGTTATGCGACACAGGAAGATGTAGTTGTACCGGACAAGCAAATGACCATTAATATGAAGCTTGAGGACTCAAAGCTGAACGAAGTTGTGGTAATAGGTTACGGTAGCGCCCACCGGAAAGACCTCGTGAGTTCGGTGGATGTGGTTTCCGCAAAAGATGCCGGTTCCAATACCGCTACAAGTGCTGCGCAGTTATTAATAGGTAAAGCACCAGGTGTACAGGTTACTAATCAAGACGGTGTGCCGGGTTCAACACCGCAAATTACTATACGTGGTATAGGTTCATTTACAAGTGCTAACCCGCTGTATGTTGTTGATGGTATACAGGGTGATATTGGCTTGATTAGCCCGCAGGATATTGAGAATATTACCATATTAAAAGATGCCGCTTCTACGGCAATATATGGTGTTGCTGGTGCCAATGGGGTTGTGATGGTTACAACCAAAAAAGGTAAGGTTGGTCCCGCTCAAGTAGCTTTTACATCGCAGGTAGGTATGTCTATTGTGCCCAAAAAATTCGACCTCCTGAATGCAGCCGAATATGTAAAGCTCCTTACCGATGTTGATGCTTCGCAGAGTCAACCAGTCCCTGTTAAATTGACCACACCTTATGTTTTGGTCGACAGGAACAACTGGCAAAATTTAATTTTTCAAACAGGTATATCGACCCAAAATCAGGTTACTGTTAGTGGGGGGAGCGAAAAGGTTATCTATAATATGTCGGCCGGATATGTAACGCAGCAGCCCATAACTAAAGGTTATCAGTATAACAGGTTTAACAGCAGGTTCTCGTTAGAAGAAAAATTAGGCCGTTTCCATTTTGGGGAAACTTTAAACATAAGGTACACCACAACCCAGGGCCAAACAGCAAACATAGGTAGTGCCCTCACTTATGCGCCTTATCAACCCATTTACGATCCAACCATTCCGGGTGGTTATTCCATCCTTACCAATGCCGATGATAATAGTAATGCCATCAACCCTTTGGAGCCCTTGGGTGTGCAATCCGAAAGCTCCAGTGAGATGTATTTGTTCCCGCAAGTATTTGGCGAGGTAAAAATTCTTGATGGCTTAACTTTCAGGTCGCAGGCATCGGCCGACTACGGTAGCAGCGAAAGTAATTCTTATAACGTAGCTTATGTAACTGCCAATAAACTGGCCTTCGCCAGTGAGGCAGGCCGCTCGTTCAGTATCTACTCTGATCTTCCTGCCGTCTTTGAAAACTATTTATCGTATAACCATAGTTTTGGAAAAAGCAATATTGCGTTAACAGCAGGTACAAGTTATTCTGCCGAAGGTACCAGTGCTTCACTTGGCGCAACAGGTACCGGTATGCTTACCGATGCCATAAAAGACATAGCCATAGCCCCCCAAACTGCTGTAACAGGCAATTCTTCGGGTTATTTCAGTCCCAGGACAGAGTCATATTACGGTCGTTTGATTTATTCTTACGATGATAAGTATATTTTTTCGGCCACTATCAGGCGTGATGGCTCTTCTACCTTTGGCCCCTTAGCCCAGTGGGGCAATTTTCCCGGTGCGGGTTTCGCATGGCGTTTCAGTCAGGAAGATTTCATCAAATCGGCATTTCCATTTATCAGTGATGGTAAACTACGTGTAGGATGGGGACGTACGGGTAACAACAATATCCCAGCTTTCCTTTACGATGTGAACACTTTTAGCGGATCGCCAGCCGGAAACCTGGTGTATTCTTTAGGCCAACCCAAACAATTTACTACCGGAACAACAGTTATCGCTCTTGGCAACCCATTATTACGTTGGGAATCAACCGATCAAACTGATGCCGGTATCGACCTTGGGTTTCTCAACAACAGGATAACTTTTACTGCCGATTATTATAACCGAAAAAGTGGCGGTTTATTATCTCAAATACCGGTACCTACAAGTTCAGGTATAGGTTTAAGTGGTGGCGGCTATAATGAGTATGTTAACGCGGCGGATATACAAAACAAAGGTTTTGAATTTCAGATAGGTTACCACTCCGCAGTTAAAAGGGATTTTAGCTATAACGTAAGCGTTAATGGTTCTTTTAACGACAATAAAACGTTATCGTTGGGTCCCCAATCGTTAGGCCCAATAATTGCCGGAACTGGTGCGGTAGAAACAATGACCATGCCCGGTATCCCGGTTGGTGCATATTATGGTTATGTGGTTGACCATGTGGCCAGCACCCAGGCGGAAATTGACGCCCTAAATGCAATGGCACAGAAAAAAACCGGTAATGCGACCGCGGTTTACCAGGCCGGCTTAAAACCTGGCGACTTTATATATAAAGACCTAACTGGCGATGGGACTGTTACTACTGCAGACCAAAAAGTTTTGGGAAGCGCAATTCCGAAGTTCATATACGGCATTAACATGGCTGCTAATTACAAAAATTTCGACCTTAACATAGTATTATCGGGTGTGCAGGGTGTACAAATAGGAAATAACCTGTTACAAACTACCGAATTCGCGGCAACAGGACATAACGCCTCAACCGCCATACTAAACAGGTGGGAACAACCAGGCGATAATGCCGCTTTGCCACGGGCAGGGCAGGATATAGCTCAAAATACCCTGCCATCCAGTTTCTTTATACAGAATGGTGCCTATTTACGTCTGCGCAATTTAACCCTGGGCTATACTTTGCCAAAAGCCACGTTGCAATCGTTTTCGGGTAATGTTTTAAGCAAACTGCGCTTATATATTGCAGCGGAAAATTTATTGACCATAACTGGCTATAAAGGGTACGACCCGGAAGTAGGTACATCAAATGCGAACGACAATATTTTTAACCGTGGTATTGATAATGGCCAGGTTCCACAGCCACGTACATTTTTATTCGGGATACAAGCAGGATTTTAAGTAAAACATTTTTTTAAAATAAATTATGAAAAAAAATATTAAATCCCTGATGGCGGGAGGGCTTGTTCTTCTCTCAATAGGGTGTAAAAAAGATTTAACTTTAGTAAACAAAGGAGCTTACGATGCTACCACCTATTTTACCAGCGATTCATCCATAAACCAGGCGGTTATTGGTACTTATTCTGGCTTGCTGCACCAGGGGTTATGGTCGCGCGAGTGGTATTTTACTTTTGATTTGCTTGGCTATGATGCCAAACCCGCCGCGCCTATTTCAAGTGACTTCCTGCAATTGGTGCAGTATAATTTTACTCCCAATCAGAACGAGGTGCAAGAAACATGGGCGGCATTATATCAAATAGTTTTACGGGCCAATGTGGTAATTACCAGTGCACAGGCCTGGACACCAGTGACTCCCGCAGAGCAGGCCGACAAAAACCAGTATCTCGGCGAAGCCAAATTTCTGCGTGCGTATGCCTATTTTAATTTAGTTACTTTATACGGACGGGTACCACTTCACACCGTCTATTACCCGTCACCAACGCCTGCCCAACTTGACCTGCCCAGATCATCTGTAGCGGATGTATGGCAACAAATCGAAAAGGATTTAACAGATGCCACAAATGCCCAAACAGGCCTCCCTGTTTCGTACCCTGCGACCAGTTACGGGCGCGCTACATTAGGTGCCGCAGTGGCACTTTTAGGTAAATCGTATTTATACGAAAAAAAATGGGCCCAGGCACAAACCGAACTTACAATGTTAACCACAACGCCTTTCAGTTATGCACTGGCGCCGGTTTATAATGATTTGTTTGATGACCCGAACCAGGATGACCCGGCTAAGAACCCGGAAACCATTTTCCAGGTGATGAACCAGGCATGGACAAGTTGGAGCATTGGTAACCAATACTCCGTGTTTGGGGGCCAGGAAACCTGGGGTGGAAAGGCAACACAGTCGGACCGTGCGCAGGAATATGGTTTTAATGATTGGGGCAATGTGTACATTTCAAATACTGCAGTAAAAGCCTTTACCTACCCCAACCCGCAAAACCCTGCCGTCAATTATGTTGATCCGCGCGCAGCCTTCACCTTTTATGGCGATGCGGCAAGTGGCGGGCAAACCCAATATTGTCAGCAGTGTACAGTGCCTATCGCTTATCCTTTCGTAACACAAGGAAGTATAACAGGACAGGGATATAGGTGGCTTAAATATGAATATTATAACAAGGTGGCCTCTTATGGCGGCCCCCAAAGTGGTATTAATGGCCAGGTTATACGCTACGCCGATGTTTTGCTGATGCTGGCCGAAAGCTATATACAACAAGGTAACACTGGTGCAGTGCCGTTGGGTTTAATTAACCAGGTGCGTAGCAGGCCAAGTGTTAATGCCCCACTATATACCTCGTTGGGTAGCCAGACACAAGCAATGGGTATTTTAATGCTCGAAAGGCAGCTGGAACTAACCGGCGAAGAAAGCCGTTATTTCGACTTAATACGTTGGGGCATTGCCCAGCAAACCATTAATGCTGAAATGCAAATTGAGATTGGTACCCAACCTTTCCAACCTAAAAATGTGTTGTTCCCAATACCTTTACAGGAGAAGAATACCAATCCAGCTGTGGCTGGCGATATTGCCGGTGATTGGAATTGATTTTTTTCGTTTTACAATTATAGGGGCCCGCAACAGCAATGTTGCGGGCCCTTATAATTTGTGGGCGTTTATATTGTTTTTTTTGCAATTTATTCCCCATTTTTTACAAAGCCGATAAGATTTGACAAGCCTTAAAAGTTGTCAAATATTAGCATCAAACCAGCAATTTAAAACTCAGTCACGTGTTATAAAAGCATAAATATCTTGTTTACAGTCGATTATGTTTTTTGAACATTTGGTCTATATTTTTGCTCAACCATGCTATGCGCCTTTTTTTAGGTAACCATAACTTCACTTTCAGAATACTCGTTCAAATACCAAGTACTTATAATACATTGTTTTTGACAGGTATTCGCCCAATTATAAATAGAAGGAACCAACACTGTTATTTTTTTTGACTTAGCAAACAGCGTTCGACTGTGCTTAAAATTTTTAACGATCGTTCCGGCGCTTTAAAGTGCTGAGACCATCAGGAAAGTAAATTTTAAAGGTTGTTTTTGGGCATTTGTTTATCCTGTAAAATATTAAAAACTAAAGAAAATGTGAATGAAAAAAATGTGACTGAAAATTAAATCCAAGTAAAACTAACCAAAGAACAATGAACCAATTATTAATAAATATTAAAATC
>Ga0364882_10113_pt1 | contig 20254 bp, 8 predicted proteins | sample SorcelJu500001C3_4_FD_206925 | JGI IMG/M metagenome (GOLD analysis project Ga0364882, IMG submission 206925) | Enriched cells from Trout Bog Lake Hypolimnion, Wisconsin, USA - BchlTB.July23.5000.01.C3 | ecosystem: Environmental > Aquatic > Freshwater > Lake > Hypolimnion/Profundal zone | place... | reverse complement strand
GAGCTGGTCAAAAACCGTTCATTCGAGTTCCTCAAACCACTGATGGGATGGAAGATTATGAAACCCGATACGACAACGGGGGTACTAATCCTGAACCAAAGTGAGACGAATCCGTCGAATCCGCGCTATGCAAGGATTTCTATCGCCCCCGGTGAACCATCCTTTGGTTTATCCAACGAGGGATTCCGCGGAATGGGTATCCGGCAAGGGGTGACCTACCACTTTTCCATACTCGCCCGCCAAAAGGGGAAAAGCAAACTGAAAATGCGCATTGAACTGGTAAATCCCCAGGGCGCAGTAATCGGCTCTTCCAGTCTGTTACCCGATTCAGAATCGTGGAAGAGATGTCAGGTTAGTTTTGAGGCGACCGCAACAGAAAAAAAAGCAAAATTAAATATCTGGTTTGAAGGTGAAGGGGATCTTGATCTCGATATGATTTCACTCTTTCCCGGTGACACCTGGAAAAACCGTCCGGGTGGATTACGTGCCGATCTCGTTCAACTACTTGCCGATTTAAAACCGGGGTTTATCCGTTTTCCGGGAGGATGCATTGTTGAAGGGAGGGAACTGGAGACACGCTATCAGTGGAAAAAAACAATCGGAAACATCGATGATCGCAAATTAATCATCAACCGCTGGAATACAGAATTTAAACGTCGTGACACCCCTGACTATTTTCAATCCTTTGGAATGGGATTCTTCGAATATTTTCAATTGGCAGAGGATTTAGGAGCTGAACCGCTCCCGATTTTAAGCTGTGGTCTAGCATGTCAGTACAACACGGCGGAGGCAGTGCCATTGGATCAGCTGGATCCCTATATTCAGGATGCCCTTGATCTGATAGAGTTTGCCAACGGACCGGCTGATTCAAAATGGGGAAAAATGCGGACTCAGATGGGGCATCCAATGCCATTTAACCTGAAGATGATCGGAGTTGGAAATGAACAGTGGGGACCTCAGTATATAGAGCGGTATACGGTTTTTGCAAAGGCAATCACCGAAAAATATCCTTTTGTCAAAATTGTATCCAGCGCAGGTCCTGCCCCAAACGGAAAGAATTTCGAATATGCTTCTGCAGAACTTAAAAAGCTAAATGCACAGATTGTTGATGAACATTATTATGCCAAACCAGAATGGTTCCTGGAAAATGCCACCCGTTACGATAAGTACGACCGGAACAGCTACAAGGTTTTTGCAGGGGAATATGCAGCTCATGGTGCCAAAACCGGAAATCCCGTATCTCATAATCACTGGGAATGCGCCCTTTCCGAAGCCGCATTTATGACCGGTCTGGAACGTAATGCTGCAGTAGTTCAGCTTTGTTCCTACGCCCCGCTCTTTGCCCATGTCGATGGGTGGCAATGGACTCCCGACCTGATCTGGTTCGACAACCTGCAATCTTTCGGTACAGTTAATTATTACGTTCAAAAATTGTTTTCCAATAATAAGGGGACAGAAGTTTTGCCAATGCTGATGGACACCAAACCGCTGACAGGACAGGAAGGGGTCTATGGTTCAGCTACCTGGGATCAGAATTCTCACGAAATCATACTGAAACTGGTTAATTCAAAAAGTGAACCTCAGCCGGTAAAAGTAGTTCTGAAAGGAACAAAGAAGCTGGTTAAAATAGCGAAAATGATTACTCTTCAAAGCGATAGCCTTTCTACTTTCAATTCGCTGGAACATCCAAGGTTACTTGTACCTGTTGAAAATGAAGTGGTATTGAAAGGGGAAACAGTCGATCAGGTACTTGCAGGTTATTCGTTTACGGTTATAAAAATAAAACAAGAATAAAAACTGTTAAATTTTAATTTTCAGTCCTGTCAGGGATTAGATATGGGTAGAAAACAATTAAATATTGAAGGTTTCGTCCCGTACGGGACGAGATATTTTGTGACAAATTACCCTCCTACCCATATTTAATGCCTACGGTACAATCTTAAGAAAAAGAATTACTCCTGAATAAAAACGAACTCGAAAGTTTAACAGTTTCCAGATCTTCTTTAAATACGTGGGCGAGTAACTTTTAAGAACTTGAAAAATCACCCGCCCACTATCTTAAATTTCAATTCTATCTTTTTAGTGTTTGTACTCTTACAACCACAGTTTTCATCTTGGAAAATATATCCAAATCATTCGCTAACCATAAGGACAAAACCTCCGGCAGGTTTAATCTTCAAATTTATCTTCTCCCCTTTTTTGGTTTTTAATTCCGATTTAGAAAAGGAACGGTTTGTATCCCCATCGGTATAAAAGGTGGCATTCACATTGGCCGCTATAAATGGCAAGGTGAAGCTGATCTCCTTTTCGGAATTCTCCCCGTTTATACCGGCGATATACCAGGTGTTGCCGGATTTACGGGCCAATACCACATATTTACCCGGGAAACCGTCAATAAAGCGGGTGTCATCCCAATGTGTCGGAACGGAACTCATATACTCCCGGATATATTCCGGCACCAAAGCCATTCCTTCAGGACTTTCGGCCCAATGCTGAATACCCGATTGAAAAACAACCGTAAGCGCAAGCTCAAATGCACTTGAGGTCTTTCTCTTCAATCCGGGAATTTCAGTAAGATTTACCGGAGTGAAATCCATAGGACTGAAAACATTACGGGTAAAAGGCAACATGCAGGTGTGATTTGGCTCCTGATCTGCCGCCTCCTGGGTAAAAGTAATATATTCAAATCCCTTGACTGCCTCCATAGTCACCAGATTAGGATAGGTCCGCTGCCAGCCTTTGGGATAGGTGGCCCCGTGAAAGTTCACCATTAGTTTATATTTCATGGCATCCTGCAGTATGTCATTGTAATATTTCATCATTGATTGTCCGTCACCTCCAAAAAAATCAGCTTTGATTCCCTTGATCCCCATTTCACTGATCCGCTTAAATTCAGCTTCTCGATTACGACCAAACAACAGCTTATCTTTTGGACTGTAAGCAACAGTATTCCAACTACCTGCAGAGTTGTACCAGAGCAGTAACCCGACCCCTTTACCTGTTGCATAATCAACCAACTCTTTCACTTTTTCGTAGCCAATCTTCACATCCCAGTCTGCATCGATCAGACAGTATTCCCATTTCATTTTCGCAGCCCAATCGATATAGCTTTTTTGTACCTCATAGATTACGGAATCATCTTTCTTCATGATCCAGCTCCAGGAAGCCCTGCCGGGTTTTACGAATGAATAATCAGCCTCTTTTGCAGGAATTGCAAGGTCGGTTTCAAGGGTCGATTCCATCAACGTTTTTAATCCGTCACTGATCACAATAATCCGCCACGGGGTAAGCCAGGGAGTTTTGGATTCGGGGAAAAGCGGTGCGAGTGGTGAAGTCCTCTCCCCCTCCTGAGGAAACCTGATTTTATATTTACCATTTTCGGATAACTGTTGAAGACGGGCTCCGCAGTAGGTCCCATCCAGGCCGGTTTCAGTCAAAAGTATCCAGGTATTATCCTTTTTAAACAACGCCGGGAATACCCAACCTGCGGAATAAGGTGACGGCTTCCCGATATCCTCTCCCTGGAAGTAATAATCCTCGTACGAAGGTTGCGAATTGCACCATCCCATATAAACATCAGGGCAGGGACTCATATAGATCTTACTTCCTGGTGTTAACTGAAATGAGGTGTTTTCTTCACTAATTTTCCGGGTTTCAAGTGATTTCCCTGGAAGAAAATAGCGAAAAGCTGCTCCATCATCGGATACTCTGAATATCATATCGATAGGTTCCTGCCTGAAATTTGTAAAACGGATGGTTTGTTCATTTCCATGGTAAGTACAATGTTTCCTTTTCCCCGAAATCAACTGGTAATCATCCTTCACAGATTTTATCGCTGAAACAGACTCGATTTTGAGTCCAATGGTAAAATCGGCATCTGAAAGCCGGATTCCAAGACCGGACTGGCCAATAACCTGCGCTCCGTTGAAATCTATGGAATAGACAGGTTTTCCATCAGCTACGAGATTTACCTTTAATTGGATTTTGCCATTCGGACTGCTAAGTTTATAAACGGTCTCCTGAGAGAATAAACTACCGATGCTGAATAACAGGATCAAAAGGATCGATGCGTGCTTCATTTATGACCTTTATTTGACGACAGCGAATTTAAAAATAGTCGTCGTATGATATGTTTCACCTGGTTTCAGAATGGCTGTCGGGAAAGCAGGATGATTGGGGGAATCGGGGAAATGCTGCGTTTCAAGGCATAAGGCTGAATACTGGGTATAAACTCTGCCATATTTTCCGGTAATGGTTCCATCCAGGAAATTGCTCGTATAAAACTGAACGCCAGGCTGATCGGTATAGACCTCCATCGTCCTCCCGCTGACAGGCTCAACAACGTATACTGCAAGATCAGATAACCCCTTGGTATTGAGCACGAAATTATGGTCGTACCCGATTGGGTTCCCTCCTGTGGCAATCAGATCTTTTCCAATAGGCTTAACTGTTGTAAAATCATAGGGGGTCCCTTTGACATCGCGCAATTCACCGGTAGGGATTAGCGTACTGTCAACCACTGTATATTTTGAAGAGGCAATCATCAGTTCATGGGTTTTGATGTCTCCGGCACCGGCCAGGTTAAAATAGCTGTGCTGCGTCAGGTTAATTGGGGTAGCTTTGTCAGAAGTTGCGTTATAACCGAAAATCAATTGGTTGTCATCAGTCAATGTGTAGGTTATATCGACAGTCAGATTGCCCGGATAGCCCTCTTCCCCATCCTTACTTATATAATGAAGTTTAAGTCCGACGCTATTCCCGGTAGTGAAATCTTCCGCATTCCACACCACTTTATCAAAACCTTTGAGTCCACCATGGAGATGATTGACCCCGTTATTCTGTGCCAGTGTGTATTGGTTCCCATCAATCTCAAATTTACCTTTGGCAATCCGGTTACCGTACCTGCCAACCACGGCACCAAAATAGGGGTTGTTGGACAAATATCCGGCAAGAGTGTCAAATCCAAGAACAACGTCAGCACATTTTCCGTTTTTATCAGGCAGTAGTAATGAAGTTATCCGGCAGCCATAGTTTGTTACTTTCAGTGTGATTCCCGAACGATTGACCAGCGTGTAGAGATTGACTTCAGGTGCACCGGGAAGCGTTCCAAATGATTGTTTTGTAACGGTTCCGGGAGATTGAACTGTTCCCGTTTTATTACATGAGGAAAAGAAAATGATGGAACCAAAACCCATCAAAAGAATAACCAACGGAATTATTTTTTTCATTTTATACGTTTTATGTGCTTTTATTAATTGAGGTAAAATTACGGTTAATAAATCATTTTCCCCCACACAGACACACCTGATGAGGTGAGACCAGTAAAAGTCAAAGTTGCGCTTCTGGGAGAACTTTCCCAATCGTAACCATCACGTATCACCAATTTCTGATTCCCGATCTGAAGGATCTTATTGGCGCTGTCCAACGTCCATTTCCCATTAAACGCACCTGTCGCCCTCCCTCTGGACCAAAGGGTGAGGGTTGTCGATTTTTGCATTACCTGATACTGATAGTGGAGCATTATAACCTCATAATTTCCCCTCAAAGCAACTGTATCCATCGCAAGTTGCGGAACTGCCGCATACCGTTCGGGCATAACCTCAGGCCATCCATCGCTGGTCCAGAATACTTCACGCACCTGACCCATCATGATCGCATTCGATGCAACTATTCCGGGTACACCTACCGGCAGCCTTCCCTGAGATGAGAAATACCATTGTTTGGTATCCGGATTCTGGAAGATGCAGCAATGGGAAACACCAACCCATCCGGTATGATTATTGAAGGCATAAGGATGAGTGATCATCGGCCAGCATTCCGCACCATTGGTAACATCCAGTCCATCAATACCCAGATAAGGACCTGTAATGGTTTTCGAACGTGCAACCCTGGTATTATAGGCAACCGACAGTTCATCATATGCCAGAAAAAGATAATAATACTGCGTTTCAGGATTGTAAATTATTTCGGGAGCCTCAAGGGCCTGCCAGCGATTGGTATTCACATCACCCCTGCCTGCAATCCGAACACCATAGTCCGAAATAGTTTCCAGTTTATCGGGTTTGCCCGTTGCCGGATTTAGTTGCAGAGCTGCAATTCCCGAATGCCACGATCCGTAAATAAGCCACTGCTGCCCTTCAGGAGTGATGATAAAACTTGGATCTATGGCATTAAATTTAAAATAGGCATTCCAGTCGTTTGGACCATTACGGATGTAACTGACAACCCCATCGGGTTCAGAACAGACCACCATCCCTTTGTCTGTCCAAACATTTGTCGATAAATCTGCAGATTCGGCCACTCCGATAAAAGCCCTCTCAGACCACGATAGGTTCGTATCAGTTCCTACAATCGGGTTGGTTACAACCACACAATAATACAACCGGTAAATGTTGCCTGCTTTTCTGATACAGGGGGCCCAAAATCCGTAAGTAGGATTATCGATAGGAGGAAGGGCCGGAGTCATACGTGCCCGTTTGTTGTTTAGTGAATCCTTTACCCAGGCAGGGACATCCGGGAAAACGGTTCCCCTGAACTCCCAGTTAACCAGGTCTGTCGAACGGCGGCAGGGGAAGTGGCCGTGACCGTCGAGTACATTGCCATACGATGCATCTGTCTGATACATATAGTAATAATCGCCACATTTTTCTACTGTAGGATCATGCACATTGGCCAGATTCCATTGAGCCCTTTGGTCCCACCCCGAAATTGAGATATAATTATCAGCATAGGAAGGGCCTACGAAAGAGACATTTCTGGGAACGCTTTTCGGGGGATTCTCTACAACCGGGATTACCTCCGTCACACTCCCTTTTTTACAGGCGAATGCAAAAAGAGTAACATAGACGACTAACAGAAAATTCAAGTATTTCAGTGAAAGTAGCTTCATTTCAGGGTTTATTTTTTTCTTTTGATCACTTTAAGAATTGTAACGGAAACTACGGAATTTATCAATGGTCAATGGTTAATGGTCAATTAAGTAAGCGGAATGATTTAATTTGGTAACTATATCTTTCTGTATCTCAGATAACCAATTCACAATAACATTGAACATTATTCATTGACAACTTTTTAGACTCTCATCTTTTATTTGTTTGACTTTAGAATTACCGGAATACCCACAAAAATTTCGGTTATTTGCCTTGTGGGGCTGCAATAAATAACCATCTGCAAATATAGTGCGGCTCTGCCACTTACTCTTTTGCAAACGAACTAAACTGCAAATATTATTGGAGCAGATTATTTTTTGAATCTTACTCAACCAGAGGCCATCCATCCACATCCCAATTGAGTTTCCGGATAATAAGCTTCGGTTTTCCTGCGTCATGTGCATCATAGGCATGGTAAATAATGTAATCCCGTCCGTTGAAAGTACAAACCGCATTATGCCCCACTCCGGGATAATCCTTATCTCCTTGCACAACCACCGATCCTCCACCTGACATCATAGGCACACCCAGCTTATCAGTGTAGGGTCCCTCAATTTGCCCGGAGCGTCCAACCATCACTTTATAATCGCTATGGATTCCGCGGCAACAGTAGTCAAAAGAGACAAAAAGGTAGTAAAACCCGTTATGCTTTACCATAAAAGGGGCTTCAATGGCACCGGTGCCGGCCTCAGTTGGAGGAATATTCGGATCCCTGGTACGCGAGGCCAACGGAACCCACCTATCGGGGTGAGCCGGACCGGAAAGTTCGTCGTTAAGTTTAACCAGCTTAATTCCAGACCAGAAAGAGCCAAAACATAACCATGGCTTCTTTTCATTATCAAGTATTAAGTTCGGATCTATTGCATTCCAGTCGTCACGACCCGGAACCGATTCGATGATTTTACCCCGGTCAACCCAGTGATAATTCGGATCGGCAGGATTTAGAGTCATATTATCGGCCAGACCAATACAGGAGGTATTCTTTCCAAATGCGGAAACGGAATAAAAAAGCTGGTATTTTCCCCGGTAGAAAGAAATATCAGGAGCCCAGATATGTCCTTTAAAACCAGGTATTTCGTCTATGGCCCATTGAGGCCCTGCGCTAAACACCGGCTTTTCTCTCTTCCATTCCTTCATATCCTTTGAAGAAAAAAAACTGATCCCCGGTCCCGTGCAAAAGAGATAATAAACACTATCCTGCCTGATCATAACCGGATCATGCACAAAGAAAGGCTGCGCTTTACCACCCGCTATTAGTAATACCAGGAAGGCGATTAACGAAATCGTATTTCTTTTCATCTTATTCCCTTATATATTAATCTGTTAGAATTATTAATTCTTTTTCAAGGTCAAAACGGTGACAGAATGTGGACGGAACGTATAATTGAAGTTTTCTGAAACCCCCGTTACGGCAGCAGTCGTGATGGAGACATTCTCCGGATTTTGGAGTGAATTCCCGGCAAAACGGTCATCATGATATATAATACTCGCTTTTCCGACCGGATTTAATTTGACCTTTCCTTCAAGCTTAAGTGCCGTTGGCTGTGATTCGTTGGTTGCATTCACGACTTTTACAATAATTTCTCCGGTTTTAGTCTCACCCGCACTTGAATAGAGACCCGGAACAATTTTTCGGGGCATTGCTACCTGTTGCACCAGTTTTTGGTCCAGATAACAGAACAGACTATCCCCTTTAACCCGAACACTGATGTCGTACCACCGGTTTGGTTCAATGAAACCCGGCTGTTGTCCAAAGTAAGAGCCATAACCATTATCATACCATTGCAACCAGCTGTATCTTCTCCACTCACTTAAATTCCAGTTGTAATGCTTATTTTCCCCGGTGGTGTAAAACAGAATATTAAAACATTCCAGGTCATCGATGGAATCGGCCTTTGCTTTAAGAGAGAGGGTGTAATCGTTCCAGGCATCGGTTCCGGTCTCGTCATAAACACTTTTAAGAAAAGGCATTGCCAGATAGGCATGATTTCCGGTCCAGATTCCATTGGAAGCTTTGTTTAGGACCTCTTTGGGAAACAATTTATCCCCTTCATATTTTTTGCCATTCACAGTCACTGACACATCCTTGTATTCGGCTTTCAGGTCAGTATTCAGAAATCCAAGCATTCCCACCCCTTTTTCAACAGGCAGTAAAACATTATTTGGGTAGGTGTTTGTCAGTTTCAGCGATCTGTCCGCCAGGTTTGTGGCAAAAAGTTTCTGAACATGATAAGCAGGATTACCATAGGCGTTTGCATTATCATAGGCAAGGATATCGGGATTCCATGTTTGATCGTTCAGGTTGACAAAGGTAGGAGCCATAGAACTGAGCTTCACGATATCGGCATTGCGCTCCATTCCAACCATAAAGGCAGCTTCGGCAAGTGATGCATCGAGATTCCCCTTCAGGGTGTTTTCCCATTTCTTTACCGCATATTCACCCGCATATATTTTGGGTCCTTTTCGGTCATAACCATCATATCGCGTGAAATTCCTGTAGAAAAAGTCAGGACTCTCGTAGAAATGTTCATCGATCATTTCAATCGGCTCAGTAATTCCGGCAAGGTCAGATCGTTTAAATCCGTTCCGCATGCCAGGGTCGGTACAGGTGATGGTATAAAGTTGCGGATATTTTTCCTTGATCGACTTGTAAAAAATATTGTAATGCTCCCAGTAGACGGGGCCGTAATTCTCATTCCCGATTTCCAGGTATTTGATATGAAAAGGTTTGGGGTGTCCGTTTTTCGCCCGGAGTGCTCCGCCAACGGAAGAAACAGGTCCCAAGGCATATTCAAGAGCATTCAGAACTTCCTGGATATATGGCTTCAGTTCATCCGCCGGAACCACTTCACATTTACGGAACTGGCACGAGAGTCCGACGGGAATTACATACATCGGCGCTGCACCCAGGTCTTCGCAGAACTGAAGGTATTCATGAAAACCAACCCCATCGCTGGACTGGTAATCCCACAATACCCAATGCCCGGGTCGTTTGGCAATATCTCCGATCGTATTGAACCATTTCACGCGGTTATCGAGGGTTGCACCTTCGACGATACATCCTCCCGGAAACCTTAGAAAGCCCGGTTTCATCTGTTCAATCAGCCCTGCAATATCCTTACGCATCCCATTGGCGTGATGCTTATAGGTGTCAGACGGGAAAAGGGAAACCACATCAAACCACACCGTACCTTCCGATAACGGAGTGATGCAAAAACGGGCTTTTCGGTCTGTGGCTGAGGCTGTAAAAGTACATGAGAACTTTTTCCATGCCGATCCGATCCCGGTAATCTTTTCACGTGCCAGAAAGGTGCCGTCAGCCCCTTCAAGCCGTACTTCAATACTTCCTTTAAATGCCTGGTTACAATGTGCGTACAGGGAGAGATTATACAATTTTCCCTTTTCCACATTGATCCCCCAAAAACCGGAATTCACAACGCTGATATTTCCGGAGTTAACCTCCTTTACTTCGAGTTGCAACGAATGAGGAGTCGCGCTGTTTAAAGGATTTATTGCAACCTGACTCACGGTTGCAAGGGCTTTGCCTCTTAATGAAAGTGACCATCCTTCAAGACCGGCAGGTTCAACGAAGTGATGTTTCCACCCTTTCGGAGTGTGCAGGTACTCCCCTTCCCTGGTCATCCCTTCAGGCATCCGGTTCTCCTCAAAACCCCGGTTACGAATCAGCTCTCCGTATAATCCACCCTCCACAGCGTGGTTAATCTCTTCGAAAAACACCCCGTAAAGGTCTTTACTGATTTCGGCGCCCGGTTTGGAGACATCAATGGTCATCGTGGTCTGGGCACACAGAACTTTAAATATCAGGATGTTTATAATAAGAATAATATATTTTTTCATACGATGATTTCTAAACTGAATGGATTGCTCTACTCAATTTTATAAATAATTAACAATGAATCAATTCGTTAATTGGAAGGTTGTAAAAATGGTATCGGGCCCTGATCTGCGAATTTTATACATGGGAATGGCTATATCATTCCCGTTAAGATCAAGGAAAAGTCCATCCAACTTTTATGAATGGCAAATTTGAATATTACAATATAAAGATTCTGACATTCAGATAATTAAACAAACCTCCGGGTACCCGGTATTTCTGAGGATACCCGGCAGGCTTATTTTAATCTGATTTTTTAACCGGATCCCGGAGATGGAGGATAACCTTCACCTTAGGAATGCACAGTCATTTTAGCAATTAATATGAAGGATTCTGAACAGCGTTTGGATTTGTATTCATCTCGATCTGAGGAATTGGCATATATTCCTTTCCCGGCAAATATCCATTCCATTCCGCATCATGCGATTTTAGTAATGCGAGTTTTGTAGGATCGCTTAACCATCCCCATCTAACGATATCGTCAAAACGGTGACCCTCTTCACAAAATTCCAATACCCGTTCGTGAGCAAGCTGGTCCATAAGTTGAGACTTAGAAGCTGCTGTAAATTCCGCAGTACGATCGGGAAGATTAGCCCTGTTGCGTACCATAGTCATGTATTTGGCTGCTTCTGCATTGTTCCCCAATTGAATCTGGGTTTCAGCATACATCAGCAAGACATCGGAATAACGCATCAAACGTTCATTTATCCCTGAACGCCAGTCAAACTCATTGGCTTCGGTAAGGACATTTTCATATTTACGGGCAAAGAACATGGTTGCCCATCTTGAGGTATCTGCACCGGCATAAGGGAATGCCTGACGGAAATTTTGAAAGTAGAGCATACAACCCGGATAGTCATAGGTGATTGCAGCCTTAAGGCGTGGATCATCACCACCGGTGACCGTCTTTTCCATTTTGAATTCCTGAAATAACCAGGGTCTGAGTGCCATATCACCCCATCCAAATGGCGGAGGTGCATAGGTAATTGCACGAGCTGTAGTATGATCATTATTGGATACCGGTGCACCTACCCAGTTTAAATTGGGTTGATTCATCCGTTGGAATTGTATTTCAAAGATGGATTCTGCATTGTTCTCCTTGGCATCGGTAAAATTATCCCCATAATTAGGCATCAGGGAATATACTCCTAAGTCAATCACTTGTTTAAAGCTGGCAGCAGCTCCGGTATAATCTTTATTAAAGAGGTGAGCCTTTGCAAGGTATGCCAGGGCAGCTCCCTGTGTTGCTCTTCCAAGATCAGCGGCACCATAAGAGGCGGGTAACAATGTTGCTGCGGTTGAAAGGTCTTTATAAATCTGAGCCCAGACAAGTGAAGGATCAACCTGTTTTTGGAAGAAATCGGCAGGTGATGCCGGCGGAACAAGGATTAAAGGGATATGATGGAAAAACAGAACCGTATACATATATTCCATCCCTCTTAAAAACAAAGCCTCACCCATTAAACGGTTCTTATATTCCGGATGAACAGTAAAGGTAATGCTGGGAATATTGGCAATTGCTGCATTTGCCCTTTTAATAAGGTCATAGTGTGCAACATACATAGCTTCAGGCATATAATTGGTAACTGCCAGGTTAAACTGTGCGACTGCAAAGAAAGCATCCCAAGGACTTGGTGACCAGGTGATATCATCGCGGCTGTCCAGACATGCCGGGGCAAAACGCATAAAGGTACCGTCATATCCGAGCGCATGATAAATACCGTTTACCCCAAGTACGGCCTCATCCTCAGTTTGCCAGAAAGTGGCGGTAGTCTGAAGATTAGGGTTACTTAATTGCAGATAGTTCTTCTTACAACCCGAAAATAATAATCCGATTGCAACGAAAAGTATAATGATTTTTTTAGTCTTCATTTTCTTAAAATTTTAAATGAGGTTATAAGTTACAATCCTAATTGTAATCCTAACATGAATGTCCTTGGATTTGGTAATCCCCCTGAGAAAGCATTAAAAGGCTTATTTGGATACGATCCATGGTCGACTGCCCTGTCGAAAAGTCCGTCACTTCCAAAGTCAGGATCAAACCCGGTGTACTTGGTGAATGTGTAAAGATTCTGACCTTTGGCAAAAACACGCAAACTACTGATATGTGCCCTTCTAAGTACAGCGGAAGGAATGGTTACTCCTAGTTCTACATTTGAAATTTTGAAGTAAGCACCATTTTCCAGCCAACGGGAAGAATTCCTTGAGTTCCCATTTGGATCTCCCATAACCACTCGTGGGATTGTTGAATTGGGATTTGAAGGTGTCCAGGCATTGAGCATCCGGGTTGAATACTGATCTGCGCCTCCTCCATATTCAAGTGAAGCAGCAATTGCATTATAAATTTTGTTACCCGAAACGCCATTTCCTGCAAGTGAAAAATCGAAAATTTTATAGGCCGCTGATAAATTAAGTCCAAAATAAAGATCCGGAATTGATTTTCCAAGGGAGGTTTGGTCTTTGGCATTAATGATACCGTCTCCATTCAGATCCTTAAATTTGTAATCACCAGGAGAGGTATAAAGTGACTGATAGACCTGACCGGCACCGTTCTTTGAAGCAGCGGTAGCATTCAAAGAACTGATATCTGCCTGATTTTTAAAGATCCCGTCTATTTTATAACCATACAGTTCACCGACAGAGGTGCCTACTGAAGATTTACTGATTGTTCCGTAGATAGGATTATTCCCGTAGCCTAACGAAACGATCTTATTTTTTAGCGTCGAAACATTACCAGTTATCCCATATGAAAAATCACCTTTACGATCTTTCCATCCGGCGGTAAACTCGTACCCTTTATTGGTAACTGTAGCACCATTAATCGTTGGGGCCAGCCAGGAATAAACGCCATTCGAATAAGGTATTTCAACTACCAAAAGCATATCAGTGGATTTGCTGTTGTAATATTCACCGGAAAAACTTAAACGGTTATTGAATAACGATACATCCAGACCAACATTCGATGTAGTTTTGGATTCCCAGTGAATCGCTGGGTCAGCATATGAGATCTGGGCAGATCCCGGGTTTAATGTACCCCCGAATACGTAAGAGGCGTAAGGATTGATCTGTGACTGGTACCCATAATCGCCGATTTCCTGGTTTCCAAGTTTTCCCCAGCTTGCTCTCAGTTTCAACAGGTCGATAAATGTAAGATCCTTCATGAACTCTTCTTTATTGATCTTCCAGCCAATTGCTGCAGAAGGGAAATTACCCCATCGTTGTGACGGTGCAAAACGACTTGAACCATCACGCCTGATGGAAGCTGTTGCCAGGTATTTATCCTTATAGCCATAGATTACACGTCCGAAATAGGAGACAAGTCTGTTTTCAGCAGATCCTCCAATTGCACTGGTTGTGGCACCATTGCTGATTTGTTCAAAATAAGGCTGTGAAAAGCCAAGTGCATAAGCATTATCATAACTAGATTTACCGTCCAGAACTGAGGTTCCGATCATCCCATTGATCGAATGGTCGCCCACTTTTTTATCGAAGGTCAGTGTCTGCTCAATAGTAGCAGTAGAAGCTTCACTGCGGTTATCATTCATTGAAGCGATACTGTTTACATAAGCCCAACCCAGGTTGTGAATAGGATCGAAATTGAAATCATGGAAATCACTTCTGTCGTAAGTTAAACTAAGTTTATATTTAAGGAAAGAGGCAAATTTATATTCGGCATAGGCATTTCCAAAAAACTTATAACGTTTGGTATTGCTTTGGATCATCGAATTCATCCCGATCACATTGGCTGAATAGGAACCATCGAGTGTTTTGTCCGAAGCACTGTAGCCGTCAATGGTAGTCTTATCATAAATAGGCAGTGTTGGAATTGCCTCAACTGCAAAAGAAACAGCTGTTCCGTCTTTCAGGAAGGTCATCAGATCCTGATCAACATAGGTGTAACTCATTGTTTCGCCAAATTTCAGATTTCCGTAGGTGTGATCTGAATTTAGAGAAAACGAATACCGCTTGTAATTGGGGCCATTTCCCACCATTGTACCGGTTTGATCAAAGTAATCCAGTGATGTATTAAAGGTTGAATGCTCATTCCCGCCCGACAATGATAAATTGTGATTGGCAATGGTACCTTTTTTAAATACCGAATTTTGCCAGTTTGTATTGCTATGACTAAATCGTGGATCATTTGGATTATTCATCGGCAAGGTATCACCACTATAGGAAGGGTTGGTTGTCATTGCGTTGTACGTTGCAGTATTTACCATTTTCTGGTATTGGGTTGAATTGGCCACATTGTAACGGTTTGCAATATTCTGAACGCCATAATAAGTATTGAAGTTTACATTCAGTTTACCGCTTTTGCCCCGTTTGGTGGTAATGATAATTACCCCGTTGGCGGCACGTGATCCGTAAATGGCAGCTGCAGAAGCATCTTTTAAGACCTGGATAGATTCGATGTCTGACATTGGATAGTCATTCACCGGGGTTGGTACTCCGTCGATAATGTAGAGTGGCGTGGTATTATTGAACGAACCAACACCTCTAAGTTTCACCAATGGAATAGCACCCGGTTCACCACCGCCCTGAACACTCAGTCCGGCAACCTGCCCCTGAAGTGCCTTGGTAACATCGTTCGTGGCGACCTTCATCACATCCTTGGTGTCAACAACTGCAATTGATCCGGTAAGATCAGATTTCTTTTGTGTGCCGTATCCAATAACGACAACCTGATCTAACTGGGTTTCCGTAGCAGTCATGCTCACGTCAATCTTATTCTGGCCATTTACGGCAATTTCCTGAGGTGTGTAAGCCACATAACTAAAGGTGAGGATTACCTTTGGGCTGTTCAGTACCACGGCAAACTTACCGTCGGTATCTGTAATGGTACTGATGGTTGTCCCCTTTACACCGATGCTTACTCCTACCAATGCTTCATTGGTCTTGGAATCTTTTACTGTTCCAGTAACTTTAAGTTGCTGCGCTAACAATGTCCCTGCAAACAGGAACATAAAAAACAAATTTAGCAGGCAAGCTTTTAACAATAGCTTTTGTCTCATTTCGCTAGTTTTTTTGTTCATTAATAAATTGATTGGTTGCGAATTCTTTTTCATGAAAAAATCTAAGGCAAATAAACGGCAACAACATAAATAGGAGGTGGAATTTTCTGTTTATATGGAGGAGGATTATGTAATTGTTAATTATTTGTTAAAAATTCAGAAAAAATGTCTTGTCCAACTTTTGGATATGCAGTAAAATAACTAATTATTAACATGTTAGCCAAAACTGTAATCTTAACATCCGGAAGCCTTTTTTACCATTTCAGGTGGAGAAACTGATAATTACCGGGGTGGTTTGCAGTATTCCGAAGGGGTAGACCCAAAATATTTCTTAAACTGCCGGCTAAAATATTTGGGATCGTTGAATCCAATATCATAGGCTATTTCAGAGACACTTTTTTCGTTTCGCTGCAGCAACTGAGCCGCCTTCTTCAGCCTGTAGGAGGTAATAAAATCGCTCGCCGACTGGTCTGCTATTGCGGAGAGTTTCTTGTGCAGCAGACTGTGGCTGACGAACATTTTGGCAACAAACTCCTCCACCCCAAACCCAGCCTCTGCATAATTCCCCTCAACAACCTCCAGCGCTTTCTGAATGAACTTTTCATCGGCAGCCGAAATCGAATTTTCTGGATGGTCGAGCGTCAAATCTTTGCTGAAATGCTTTTTCAACTGTCTGCGCGATTCGATTAACTGTCTCAGACGAACCTTGAGCAGATTCATATCAAATGGTTTTGAGATATAATCGTCGGCCCCGGTTTCAAATCCTTCGATCCAGTGCTCCACTGAATTCCGGGCCGTAAGCAGTACAACAATGATGTGACTGGTATGTAAATTGTTCTTAAGCCTGCTGCACAATTCCAATCCATCCATCACGGGCATCATGATATCACTGATAATCAGTTCCGGATTGTGGTTCTTGGCAAGTTCATAGGCGACCTTCCCGTTTTCAGCCTCCATCACCCTGTATTCATCTCCAAGAGAAATAGCGATATGGGTGCGCAGATCGTAATTATCCTCAGCTACCAGAATCAGGGGCTTTCGTGATTCATCTGAAACTGCACCTGGTCTTTTCCTGGGCTCTGGCATTTCTGCAAGTAATTCACCGCTTAACTTCAAAACCTGTTCTTTCAGGGTATGCCTGAGTTCAACCTTTTGGTCAAAGATCTCTTTGGGATCAAAGTTCTCCCTGAATACCGGAAGCTGTACGGTGAAAACAGACCCTTCGTTTTGACGGCTTTCCGCTACTATCGTGCCATGATGTGCCTTAACCAGCTCCTTTGAAAGTGATAATCCAATCCCGGACCCTCTCACCTTCAGACTTTCGGAACTGTTAACCTGGTAGAATCGTTTAAAGATATGGGCAATGTGTTCCTCGGAAATACCGACTCCGGAATCTGACACCCTAATTTCAAGAAGCGGAGTTGACGGTGAAGATTTATGCTTCGATTCACTCTCCCCGGTTCTGCTCACCATATTTGTAAAGGACATTTTAAGGCTGACAGACCCGCCCGCAGGGGTAAATTTAAAGGCATTTGAAAGGAGGTTAAAGATTATATTCTCAACTTTCTCATGATCAAACCAGCAATCAACCGATTGAGGGACGGGGACAAATTCATATTTAATATCCTGCTGAATGGCAAGTTGCTGAAAACTGGAGAAGATATTTTCCAGAAAATTATTAATGTTACCCAATGAGACTTTGAGTTCAAGCTTACCCGATTCAATTTTCCGGAACTCCATCAATTGATTGATCAGGTGAAGGAGGCGCTGAGCATTGCGGTTAATCAGTTGCAAAGTTTCGAAAGTGCTTTGCTCACCTTTCCATGAGGATAATAACTTATCAAGCGGTCCCAGAATCAGGGTGAGCGGCGTCCGGAATTCGTGCGAAATATTCGTGAAGAACCTCAACTTTAACTGATTGACAAGATTGACATGCTTATTCAGTTCGATGAGTTTGTCCCTTTGTACTGAAATCTCCTCATTCTTGAGTTCCAGCTGATATTTTTGTCCCTCGATCTGCTCTTTACCCGATGCCAGTAAAACATTAGACTCCTGCAGACTTAGCGCTTGGTTTTGAAGCATTTTATTCTGCTCCTCCACGATTCTGGTCCTTTCCCTGACCAATCGTTCAAGGACAAGCTTCTGCCGTTGCAGGCTGATTGTCCGGTACCGGATATATGCCAGCACCAAACCGGTAATTGCGAGTAAAACCAATATCCGGAACCACACCGTTGCCCAGAAGGGTGGTGAAATATGGATATTTAATTTGGTGGGGGTATCGTTCCAGACCCCGTCACTGTTACATGCCTTGACTTCAAAGATATAATCGCCCCCTTCAAGATTCGTGTAGGTCACAAATCGCCGGGTGGACGGAACAGTTACCCAATCCTTGTCAACTCCTTGTATCCGGTATTTATACTGAACCTTTTCGGGAAGAAAATAGTCGAGCGATGAAAATTCGAACGAGAAAACATTCTCCCTGTAACTCAGATTCAGGGCTGAAGTTTCATTGATCACCCTGTCGAGCAACACCTTTTTCCCGTTCCATTCACCAACATTTACCGAAGAATTGAAAACTTTCAGATCGGTGACTACCACTTTAGGAATGAAGGTGTTATCCCTGATATTATCGGGATCGAAATAATTGAGCCCTTCCATTCCCCCAAAATACAATCGTCCGTCCTTACCCGCACACGAGGCCGCCCAGTAAAACTGATTCGACTGCAATCCGTCGGATGTATAGAAATTCTTAAACTGACCGGACTGAAGATCAAACCGCGATAATCCGTTATCGGTACTGAGCCATAAATCATTATTCCGGTCTTTCTGAATCGCATAAACCACATTGTTGCAAAGACCGTCATTCTGATTATAACCGGTGAATTTAAACGTACCCTTGTCGGTAAGATGAATGCGGTTTATCCCGCTGCCATAAGTCCCGACCCAAATATCACCCTGGTAATCCTCGCACAGCGAAATCACATAATCACCGGTGAGCGAGTTGGGTTCACCTGAACTATTTGTAAATTTTTGGATCTCTTTATCTGTGACACCGCGAACAAGAAGGTCTGAAGAAACGCGGTATAATCCAAGACGGGTACCAATCCAATAGAATCCCTTACTATCTTTCAGAATACATCCCACCTCCGAAATTTTGTTTTTCCAATCCTGCTGACTGGCGATATGCCGGAACAAGTGTTGATCCTGCTGATACAGATCAAGTCCGGTTAAGGTCCCGATCAGCAAATAGCCATTTGAATCAGCCCAGAGTGAAGATACAAAATCGCTGGAAATGCTGTTTTCTCCCCCATTTACCCTGTAATGGCCGAAAACTCCCGATCCCTTTTGAGCTAAGATCCGGTTTAATCCACCCCCCCATGTCGCTATCCAGATATTTCCACCGGGATCTTTGCAAATCGCAGAGATGAAATTGCTGCTGATCGAGTTCTGATCGTGCGCCGAATTCCGGTAGTGATTAAAAGTCCGGTCAGACTTGTTGTACCTGTTTAACCCGCCACCGGCAGTTCCAATCCACAAATTGGAAGGTTCGTCATAGACCGAATTTATCGTATTATTGCTGAGGCTATTCGGATTCGACCGGTTTGAAGCGAAAAAACCAAAACCTTTTTGTTTACTGTTATATTTGGAGATCCCACCTTTGTCCGTCCCAATCCAGATATTTCCCTGCCGGTCAGCAAACAGCGCATTAATAAACTCATTATTTAAACCATAGTTGTCATTTTCCCCGACCGGAAAATGGTAAAAACTTACAGTTCCTGGATTTAAACGGTCGAGCCCACCCAGGGTTCCAACGAGTAAGCGACCATCATTATCTTCGGAAATAGCCTTAACTGTAAGGTGCGAAATACTTCCCGGGTTATCCGGATCCGGGAGAAACCTGATGAAATCTCCGCTTGAGGCATTGTATTTATTCAATCCATTATTGGTGCCCAGCCAGATAACACCTTCCCGATCCTCGAATACCGAAAGAACCCCATTGGATGACAGACTGTTATTTAAGGTACCATTATTCCGAAAAATGGCAAATTTACCCGTAGTGATCTCCATCCTTCCCAGACCGGAATTTGTTCCAACCCACAAATATCCGCTCTTATCCTGAAGAATCGCATTGATTTCATTTCCTGGTAAGGAATGTCCATCCGTTTTATCATTCCGGAAATGGGCAATTGTATACTTTTCACTCGCCTGGTCATAACTAATCTTATCCAATCCGTTGGCAGCGGTGCCTACCCATATTGCACCGGACTTATCGCAAAACAAGGTGTTGATCGTATTTCCGGAAATTGAATTTGCCTCATTCGTGTTATGATAGAACGTGGTGATTGTGTTGGTTTGATGGTCAATCTTATTCAGCCCGTTTTTGGTGCCAGCCCAAATATTCCCTGTTTTATCCTCAC
>Ga0364882_10101_pt1 | contig 21930 bp, 20 predicted proteins | sample SorcelJu500001C3_4_FD_206925 | JGI IMG/M metagenome (GOLD analysis project Ga0364882, IMG submission 206925) | Enriched cells from Trout Bog Lake Hypolimnion, Wisconsin, USA - BchlTB.July23.5000.01.C3 | ecosystem: Environmental > Aquatic > Freshwater > Lake > Hypolimnion/Profundal zone | place... | reverse complement strand
TTAATGATACAAAAAGCAGCCAAAGATTTTGCGGTGAATGAATGTCTGCCCGGTGTAATTGAAAGAGATGAACATCAGAAATTTCCGAAGGATCAGGTAATTCAATTGGCCGATCTGGGTTTTATGGGTATGATGGTGGATCCCAAATATGGCGGTGCAGGAATGGATTCGGTGAGTTATGTATTGGCAATGGAAGAGATCAGCAAGATAGATGCAAGTACCAGTGTTTGTATGAGCGTAAATAACAGTCTGGTTTGTTATGGACTCGAAGCATTTGGCACCGAAGAGCAGAAGCAAAAATATTTAACGCCCTTGGCACAGGGAAAGAAAGACGGTGAATTGTATATCGGAGCCTTTTTATTGAGTGAGCCGGAAGCAGGTAGTGACGCCACTTCACAAAAAACGGTAGCAGAAGATAAAGGTGACCATTATTTGGTCAACGGAACAAAGAACTGGATCACCAACGGTTCTTCAGCCAGTGTGTATCTGGTGATCGCACAGACCGACCCTGCAAAAGGAAGCAGAGGGATCAATTGTTTGATCGTTGAGAAGAATTCTCCTGGCGTTGTGGTGGCTGCAAAAGAAAATAAACTGGGCATTCGCGGAAGTGATACGCATTCCATCATGTTCACTGATGTAAAAGTTCCGAAAGAGAACAGGATAGGGGCAGATGGATTTGGTTTCACCTTCGCCATGAAGACATTGGCCGGTGGCCGTATCGGCATTGCCTCTCAGGCATTGGGTATTGCAAGCGGCGCTTATGAACTGGCGCTAAAATATTCTAAACAACGTAAAGCATTTGGAAAGGAGATCGCTCAACATCAAGCCATTCAATTCAAACTGGCAGATATGGCAACAAGGATAGAAGCTGCACGTTTATTGTGTTTAAAAGCGGCCTGGGAAAAAGACAACGGATTGAGTTATGATCTGAGCAGTTCCATGGCAAAAGTGTATGCCAGTGAAACAGCTATGTGGGTTACGGTGGAAGCAGTACAGATACACGGTGGTTATGGCTTTGTGAAAGAATACCATGTAGAACGTTTGATGCGGGATGCAAAGATCACCCAGATCTATGAAGGCACGAGCGAAGTACAGCGTATTGTGATCAGCAGGAGTATCTTGAAATAAAGTTTTAGTGATAACTTGCTTCATGCTTAAAAAAAATATAGGCATCTTCTTTTTTTTATTTACGTGTTTTTTATACAGTTCAGCTAACGACAGTTTGATTCATCGTTTGATCAGACGGTTGGATGATCTGCAACTGCATCACGAACCTTATTTTCCACAGGGATTATTTCCAACGTATCGGCAATACAGCACAAAAGATCATTCACTCAAGAATGATAATAATATTTTTTTTACAGGGATAGCTGGTGTTACATTAAAAAAATTAAGGCCTTATCTGCAGGAGCAGGATCAAATTATTTGCGACAGTATTATTCAACGGATCAAGAAAATCGCTCCAAAATATAAAAATACGAAAGGGCGTAATACGTATAATTTCTGGCCTACAGATACTGTTAAAATATTTCCCAATTCATTTTTGTATACCCATCTTATTGCTAATGATGAAGCAATTGCAGATGATCTGGATGACACAGTTGCTTTGCTCGAAGTTTTGGATGCAGCTGATTCGGTGATCAGATCAGTTCATGAAATAATGCAGGATTTTTCAAATAAGAAAAGCATTTCAACTAAGACAGCTTTACAGGGGTATGAAAATTTTGATGCATATTCAGCCTGGTTTGGAAAGAAAATGGTCGTCGAATTAGATGCCTGTATTTTGAGTAACGTCTTGACCATGGTTCAGACACATGATCTTGTGTGGACAAAAGCAGATTCAGCGAGTTTGAATTTCTTAGTGAAAATGGTGCGGCAAAAAGATTATCTGAAACATCCTGCTGTTGTGGCGGTCTATTATAAAACGACTCCCATCATATTGTATCATTTATCGCGACTCATGAATGTAAAACCGATCGACAGTTTAGAACAATATAAAAAACAACTGATCGATGATGCTGTTCGTGCATATGCAGTATCTGATAATCTGTTGGATAAAACAATTTTGAGAACCGCATTGTTGCGATGGGGCGTTTCATTACCTGCTGAATTAGTGGTTACAGAAAATATTCTGACAGATGCAGAAAACAATGATTTTAACTTTTTCATTTTGAATTTAGCCTGCACATTGCCCGGTTATCTTGCATTTCCATTATTTAATTCGGGATTGACCAGGTATTATTATTATTGCCCCGCGTATAATGATGTATTGCTATTAGAATATCTTGTTCTGCAGAAAAGATTTGATGAAAGGAAGCCGGCAAATTAATCAGACTTACAAATGAGTATTTTTGCTTGAATATTTTTTTATTTTAAATCATCCATATTAAAATTGAAGGGATCTTTTATCGCGATATTATTTGTTTTTTCTTTTTCTCTACTGCATGCATCAACCGATACAGCCTGGATCAGTTATTTATTAAAAAGAATAGAACTGCAACAGGTAAAAGAGGATGCATTCTTCATCAAAGGATCATTTCCGGCCTTCACCGATAAATATCATAAAGGTTACTCGGAAAGAATCAAGGACAACAACACTTCATTTTGTATAGTGCTGAATACACTGGAATCGGTTCGTTCAAAATTAACAGCTCATCAGTCTGCATTACTTGATAGTATTCATTCCCGTGCAGCAGATGTTTTTAAAAAGTTCGAAAATAAGAACGGGAGAGGGACTTATAATTTCTGGCGTCAGGATATAGAGCCTAAATTTCCTTACAATTGGTGGATCCCCTTTTTTGCGGGAAACTTATGGAGGGTACCCGATGATTTTGATGATACGGTATGGTGTCTCACTGCACTAAAAACAGATAGTTCCAATGCTGCAAGGATACATGACACGATGCAGCATTATTCAAATTACCCCTCTAAGAGAATAATCGGATGCCCGGATGTATACAAATCCATTCCTGCTTACTCAACCTGGTTTGGTAAGGATTTTCCTGTTTTTTATGATCTCTGCGTAGCCTCCAATACATTGGCTTTTGTACAGCGATATAATTTACAATGGACAAAAGCCGATTCGGCAACTTTACAATTATTGGTGAAAGCAGTTGAATCAAAAGATTATATGAACCGGTATAAAGACCTGTCCCCTTATTATGAGAATAAAGCAGTGATCATGTATCATCTGGCGAAATTAATGTCGGTAAAACCCATCAAAGAACTGGAGATAAAAAAAAGGCAGATTGCAACTGATGTACTGGAACTTTTTAATAACAGTGATAATATTTTGGAACAAATGATCCTGTGTACAGCCATGCAAAAATTAGGGTATACCTCACCTGTAATTGAAATGCCTGAAAAAGAGAAATTAGTTGGGCTGATAGAGCACAATGACCTGGCTTTTTTTACAGGAGATATGCTTGGCTATTTTGAAGGAAACACAAAGAAAACACTGGCTTTACTTTTTAAGAAGGCATTATTTTTTAATCAATATTGCCCTGCATATAATGATGCATTATTATTAGAGTATTTAGTTTTAAATAATTAAAAATGGCAATTAATACAACAGCATATCAAACCATCAGCAAAGAACTTCAAGCCAATAATGTAACACTTGTAGCAGTCAGTAAAACCAAACCTGCAGAAGACATTCAGGCATTGTATGATTTGGGTCAGCGAGACTTCGGCGAGAACTATGTACAGGAATTAGTGGATAAAGAAGCGGCCTTGCCAAAAGATATCCGTTGGCATTTTATAGGTCACCTGCAAAGCAATAAGGTAAAATATATTGCACCCTTTGTGTATTTGATCCATGGGGTGGATAGTCTTAGTTTATTGAAAGAGATCAATAAGCAGGCTGCAAAAAATAATCGGGTGATCGATTGTTTATTACAGGTTCATATTGCTCAGGAAGAAACAAAATTCGGTTTTGATCAACAGGAGCTAAATCTGTTGATGAGTGAATTTGCAGATATCCAATTGAAAAACAGCAATGTCATTGGGTTAATGGGAATGGCAAGTTTTAGTGATGATGCAGAAAAGGTGAGGGGGGAATTTAAAAAGCTAAAAGAATTGTTTAGTCAATGGTCAATGGTCAATGGTCAATGGTCTGTCTTATCTATGGGAATGAGTGCTGATTATAAAGCTGCTATCGAAGAAGGCAGTAATATGGTTCGAATTGGCAGTTTATTGTTTGGAGCCAGGGTTTAAGTCATACAGCAGAGCGAGTAGGTGTATAAGTTTCGGGTTGTTTTAAGCAAATAATGATGACAAATTGACTCTGATATACCCGAATTATGCATAGGTTATATAAGAAGTATATAAGGCTTATATAAGGAGTATCTAAGGAGTATATAAGGAGTATGCGCCAATGTCTTATACTGAAAAAACTTTACACAGGGGAAGGATAATACTGATATTGCTTTACAGTGTATCACAATAGTAACGATTTAGCTTTACAGTAATTTTTATTTTTCCATTGTTTTAATAAAGGTTTGTTAGTTAAGTGTGCTTGCTTAGGAGTGAGATTTCCGCAGCTCATATGCGGTCTGAGTTCATTGTAAGCATTTATTGCCAGGCTGACTGCTGTAACTGCCTGACTGTAGCTGTTAAAGATTTTATCGAGCTGTAATTCATTTTTTAAAATGCCGTTTACCCTTTCAGCAATAGCATTGTCATAAGGGCTTGATGATTGAGTCATACTAATGTTGATCTTGTTTGCCTGTAATACAGCTATATACGGCTCACAGCAGTATTGTATGCCTCTGTCAGAGTGATGAATCAAGGATGAACACTGAGTCGATTGTAAAGAAGTAATTGCTTTATTCAATGCAATTAAGCAACCCTTTGCTTTAAGCTGCTGACTGAGGTGATAGCCTACTATTTTCTTTGAATAAGCATCTGTAATAAGTGATAAATAACCAAAGCCCGCATCAGTTCTCAGATAAGTAATATCGCTTACCCATAGTTGTTCTTTTGCTGTTACTGAAAGTGTTTGAATAAGATTGGGCCATTTTTTATAAGGGTGATTAGAGTTAGTGGTTATTGCAAATCGTTTTCTTGTTTTAATCAAAAGATTATTGTTACGCAATAGATCAAAAAAGCTGTCTCTGCCAATGAAAATATGATGTGCTTTAAAGTCATCTTTAAGCATATGCATGAGCTTTAAACTACCTGTTTTAGGCAGTTCTATGCGTATATCCTGCACCAACTTAATAATCAGATCTTCTTCCATCTGGTGGGAGGAACAACGCCAGTTATGATCATAAAATGCCTGTCTGCTTTTACCAAACAATCCGCAGATAGTATGTAGCCCTGTTAGAGGATAATACTGTCTTATTTGGGTGACTGTTTGGTACCAAGCTTTTTTACGATATCAACTCCGAGCTCCTTGCTGGCATTGGCAATTAATAACTCTAAAGCCATAATCTTTAAATTGGCTTCTTTTAATTGTTTATCTATAACAGATGCAGGAACTTCCGGTACGGGATCTTCATTTGTTGGCTCTGATCGTACATCCGGATAGGTTGATCTATACCATTTAACAATGGACCTTACCGTAGCTGCATTATTGAGATTGTGCTTTAATGCAAGCTTGCCATAACCAAGGCTGGAAGTAATGTACTCTCTGGCTATAACAATCTTTAGCTCCGTTGGATAAATGGGAGGACGGCCCTCTTTTTTCATTGAACTCATAAGTTTTACAATTTACATAGTTACTCCCCATTTATGTAAAGTGTATTTAGTATAGGACAAATATGACATATTAAAAATACAACGCCATCTTTTGAAAGTATGGCGTTATATTTTATGATCCAAACTCACCCCTCATAGCTCACTACTCGCAGTTGATAATTATTTCAAAGTTTCATCCAACCATTTATAAAATTCCCTTTGCCATACCAATGCATTCTGAGCGCTTAATACCCAATGATTCTCATCCGGAAGATAGAGGAATTTACTCTTGATCCCTTTTAATTGTGCCGCTTGAAATGCACCCTGTCCCTGTTCGATTGGAACTCGGTAATCTCTTCCACCCTGAACGATCATGATGGGCGTATTCCATTTATCAACAAAATTGCTTGGTGATTGATTGTAGGCTCTTTGTGCCACTGCATTGTTCTTTTCCCAGTATGCACCACCTTTTTCCCAATTCTCGAAAAACATTTCATCGGTTGATCCGTAAATGCTTCTGAAATCAAAAACACCGTCATGTGAGATAAAAGTCTTGAATCTTCCTTCATGCATGCCTGCTAATTCAAATACAGAATATCCGCCGAAACTTGCACCAATACACCCTCTGCGTGCTTTATCAACATAAGGGAGTTTGCTTGCATCATCAATGGCACTCAAATAATCGCGCATTACCTGGCCACCCCAGTCTTTACTTATTTCTTCATTCCATTTAGTTCCAAAGCCGGTCATTCCTCTTCTGCAAGGCGCCACAACAATATAACCTTGCGATGCGATCAGCTGAAAATTCCAACGGAAAGAATAGGATTGTGTTAATGGTGATTGAGGCCCGCCCTGACAATACAATAGTGTCGGATATTTTTTAGTTGCATCAAAGTTTGGAGGATAGACCATCCATACCAGCATCTTCTTACCATCGGTTGATGTTACAAATCTTCTTTCTGTTTTTACCATTCCAATGCCGGAATAAAATGCATCATTCACATGCGTCAACTGTTTCATGCTACCGTTTGTAATATCAACCGCATATAATTCCACTGCATGATTCATATCTGTTCTTGAAACAATTAATGTATTCCCTGATTGGCCAACGATCGTACTTATATCAAAATCTCCTTTGGTTATTTGATTAATGTTGACAGCCATTTTGGTCAGCCCGGGATAATTTACTGAGAACAACTGTAAGCTGCCGTTGATTGGTGCAACAAAGAATATGGTTCTGTTATCGGCACTCCATTTAAAACTTTCTACATGAATATCATCTCTTTGTTGGGTAAGGTTCATTTTGATCCTTCCGTTCGATACAATGATATCCTGCTTGTCGGCTTCATAGCCATCACGTTTCATTTGCAGCCAGGCCAATTCGCCTTTGCTGTTATAGGCGGGTGCTACATCATAACCTTTATTATCTTCAGTTAAATTCTTAGTAGTTCCTTTTTCAATATCATATTCATACAGATCAGTGTTGGTGCTGATGGCATAATCTGTTCCGAATTTTTTCTTACATACATAAACAATATGTTTACTGTCTGGATTCCAGATAAAATCTTCAGTACCGCCAAAAGGTTTTTGCGGACAATCAAATGCTTCATCGGGCATCAGGTCTTTTGCTTCGCCTGCTTTTCCGTTCAACATCGGTGCAATAAAAACATGATCAAATTTCCCGTCTTCCCAGGTATCCCAATGACGATAATTTAATGAGGTATAGACATAGACATTTGATTTAGGAAGATCCGAATACAGATCACTTCCCTTTACTTTCTTGATCAAAACTGCATCTGAACTGATGCTGTATTTTCCATCAGGGGAAATTTTATCATTCACGAGCATACTGTCTGCATTAGTTATCTCCGTTGCATTGCCGCCTGCAACAGGTATGCTGTAATATTTGCGTTTGCTTTTGTTCTCTTTTATATCAGGCGTTGCAACAGCATAAATAACTGTTTGCTGGTCTTTTGTTAAACCCAATGCAGAAACTCTTCCTAATTTCCAAAGAGTTTCAGGCGTTAAAACATTCTGGGCCGTAAGTATGGTAGAGATCAATACGGTAGTCAAAAGCATCAATCGTTTCATATATTTATTTTTTTTGTTCTAAGGTTGAATAATAAATGCAGGGGAACTATTTTTTCACTTTTGCATAATCAAATACTAACTGACAAAAAGCTTTCACACCAACATCCAGCATGCTGTCATCAATATAGAAATCAGGTGTATGATGTGGTGCTGCTTTTTTTGGATCCATCCCTTTAGGCATCCCCCCTAAGAAGAAAAAGAAAGCGGGTGCTTTATCACCGAAATAGGAGAAATCTTCTGAACCCGTTTGCCAAGCTGATTCGATGACATTATTTTTTCCGGCAGCAGTTTCTAAAGAAGGCAACATTGCTTTTACCAGTTCCGGATTATTATATGTTACTTCTGTTTTTGTATCGATCGTTACAACTGCACTTGCACCTGATGCTTCTGCAATCTTTTCTGCAGTGATCTTCATTCTTTCATGTACATCTTTTTGCATGGCGGCATCAAGTGTTCGTATCGTTCCTTCCATGATCAATTCTTCAGGAATGATATTGGGGCGAACACCACCCTGAATTTTTCCAACTGTAATCACTACAGGTGCTTTAGTGAGATCTTCCTGTCTGCTTACAATTTGTTGAAATCCCTGAATGATCTGAGCTGCTACGACCACAGGATCAATTCCACTCCATGGTGCAGAACCATGACTTTGTTTGCCCTTTACTTTTACTGTAAACCAATCGCTGGAAGCCATTGTAGAGCCTGATTTATATTTGATGGTCCCGATCTCTGTTTGCGAATTAATATGCAAACCAAAAATGGCATCCACTTTTGGATGATCCATAACACCCTCTTTGATCATTAATGGGGCACCCCCTTCTTCTGTTCCGGGAGGGCCTTCTTCAGCGGGTTGAAAAATAAAGACAACAGTGCCGGGCAGATCTTTTCTCATCTGCGAAAGGGTAGTGGCTGTTCCCAATAATATGGCAACATGACTATCATGCCCGCATGCATGCATTACACCTACTTTTTGTCCGGCGTATTCGCTTGTTTGTTTTGAAGCAAATGGAAGACTGTTTCTTTCATATACGGGCAACGCATCCATGTCTGCACGTAAAGCCACAACAGGACCGGGTTTCCCACCTTTTAAAATAGCTACTACACCTGTTTTGCCAACACCTGTTTTTATTTCCAATCCCAATGACTGCAAACGTGAAACAATGAACGCAGCAGTATTATATTCCCTATTCGATAATTCGGGGTATTGGTGTAAATGCCTCCGCCATGCAATGACTGAGTCATTTACTGCTTTGGCATGTTGCTCAATTGAAGCTGTAAAATCTTGTGCAGAAACTGCAAATGGGAACATTAAGAGATAGCAAAATATTCTTTTTCTCATGTTTGGTTTAATGGGTTAATTAGGAATGAAAATAATTTATTTTCCGATAGCGTATTTAATTCCACCTAATAAATGTTGAAGGAAAAATGGTTCTGAAAAGGATTCATCAGTATGCCCTAGTGCAGTATAAAAAGCACGGCCTCCGCCAAAATCATGGTACCAGCTCATAGGGTGGAAATCGCCATTCTCGCCACCGGTATAGCTCTTCTCATCAATGGTCAATAAAATATGCAGTCCATCTAATTGAAGAGATTTGAAATTATACCATTCATCCCAGCGTTTCCATTCAACTGGTAAATTTTTAGTGGCAATAAATGCTGTATCAGTAACATGAAGAACTGCATTCTGTTGTTTAGGATGGCTTTTAAAATAACCACCTACTAATTTATTATACCAGGGCCAGTCATATTCTGTATCTGTTGCAGCATGAATGCCTGCAAAACCACCGCCTTGTTCGATATAATTTTCAAATGCTTTTTGTTGTTCATCATTCAGTACATCACCTGTTGTTGACAGAAAAATAACGGCATTGTATTGCTTTAAGTTTTTGGAATTGAGGAGAGATGCATCAGTTGTTGTATCAACAATAAATCCATTTTCCTTCCCCAATTTTTGAATCGCAATATTTCCGGCAGCGATTGAGTTATGATGATAGCCCATGGTTTTTGAAAAAACTAAAACACGTTCTTGTTTTTGGATGAAAGAAGTAAATATGACTATAATAAAAACAAATAATAAGGCAAGAGATATTTTTTTCATGTTGCAAAATATTGGCGACAAAGTTGATTCGATATTTTTTATTTAGAAGGTAAATTCCTTAAAAAGAAGTCACGCACATTCCCGCCCATGATCTTTTCAATATCCGGTCTGCTGAAGCCTTCATTCAGCAAGGCTTTCACTACAGCTTCAAATCCGGTGATATCATAACTGGCTTCAATAGCGCCGTCAAAATCAGAACCCATGCTTACTTTATCAACACCAATTTTATCTACCACATATTTTATGGCTTTGGCAGTGGCTTCGGCATTGGTACCGCAAACTGCTTTTTCCCACATGCCGATCCCGATCAGGCCATTACGTCGGCCCACTTCTGCGATCTGTGCATCTGATAAATTTCTTACGTTATCGCAAGTGCCTTTTGTTCCGCCATGTGATAAGATCAGGGGTCCGGTTGTATTTGCAAAAATATCATCGATCAGTTTTGGGGATGCATGCGCAATGTCAATGATGATATGTTTTTCTTCCATCTTCTTCAACAGATCTTTTCCTTTTTCGGTGATACCTGCTTTGCTTACACCATGTGCGGAAGCACCCCATTCGTTATCAAAAAAATGGGTGAGTCCTATATAACGTACACCAGCCTTATAAAATGTATCGAGATTATTGATATCATTTTCCAAACAATGTGCGCCTTCCAAACCCAACATACCGGAAGTCAAATTTCTGTTCTTACTTCTGTCATCAATAAATTGTTTTAATTCTTCCTGACTGGTGATCACACGAAAAATACTATTTGATTTTGCTGCAAATTTGTGTAGCCTTTCGCATTGATGTAAGGCCCTTGATTTAATACTGAACCAATCTGAGATGGGTTGCAATTGCGCAAAGCTTAATAAAGCAACTTGGTCTGTTTTATCTGTGTTCTTGTCATAATTGATGCCACGGGGCGTTTTGCTTACGATCGTAAACACCTGAAAAGCTTCATTGGCTTCCTGCATACGTGGAATGTCAACCGCCCCGTAATTATGATGTTTTAATAAATCTCTGTCCCATAGCAATGCGTCGCAATGCAGGTCGGCTATAAAGGGTATACTATCGTACCAGCTTACTTTATCAGCAGCAGTTACAGTATGAATGGTCTTATTCATGGATCTGTCAACATACCCAGGAACAATGCTAAAGAACAAAACGAGGGTCACTAAAATTACGATCAGTGCAATGCTTAGGATTTTCTTGAACATAATGCAGCGTTGGTTGAAGAATGAATGTAGAAAATATTTCTGATTTACCCCTATATAATTGTTACAAGCACCTATCGGTTATTGCTACAATATTTCTGTAAATAAGGTGACTGGAATATAAATCAGAGTGTATTTATTTTGAATTATTCATTTTTAAACCTAACAGAATAACTATTATGAATACGATCATTGATACATTTATGAGTTTCATGTTCAGCATCCTTCCCTTTTTACATCTGATGATCATTGGCTTGGTAATGGTAAAAGCCCTACACTTTAATTTTCATAGAAGCAATTCTTGGAAATTATATCAATGGGTGCATTTTGATGCTGTAGAATTAAGGCATTCAAACGGCAGAAAAGGGCTTGCTAGTAAGAAAATGCAAAATAAAATGACCCGTATTATTTTTGTTTTGGTTTTGATTGACGGATTATTTTCTCTTTTACAAGTCTTAATAAGTTCTAATGCAAACTAATATTTGAAGTTTAAACGTTTTTTTTTCTATTTGGTTTCACAATAAAACAAATTATTTAATATGTTGCATCATTTTATCAGTAGAACCCCCACCTAAATAATTACTCGACCGTTTGTACAAACCTCGTTGTTATTCGTAAAAGATATGATTTTATGTTTTAATTTTAGGTGAGTAAATGATAGATGTATGAAAACAATGTTAATTGGCCTGTTGTGTATTGCAGCAGGTACTGCCAATGCACAGATCGCCGGTGGCAAACTTGCAGGAAACGATGGTGCCGCTAATAAGTTTTATGAATTTTACGATAATTCGGGGAATAAGATCAAAAATGCTGGAGAAGCAGATGTGAATGGAACACCTATGTTGAAAGAAGATTGGGGTGCCGGAGTTGTTAAATTCAAAAACGGAAAGGAATTTGTAGATTCTTTCATGAATTTTTCACTGTTTGAAAACAAACTATTCTTCAGTAAAAACAATCAAATTTTTATTGTTTCAGTTCCTGCAGAAGAATTTGTGATCACTTATAAAAATGAAAAGAACGGATACGACAAATATCATTTCAGAAACGGGTATCCGGTATATGAAAAAAATGATGACAATACTTTTTACGAAATATTATATGAAGGTCAGGGGCTGCAATTATTAAGATGGCAACACAAAAAGATCACTGAAACAGCAGATTATGGCGGTGTAAGAGCAAGAGAATTTTCATTGGTGCAGCAATTGTTTGTGTATCAGGTAAAAGAAAATAAATTATCTGATATCAGTTCAACTATTGGTTCCATTAAGAAGAACCTTCCGCAGTGTTCTGCTTATATCGACGAATATACAGCTATGCATAAGGTAAATACAAAAGATCCACAGCAATTAACTCTTTTGATTGCATATCTGGATCAGAAAACTACGGCTTCCAAATAATCAAAAAAGAAGGAATGCCTATTGCATTCCTTCTTTTTTATTGATCAGTTTGGCTATTTATACTCACCAAATACTTTTCTCAGGGTATCGGATATTTCTCCTAATGTACAGTAGTTCTCAACTGCTTCGATCACTAATGGCATTAGGTTAGTGCCATCTTTTGCAGCATCAGTAATGCTTTGCAGACATTCACTGACTTTGCTGTTATCTCTTTTGTTTTTTAGTACAATTAATTTTTCGATCTGTAATTGCCTGATACTATCATCGATCTTAAAGCCGGGTATCGGCTCTTCTTTATCTACCGTAAATTTATTTACACCCACAATTATTTTAGTTCCGTTTTCAATATTGCGTTGATATTCGTAAGCACTGCGAGCAATTTCATCCTGCATAAATCCCTGTTCAATGGCATTGACGCTTCCGCCCATTGCATCCATTTTATTGACCAATTCCCATGCTTTTTGTTCAACTTCATCTGTTAGGGATTCTACAAAATAACTTCCTGCCAATGGATCAACGGTTTCGGGTGCCCCACTCTCAAATGCAACGATCTGTTGAGTTCTTAATGCAATTCGAGCAGCCTGTTCTGTTGGCAAGCTCAATGCTTCATCATATCCATTTGTATGCAGGCTTTGTGTGCCGCCTAAAACTGCCGCTAATGTTTGAATGGTTACTCTGCATATATTATTCAGTGGTTGTTGTGCAGTTAAAGTAGCGCCACCAGTTTGTGTATGAAAGCGAAGCATCATTGCTTTTTCATCTGTAGCCCCCAAGTCTTTCATCATCTTGGCCCACATTCTTCTGGCAGCACGAAACTTTGCAACTTCTTCAAATAAGTTATTATGCGCATTGAAGAAGAAGGAGAGGCGTTTACCAAAAACATTAATATCCAAACCTTTATCCAGTGCAGCTTTTACATAAGCTTTTCCATTACTGAGTGTGAATGCGATTTCCTGTACTGCAGTACTTCCCGCTTCTCTGATATGATAACCTGAAATGGAAATGGTATTCCATTTGGGCAGATCTTTTGCGCACCATTCAAATATGTCAGTGATGATACGCATAGAAGCTTTGGGGGGATAGATATAAGTTCCTCTCGCCGCGTATTCTTTTAAAATATCGTTTTGAATGGTTCCGGATATTTTTTTCAGATCCGCACCCTGTTTTTTTGCCAATGCAACATAAAAAGCCAATAAAATAAACCCTGTTGAATTAATAGTCATGGAAGTAGAAACATTTTCGAGCTTAATGTCTTTGAATAATCTTTCCATGTCTTCAATACTGTCAATAGCTACACCTACTTTACCCACTTCACCTTCTGATAATTCATGATCGCTGTCATAACCGATTTGAGTAGGCAGATCAAATGCAACACTTAAACCGCTTACTCCCTGGGATAATAAATAATGATACCTTTTATTGCTTTCCTCAGCTGTAGAGAATCCTGCGTATTGCCGCATGGTCCACATCTTTCCGCGGTACATATCCGATTGTACACCTCTTGTGTAAGGAAACTCTCCTGGTAATTCGGTTGATGATTGATGATTGACGGTTGACGATGAATAAACTTCTTTGATCTCAATTCCGGAATCGGTAAATATTTTTTTATCAGACATATGGCAATTTTTCTTTTGTAAAAGTATCGATTAAGTCAGGGGAGAAGATGACATAAGTCATGCTACAATAGCTTTCTGGCTTCATAACTGATAGCTTCGCTTACTAATTCGTGAAGATTTCCTCTTGTATCATTCATCAGGTATTCCAGTAATAACTTGTTCAGATCAGCGCCGGTTGCTTCGGGGGGTAGTGTACTGGCAAATTGATTGATGATAAGCATGGTTTGTTCCTTCAGATTCTTAACAGCATTCCAGGCAGCTGCACTTACATAAATCTGTTGTGTTATATTATAATCAAATTCTTGTTTGATGGTTTGTATCAAAAGCATTTGCATTTCTCTGGCACTGATCCCGCTTTGATTCATTCGGGAAATCAGATTGGGTAATGCAATCCTGTCAACCAGCAGCGTTAATCTTTCATATGCCTGCAATTGCATCTGATTTGAACCGGAATTTGGTTTTTCGGGTGTTTCCTTTGCTTTATTCTTTTTATTCCATTTAAATAAAATAAAAAATGAGCCGATCGTAAATATCACCATACTTACCGTAAACAAAATACTTAAAGCATCCATTAGATTGATTTTTTACAAAAATAACTGAAACAAACAGTAGATAATCTTTTCCTTTCCCGAAAATAGGCCTGCATTTCTACGTGAATTGATCTGTATTTTTGCAGTATTATTTAAGCATTATGGAAACAGCAATAAAAGCACCGGTATCATTTACCCTTTCGGCTATAAACGAGATAAAGAGATTAATGAATGAAGAGGGATTTGACAAAACCTTGAAATTACGTGTAGGTGTTAAGGGTGGGGGATGCAGCGGTATGACCTATGTTTTAGGATTTGAAGCCCCACAATCCGACGATGAAGTATATGAGTTTGAATCCATTCCTTTCGTCATGAATAAAAGCCATGAATTGTATTTATACGGGATGGAAATTGATTGGCAGGGTGGATTGAACAGTCGCGGATTTACATTCAGCAATCCCAATGCAAGCAAAACCTGTGGCTGCGGAACTTCTTTTGCAGTTTAATTATTCTTTTTATAATTCGTAATGAAGTCTTAAGGCCAATACATGAACAGGGCCACGATCTTTGTTATAAGCCGGATTTACGATGAATTGATAATCCGGACTGATAAATAATTTCTTGCTCACATTCCAGGAATAATAGACTTCCGTAATTTTTTCTAAGCCATAATTTAATTTCCCATCACCTATAATAAATCCTATGCCACCTGCGGTAAGATAATTTTTATGTGGATCAGATAATCCATTTGCAACGAATGCTATCCCCAATTGATCAGTCTTTCTTTTCCATAAATCACCATCAAAACGAAAGCCTGTTACAAAGCTTCTGTCAATTTCTGTAAAGGCCCATGTTTCATTTTGCCCGTCGTTTCTGCTGTAATTGATGTAATAATGAATTTCATTAAAATGGTTATCTAAGCTGATATACCAGCCTTTTTTATCTCTGCCATAGTCTCTTGTTGTTGTTATATCAGGAATCAGATTAGGCAGTGCTTGCTGAATTGCTAGATTATAGTTGCCCATATTAGCTTTGTTCAGAAAAAAGCCGATGGTGGCATCAACGTGAATATTTTCATTTCTATAAAACAAATTCCTTTTTGAAAATTCTATCATTGAGCCCATGGCTTTATTCCATCTGAATTGCAAATCGGGTCCATTTGCTTCAGTGGGCACTGTAGTTAATGCTGCACGAATCTGATAATCGTGATAAAAAAATTGTAAAACAGTCCCCATTGTATAACCTCTTGTGTTGGCAGGATAATCCCATGCACCACTACCCATCAAACTCCAGTTTAAAAATTGTGTTCTTGGATCATTGCTTATTTCTGATTCATCAAAAAAATCGGAAGTGCTGAATTTGCCGGCTAGGATGGAAATATAGTCTTTATGCCTCCTTTCTTTAATTTGATTGAGATCATCATCCACATTTTCTTTTCTGTCAGATAAAGGGAATTGTTGCTCAATATATAATCGTGCGATGAATGGATGTAATGCAGGGTCACCTACCCGATACGTTTCTCCGTTGGGAAAACCGGCAACACCTAATGTTTTGCTCAAAGCTTTACCTCCCGAGGCTTCAGGATTAAATATCAGATACGTATTCTTATAGGGCTTGTAAGCAAAGAAAATGGTAGAAGTGATTGATGTAGCCACCGGTTCACTGGGTAATAAGCTGTTGCTTCCTGTATAAGCTGCATGAAAATTAAAATGATATTGCGGTATTAAAGTTGCCTGTGCATGAATAGAGTATATCCTCTCTTTGGCCAATGAATCCTGTGAAACAATAGTTGTTGTATACAGTAATAAAAGCGATATGAATAATATAAACTTCATTTATTTTTTTGCGGCACAAAAATAGGTGGCCGAATTAATTTCGCTGCCATTATTATTACACGATGGTTGCAATTTTTTATGTTCTTTTATTTTTTAAAAGAATCTGAGCTAATATGAGTTTTTGTTTTACTGCCAAATCACTATCTTTCTGTAACTAAAAGTTAAACATGAAAAAAAACCTGATCCCATTTGGCTGTTTTATTTTTTATGTATTATGCTTTGCAGATAAAACCTTCGCTCAAAAAGCAAGACCGGATACCGTTCATACCGGTATTTACATTAACAGCATCTATGATATTGACTTCAAACAAAAAGAATATACTGTTGATTTCTGGCTTTGGCTGAAATACAAAAACAAAGCTTTTGATTTTTTACAAAATCTTGAAATACCACAGGCAAAAAAGGTTACGAAATCATTCTCAACTGTAGATTCATCTGGTGGAAAAATATATTTACTGATGAAACTTCAATGTGTAATGAAGGATTCATGGAAGATCGGAAATTTTCCATTTGATCGTCAAAAACTAAGATTAACATTAGAAAACTCTCAATATACTTCCGACAGTTTGGTTTTTGCTGTTGATACAGTGGGGAAACAATATGACCCTCGTTTTACTTTGAACGGATGGAATGTCGACAGTTTTTCTGTTACTATTGGAAAAAAGGCCTATGAAACCGCATTCGGCGATCCGGTACTTACCAAACCTCATTCTGAATACAGCAGCTTTAAAGTAAAAGCTGATATCACCCGTGAAGCAATGGGTTTATTTTGGAAACTTTTTCTGGGTATGTATGTAGCATTTCTGATTGCTTATGTTTGTTTCTATATTCATGCTGACGGGATTGATTCACGTTTCGGATTGAGTGTGGGATCCTTATTTGCAGTGATCGGTAATAAATATATTGTTGATTCTTCTTTACCTGAATCCACTTCTTTTACATTGGTCGATACTTTACATGGCATTACTTTGTTTGTGATCATTGCTGTTATCACTTGTACAGCATATTCATTAAAACTTGTGAAACAAAATAAAGCAGAGAAGGCTCATAAATTTGATATGCTTGCAGCACAGATCATATTGGTGACCTATGTTATTCTGAATATCTGGTTTATATCAAGAGCAAATATGGGTTGATGATACTATATAAATAGTTTGCACAATATAAAAAAAAGTATGATTTTTATAGGAACATTTTCCTTTTCATTCAGATTACTTCAACGCCCATTTCTGATGCCAGACCTTATATTTATTCAATACTTCCTGCGGTTTATAAGTGTACCAGCCATACCCATCACGTCTTTCTCTGTCCACTTCTGCCAATGAATAAACGACTTTACTATCTCTGTTGCAGAACAGAGGTTTATGGCTACCTATTTCATAATAACGTGTCCAGATAGGAGGGGCTAAAGAATCATTCACAGCAATTCGATCTGTGCTGGATGTCCTGAATTTATAAACTGTTTTTTCTGCTGGAATGGTCTTTACCCTGATGCCTTTGATCAATGATTCTTCGAACCATGTTACAGCAGCTTCAATTGCATTGATAATTTCTTTATTGGGATCATTGATCTTCATCAAAAAAAGCACAACATTTGCACCCTCAGCATTACAGATACTTGGCGGTTCAAACTTTCTTGCCCAAGCAGGTTGCAGGGAAACCTCATCGTATTGCTGGCACCAGGATGTTAGTATGTTATTGTCTTTGATCTGTGTTTTTAAAATGCAGTCGATCCCTTTTGTAAAAGATGTTCTTATTTTTTGTTTTGTTGCAGCATCAATAAAAGCGTACTCGGGTTGATCGTCCAGTATGTTTTTAAATACTTCCATGATACCGATAAAAGCATCATCATTAAAAGTAATGCACCTGCTGTAATCTTTTTGCAGCGGATAATACTGTGGCCATCCTCCGTTATCATATTGTGCAGATAGCATATAATTGATCCCTTTCAAACAGGCATCTTGATATTTCGCGATATGGGTAGCCGTATACACGTTTGCCAGATATTCCACTTGAGTATAAGAAGTGCCGTTGTCAAATGTGGTATGGAGATCGTTTTTAACAGCAATGAGTTTGTCTTTTTGTTCTTCTGTTAATATGGCAGTGATATCGTAATTCTTTGGCCATCCTCCATTGTTTTTTTGATAGAGTAAAATATTATCGGCAATGGCGGTTATTTGAGTTGGCTTATATTTTGGTTGATTGGGGACGGGACTAACAACTTTATCGTTGTCTGTTATATCATACCAGTGATGTGTTGCATCCAGGAATGGACTTAGGTCTATTGCTTTGTATTCGGCCGGTGTTACCTGCGAATAAATTGCAGAAGACAAACAAAACATGGAGAGCAAGATCAAGTAATAGGACAATTTGCAAGCTTTGAAATTTTTCATTGCATAAAGTTAATAGGATGAATTTATAACTCGAAAGATGTTCACCGATGATTTGGGATCCTTCACTTATCGGATATTTAGCAATGCTTCAATGTAAGGATACAATCCTATATGTCCCCCAAATAAAAAACCCGCTTCTTGCGAAACGGGTTTCCTTATTCAAAACATTATTGATTAATAACGATACAATTCAGGTTTGAAAGGACCATTCTTGGCAATCCCTAAGTATTCGGCCTGCGCATCGGTTAACACATCTAATTCAACACCGATCTTTGCAAGGTGTAAACGAGCTACTTTCTCATCCAATACTTTTGGAAGAACGTATACTTTGTTTTCATAAGAAGCGTGGTTGGTCCACAATTCTATCTGAGCCAAAGTCTGGTTAGAGAATGAATTACTCATTACAAAACTTGGATGACCTGTTGCACAACCTAAGTTCACCAAACGGCCTTCAGCCAGGATGATCACGTCTTTGCCTTCGATATTATAAATATCTACCTGTGGTTTGATGGTATCTTTTGTATGACCGTAATTCTTATTCAACCAGGCAATATCAATTTCAATATCGAAGTGACCGATATTACAAACGATTGCTTTGTCTTTCATTGCACGGAAATGCGGTTCAGTGATCAGATCGCGACAACCTGATGCAGTTACAATGATATCAGCTTCTGCAACGGCTTTGATCATTGGTTTTACTTCAAATCCGTCCATAGCAGCTTGTAAAGCGCAAATAGGATCGATCTCAGTAACGATCACTCTGCAACCTGCACCTTTCAGTGAAGCAGCAGAACCTTTACCAACATCACCATAAGAACCCACAACAGCAACCTTTCCGGCCATCATTACATCTGTTGCACGACGGATCGCATCAACCAGACTTTCTTTACAACCGTATTTATTATCGAATTTGGATTTAGTAACTGAATCGTTCACGTTAATAGCAGGAATTGGTAAAGTACCCTTTGCCATTCTTTCGTATAAACGGTGAACACCTGTAGTGGTTTCTTCAGACAGCCCGCGAATTCCTTTTACAAATTCAGGATATTTATCGAATACCATGTTTGTTAAATCACCACCATCATCCAGGATCATGTTCAAAGGACGATCTGCAGCACCAAAGAACAATGTTTGTTCGATACACCAATCAGCTTCTTCCTGAGATTGACCTTTCCATGCAAATACACCAATACCTGCAGCAGCTATAGCAGCAGCAGCCTGATCCTGTGTAGAGAAGATATTACAAGAACTCCATTTTACTTCAGCACCCAATGCAACCAGTGTTTCAATTAAAACAGCAGTTTGAATGGTCATGTGTAAACAGCCTGCAATTCTAGCGCCTTTTAAAGGCTGCGTTGCGGCATATTCAGCACGGATAGACATCAAACCCGGCATTTCAGCTTCAGCCAAACGGATCTCTTTACGACCCCATGCAGCCAAACTGATATCAGCCACTTTGTAAGGAAGGCTGAAGTCAATAGAATTTGTAAGTGTAGACATAGTTGTTGTTTTTTATGGGAGCAAAGATAAAAAACAGAATAAACAAACAGCAATCTAATTAAATTTGGAACAGAATGATATAATTATCTATTTTTAAAGAACAAATAACCATAAACACATGGCAAAAGCAGGAAAAACAGAACAATCCACCAAAGAGCATTTGTTAATGGATGAAATAGACCTTTCTATTTTGAAATTATTGCAGCAAAATGCAAGGGCTACTGTCAAAGAAATTGCAGACAAAGTTCACCTGAGTACTACACCGGTTCATGAAAGGATCAAGTGGATGGAAAAGACAGGTGTAATTAAACAATATGCGACACTGGTAGATCATTCAAAAGTGAAGAAGGGATTGATGGTGATCTGTTATGTTTCATTAAAACAGCATAATAAGAATGCAGGATCAAAATTCATTAAAAGTATCCTTGAATTGAATGAAGTGATCGAGTGTTATAATATTTCGGGGGAGTTTGATTTTATGCTGAAAGTAGTGGCCGAGAGTATGGATGCCTATTATGACTTTCATGTCAACAAATTAAGTCAGGCAGAAAATATTGGCCATGTACAAAGCGTGTTCGTGATGGGGATCATTAAGCAAACACATGTGTTGGTTTATTAAAAATTTGATATTTATAATTTGTGATTAATGCTCAATAATTTCAAATTATAAATCCTTCTCCATCACATAATCATTCATATAGAAGTCATGGCCGAGATCTATATCATCTTCCTTGATGATCACGAAGCCCATCTTTTCATAGAACAATAGTGCTTTGTTGTGTCTGTTCACATTGAGCTGTAATTTTTTAGCACCCAGTGTTTTTACACGATCTATCACTTCAAGCAATAAAATCTTTCCCGATCCTTTCTGTTGAATGGTCGGCAACACATAGATCTTTTGCAGTTTATACGTATGTTCTGCAATTAAATTGTAAGAAGCAAAGCCAATGGCTTCATGATTGAATTCAGCAATTAAAAAAGTATGGCCACTGCCCATCTGTTCTTTCAATGAATTTTCATTGTAAAAGAGATCAAGCATATAGTCAAGTTGTTCCTGAGATAAAATGGCGCTGTATGCCACAGGCCATGTACTGAAAGCTATATACTGGATGGAAAATATATCTTCAACTGTAGCAAGCCTTATTGAAATATTGGGGTCCATTATTTTTTCTTTGAAAAATACTTTTTGTTCAACCAGTGTGCAAGGTAAGCACTTCCTGCGCCAACAAAAGCGCCTGCAATGACATCTGTAGGATAATGTTGCCCCAAATACATTCTCGAATAAGCCACACTTGTTGCCCATGCATAAGCAGGAACAGCGATATACCACTTTTTTGTTGTGAGCAGGAGAGAAGTGGCCGTTGAAAATGCCAGAGAAGTATGTGCCGATGGAAATGAATGTCCTGATTCATAGGAATCGGGATGAATATCATTGGGGTACATTTCGTAAGGTCTGGGTCTGTTATTGATGATCTTTAAGCCTTCTGTTACAGCGGCTGTGATGACCAAAGCGCCTGCTGTTTCATAAGCATTCATCTCTAATTTATGATTATCTGTGATCAAGGCAACCGCAGCCATACCCAATGGAACCG
>Ga0364882_10064_pt2 | contig 25354 bp, 25 predicted proteins | sample SorcelJu500001C3_4_FD_206925 | JGI IMG/M metagenome (GOLD analysis project Ga0364882, IMG submission 206925) | Enriched cells from Trout Bog Lake Hypolimnion, Wisconsin, USA - BchlTB.July23.5000.01.C3 | ecosystem: Environmental > Aquatic > Freshwater > Lake > Hypolimnion/Profundal zone | place... | reverse complement strand
CCGCCTGTCTTCCTCGATCATTTCTAGCAAATCATCTATCGGTTTTGCGAGCCCCTCGCTTATCTCTCTCAGCGATCGGATGGTCATCATGTCAGCATTACGCTCCAGGATGTCCTCATCGATTATTCTCTGGGCACCGGTCTTAAACAGTTCCTGCGGCGTCACCCCATGCACACGGCAGTATTCATTGACATTTTGCGCGGCAGCCTCATCGAGTGCAATATTCACCTGGTTACGTTTTCTCATGACAGCGCCCCTTTGACTAGGTATAATAGAAATCCTAGCACGAAAATATATCGAGTGCAAGATAAACTATGAGCCCCCTTGGTCGCCGGTGCGGGACAAGCCGCACAGCGCCAACAATGTTTCGAAGCTAAAGGAGCCCCCCCCTGGGCTCCTTTAGCTTCAACACCTTTGTGAACCGGATAGGGAAATGTGGGAGGACTTCCTAGGTTTCTTGCTGGGTGCTTTTATCGGTGCTTTGCAGGTTGGTTACTGCACTTGGGTTAAGGAACAGTTGGACGATGGTCTGGGTTTCGTAGTGAGTTCCGTGACCGGCGTTGTCCAAAAGTCCGGTAGCAAGGTGAGTAGCGTTGAGTAGTGAACTTAGACAGGAAGGGCGAACTCAGTCTGCTTGATCCGCAGATAGGTCTCGGGAGAGACAGGTTGGCAGGCATCTATGAGTAATTCACGGCGCTTTGCGACCATCGCTTCCATACCGTGGGCATCGACGAACCGGAACCAGATGAGATAGTTGTCTAAAAATTTGCTGGCAACCCCACAGAAACGATGTAACCAGTCCTTCAGCCGTTTGTGGTAGGCGTTGACGTTCTGGACATGGTATATGCGGCGTTTGACTCGCACTTTTTGAGAAAGGTTCAGCTCGACATGGGGCACTTTCGCATCGCCTGCGAAGGCCCGCCAGGTGCCATTGGCGTCACTGCACAGGTGCGAGACTGCACTGACGTAGGGGTCGAGGATTGCCTTCGCCTGAGCCTTGGAAATCTGGCCGGTGCATGCGACCTGAGCGTGCGTTTCCTCCTTGCGGTCGCGGGCGACTACGATACAGACCTGTTCGTTGCTGAGCCCCCGCTTCGAGGCCTTGCCGCCGCGCTTGCGCGGCATACGCCCCTCGATGTGGCGGCGGCCCTTCTCTGAGTAGAGGATGTAGGTTTCGTCAACCTCCAAAATTCCTTCGAAGCTCGGCAGTTCAAGGCGTCTCAGGGCGGCCAGGACCTTGTGCCGCCAGACGAATACGGTTGAGAGGCAGATGCCTAGCTTTTCGGCGCACTTCCGCAGCGACAGGCCCTTGACCAAGCACTCCATGAAGGGGAGCCACTTTTCGGGGTAGTGGGTGCCTCGTAGTGGTGTGCATGTGAGATCGTTAAAGAGCTTGGCGCAGGCCGGGCAGCGGTAGCGCTGGTTACCGTTTTGGGTGCCGTAACGGGTCGCTTTATCGTGGCCGCAGTGAGGACAGGTGAAGCTCTTTTTGAACCGCGCCTCTCGGATCTCCTCGGACATTTGCGTCATGGCCGATGGGATCTCTGGGTAGAGACGCTTCTTTAGTTCAGCAAAAAGCTGTTTTTGAAGGTCGGGGCGCATCTCCTGAACGGAGTGGAGAATTTTCTGTAGGCTCAGTTCTTCGGCAGAAGACATGGCGACTCCTAGGTGGACGTAACGATCATATTGTAGCGGATTTTATGCGAAAATCAAGAAAACAACTTTATTCGCGAACACAGCCTTGACAAAAGGAGCATGAGCTGACTCCCCGTTATGCCGGACCAGAGCGGCTTTTACTGATCCTTCGCGCTCGAGAGCTACCGCAACGCATTGCTTCGCGGTACCATGACCGCCTTTATGCTTCAAGCTCCTTTGGAATCTGGGTCGACCGCCGAGGTATTTCTCGTCAAGCTCGACAACGCCCATAAGGAGCGGCAGTTCGGTCGGTACCGCGGCCATCACCGTCCGAATGGCATGACCAAGCTTCCAAACTGTTTTCTGCTGGTCCCTATGAATCGAGCCAGCACTATTGATGAAATACCTTTGCTGGAGTTGGCAATCAGATACATCGCAGTCAACCAGGTCAATAGTGACAGTTTCGTGGAGTGTAACGGCGTCTTGGTTGTCACCGTGAACTGAATCCGGCAGTTGCGCACTTATACAACCCGTCGCGGACGGTCTGCCCCTTGATCGCCCAGGACTTCCCACTCCCGCAATGCGTGCATAGGGACACATCAATCTCACTGGGGATTATCTATGGCGGAGTAGCAAAGGTCGGTACAGTGAAGTTTTGCAGCTACGACCGTTGCCAATGGCTTAACGTACTCTACGATCCGTTTTCTGAAGGGCCCCCCTGAGGCTATGGGGCAAAACACCAACGAGGGCATATCGTGACGGGGGGGGTAAGAACTGAAAGAGCGAGAACAGGTTTTTTTGTGATGGAGTGGCAGCCGATCACACTTAAAACCGTTCCTTGATCCATTTGTATGTTTTGGGCCACCGGAAAACTGCAGGCATGAAAAGAATGTCCTCTTTGGCGTCACCGCGTCGGATAGCTTCGACAATCGCTTCGTAGTCGGGGTATGAGTCCGGTGGGCAGGTTACCGATAATTCATAAGCAAGTTCTGCGCGTGGATGCATGTGGCACTTCTCCTTAAAGGTAAGTTTCGGCGAGCAACAGAAAGGGAATACAGAAAAGCCGGATATCTCCGGCCCTCCGCTATTAACGTTACCTTGCTGCCGAACTCTAAAAGAGCCGAAGACTTCGCACTATTTACTTTGAACTTTGAAAAACATGGCGATTGGCACCGAGAGTGCGATGAAAAACATGATGGCTACTGTGATAATGGTTGTACCTAATGCGCTGTCCATAAATCCCCTCCGTGTGTGGCAATCCCTGTTGAAGGGTGCCTTTTATGCTACCTCCGTTGCAGTGCCCATAACACACCATATGCGTAGAAGATGCCAACTCTAACTAGCTGTATTTTAGTCTGTCGAGGGGCAGAGCAAGTGAGAATTGACCAGAAAAAGGACAACTGTGTTCAAAGCCGGCACTGATGACTTGTGATTGCTTCGCCCAAGTATTTCCTTCTGATAGCCGCTCTACTTTCTATTTACGCTGCCCCACCCTGTGTGAGAATCGTCCTTGAAGGTTGGCTGAGGTCTATCGGCACCGAACCGTGACCCACCTCAATCCTTAACTCACTTGGGGGATAATTCCGAACCTTTACCGTTTCTGGCGTCCTTTGTCGGTTACTCTTCGGCATGCACAAAACAAATATAGATTGCAGGTTTAAAGCCTTGGCGGCATGAATTGCTAAATTATAATTATTTATCCGTTAAAGGCACTGGAATCCTTTGCCGATACGCCTAATGGAACTTCAGCCTGAAACAATTACTTATCGCCTTATGGAGATTCGCTATGCATTTGAAGCATTACAGGGACTGGACGATACAATACAAGATCATGGCAATCCCACTTGCAGGACTGGTTTTTGCGATAATTGGTGCTCAATTTATTGTCATCCCTTTTCTGAAAAACATTATCACTGAAAACAGGAAGGCAACCTCCCGTAAGAATGTCGAGATAGCCTACGGTTTCATAACGGGGTACGAGCAAGAGGTGAAGGCAGGCCGCATGCCGCAAACAGTGGCTCAGACAGCCGCTGTCAATGCCATCAGGACGCTGCGCTACGGAGGAAAGGAGTACCTTTGGATTAATGACCTAACCCCTAGGATGGTCGTGCATCCAATCAAGCCGGACCTTGATGGTAAAGACCTCACGGACAACATGGACCCCAGCGGGAAGCGGATCTTCGTCGAATTTGTCAAGATTTGCCGCGAAAAGGGGGCAGGATATGTCGACTATCTCTGGCCCAGATTGGACGGGGGGCAGCCACAGCCGAAGATTTCCTATGTGAGGCTGTTCGCACCATGGGGATGGGTCATCGGCAGCGGGGTTTACCTTGAGGATATCAAGGAGGAGGCGTCGGCTCTCCTGTGGTGGATCTACGGGACCGCCGGTATCCTGTCGCTTCTCCTGGTGGCACTTTCCGTTTCAGTCGGGTTAAGGATCACCCGACCCCTTGGAGCAGTCATAAATCAACTGCAGGCAATGACAAACGGCCGTGCCGATCTGACCCAGCGGATCACAATTGGACAACACGATGAGTCAGGAAGGCTTGCTGACGCCTTCAACAGTTTCCTGGATAACCTCCTAGCGGTGATCAACAACGTGCGGAAATGTTCCACTAATGTGGCCCAGTCTGCCTTTGAGATCGGAATGCGGGCTGAGGAGATGACCAGAGGGGCAGAGAACGTCGCATGCGAGGCGGCGACAGTTGCCACCGCCGGCGAAGAGATGGCCGCCACCGCGAGCGTCATCGCCAACAACTGCATAATGGCAGTCGAGGCGTCACGAACCACACGATCCTTCGCCATGCAGGGCACTGCCGTGGTGGAAAGTACCATAGCAGTTATGAGCCAGATCGCTCAGCAGGTAGATGCTTCTGCAACCACGGTTGGTGTATTGGGGGAACGTTCGAATCAGATCGGCGCAATCATCGGAACTATCGAGGATATCGCCGACCAGACCAACCTGCTGGCACTCAATGCGGCCATTGAGGCTGCCCGCGCTGGGGAGCAGGGGCGCGGTTTCGCAGTTGTTGCCGACGAGGTGCGCCGACTTGCCGAAAGGACCAGCATTGCGACCAAGGAGATCACCGGCATGATTAAGGCGATCCAACTGGAGACACAAGGGGCAGTTGATGCCATGAACCAAGGGGTGACCAGGGTTAAGCGGGGAACCGGTGAAGCCTCCAGGTCGGGGGAGTCGCTCGGGCAGATCCTCTCGCAGGTCGACCAGGTAACCGACCAGATCAATCAGATCGCTATGGCGGCTGAGGAACAGACCTCGACCACAGCGGAGATTAGCTTGAACATCGATAAAATCACCGAATTGGCGAGCAAGGAGTGCGAACAAGCATCGAATTTGGCAACTGCTGCCGCTGAGTTGAACCGGTTGGCGGAGGAGATGATCAGTTCGGTAAATAACTTCCAGACTATTATCAAGTGGAACGACGGGATGTCAGTTCATGTTTCCCAGTTCGATGATGCCCACAAAAAGTTGATCACCATGATTGGCCAGTTGAACGACGCCTTCACCAAAGGGGAGGGCGAAAAGGTAATTCTCAATACCCTTGCCTCACTTGCCTCTTACTGTGTGGAGCACTTTGCCAGCGAAGAACGATTGATGAAGGAGCACAACTATCCGGGCTATGGAGAGCACAAGGAAATCCATGACACCTTTGTGCAAAAGGTGCAAGAGACCATTACCGGTTTTGAGAAGCACCAAGTCTCCCCTGCCACGATTATGGATCTCTTGAGTGCCTGGCTCATGGGCCACATTCTAAAAGTGGATAAGGAATACGGCGACTTCTTCAGGAAGAAGGGGCTCCACTAACCCTGGTTAGAACTTTCATATGGGCTCCTCACTATCAGGCGCTTCGACTCTCGCCCCCCTTGTACCAACCATTAAGTAACGTCAAACTACATCGGTCATTGTTGCGATAAGTTCAATAAAAATTGGAGAGACATCATGGCAAGCGGCGATTTTTCAACGCAGCATTCACGAACCGGAAGGATAACCAGCATAGCGACCAAGATTCTCCTGACGGCGACCTTGGCTCTGGTTACAGGCCTTGTAATCGTGGGAGGAGCGGCCTTGTATCTTGAGAGGAACGCGTTGGTGGGGCTGCAGCGGGAGAATAGCCTGACACTTGTCGATGTCTTGGGTGACGATGTCAAGACCGCCATGATGGCAGATGACATGAAAAAGGTTGACGCCACCATCAAGGAAGTGATCGAAGGTAAACGGGCCTTAGCTTTTTCTATTTTTAATGATAAAGGTGAGGAGCGTGGCAGCGGTGGAAAAGGCAGCATCCCGGTAACCGAGGTTCTAAAGAGCAGTAAACCTGCCAGCTACGAGGCGATACAGAATGGCAACCATATTCTTGAGACCATTTTGCCGCTCCTCAATGAGGCGCGATGCCAGAGTTGCCATGACAAGGAAACCAAGGTTCTGGGCGCGCTTAAACTTACTACCTCGATCGAGCAGGGGTATGCCGCAAGCAGGAAAGCTACTCTCTGGCTTCTTGCCGCCGGGGGAGTGGCACTCGTGGCCAGCTTCGTCTTTCTTATGGTTGTCCTGAGGCTGACGGTGACACATAAACTCAAAGATTTCGTCGTCAAGGTAACCGATCTCGCCAGGGGCGAGGGGGATCTTACCCGCCAGATCACCGTCAGGTCCAATGACGAATTCGGGCTTCTGGCCGACGAGATAAACTCGCTCGTGGATAAGATCAGAGGGATAATTTCCCGGATTGCTCAGACCAGCGAGCAGGTCTCCTCCTCAGCCGTTAAACTCCAATCGAGCGCCGTTCAAATGGCTACCGGCGCAGAGGAGGTAGCCGCTCAGGTAGACACCGTGGCCACAGCCGGTGAAGAAATGTCGGCTACATCCTCCGATATTGCACACAACTGCCAACTGGCCTCCGAAGGATCTCAAAAGGCAAGTTCCGCTGCTGTGGCCGGAGCCCTAGTTGTGGATGAGACTATTGTAGTCATGAACAGCATTGCCGAGCGGGTCAGAAGTTCGGCAAAAGCGGTCGAAAGTCTTGGCAACCGATCTGATCAGATAGGCGAGATTGTGGGCACCATCGAAGACATTGCAGACCAGACTAACCTTCTGGCGCTCAATGCCGCGATTGAGGCGGCCCGGGCCGGGGAACAGGGCAGAGGTTTCGCTGTTGTCGCTGATGAGGTTCGTGCACTGGCTGAGCGCACAACCCGTGCGACCCGCGAAATTGGGGAGATGATCAAGGCTATTCAACAGGAAACAAGAGGTGCTGTAATCGCTATGGAAGAAGGAGTCAGCGAAGTTTCCAAGGGGAGCGAGAAGGCAGCCAACTCCGGCAGGGCTCTCGAACAGATTCTCCAACAGATTAATGATGTCAACTCGCAGATTCATCAAGTAGCCACCGCTGCGGAAGAACAGACCGCTACGACTTCAGAAATCAGCAGTAACATGCAGCAAATTACCGAGATCGTCGTCCAGACCTCCCGTGGAGCACAAGATTCAGCTTCGGCTGCGAACCAACTTTCCACTCTTGCGGATGACCTGAAGCGGATTGTCAGCCAGTTTAAAATCGCATAATATTCCGGGTGCAAAATAAGGGAGATGCTTGACAAGGGGAGTGCTGGAAGCGAGATAGTAGCCTAATGACGGTGAACATGCTTGACTGAGCCCTTTTGACGACCTATCCTGTTTTCGAGGCCCGGAGGCACTAGCGCATATCTCGGACCGGGACGGTCCAATTTGATTGCCTTACTGATGAACCGTGCTCTAAACTGCCTGTAAAGAGGATAGTCCGATGAAAAGATTTGCCTCGCTACTACTAATATTGCTTGTAGTCGCCTCATGTACCAAAGGTGAACCGGTGAGGATCGGCTTTCTGGCGGGTATATCCGGGCGGGTTGCAGACCTTGGCGTTGCGGGGCGCAACGGGGCCATGCTTGCAGTGGAACAGAAAAACTCCAGTGGCGGGGTAAACGGGCGTCAAGTAGAACTGGTGATACGTGACGATGAGCAGAATCCGGTTACGGCCGGGAAGGCCGTTTCGGAGCTTGTCACCCAGAAGATTGAGCTTATCATCGGCCCCATGACAAGCAATATCGCCATGGCGATTCTCCCGCAAATAAACTCATCGAAGACCATACTGCTCAGCCCGACCGTGACATCCACTGCTCTTACCGGAAAGGACGACAATTTCCTGCGCGTGATAGACGACACCCAGTACTACGCCACCAAAAGCGCTCGCTACCAGTTTCAAAAACTTGGGTACCACACCGTTTCTGCCATATACGATCAGAGCAATAGCACCTACACCGAGAGCTGGCTCAAGGATTTCGTGCAGGAATTCGAGCGGCTTGGGGGGAAGGTAGTGCAGACCCGCCCGTTTCGCTCGGGAGTCGATTCCGCCTTTTCGGAATTGGCCCGGGAGGTTCTCGCCGACCGTCCCGATGTGGTGCTTGTTATCAGCAACGCCATGGATGCCGCCCTGATTTACCAGCAGGTGCGAAAAATAAGCCCGCGTGAACCGCTGGTCGCCTCTGAGTGGGCAGCCACCGAGCGATTCATCGAGTTGGCTGGCAGCGCCGCCGAAGGTGCCGTTATCAGCCAGTTCATTAACCGTAATGACAGCTCTCCCCGCTATACAGCCTTTGTAAACGCCTATAGGGGACGTTTTGGCCAGGAGCCCGGCTTTGCCGGACTGGCGGGGTATGATGCCGCACAGGTTGCCCTTGATGCCTTGACTCACCGCAATTCGGGGGAGTCTCTAAAAGAGGCGATCATCAGAATTGCCAACTTTCAGGGTGCCCAGCAGCAAATCCGGATAGACCGTTTCGGAGATGCCAAGCGCGCCAGCTTCATCACCGAGGTGCGAAACGGCTCCTATCATACGTTGGAGTAAGAGATGCCAGTCCGCCCTTTGCGTTTAATCATTGCCCGCTATGCTGTTGCGTCGGCAGGACTCCCTTTCCTAATTATGCTCTTGCTCGGGTGGCTCTGGCTCATTCCTCAGGCAAACCGTGATCTGGACAATAATCAGAGGCAACTTGCGGTTGCCGTCGCCAACCAAGTCGAGAGCTACTTGGGTAACGCCAGGACCAGCGTCGCTTCAATTGCCAGTTTCTGCGACGGCGAAGATATCCCCCGCGACCTCAAAGGGGTGCAACGAACGCTGGACAACAACGTCAGAATCCTCAAGAGGCTCAAATCCTGCTATCTGGTTGACAAAAACGGACGGATCAACGCCATCAGCATTACGGGAGCACCCCCACGGCAGCAGGAACTGGTCGGGGTTGATTTGTCCCGTAATCCCCTCTTTATCTCTGCCGTCAGGCAAGGAACGGAACAGTGGTCCGACAGCTATCTTTCTATTGTGGGCGGAGGCATATCTGTGGCCTTGGCGGTCCCCCTGAGGGATGGTGTGCTCATTGGTGAATTGGATTTGGACCGCCTCTCCCAGTACCTCGACAAGATAAGCATAATAGAAAATGAGAGGATTTTCGTGCTGGACCGACGCGGACAGGTTATTGCCGACCGCAGCGGGAAATATACGGCCCAGCAGTGGAACCTGAGCAATTACCCGCTCGTGAGCCGGGGGCTGAGAGATAACCGTCTCTTTACGGGAAATTTTCTTTTCGAGGGCCGCAAGATGGCGGGGAGTCTGTATCGAATTCCTGGTCTGAGCTGGTCTGTCCTCGTGGCTCAACCTCGGGCCGCAGCCCGCAGCCAGCTGTTAACCTCAGCGCGCATCGCCGGTCTTGGCCTCATCACGGCTCTGCTACTTTCGGGCAGTCTGGTTTTTCCCTTTACCCGCACCCTGATTAGGCGTCTAGAACAGTTGGCGGAGCACGCACGCTCGGTAGCAGCAGGCAAGGCTTCTCTCGCATGGCCCAGTTCCCAGATAGCAGAGTTCAACAACCTTGCTGGAAGTCTGCAGCGGATGTCCGGCACGCTCCATGAGCGCGCCGAATTGCTGGAAGAGCAGGTCCGGGAGCGTGAGAAAGTCGAGGAAGCTCTGCGCGGAAGAAACGAAGAGCTCGCCTCTGCCGAAGAGAAACTCCGTCAACAGGTCGATGAACTGTTTTCCGCCCAGGAGGAACTCAAGCATAGCGAGGAGGCTTACCGAACGGTCGCTGACTGGACCTACGACTGGGAGTACTGGCTTTCGCCCGAGAAGAAGTTTATCTACACATCGCCGTCCTGCGAACGGATCACCGGGTACCTGCCACAGGAGTTCCTTGCAGATCCCGAGTTGATAGTGCGGATCACCCATCCGGACGACCGAGAGTCGATGCGGGAGCATTTCGACGCTTGTGTTGCACCGGGCGGGCTTCATCTTATGGACTTGGAGGCCCTGGAATTCAAGCTGGAAGCCCGGGACGGGACCATCCTCTGGATAGAGCATTCCTGCCGGCCCGTTTTCAGCACGCAAGGGCAATACCTAGGGCGACGGGCCTGCAACCGCGACATTACCGAACGCCGCATACTGGAACGGCAGGTCCACCAGCAGCAGAAACTTGAGGGGATCGGACTGCTCGCCGGGGGGATAGCGCATGATTTCAATAATATACTGTTGCCTATCCTTGTTTGCGCTGAGATGATCGAGATGGATACGACGGCTGACGATCAGGTGCAAAGGCGTGCCAACATGATCTTGGAGGCGGGGCACAAGGCGAAAAATCTAGTCAAACAATTGCTTACCTTCAGCCACAAACAGGAACTGCAGACCCAACACTATGACCTCAACGAGATTGTTGGCAGTTTCAGTGGCATGCTGCGTCGCACCATTCGTGAGAATATCGAACTCAAAGAGCATCTGAGCAGCACCCCTTGTCGTATCCTGGCGGATCGTGTCCAGATCGAGCAGATTTTGCTCAACCTGGCAGTGAATGCCATGGACGCTATCTCAGATAACGGTGGAATATCCGTTGAAACTGGGCATCTTGTCTTTGAAGACGAATACTGTCGCTTGCATCCGGGTATCATGCCGGGGAAATACGTCATGCTGGCGTTCAGCGATACCGGCAGTGGTATGGATGACGCCACCCTGACACACATCTTCGAACCCTTTTTCACCACCAAGCCGGTGGGGCGGGGAACCGGCCTCGGCCTCTCAACGACCTACGGGATTGTCAAGCAGCACGGCGGGACCATAGACGTTTACAGCACAAGGGGAAGGGGAACTACCTTCAGAATCTATTTCCCCGAAGTGACATCGCTCGAAGATGTCGAAGTGAAACCGACAGTGACCCAGGATTTGGAACCTGTTCGAAGTGGGGTTATCCTCGTGGTAGAGGACAATGCCATGGTGCTCAGCATGGTGCGGGAGATCCTTGAAAAACGGGGGTATCTCGTTCTGGCAGCAGCGCTGCCGGAGGAAGCCTTGGAGCTGGCGCGGGCCACAGACTCATCCCTTGATTTGCTGGTATCCGACGTCGTCATGCCCCAGATGAGCGGTCCCGATCTGTATGAGATTCTTACGGAACTGCGCCCTGGACTTCGGGGACTCTTCATGTCCGGTTACGCCAGCTCATCTGTGGTTCACAAGGGGCAACTAAAGGAAGGTGTCAACTTCATCGCCAAGCCGTTCACATCCGAGGCTCTACTAGACAAAGTGAATGAGTTCTTAGGTCTTAGGCGGGATGGAAGGTGCTGAGCAAATTTGCATTTTAATCTTTATTTCGAGCCATAGTTCAAATTTGCCAGTGGTCTAATCCTTGGTCTGCTATGAGGGTGACCCGATGCGCAACGAAAAAAGAAGTTTCACTAGGTTGATATTACATGCAGAAGCGATTCTCCTCAAGGACGACCTGATCTTTGAGGGCGAAGTGCAAAACCTCAGTTTGCAAGGTGCCTTTGTGACGACAGGATGGCCATTGAGGTTATACGACCTGGTGATGCTCACCGTCGACAAAACTCTTGCTTGTCAAATAAAGGCGAAGGTGGTTAGGGTGACAGACATGGGGATGGGACTGGAATTTGAAAAGAACCTTCTCGAAGGAGACGATCAGAGGAGTCATGCCTGACTCTGGCGACCATTGAGGAGACCAGCACATCTCTATGAGGAATGCAGGTCGCCATCAGACTAGAAAACGGCCTTGGCAGTTCAGTGGAGACTAATATCATTGAAACCCGCAATCAATCTAATTGTATATCTACTCCTTAGAAAATGATAAATACCGCTATTAACTCAGAGCACACCGATAAAATTATTTTAGGATTCTGAATGAACCCAGTTACCCCAAAGCGCCATGTGACCCTATCCAGGCTACCCTCCACACTTGATCACACGGTAGCATGCGTCTTAGTAATGGACGATGATGAAATGATCAGAAATTTATCAGCAGGAATACTTGAACGTATTGGCTATAACGTTACAACCTGCACAAAAGGTGAAGAAGCCATTGAGTTGTACAAAAATGCAAAACAATACGGCACACCTTACCTTACTGTCATCATAGACCTAATGATACTTGGTGGTATGGGCGGACAAGAAACAGCCAAAGAGATACTTCGTATTGACCCAGGTGCAAAACTGATTGTTTCGAGTGGTAACTCAGCAAGTCCTGTAATGGCTGACTACAAGAGTTACGGGTTCCACGCCTCGCTGCCAAAACCTTACAGGATATCAGATCTAGCTACGATACTCGAATCTTTGTACTCATAGTGCCTCCGCAGCAATACACATTACTAACAACGGATACCTAGCGTCTATGACCCTAAAAAGAACGAATTGTTGTCGTATCTCATCAAAACCGGTAGCCGAATCCACCGAGAAGCACGTCAGTGTCATAGTTGTGGTCAGTGATGACACGGTTCCAGGAAATACGAGCATCCCAGGAGGGCAAAATTCGGTAGCTTGAAGTTAGGGTCACGATACCACTGATAGTTCGGGAAACACTTGGTTTGCGCCCATCAATAGCAAAATAGGCACCTCCGCCGATGCCGAGGGACAACCGGTCGTCCAAAAAATCCCTGACACCCCACAATTCACAGGCAAGCCCATCGCGCCGGGACAGTCGGGTGTCGCCTTCATAGAACCAGGTGCCGGACAAGTCGATACAAGGAGACATGCGCCGACGATAGGCACACTGCAGTTGCTCACCTGAAACCAATGGGAGGCAAGCCACCATGGGGCGCAACATACCGTTCAGTTGACAGCCGGCAAAGTAACTATGTATTTAACATTAGTATGCGTTAACAGAATGTGCCTAGGGGGATGACCTAAAACCAATGTGTTTATCAGTATCTTTCTGGTAGCCGCTGGGTTGTTTTTTGATTGCCAATAAGGGCCTAACGTGCTTATGTACTTTATCTCATGGGAGTGTGATCTAGTAATGAATCATGATACTTTTAGAAAATGTCGGGCTTGTGGGTTCAGAGGATATATGGATTCATGGCTTGCAAACTACATTTATCCCAAATGCGTAGCGCTAGCACTGTTGGTAGCAGGCCTCATCCCTAGGCTGATTTTCCTCGTATTGAACAGGAAAAAGCTGAAGTGTCCCACTTGTGGTGAATTGAGGAATTAAATTCTCCTTACCAACCCCCTAACGACCCAGGGCCACCCGGCATTCCACCTGGCAATACAATTAGCTTTAATTAACACTAAAGTCCCTATCTTTTAAATATTTGGAGTGTAAACTGATTAATTGTGGTTAGTGATCCTTTTTGGGCCCAGTGTAGTGCCCTCTTCCAATTTTCTTTTTTGTTTTAGGAGGGATTCCCATGGGAAAAGATGGCACCACCTTGGCCAGAATACTGCGCCACCGAGCCGAGCAGCGTCTCCATGATAGGATAAAAACAGCACCCTCTCCTGTAACGACGGCGGAACTGCAGCGGTTGTGCCATGAGCTCCAGGTCCACCAGATTGAACTAGAAATGCAAAATGAAGAACTCCAGCGGATGAAAACCTGGACTGATAGCTCACTTGAAAGATTTACGGCCCTCTTCGATTTTGCTCCGGTGGGCTACATAACCCTTGACCATAAGGGGACCATCCACGCTGTCAACTTTGCTGGAGCTGCCTTGCTGAGAGATGTAAGGTCGCAACTGGTCGGGCGTCCCTTCAGATACTTCCTTGCAAATGACCCATCATCGGCGGGTGTCAAGGTAGTTGTCGCCTCTGCTGAAATTATGCAGCATCAAGAAGTTTCGTTTCCACCTTTGATTCAGGGTTCAGATAAACCGTCTCCACGGGCTTCCAATTCCTGGTATTTTTGGACCAGCGATTCGGGTTCTTGAGACGCGCCTCTTCGTACAACTTGCTGCGGTTAGCCAGGATCATCTGCTCCCGTCCGAAGTGGCGGTCATCCGGAGTAACGAAACGAATGCTACTGTGTAAATGCTCGGTATTATACCAGTTCACGAAGCCATCAACCCATGCCTGTGCCTCTTCCAGGCTTTGAAACGGTTTGCTTGGGTAGCCGGGGCGATACTTCATGGTTCGAAACAGCGATTCAGAGAAGGGGTTGTCATCACTGACCTGCGGTCTGCTGAAGGAAGGAACTACACCCAGGCGCTGGAGGGTTGCCAGCATTGTCGCCCCTTTCATCGGGCCGCCGTTGTCGGAGTGTAGAACTAGGCCTTCGGGATTGGCGTCAAGTCTCAGGCAGGCTTTCTGAAACAGCCTTGCACTATAGTTGGAGGATTCTTTCAAATACACCGTTGATGCGACAATCTTGCGGCTCCAGACATCCATGATCAGATATAAATAAAAGAACTGCCCGAGGATCGGACTCTTTAAGTACGTAATATCCCAAGACCAGACCTGACAAGGACCGGTTGCCACATGTTCCTTTGGTTTACGTCTGGTGGCCGGTTGTGATGGTTCCCGATGGGTCATTTGGTTCTCGCTTCTTAGCACTCGGTAGATACTTGATTCCGACGCTACATATACCCCCTGATCAGCCAATTGCGGCACGATCTGTTTCGGTGAAAGGTCCCGGAACTCGGGAGAATTTGCAATGTCGAGGATGTTCTGTCGCTCCGCCGGAGCGAGTTTATTCGCCGGAGCGGTACTCGGCCCACGCCGTCCGTCTGAGTTGTCATCTTGGAGGTTCCAACGCTGCAACGTGCGGATGCTCAGCCCTATAGCACCAGCGGCCGCTTCGAGTCTTGCTCCGGAAAGGGTTGCCTCTTCGATAAGTTGGCCGATCATCTGCCGCTCTTCTTGTCCGTGGGGTCGCCCTCGTCCCCCCAGATCGATTGTACTTTTTTTTTGAGGATTATGATCGCAGCGGCCTCGGCCAATGCTTTGTCTTTGCGAAGTAATTCTTTTTCCAGTTCGTTTATCCTCCGAGTTTCTCCAGAGGGCTTTGAGGAAGGCTTCACTGGTTTCTGAAGCCCTGACAGCATCATGCCACGCCATTCACGCAACTGTGCTTCATGGATTCCGTTGCGGCGCAGAAAGGCACCAAGTTGATCATCAGCAACCGTCTCGGCTTCCATGACGATTTTGAGTTTTGCTTCGGCAGACATGTCCTGGGGGCGCTTTGGGGGCATTGTTCTTCCTGGTTCGTTAGGGATTGAGGAGTTACCAGGTTCATCAACGACATTTGCGTTGCGAAGCCAGCGCGACAGAGACTGTTGGGGAACGCCCGATTCCTTGGCTAGAGCGGAGGCCGAGATGCCATTAGGGCGGGCCATCTTCCGAATCATGTTGGACTTGAATCCTTCCGTGTACGTCATCATAGATCCTTGCTGCCCCCAGATGTTGGAAAAAACGGGCCGCCGGATATTAAAGGTTGGGGATTTTGATCAAACCGGCGAGCTCGCTGCGCTCACCGCCAAAAACCCAACCCTAAGCGGCCCCTCTGAGGCGACAACTATCCTGACACAGGGGGTCATCGTGTTTCTCCAGGTTTCTCGATAAGGTGTTTGCCAACCAAGATAAAAAATCCGGCGAGTTCACTCTTCAATGGGCGGGGGGAACCCCGATTTATGTGCGTATTGAGGCCCAAGCTTTAGGGCCTGGCGCTAAAGAATGCCTCCTTGCGGTCATCGACGTTACAGAATTGCGCCAGGAGCCCACCCCAATTGGTTAAACCGTGTGGATACGTTGCGGTTGGGTTTGAATGTCAACTTTATTCTACATTCGGACCTGGGATGATCCCCGCATTGCTAAACCGCACAAAACTGGTAAAATTTAATAGCACTAACTACCTGTTGGTTTTGCCCCGTTAAGCCCTCCTAGTGGACTGAGCGGTTAGTTCTATCAAAAAACCTTGAAATATGTTATATTGCCGCCATGGCCCGACCACAAGAAAACATAATATTGGCTGATGCAGACCGGCAAGCGCTTGAAGCAGTGCTGCGGTCCCACAAGACACCTCAAAGTCGAGCATTGCGTGCTCGTATTGTTCTCAAGAGCGGTGCAGGTGAGAGCGTTGAGACAATCGCTACGTCACTTGGAACGTCCACAAAGTCAGTTTATAAGTGGCGTAACCGGTTCCTTGAATCTGGCGTTGATGGGCTCTTTGATTTGCCACGTTCCGGCCAGCCAAAGAAGCTCACAGAGAAAGATATCAAGAAGGTCCTGACCATGACTGTGGAGCAAGTCCCCCATGAGGCCACTCACTGGAGCACTCGCCTAATGGCCAAGTATGCCGGCATTACCACCTGGCAGGTCCGACAGATTTGGGAGGCCGCAGACCTAAAACCTCATCGAATTCAGACCTTTAAAATTAGCAACGATCCTCAGTTCGCTGAGAAGGTGATCGACGTGGTCGGTCTGTACATGAACCCTCCAGACAATGCAATTGTTCTGTCGGTTGATGAGAAGACTCAGATTCAAGCTCTTGACCGCACCCAGCCAATGCTGCCACTGAAACCAGGTCTGCCAGAGCGGAGGACCCATGATTATGTGCGTAACGGCACCACAAGCCTCTATGCTGCCTTCAACATTCTCACAGGTGAGGTAATTGGCCGGGTGACTGAACGGCACCGCGCAAAAGAGTTTCTCGAGTTCATGCGCCAGGTCGAGCGATCAACGCCAAAGGACCTCGACCTGCACGTGATCCTCGATAACAGTAGCACCCACAAAACTGAGGATGTTAAGAAGTGGCTCGCAAAGCACCCGCGAATCATTCTTCATTTCACTCCTACAAGTGCTTCCTGGCTGAATGCAGTAGAAGGATGGTTTGCTCAGCTAGAGCGTCGCGCTCTTTATCGCGGCACATTTAGCAGTGTCAAAGAGCTAAAAGATGAGATCCAACGCTTCATAAAAGTACATAACGTGTCATTATCTAAACCATTTAAATGGACTAAAACTGCAAAATCAATAATTGAAGCAGTTCAAAGAGCACGGGAAAGCGCCAAGGTTAACGGAAGCAATTAACCAAACGGCTCACTAGGTAGCGGGGCCTTTTTCCCCTTCCCAGCCAATCCCAAGTTTATTCTGCATCCGGACCTTACACCCTTGTTTGGCGGTAAGCTGGTTAGGTGCGGGACCGTGACCCACGCAGGTCCAGCGGTCCGCGCCTCGGTGCCACGATTAGCGGCGGCGAAGTGGAGCCGTTAGTCGCAACGCGGCGAACATGGCACGCCCGATAATCAGTGTTATGTGAAACTCGCTGATTTTTAGCCACTTTTTATCGCAGCCGGTGGAGTCTAATTTTGAAAGATATTTCGTCTATCTCATCCAACGTGTACCCCGAGTCGATCATTAGCTTTACGAAAAGGGCGCTGACTTGTGTGGGGGGCTTATGCGCTTTGAGGTATTGACCCAATTGAGCCAAATCAGAGATATTGATTTTTAACAAGGCCGTGCTCCTTTGGTCAACGAATACTAAAAGGCAATCTGTTTGCGACAGTAGAGCTAAGCGTTTCTATTGCACTTATTGAGCTATCTTCTTCTTCGTGCATTCTGAGGTATGAAAATTAAGCATGCTATACATGCTACTAATAGGAATGCTGATAGTGCCACAAACCAACCCGGCGTAGTTTTCAAGTATGATTGAAAGGCTTTTGACATGATTTCATTGAAGTTCATTCTTACCTCTCATGGTGCTATATAAAGTTTCTAACCTTTGATCTGCCGGTATATAAACCTCCCTTTTTCAATAAACCATTTCCATGGGCCACCGTTTCCTTGCTCTGCATATCCCCTTTGATATCGGCATGAGGGGTAATTAGAGCAAACCCAGTACCTTAGGCCCTCTTTTTTCCCTGACAGGTGCTTTCTAAGCTTAAGCTCGCTGCCACACAATTCACATGTAATCAATATCTTGCTCCTCGGTGCGCGGTCACCCTCTCCTTCCGACAGGGAAAGTGGTTAATTTGTGAGGTCGCTCAGTTTTCGGGCTCTACGACAGGTTTTTTAGGCACAAGACGAAGCAAGGGTTTTGATTCTGCTTTCACCCCTGTTAGTGCCCGTAGGTGGTCAGCGAATTGTGCATTGTTGGGCGCCAAATCCTCCGTAGCGGCTAAAACTGCGGCAAGCTCTACTACTACCTCCGAATGAACCTTTGGATTTGTCTCAGCAAGGGCCGAGAACAACCTAAGTTGAACTGCCTCAATTGCTCCTAATTTCAATGTTAAATTACAGATTTGGTCCGTTAATGTGCCGCTTATATTTGTCAATGCTTGGGTAAGTAAATCCATTTGAGCTTTCATCGCTTGTGCAACTGCATCCAACATTAGCGTATCTTTAGAAGAGTCCAATTTGATTTCCCTCCAACCAGATTATTTTTCTGGAAAACACTTCCTGTCTCTTTACGACAGTAGAGTGAAGCGTGGCGCTCTTGTCTCGTTGGTTCGGTTCCCCTGTCTCGCCCTTTGGATACAGTTCGTCCTCATCATCAATCGAGCATGGGATAAAGCGCCGATTTATTTTAAATTTTGCTGTCAAGCCAGCCTCCTGCGGCAATGGCACGTGCTGCGATCTCTTGATGTACACCGGATGATTGCGATACTCTACTGTTTGCCGGGTTCAGTTAGCCGTATTTCTAGCTCCCCATAAAGGGTTTCCATTGCAGCTAACCCTGTCTCTGCGAATTTTTTCCACTTGGGGCCACGGGCTATGAGGTTGTCCCATGCAGGTTGGATGTCGAAAGGCCGGTTCTCCTGGAGCACCGACAAAAGTTCATGTGCTTGATATAAATCCTTTCTCCGCTTTATTTCACTGGTAACGTCCCGCACCTGGGAGACAATGAGCTTGTGCATGGCGTACCGTACCGGTTGTGGGATATTGATTAATACCGGGTTTGTGTCCAGTAAAACTGCATGAGCCGGTGATTCTATCACATAAGACAGATAACTGAGCGGGGCGGCAGCACAGTTGAACCTCTTGATAAATACCGGTGAATCTGATTCCTGGGTTTTTGGTGTCAGAACATCAAGCCGAAGTTGGCTTTTACGTATGGCAAAGTTCGTAGAAGGGTCTTTGTGATTCAGTCTTGGTACTGGGTAGAAACCCATTCCCAAGCTCTCAAGGGCGGCGGGAATATCTGCATCAACCATTGGGATTGCCACCGCGACCTTCCGTTCTACAGCGAGGTCGACGTCAGTTGTCCTTGATGCATCGACAGACCAACAAACGCCTAGCATCAGCCCTGCAGCCTGGAATGCATGTGTTCCTACCAAAACCCCGCCATGTCTAAATACGCCTACATCGGCAAGGCTGCGGATCACCCTCGTCATTGCCTTGTCGGTCCGAATTTTTATCCCAGCTTGAATTTGAATGCTGAGACGCTTGAACTTTTCCCCCATTTCCTTAACGTCAGATTTCCCTTCGGCATGGTCGTGCATAAGGCGTTCAGTCTGCTCATTACGTGGGCCTATATATATTTGTTCAAGTTTTCCGACCGGATTGTACGCTTGGAAATAAACGTATTCAGCCCCTTTGTCCTCCTTGATTGAGAACGATCCTTTTAAGCTGGATATGGTTCTTGATGCCTCCACAATCTGCATCATCTCAAGTAACTCGGCGTAGAGCGTCTGGGTCTGAATATCGATTTCGTACATGAGGAAGGCTCCTTTTGGCTATACTGCTAAATCAAAAAACATAGTATAGCTGAAGGGCCGAAATGTAAAGTTGTTTTTGCTAACCGCCCACCTTGTCGGTTAATTGGTTCCAAAACTCAATCACCAATCCACCTCCATATCAGGGACAGGCTGCGTCCGTTTCCCTGTAGCCCTTTTTCGTATCCTCCCATGGCGGCGTGCGAGGTCAAGGGGGCTGGGGATCGTAAACGAGTCCGGCACGAAGGCATTCAGCCCTTCAAGTTGCCCCAGTTCTCGCAGTACGGCAATCAAAGTCGAGATTTTTCCATCTCCTCGCTCCAATCGTTCCATCGTAACCCGCGATATTCCTGTCATATTGGCTAAATCTGCTTGCCTTCTGTTTTTCCGCAGTCGCAAAGCCCGCAATCTCCCGCCCATCTCCTCCGCGATCGCAAAATCTGTCATGGCATACAGATCCATTTTCCCCACCTCGTTAGGTAAATATTACTATTCATTATGCGTGTGTATGGCTATTTAGCAAATAAATCCTTACATTACGGAAACCTCGTAAATGACCCCTTTGGTATTACGTCAAAAGCATAATTTGGACAAATAGCCGAAATATACGAAAAAAATTATCATAGTGTAGTAACCATAGTATAGTAAATGCACGATTGTTGTGTTGGATGTTTGCACGGTAATTGTGCAAAATCCACTGTTCTAATGCTTCGCCTGGTCATCCACCTGTTTTAAATTGTGAAGGCAGGACAGTGCATGGAATGTAAAATTTATCCTGCTTAGCGACTTATTGAACTCATGTCCTTATGCTTTTCTATAAGTGAAATTAGTTCTGTATTGCCATTCAAGATGAAAGTCCTTTTAATACGGGCAATTATCCGCACGGGTGCGGATGGTTTACCGATAAAGTCAAAAAAACCGGCCTGGAGCGCTTTATACTCTTCTTCAGTTGAGTCCTTTCCGGTCATTAGAATCACCGGGATGGCAGCCATTCGTGCATGTTTTCGTAGAGCGCGCATAAATGAATAACCATCCATATGTGGCATGAACAAATCACATACTATCAGGTCAGGATGGCGTGAAATAGCAAGTTTCAATCCTTCGATACCATCGCCAGCAACTAGGACTTCGAATCCTTCTTTCCTCAAGGCAATATCAAGAACTTGGCTAGTGAGCTGGGAATCGTCAATGATGAGTATCGTCGGACGATCCTTTTCAATTTTATCCACTTTCAGGTAGTGCTTCCGTATTGCGACAGTTAACTCTTCACTTGTGGCGAGGACCGGATGGATTTTCATCCCGATTTTTAGTGATAAAAATTCAAGGGTTTCACTATCCAAAGGATCAAGAATGGCAAGGGCCAGGTCCCTGCCACTCTGTTTTAAGGGAAAAATCATTTTTTCCAAAGCCATGTGTACAGGGACAAGGCCGAGTAACTCCTCAGGAAACATCTGATCGGCAAATGCCCTTACTATCCTTAGGTTAAATTGTCTGGCTAGGGCCTCTGTCACCTCCTGTTCGGTCACAATTCGCATATCCCTAAGGAGTTTGCCCAGGCGTTGCCCACTTCCTTGCTGCAGCTCCAAGGTGCGCTCAAGTGTTTTTACGGAAATAATTCCGCTACCCACCAAGAGTGTCCCTATCAGATCTTTTGTAGCCATGTTCGGTATCACCTTTGCTCTCGAGTCGCAGACTGCTAGTAGGCGTAGAGCACCTCGATGTTGCCACGCTCGGAAGTTGCGGATTGCTCGCCCTGGACTTCCAGGCGGTAGATATACGGGTTGTGCATGGGGGTGATGGAGGCGCTCGACTCGGCTACCCCCTCGCCCTGCAGTTGCAGCCCGCTGGTGTCGGAATTCCCCGGTTTGGTCTCGACTATCTTGGCGAAGATCTTATACGGGTTGCCGGTGGCGGACAACACGTTGTAGGTCAGGTCCGGGTGGTCGGTCGGCGACGGGGTATTGCTGCAGGCCCCCCAGGTCGATGACGGTCCTTTCAGTTTCAGTTGCAGGCAGGCAACGTCGGTTGCTTGCCCACTTTGCCCTATCGTTGCGCTGTAGGCATTGCTGACCAGTGAGGCGAGGGTGCTGGAGTTCCCGGAGTTCAGCATCAGGAACGGGATGATGTCCTTCGCCAGAAGTTCCGCACCTCCATAGCTCGCCTCAATTGCGGTCTTGTAGCGCTTGTTGGCACCGGAGACCTTAGTGCCTTGAGTGATCATGTACATCATCGACATCACTATGGTCAATGAGATCAGGGTGAACATCAGCGCGGTAATCAGCGCAAAGCCGCGGGTATCAGCCGGTCGTTTCCCGGGAAATTCCTCGGTGTGTGCTGCGATCTTCTTCAGAAGGGTGCCCATAAAATATCTCCGGCGGGTTCGCTACTCATTTGCCAACAAGTTCTTTGGTCTGACCACGATCCGGTAAAGTTTCCACCGGTAATTGAGCTGGGCCGGCGTCAACGGCAGGCCACCGACACCGCGGGTGAGACTCTGTTCGTCGTACAGGTTTAACGGTGAAGCGCTGACGTAATTGGTGTCCCTCTTTCCGTTTTGAACCACCAGGTACACCTTGACCATTTTGAGGTTACTGCGAATGTTTGAGGTCGTCGAGAGAGAGTTGTTCAGGGCGTTTGCCAGGGTGAGGTTTTGCGAGCCCACCCCCAAATACTGCAAACCATCTGCGGCAGTCCAGGTATCGATTACGCCGTCTCCGTCGGTGTCCCATCCGAGCACGACCTGCATGTCGAGGACGCAATCCTGAACCGGGATATAATTCAACTTGCCGGCCGATCCACCGATCTGGTTGTTGAGGGTGGCTTTGTAGAGCACTCCGGTCCCCGGTGCGCAAAATTTCGGCATGCCCTGGGCCGCCGGTGGTTGGGCCACAAAATAATCGATGCGATTGAACGGAAACTGTGGAACGGCCGCACTGTTGATGCCGTACACCGCGTACATGCCGTTCATCGCAGTCGACAGGTTGGCAAAGCCGGTGTTGTAGCTGTAGTAAAAGGCACCGGTTGGGCCGGCTACCAGATTTGACTTCGGCGGGGTGCCGAATTGCTTCTGCAGCACGACCACATTGTCGTTCGCTCCGAAATTCTCGGACCCGGACGCCCAGTTGTTGGCTCTGACATGGGTCGAGGTGATGTTCAGGAAGGTCCATTTCTGCGCTACGCTCGCGGTGCTGGCGGAGGTTCCCTTGATCGAAATGTAATCCGAGCCTGCCAGCGGAGTGTAGGAATCCACCGACTGCACTCCGTCGAGGCCGTTTATGAACACCAACGGGCGGGGAACGTTACCGGGCGCATCGTTGTTGATAGCCGGCAGAGTGTCGACGGCCTCGCTGTAGGTAGGCCCCGTTTCGGTGTAGAGACCGTAGCCCGCCTGTTGCAGGTCGTGGCGCAGCATCTCGAGTCCGACGATCCCCTCGATGTTGCTTTCCTCGCTCTTGAAGACTCGCATCGAGTTCATGAGTATGGTGTTGAAGGAACCGGCCGAGATGACCAGCACGACTATCAGCAGCGCCGTCACCACGATAACCTCTACCAGGGTGAAGCCGTCCGTCTTGCGTAGTATAGCTGCGAGCCGGTTCATTGTGCCACCACGGAGTTGCTGATTATTCCGCCGCCATTATAGGAGTAACGCGCAGCGCGGTAGGGCCAGGAGATCCTGAAGCGTATTTCCTTGGAATTCGGATATTGGGTGCCGGAGCGAACTACCGAGTAGTTCACATAGGCGTTCAGCAGTTTGCGGTGCTCGCAGGTATAGTGCGCCAACACCGAAGCCCCGGCATACCCCTTGGCGAGTTCCTGTCCCAGTTCATTGTCCATCACAAGGGTGGCTTCATTGCGCAAATGATTTTGTTGGTTGGAGTTGAGTGCCACGTTGGCCGCCTGCAGCAGACCGAGCATCCCAATCAGCAGGATGACAATCGCCACCAGAAATTCGACCATGGTGAAACCCGATTCCTTATTCAATCGAGCATCCGCCAGTTGTCCCATTGGTGTTTTTCCCCATTTTTGTCTGCCCCTGGCCGACGACGACACAGTCAACCAGCGCTGTGGTCCCCACCGGGTTGACCTGGAAGGTCCCGGTGTCGGAGGTAAAGCCCCGCACGTCGAACTGAGTGATATTGTCGGCGGGTCCCGAGGCCTCAGTTATCGTGAATTTGGCACCTTGAGCCTGGGTGGTCACCCCGGCGGAGCGGCTCTGATTCTCCGACGAGTAGCTCTGAAAATTGTAGCTGGCGCCCCCGACCTTCAGCACGACGCTGCGCGGTTGTTTGTGCTGCATCGCCTCGATGCGGGCCTCGTTCAGGGTCGCGAACAAGGTCCGGGTTTGGCTCTCTATCTGTGCCTTCTGCTGCCAGGTGCCGAAGTTGATGGTCGCGATCCTCAGGAGGATGCCGATGATCGCGATGACCACCACCAGCTCGAGCAGCGTGAATCCCCTGTTTTTCATCTATTTCTCTCGCACATGGATGATCTTCTTGCTCGGCTTGGGACTTGTTACCACTGCAAGCCCTTGCGAGGCCGGCGGCACCCCCTGAATGGCGCTTGCGGTGCGGCGTCCAAAAAGCCTCTGGTTCCCGGGGTTGGCGAAGGCGGTTTTCAGCGCAATTTCGGCGAAGGCGCCGGTGGACGATTGCACCAGTGCGGTCCCCAGCATAGTTGCCGGGACCGGGACTCCACCGGTGTTGTAGTTCAAGGCCCAGATGAGCGTGTTGCCGCCGAAGGCGCAGACATCGGAGTTCGGCTTGAAGGTGGTAAAAAACACGTTGCCGTTGGTTAAGGCGACCGGGTCCGTCACCACCCGCTCGGAATAGGCCGTGCCGCTCGCGGGATCCAGCGTGACGAACCAGCCACTAATACTGTTATCTAAGGTAGCGGAAGGCCCGGTGGCAATCGAGCCGGACTGGTCGCAGAGGCCAGTCGCCGTTCCCAGAACGGTGGAGCAGTTGGTGGTCGTGCTGGACGTCGCCTGGGTCGTGCACGCAAGATTGAGACTGTTGGTCATTGAGGAGTAGCACGGTTCTTTGACGCCGTAGATCCTCTGCGTGGTTGTCAGTGAGGGGTCATCGCCCTTGTAGAAATATCGACCGGTGCCGAAGTAAATCCAGAAGTTTCCGTTTGCCCGGTCCTGCAGTTTCGCGATTGAGGTCGTGACCGGGCCGATGCCGCTGATCAGCGTGCTCCAGAGCCACTGTTTGGTCGGATCCGCGCTTTCCGGAGTACTGCTTTCCTGGGTGAAGAGCCGGATAATGCCTCCTTTGGTCCAGGTGCCGGCTGTCGTATCCAGCTGGGTGTAGCCTATGTATATCGCGTCGTCACTGTAGAACCCGTTGGCAGTTGAATTCGCCCGGTCGAGATCAACCCAGCTGGTGGTAAGCGTGCCGCCGAAGGCGTTCGTGATGCCGGTGTCGATGGTTTTCACCAGTGCCCCGGTGGCCAGATCGACGATGAAGATGCGCAGGTCCTGGTCGGACTGGCCGTTGAACTTGTTCAGCGTGGTGTCGATCGGCCCGGTCGGTCCGGAGGCGAACACCGCGAACCACTTGCCGTTCTTGGTGTTGTCCGGTATCCCGTTGGCGTCCTTGTAGGCGATGCGCACGATCGCAGGCCCCGTGGTCGAGTAGCCGAGATAATTGGAGTGCGTCGGGTCGCCGTTGAATTCCCAGAGGTATTTCGGCGCCTCCGGGTCCGTGACGTCGAGGGCGAAGTAAGACGACAGGCCGGTGTCGGGGATGGGTGGCTTCACGC
>Ga0364882_10056_pt1 | contig 34957 bp, 27 predicted proteins | sample SorcelJu500001C3_4_FD_206925 | JGI IMG/M metagenome (GOLD analysis project Ga0364882, IMG submission 206925) | Enriched cells from Trout Bog Lake Hypolimnion, Wisconsin, USA - BchlTB.July23.5000.01.C3 | ecosystem: Environmental > Aquatic > Freshwater > Lake > Hypolimnion/Profundal zone | place... | reverse complement strand
TTGACTCTGTTTAGTGTTGTAATCTAAAGTTCAATATCCTACCATAAAAATCAGAAAGGTATTTAAGTAGAACCCCTTAATAATCAGTTGTTTAAACATTGTATTTTAACGGGTATGAAAAATTGCCGCCTTTCAAATTAAATTTTTCTAACAAGTTCTTTATTATTTATTAATATCAGATTTGTTTGTTTTACATACAATTCTGCCTTTATTTAAACGTTATTATTTTTTAAAGCAACATCAATCAATATGAAAAAAAAGCTACGCAACCTTTTAACTTATTTATCCCTTGTGGTATTAGTTTTTTTACTAAGTGAAAGGGGTTTTGCACAAACAGCTGGTTCAGATAGTTTGAAAATAACTTCAAAAGACCATGAAAACAGCCTTTTATTTAAATCTCTAAAGGGAACTGACAGGTTAGCGGCCTTTAAAAACCTGCAGTATTTAATTAAAACAGCTGCAGCAGGAATTAACACCGAATTAAGTTCCAGCGAACGGATGGGTGCTAAGCCTGCAACTGTAATTCAAGTTAAGGCACTCTTAGGAGAGCCGGATACTAAAATTCAGGAAAGTCTGATTATATACAATTTAAAAGCTGCAGGTTCAGCTTGTAAGGTAGTAATAGGCCTTAACAAGGATGGTATTGTTACATTCTGTACGTTAAAGGATTGTAACTAATTCAACTTTTATCACAACTAAAAAAAACTTATGCAATCTTTATACGCTTCCTGTAAAAAAACAAAAAACAACATAGCAGTTCTATTTAATGCAAGATATTTTCTATTTGTATTGATGGTAACTGCCTGTTCCTGGGTATCTGCACAGGGTAATTTTTTATTAATCAGTGGTTCTTCCAATGTTCCATCAGTTAATGCAGGTAACCAGTTTATTTATACTTTTAATTATTCTGTAAACAGTTATACAAAAGATGCACAGAATACAATTGCAACAATTGTATTGCCTCAGAACCTGGTGCCATATGATATAAATAATTTTGCAAACAGCATCAGTTATGACAAGACACAGGTTGCAAACGCTACCTATACTGCTGCAACCAATACGGTTACGATTACTTTTGTAAATCCACTTCCAGCAGGAAGCACCGGGCAGTTACAGATTAAGTTTAAATACCTGAATGGTAATACTCCTAATAATTATGCCCCTGATTTGTTTGCCTCCATTAATGCTTCGAATAATATAAATGCCGATGGCACTACAGGGCCTGTAAACAGTGATACTTTAAATGTGATTTCACTTGCCAAGAACAATTTTACCATTACCAAAACTAAAAAATTTGGTGGGGCCATTGATAATTTAACCATTTATACTATTACTGTTAGTTCTGCTAACGGCAATAACGGAAGTTTGACTTTAAGGAGCCCGGTTGTAGTAGATACATTGCTCCCGGGTGTAACTTATCAGAATGCGACTGCTTTTAGTGGTTCAAATCCACCGGTATATGATGCTGTAAATAATACAGTTACATGGACCTGGCCTGTAAATGCAGATTCTTTAGTGTATAATTATAATTCAACTGCAGATCTTAGCGTAATATTTACCAGCCCTACTTATGCTATTGGAAGTAATGCCTGTAATAAAGCCTATGTAGAAGGAAATATAAGTGTTTTGCCGATTGGTACTGATTCTGCGGTTTCTAATAATGGCAGTACCTGTTTTACTGTGGAAGCACCTGCTGCAGGTATATCCTGTAATGGAGGTGGTATTAGTGCTGCAACTGCATCAGTATTACAGCATGCAATTTTATCCGGTACTTCCTGTAACTGGTTTTCAAATGGTTGGTATAATTCAGGAAACACACAGGTACAAAGTGTGAACCTGACTTATACAGTAGATAAGAGTGTTGATATGACCACGATACGTATCAATCCTGTTTATGATGGATTTAATAATCCTTCTGATGCTGCTATTACTGTTCAATATACTACTAACTTAAATAATTCTTTTGTTACCTTAGGAACTTACAGCTCTCTTGATCTTGCAAATCATGTTGTTCCCACTACATATACACCCAGTCTTGCAAGCGGTGAATATATAGTGCAGGTAAACTTTAATGTGGTTGGAAATATTCCAATTGGTGGATATGAAGATTTCAGCTATTGTGGCAATGCACGTACAGCTGCTGAAGGAGCAAAAGATGGTACTCCAATAGTAGAAGGAACCAAATATATTAAGGGCAATCCTGCGTATACACCAGAAAATCCTGGTGGTGATGGTGGTACTGTTGTTACCAATAATTCTATTGGTAGTTATACTTATAATAATATTACAACAACCTATAGTAATTGTGGTGGTAAAGCAGAAATCCTGCAGGCACAACCTGTATTTGAATACTCAGGTAAAACTTATTTCAATGCAGACAGTAGTGCTTCTTCCGGCAATTTCTCTGCCAGTGATACCGTATTGTACCAGTTTGGTACTTATATGGGAGGAAATGTACCTGCAACCAATGTGGTTGTAACAGATACATTAAATTCCAAACTCAGCTATGTGCCTGGATCTTCATACTTCAAAGATGGAAGTTCCTCCCTTGCCATTACTCCGGTAGTAAATGGGAATATCCTTACTTATAATTTAGGAACACTGGCAAATGGGAAAGATTATTATATCACTTTCAAGGCTGTTATAGCTCCGGGTACGTCTCCTGTAACCATTTATAATAAAATGGGGCTGACCAGTGATAATGCTTTATTTAACGGTCCAACTGATTCTGTAGGTGTTTCAGTAATCAGTGCAGTAGCATTAAGGGCATTTAAAGGGCAGAGTGGTTGTGATCCTGCCATTGTATATTATCCAACTTTTGCTGTTGCACAGGCAGCAGGTCCGGTTAACTATAAAATTACTCTTAAGAACCTGGGAAATGTAGCGGCTAAAAACCTGGTGCTGGTTGATGTATTTCCTTTTATAGGGGATGCAAGAGGGTCACAATGGTTTGCAAATCTTGTTGCACCTGTTACCATCAGTGATAACCAGACTAAAGTTTTTTATGCAACTGTATCCAATCCTTGTTACAGTGATTTTAGTCCGGCTCCCAATCCTCCGGGTTGTAATACGCCAGACTGGAGTACTGTTCCGCCAGTGGATATTACAAAAGCTACTGCTATAAAAATTACCAAATCCTCCAATATTGCTGTATTTGACAGTATAATTATGAGTTGGCCAATGCGGGCACCAGTTGGTGTGCCTGAGCACTTATTAATGAATAATTCCATTACTTATCAGGTGAGCCGTGCAGATAATAGCAGTCAATTATTACCAGCTACCCCTCATATGGTGGGTATGTATACCAATTGTACACCAGTAGATGGTTCTTTGGGTAATTATGTATGGATTGATTCTAACAGAAATGGTTTGCAGGATGAACCTGCCAGCCTGGGATTGAATGGGGTGAAAGTGTATCTCTACAGTGCCGGCCCGGGAGTAACCGTGGGTAACGGAACTTTAATAGATTCTACTGTAACAGGGAATGATTTTAGTGGCAATCCGGGTTATTATACATTTGTAAACCTTGCTTCCGGAAATTACTATGTTAAGTTTCCGACTTCCTATGCACAGTTCTTACCTACACCGGTATACAATCAGGCAAATGAGGTTGATTTTAACTCTGATATGAACCCTGCAACCGGCTATAGTGGTATGGTAACCATTATTGCTTCAGGCACAGGACAGGATAAAGACAATACTACTATTGATGCTGGTTATTACCCTGTGGGATCAATTGGTAACTATGTTTGGTATGATGCCAATAAGAACGGATTACAGGATGAACCAACCAAAGATGGTATGAATGGCTTTAAAATTTACTTATTAAAAGACAATGGGTCTGGCAGTTTTGTAAAAGTTGATTCTACTACAACAGCAAATGATGCCAGTGGAAATCCTGGATATTATAATTTTAATATTATTCACAGTGGTAATTACGAAGTGCAATTCCCAACCGGACTTTCTTATACTGTACAGGATGCAACTCCTGCAACAGATGGTAACAGTGATGCCAATACAGCAACCGGATTAAGTCCTGCATTTACCATGAACTTACTGGGTTCGGGCGTTCAGGTAAATAACCCTACTATTGATGCTGGTATATTATGCAGTTACCCGGTAGTTAGTCCGATTACAGGCTTTAACCAGCTGGCCATACTCACCAGTGTACAGTTAAGTGAAGTTACCCCGGATGGTGTATGGGCATCTGATAATACAGCTGTTGCTACAGTAGATAATACTGGTAAAGTAACCGGTATAGCGGTAGGTACTGCACATATTACCTATTCAGTTACTAATTTCTGCGGGTTTACCACAACCGTTAAATTCCCGATAACAGTAACCACCAAATGTAATAACCTGACAGCAGGCTTTACCATTAATCAGCTGCACCAGTGTATTACGAATAATAAATTCATATTCACCAATACCACAACCGGTGGTAACGGACCGTTTATTTATAACTGGGATTTCAATGACGGTAATTCCTCTTCTGATGCAAACCCTGTACATGTATACAGTACACCATCTGATCATGATATTTCTTTAAATGTTACAGATGCCAATGGCTGTCAGAGTGGATATGTGGTGCAGATAGCAGTAGGCCCGGTACCGGTAGCTTCATTCAATACTGCATTTAATACTTATGATGGAACAGGAACAACTTTCAGCAGTACATCTTCCAATGGTAGCGGCAATATGACTTATTACTGGAACCTGGGGAATGGAACATCTTCTACTTTAATTAACCCGATGGTGCAGTATACACCTCCAGGAATTTATGATATTAAATTAGTGGTAACCAGTTCTAACGGATGTGCGGACAGTGTAACTGAAATCATTAATACTTTAAAAGGAACCGCTTCCTTATGCGGGGCTGTAGGAGATATAAACGGATTAGCAACTGTATGTACAGGAACTACCAGTCAGTTTACAGATACTTCAGCAAATGGAACCTGGACATCCGGTAATCCACTGGTTGCAACAGTTTCTAATTCAGGGCTAGTTACAGGTATTGCAGCAGGAACTACCACTATAACATATAGTATTAATACCAATTGCGGTGTTTCAGCAAATAGTATTGTAGTAACAGTTTCTGGTGCACCTGCCACACCGGTCATCAATGGAGTATCAGCAATTTGTACCAGTTCACCGGTTGCCTTTACTGCCAATACAGCAGGAGGGTTCTGGAAATCTTCAGATGAAACTATAGCAACAGTTAGTGCAAATGGAGTTGTTAATGGAGTAGCAGCAGGATCTGCCACCATATCTTACAGTTATAATAATGGATGTGGCATTGCAACTGCAAATAAATCTGTAACTATAATTAACTGCACACCAGGTGTACCACCGGTAGTAGGTCCGATCTCAGGCCCTGATCAGGTAACAGTAGGATCAAGTATCCAGTTAACTGATAGTTCTACTTTAGGTACCTGGAGTTCTTCCCATACAGGAGTAGCTACGGTTGATAATACAGGAAAAGTAACCGGTGTTGCAGCAGGAGTTACTACAATTACGTATACAGAAACAAATAGTTTTGGTACCACCACCAGCAGTTTCAATATTACCTGTGTATCGGTACCAAACACACCAGGCTGTAACCTGAATGCCAAATTCAGTGTAAATACACTGGCACAATGTGTTACAGGAAACAGCTTTGTAATAACCAATCAGACAACAGGTGGTAATGGTACAATAGTCTATTCATGGGATTTCAATGATGGATCAGGGTCAAACCTTGCAACTCCGCCAGCCCATGTGTACAGTGCTGCCGCAGATCATGATATATCTTTAAAAGTTACAGATGCCAATGGTTGCCAGAGTGGATATGTTGTACAGATTACGGTAGGTTCAGAACCAACAGCATCCTTTAAAGTAGAATATAATACTGGAAATGGAACTGCTACCACTTTCATCAGTACTTCAACCATTGCCAGTGGGAATATGACCTATTTCTGGGATCTGGGTGATGGCACCACTTCTACACTGGTTAACCCAACTGTAAATTATCCGCAGGGAGATTATAAAGTTAAACTGGTAGTAACAGGAAATGGAGGTTGTAAAGACAGTATCGCCAGCCTGATAAAGATAGATGTACCGGGTAAGGCTTCAACTCCGGTAACTGTTAGTCCGAATCCTGCTAATTCTAATACAAACTTAAGTTTCACCCCTGCAACTGCACCAGCAAAAGTGATTGTTAAAGTGCTGGATGCCAAGGGTAAGCTGGTTTCTGAAAATTCAGTGATACCAACACAGGCTGGAACCGTAACCAATCTATCCTTATATGTGGGAGGATTATCAAACGGAACTTATTATGTATTGATACTGGATGAAAATTATAATAAAATAGGTGCGGCTATATTTATTAAGAATTAGTCAGTAACTATTATGATATAAAAAAAAGAAGCAGCTTGTACAAGCTGCTTCTTTTTTTTTATTCAAGTGAATGCAGGGGGTGTAAAGATTAGTTCAATAAATTGTATGCCTTAAATGGGCAATAATTTGAAGAGTATATCACTTAAAAATGCATCGCTAATGGATATAGCAGCCCTTTTTTATTGAATATTGGTGATACATGTAATTCATTCTGATGAGTAATCAGGCATAGAATTGTATTAGTTGAACTAATATAATGAGTATAAGCAGAAGGCTTAAAATCTTGTTAAGCAGGTTCTTTTACCAATGCCTTATAAGCCAGCAAAGTACTGATTAAAGTAAGAACAGCTCCTAACATCATAGCCGCTCCGGGAAAATGAAATGGAGCAGCGGATGAAGTGAAATAAGAAAAAATATTGGTCATTAATAATGGGCCGATTATAGAAGTGGCACTCATCAGGCTGGTTAATGCGCCCTGTAATTCACCCTGTTCGTTTGGGGGAACGTGGTGAGAAATAATACCCTGTAAAGATGGGCCGGCAATTCCACCCAATGCATAGGGAATCATAAAGGCAAACATCATCCAGGTTTGAGATGCCAATGCAAAGAGTACAAAACCGATGGTATATAAACCCAATCCAATATAAACGCTTTTATGTTGCCCCAGTTTTGGGATGATTACCCTTATCAGTGCACCTTGAACAATACCTACAGTCAGTCCAACAAACCCTAAAGAATAACCTACCAGTTGTTCATTCCAGCCAAATTTACTCATGGTATAATAGGTCCAGGTACTTTGTACGGCATGGGAAGCAATATATAACAATGTAATACTGGCAACCAGATTAGACACAACCGGATATTTTTTTAAATGCATCAGGGATCCCATTGGATTAGCCCTTTTCCAGTCAAAAGACCTTCTGTGTTCATGGTCCAGTGATTCAGGTAAAATAAAATATCCGTAAACCCAGTTAATAAGTGCAAGGGCTGCTGCAGCAAAAAAAGGTATTCTGGAACCATAATGCCCTAATATACCCCCTAAAACAGGGCCAATTATAAACCCAATACCAAAAGCCGCACCAATCATTCCAAAGTTCTGTGCTCTTTTTTCAGGGGTACTGATGTCTGCAATATATGCTGAGGCTGTTGTAAAACTACCACCGGTAATACCGGCAATAATGCGTCCAATAAATAACCATATTATATTGGGTGCAAAACCCTGTAATATATAATCTAAACCAAAACCGAACAGGGAAAATAACAATACAGGCCTTCTTCCGTATTTATCACTTAAATTTCCCAGTATGGGAGCACAAACAAATTGCATCAGTGAATAGGCAAATAAAAGCCAGCCCCCGAAACGGGATGCATCACTTAAATTGCCATGAATCAGCTCCGTAATCAATTTGGGTAAAACTGGTATTATTATACCAAATCCCGTTACATCTATTAATAGGGTAATAAAGATAAACCCCAGTGCTGCCTGCTTTTTGTCTTTTGCCATTGATTGAAACTTAATTACGAAAATATTGTTTTTCTGAAAGCTGATTGTTTATTTTTAATAAGCAACAAAATAGTGTCTGGATAAATTACCTGTATTTCGAAAATTGAAACTTATGCACCGTTTAAAATTTTCTATAAAAAATATTAAATTATTCTGTAAGTTTATCATGCAATATCCTTGTTAATCCGTCCAAAACGAAATGGAAAACCTATTGTCTTTTTTTGAAGATACTCCGGAGCCTTTCTGGATTGTTGATCAGAGTTACCGTTTAATTTATGGGAACAAATCTTTTTTTGTTACCTCGCAGAATACTTACGGAAAGCAATTGCAGGCGGGTGGAAATGTATTGGACCTGCTTCCTCCTGCTTCAGAACATTATCAATTATGGAAAGAAAGTTATGACCGTGCTTTTCAGTTTAAACAGTTTTCTTTTGAAACCAACCGTAAAGACCAGTTTTTTAAAAACAGGATGAAGTTTGAATTCAGGTTAATTGAAATACTGTCGAAATTTGTTTGTGTAAGAGGAATTCTTTTAGATGAAAATACCGGTACATTTCAGTTTAGTACCTTAAACAAAGATCATACAGAGTTTACTTTAAGTATTGATGAAGATGGCAATATTCTGAGAATAGCCCCGGCAGTACTGAATATTCTTGGATATTTTACTGAATGGATGGAAAATAAGTCGGTCATTGACTTTTTACATCCCGATGAAAAGGACCTTTTAAGAGATTTCTTTAGAAACAATGAATCGCTGGATGCTACCTGGTGCAGGTTAAGGGATGTTAATGGGAATTATATCTGGTGCAATATACAAATGGCTGCTTTTGGAAAAATGAATGTTGACCGGAAGTATGTGATTTCCATTAATGAAGTCCGTATACAGAAAACTCCTGCAAATGCGTATGTACCTGATACCAATATTTTGCAGGTTATTACCGAAGCACAGGCTATTTATATTCAAAATGGAAAATCAAAACCCGCTTTTGATATTTGTCTGAAGTATTTTCAGGATGAATCTATTGTCCCTTTTGCATTTATTGCAAGTTTAGAATGGAAAGGAACCAGCCCATTCCTTAAAATAATAGCCCATTACGGTAAGTGGATTAATGCAGGAGAACATAAAATAAAAGGATTACTGGACAGGTTATCCCTTCAATGCCAGGTTATTCAGAAAAGCATTAATCAAAATGAGCCCAATGAGTTACACAATGGAATATTGGTAAGGTTTGAAGAAATGGTATTTATGATGTACCTGCTGATTGATGGTAATGAAATAACAGGTGTAATGGTAACATCTGATCTTATTCCTGAGAAAATGGATGCAAAAGTTATCCCTGTAATCAATTATTTTAAACCGTTACTGGTATCAGTATTTCATGGCAGCCGTTTTTTGAAAAATGCAAATGCAGCCTTGCATAAACTGGCATTAAATAAAGATGAATTGCAATCCCTTGTAACTTCTCTGGACGATATTATTCTGGAAGTTAATGCCCAGTGTGAACTGGTTAATCTATGGAGCAATGATGATGCCCTATTGTCTATGCCTAAAGAACTAATGAAAGGCAAACGTTTGTTGGAAATTAAAGGGGAATTACTGGGTAAAATACTGGAGGATGGGGTTAATGATGTACTGGCAAATGAAACTCCTAAGCTGATTGAGTATATGGACCCGCTTGGTAATGTTCATAACTGGTACAATGCAAAAATGAATCTTGTAAAAATGTTTAGTGGCGAAAAAAGGGTATCTATCCTAATCAGGGATATAACTGAAAAAAAGGAAGCTGAACAGTTAATTGCGGAAAACTTTAAGAAAGAAAAAGAACTGAATGAGATGAAATCCAGGATGATTACCAGCGTTTCACATGAATTCAGGACTCCGTTAGCCACTATTGTAAGCAGTACAGAATTGCTGGAAATGCAGATTGAAAAAGAAAGTAGAAGCCTGTCTGAAAAAACCAAAGATTCTTTTGCAAATATTTATGAAGAAGTGGATAGGCTTTCTGATATGATGCGCAATTTTCTGGTGATGGGAAGATTTGAAGAAAATCAGATGCCATTTAAGCCAAAACTGACAGATATAGTAAGTTTGGTTAGGAAAATAATAAGAACAAGATTTCTTTCAAAATTTGGAGAAGAAAAAGTAATTTTAAGAATAAAGAATGAACCGGTTGCCGTAAATATAGATCCGAGCCTGTTCTGGCATATTTTAAGTAACCTGGTTGCCAATGCAATTAAATATTCTCCCCCCCAGTCGACAGTTATTGTTGAATTGCAATTTCTTGAAGAAGAGTTTATTTTAGAAGTAAGGGATAAAGGAATTGGAATTCCTGAAACTGATCTGATAAATATTTTTAAAACCTTCTACCGTGCCGGTAATTCTGATGAACACAGTGGTTATGGATTAGGATTGGCAATTGTAGAAAGGTTTGTAAGCATGCATCATGGATTAATTGAAGTAAAAAGTACAGTTGGTAGTGGAAGTACCTTTATAATACATTTTAAATATAACCTATGAAGAAAACCAAACTCTTATTAGTAGACGATGAAAAACCATTATTACAGAATTTGAAAAGATTACTGGAATTTGAAGATTTTGATGTGGTAACAGCTTATAATGGCATTGAAGGACTTTCTCAATATGAAAAGGAAAGTCCGGATTTAGTAATCTGTGATATCATGATGCCTGATATGGATGGATACGGATTTATTGAAAATCTGCGTACCCGTGGTTTTACAGATGCTCCGTTTATTTTCCTTACTGCCAAATCTGAATATGATGACCTGAGAACAGGTATGAGTTTTGGGGCTGATGATTATTTGGTGAAACCCGTAAAGTCTACTCAATTAATAGAAGCAATCAATACCCGCTTATTACGTAAAAGAGAAATATCCCGGAAACTTGAAGTTCAATTATTTCAACTGGAAGAAGGGTTTAAACTGGTTACGGATCAGGAGTTTTTTGCAACTATTTATGATATAATCGGATATCTGCAATTATTGAAAACAAAGAATAATGAAGCAGATATTATTGCAAGGGAAGAATATCTGGATTATCTTGAAAAATCAGTTCAAAGGCTATTAAGTTTAATGGGTAAAGTAAGGAATTGGAAAACCCAGCAAAGTTTAATGTCTGATCTTAACGGAGACAGGCCTGCAACTCCTGTAAAAGATGTTTTTGTAAAGCTGGCGTATGAATATGCATTTGATTATGACAGAAATCTGGATCTTTTATGTACTGTAAATGACGATGCTTTACTTCCTTTTACTAAGGAAATCATGGAAACCCTGCTTGTTGAATTATTGGATAATGCCTTTAAGTTTTCAGAAAAGGGAAATCCCGTAGTTGTACATGGTAAAACTGAAAAAAACACTTATATTATTACTATTGCAGATTGTGGTAAAATGACAAATGTTGATTCATTAATTGCTTTCAGGCCGTTTTATAATAAAATCAAACTGCCCAATAATGATCCGGGTAAAGGGTTAGGGCTTACTATATCAGAAATGATTGTAAAGAGTGCAGGTGGAATAATTAAATTCAGCAATAATTCACCCTGTGGGTTATTGGTTACTATTGAAATTCCTATTGTAGCGAAAATTTAAAAATAAAAACGGTTATCTCTTACAGATAACCGTTTTTTAATATTAATTATGCCTCCTGTAAAAATGGATATTTATAATCGGTTGGAGGATTAAATGTTTCTTTAATTGTTCTGGCACTTAGCCATCTGTACAGGTTCAGTTGGCTTCCGGCTTTGTCATTAGTACCACTGGCCCTGGCTCCACCAAAGGGTTGTTGTCCCACTACAGCTCCTGTAGGTTTATCATTAATATAAAAATTACCTGCAGCGTTTCTTAACTTTGTAGTTGCAAGTTCAATGGCAAGCTTATCTTTTGCAAAAACAGATCCGGTAAGTGCATAAGGAGAGGTATGGTCTACCAGATGCAACACTTCTTCAAATTTATCTTCCTCATAAATATAAATGGTTAATACCGGTCCGAATATTTCTTCGCAAAGTGTAACATAATCCGGCGTTTTTGCTTCGATAACTGTTGGTTGAATAAAATATCCAATAGATTTATCATAAGAACCTCCGGCGATAATTTCAGCATCTTTACTTTGGCGGGCATTATCAATATATCCTGCAATTTTATTAAAGCTTTTTTCATCAATTACGGCATTAATAAAATTGGTAAAATCTTCAACAGTCCCCATTTTAAAACTATTAATTCCATCAATCAATTTCTGTTTAACGGAAGGAGCCAAATTAGATGGAATATATGCCCTGGAAGCAGCTGAACATTTTTGTCCCTGAAATTCAAACGCACCTCTCAGCAAAGCAGTTGCCAGAATATCAGCATCTGCACTAGAATGTGCCACTACAAAATCTTTGCCACCGGTTTCCCCAACAATTCTGGGATAGGATTTATAATTTGCTATATTTTTACCAATTGTATCCCACATATGGTTAAATACACCTGTTGAACCTGTAAAATGAACCCCTGCAAAGTCTTTATGGCTAAAGCAAACTTTACCCAGAGTAGGCCCATCAATATAAATCAGGTTAATAACACCGTCCGGTAGTCCCGCTTCTTTTAAAACCTGCATCAGCATATTGGCAGAATAAATCTGAGTATGAGCAGCTTTCCAGATGACAGTATTTCCACACAATGCGGCACTTGTAGGTAAATTGCCCCCAATTGCAGTGAAATTAAATGGGGTAATGGCTAATACAAAGCCTTCCAAAGGTCTGTATTCCAATCTGTTATGTATTCCTGTTGAACTAATGGGCTGTTGTTTATATATTTCACTCAGAAAATGTACATTAAACCGTAAGAAATCAATCAGTTCACAGGCACTGTCAATCTCAGCCTGGTATACGTTTTTACTTTGCCCTAACATTGTAGCAGCATTCATATAGCTGCGGTATTTGGTTGCAATCAGGTCTGCAGCTTTTAAAAAAATGGCAGCCCTGTTTTCCCAACTCATGGCAGCCCAGCTTTCTTTAGCAGATAAAGCTGCTTCAATGGCCTGATGAATATGAGATTCTTCTCCTTCATAATAATAGCCCAGTACATGCTTAATTTCATGAGGTGGGTGCAAAGCCCTTTTTTTATCGGTCCTTACTTCTTTATTACCAATATACATAGGTATATCAGCTGTTTTGTTTTTTAATTCTGCCAGTGTTTTTTTTAAAGTAATTTTTTCAGCACTGCCCGGGGCATAATTTAATACCGGTTCGTTTACAGGGATAGGGTAGGAAAAATATCCAAAGTTCATGGTGTTTTAATTTGCTGCAAGATAAAAAAACTACTTTATAAACAGGTAGTTGTAAGAATATTTGCAATTTTGATGAAAAACAGCTTGTAAACGTCACTAAAAAAAGCCTGATAATTTACAGGTTTTTAAGCCTGCAGATTTTGATTATAATAATAAATGAAGCAGTAACTTTACCCAATGGCTATTATATTATTTGATAACGTAAACCGTTATCAGTTATACCCGTTGACTGCCACACGTGCAGTTGCAGATTTAAGGTTTGGTATCCTTACAATTAAAGAAAGATGGGAATGCATCACAGGATTACCTGTGTTTGTTCAAACTGAAACTTATCTTCAACCACTATATGAAGCAATACCTGAGGGCGTACATTTATGGGTGGATGCTGCAGTATTGACAGATGAAAAACTGATTGCTTCTGTTTTAGCATTGAAAGACGGGGAAGCTTTGCAGGATGAAAAAGGGATTATTTCAGTAAATGGAACTTCATCCTCGTCTTTTGATAAATCAATTACTATTGGTTCTGTAAAAAGAATTGAATATCCATGGAATTTATTCCAATGGAATGATTCTATGTTACGCAAAGATTTTGAATTGCTGACTAAGGATCGGTCCTCGCAACCAATTTCGCATACCAACAGCATTTATTCTGAAGGAGAGATTTTTCTGGAAGAAGGAGCCAGCGTGGAATATGCTGTATTAAATGCTAAAAGCGGGCCTATTTATATTGGGAAGAATGCTGAAATATGGGAGACTGCAGTCATTCGCGGCCCTTTTGCAATAGGTAATAATTCCGTTATTAAGGCAGGAGGAAAAATGTATGGAGCCACTACCATTGGCCCTTGGTGTGTAGCCGGTGGAGAAATTAAAAATGCCATTATGATGGGATACAGTAATAAAGCGCATGATGGTTATCTGGGAGACAGTGTAATTGGCCACTGGTGTAATTTTGGTGCCGGTAGCAGTAACAGCAATGTTAAGAATACGGGGGGGGATGTGTTTATGCAGGATACTGTAAGTAATCAAAAAGTTAATGCCGGATTAAAATGCGGTGTAATAATGGGTGATTATTCCAGGGTGGCGATCAATTCCCGTGTGAATACAGGCTCTGTAATAGGAGTTAGCTGTAATGTGTTTGGTGCCGGGTTATTACCTAAGCTGATTCCTGATTTCAGCTGGGCTACCTCAGATATTTATGATTTTGAAAAGGCCATCCGGGATATTAACAATTGGAAAAGGATGAAACACCAGGAGCTTACTGATGTGGAAATTGACTTTCTGAAGCATATCTTTGCCCTGCGTAAAGTGTAAGGAAAGCAAAATAATGTGTGATAGTATGTATCAACTAAAGGCATTTATAATCTTATAATAGTTTGAAAATTAAAATTTAAAAATGAGAAAGAAAATTGCAGCTGCCAACTGGAAAATGAATTTAACCCTGCAGCAAGGTGAAAAATTACTGGATGATATCATTGCATTACCGCATACCCTGAAAGCTAATCAGGAAGCTGTATTTGCAGTTCCGTTCCCTTATCTGGCAATGGCTCAGCAAAAGGTAGCAGGTAAAGAACATGTATTTATTGCCGCACAGAATGTGTATACTAAAAAAAGCGGTGCATATACTGGTGAAACAAGTGTTGAAATGTTACAATCTATTGGTATCCAGGTGGTAGTACTTGGCCATAGTGAACGCCGTGAATATTTTAATGAGAGTAACCAGTTCCTGGCAGACAAAGTAAATATTTGCCTGGAAAATAATATTACGCCGATATTCTGTTGTGGTGAAGCCTTATCTATTCGTGAAGCCAACGGGCAGAATGCATTTGTGGAAAAGCAGATAAAAGAGTCCTTATTTCATCTTACAGCAGATCAGATTCTGAAAGTAGTGATTGCTTATGAGCCCATCTGGGCAATTGGTACCGGAAAAACTGCCAGCAGTGATCAGGCACAGGAAATACATGCGTATATCCGTTCTGTATTAGTTGAGAAATATGGTGCCGCAATTGCAGATGAAATATCTATATTATACGGAGGCAGTGTAAAAGGCAGTAATGCAAAAGAACTTTTTGCACAGCCTGATGTGGATGGAGGATTGGTTGGAGGTGCTTCCCTGAATGCACAGGAATTTGTAACCATTATCAATTCCCTGCCTTAATGGCCCCTATCAGAAGAAGTGAAGCTTTGCAGCCTTTATCCAGGCAGCATCATAATGGTTTGATGTTTTGTCTGCTGTTGGGTAAGGGTGTTGTCAGAAAAGCACCATTGGATATTATGAAGGATTTTTGCATGTATTTTCTGCAGGAAGACCTTTCCGGACATTTTTTAAATGAGGAAGTGCATTTAACTGCACTTCCTTTATTTTATCCGGTATTAACAGCCGGTATTGATAAAATGAAAGCGGATCATCTTCAAATCAGGGCATTGTTTGAGGTAATACAGCAACAACCTGCCTATGAATTGTTTGAACAACTTTCAGCCATTGTTGAAAAACATATCCGTTTTGAAGAAAGAGAATTGTTTAACCTGATTGATAGCACCCTTTCTCAGGATGGATTGCAACAACTTTATACTGTTTTCAAAGATGAAACAGACGATAATTGTATGAATTATCCGGTGAAATTCTGGCAATAAAATCATTCATTCATTCCTTTACTGAACCAGCTCAGTTTAAAATCTTCCGGTAATAAAGCTTCTTCATAATCATCCAGTTTATCCAGGTGAAGAATGGTACTGCTGTTATCAGCAGTAGGATGAAACATTGGCAGAAATTTAGCCCCAAATACCAGGTCTTGTATAGAATAAGAAGTTCTGGAAACAACCGTATTGGCAAATGTTTCATCAAAGCCCTGAACAAAAACCATCAGTTCAATTTGAGCATTTTCAAGGTCTTCTTTACTAAGGCTGTATAAAGGACTGTCCTCATTAATTATATGTACCAATGTCCAGCTGGATACCAATGATATTGCTTTTGAAATATCAAGAGGGGCATTAAAAAATTTAGTTTTAAGCACTCCTTCTTCCAATATTCTCATAGCAATGGTTAGTTTTACTTCGAGGTTAACCAGATAATTTTTAGTATAGGGAACTAACCTGAACATCAGTGCTGTATCATTGCGGAAAGGAGAAAGTAAAACATTTTTACTATATAATAAGTATGCTTTAGGTCTGGAGAATCTGCCATATAAAAGTCCGGTTGCCAGGGCAAAACTCATTAAACCTGTCAATGCTTCCACCGCAGCTGTAAAACTGGTAGCAAATCCCACCGGACTGATTCTCCCATATCCAACAGTAGTAAAAGTTTGGGCACTGAAGAAAAAAGCTTCCCCAAATTTTTCTCCAACTGTATAAGCAGTCAGCCCGTTTAAATGATCCAGGCCAATCCACAAATAAATGAATGCAAACAGTATATTAATGCTGATAAAGAAAGAGAATACGATCAGTAAAAATTTCCATCTTTTTGTGGTTAGTAAGCTATGATAAATATTCAGGCGTACTAAAAAATGCATGCCGGTTACATGAATATTGGGTTTTCCCTTTTTATTGAAAAAAGAGCCTCCGCTCAATGCAGTATTATTACTTAGGCCTGTTTCATTTTCTATTTTGGCTTTGCGGTTAAAATTCCTGAGTATTCCCATAGTAATCGATTTTAATAACAGTTTGCAATATCGTATTTTAGCGGGTAAGTCAAAAAAATACGATGGTATTGGATAAATTGTTAAGGCAAAGCCTTATTTGGAGAGGGTTTTATTTTATAACCAACGTGTTTTTAAACATTGTTTTATCCAGAGTATTGCTGGCTGTTTCATTTGGCAACTTATTCTATTGGGTAAATATGTTAAGCCTGCTAACCCTGGTGATGGGTTTGAGTCTGGAGTCTTCTTTTACCTATTTTGTTTCTGCTAAAAAAATAAAAACAGAGACTGCAGCTTTAATTGGATGTATCTGGTTGCTGGCTATTGTTATTCCATTAGGAATTTTTCAGCATTTCATTTTCAGCAATAAAGTTTCTTTGCATATTGAATCAATGCAGTTGGTAGTATTGGCAATCTTTTTTGTTATAGGAAATTTGCTTATGAACTATTTTTCAGCTCTGCTTAATGCGTATCAGAATTTCTGGATCCCTGGAATTTTAGGCGGAATGGTAAATCTGTTAACCGTATTTCTGATTTGTTACTATAAAACAGATCTGCATCAATTGGTTATTGTTTTCTTTTCCTCCTTTTTTTTACAGGGTTTTTTATGTTTTCTTTCCTTTGTTTTTTATTACAAAGTAAAACTGTTCAGTTCAGCAATTTCCATGACTTCTGTACATACAATATTCCGGTTTGCGATAACAGCCACAGGTGCAAATATTATTTTCTTTTTATTATACCGGATAGACTATTGGTTTGTTGAAAAAAACTGTTCAGTCCTGGAATTGGGGAATTATATACAGGCTTCCAAAATGGGACAACTTTGTTTGGTAATACCCCAGATGCTGGCTGCCGCAGTTTTCCCAGCTACTTCATCCGGTAAGGATAAAGAAATTTTACAACTATCCCTGACCAGCATTATGCGCATTTTATTAAAAGTGTTTGCAGTGCTATTCCTGCTGTTTCTGTTTTCCGGTACCTATATTTTTACATTTATTTTCGGTAAAGATTTTATCCAGGCCAATCCTCCATTTCTTTTATTATTACCAGGGATACTCTGTTTAGCTGGTTTGAGTATTATGTCCGCCTATTTTGGTGGTAATAACCGTGTTGTTGTAAACCTTAAAGGGGCAATAATTGGGTTAATAATTGTAATCACAGGTAGTATAGCCTGCTGGCAATTCTATTCAATAAAAATAGCAGCAATAATCAGCAGTATAGGATATGGGGCCAATTTCTTATATGCTATTCTTATATTCAGAAAAAATGAAAAATTTCCTCTCAAAGTCCTGGTTTCTTTTAAAAATGGAGATCTGAGATGGATTATTCATGTACTGTTCAAACCCTAAATTTGCAGATGCATATATTATGGCTGGCAAGCTGGTATCCGGACCTTTATGAGGGTAAAAATGGCGATTTTGTTCAGCGCCATGCAAGAGCATTTGCCAGGTTAAACCCTGTTCAGGTTATCCATGTAGTACAAGCGGGCTATCAGGTACCTGCCAGTAAAGATAGCCACAGTAATCAAGAACCTGGGATGAGTGAATTGACTGGCAGTTTTAAATATAAGCCATGGGGAATCACCTGGCTGGATAAATTGCGTTATAATTTAAAATACCAGTTATTCTATATGCGCATTTTTAAAGAATATGTGCAGCACTATGGCATCCCAGATCTGATTCATGTTCATGCACCCATGAAAGCAGGTATAATAGCCTTGCGGATTTGTATGCAATTAAAAATTCCCTTTCTTATTACAGATCATTCTTCCCTTTACGATCCCAAAGCAACAGACAGTTTTGACAAACGGAGTTGGTATTTTAAAAAGCAATTAAGAAAACTGTATAAAAATGCGGCAGGTTATACCAATGTATCTGAAGCAATGGCAAAGAGGGTAAAAAGTCTTTTTAATACTGGCCCGATAGCTATTGTCAGAAATGTGGTGCAGACAGATTTGTTTTTTTATAAGTATCCACCTGAAAATTCAGTTTTCAGGTGGATCCATGTCTCTACTTTATATCCACTTAAAAATGTACTGAAAATTCTGGAAGCTTTTCAATTGCTCAATTCTATCAGGCAGGACTGGCAACTGGTAATTGTTGGTGGCAATTATCAGGAACTGGAAACAGCTATACAGGAAACCCCTATACAGCATCATGTTTTTTTTACAGGAGAACTGGAATATGCAGCTGTTGCAAAGCAGTTACAAGCATCATCTGCAATGGTAATGTTTAGCAAACATGAAAATTTTCCCTGTACCATTATTGAGGCGCTTTGCTGCGGCGTACCGGTAGTTGCTTCAGATGTAGGTGGCGTAAGTGAAGCTGTAAATCTATCTAATGGTATACTGGTAGAAAGTGAAAACATTGCCGAACTGGTAGCTGCTCTGGAAAAAATGATGAACCAATATGCTGAATTTGACAGGCAAAATATCTCAGAAATTGCTGCATCAATTTATGGGGAAAAAGAAATTGCCAGTCAATTTTTAGGTTTATATGAGAGGGTTTTACAAACCCAACCCCATAAAACCTGATATGTTGAAAAATGCCTTACTAAAAAAATTATCATCATACTTCCATGTGGAAACATGAATTATCACCAAAGTTCTTAAAGATAACCAGAATTGATAACGGCCCTATATCTTTGCAGCCATGAAGAATATCAGGAACTTTTGTATTATAGCTCATATAGATCATGGTAAGAGTACCCTGGCAGATCGTTTGCTGGAAGACACAAAAACAATTGGGGTACGTGATATGATGAATCAGGTACTGGATGATATGGACCTGGAAAGAGAAAAAGGAATTACCATTAAAAGTCACGCCATTCAAATCAATTACCCTTATCAGGGAGAAGAATATATCCTTAACCTGATTGATACTCCCGGACATGTGGATTTCAGTTATGAGGTTAGCCGTGCTTTGGCTGCCTGTGAGGGCGCTTTATTATTGGTGGATGCATCTCAGGGTATCCAGGCCCAAACCATCAGCAACCTTTACCTTGCCATAGATAATGACCTTGAAATTATTCCGGTTATCAATAAAATAGATATGGATGGGGCCATGATCCCTGAAGTGAAGGATCAGATCATGGAATTAATTGGCTGTAAGGAAGAGGATATTTTACTGGCCAGCGGTAAAAGTGGTATAGGTATTATGGAAATATTAAAAGCCATTATCGAAAGGATTCCTGCACCCAAAGGGGATGAGGAAGCACCTTTACAGGCATTGGTTTTTGATAGTGTATTTAATAGTTTCCGTGGTATAATAGTGTATTACCGGATCTTAAACGGTACCATTAAAAAAGGGGATAAGATTCAGTTTATTGCCACCGGGGCAGAATACGAAGCCCAGGAAGTGGGGGTACTGAAGCTAACTATGACTCCTAAAAATGAAGTTAAAGCTGGTGATGTTGGCTATGTAATCACCGGAATTAAAACGGCAAAAGACATTAAAGTGGGGGATACCATTACCCTTGCCAACAGGCCGGGTAAAATGATCCATGGTTTTGAGGAAGTAAAACCCATGGTATTTGCCGGTATATTTCCTGTAAATACAGATGCTTTTGAAGAGTTGCGCGATTGTATGGAAAAATTACAGCTCAATGATGCGTCACTTACCTTTGAACTGGAAACCTCTCAGGCCCTTGGTTTTGGATTCCGTTGCGGATTCCTGGGGTTGCTTCATATGGAAATTATCCAGGAAAGGCTGGAAAGGGAATTTAACCAGACTGTAATTACAACCGTTCCAAACGTTAGTTTTATAGCTTATACTTCTAAGGGGGACAGGATTGATGTGAATAATCCTACCGAAATGCCTGAACCTACCAAACTAGACCGAATTGAAGAGCCTTTTATTAAAGCACAGATTATCACTTTGCCGGATTATATCGGTAATATCATGACTTTATGCCTCGGTAAAAGAGGTATTCTCATTAACCAGTCGTACTTAACTACTACCCGCGTGGAACTTATTTTTGAAATGCCGCTTACTGAAATAGTATTTGATTTCTATGATAAACTGAAAAGTTCTACACGTGGCTATGCTTCCTTTGACTATGCACCCATTGGTTACCGGGAAGCAGATATTGTGCGAATGGACATTTTGCTGAATAATGAAAAAGTAGATGCATTAAGCGCATTGATCCACAGGAGCCGTGCCCAGGAATTCGGACGGAAATTATGTGAAAAATTAAAAGAATTATTACCACGCCAGCAATTCCAGATAGCTATACAGGCTGCCATTGGTGCAAAAGTGATTGCACGTGAAAATATTGCTGCCATGCGTAAAGATGTTACCGCCAAATGTTATGGTGGGGATATCAGCCGTAAACGTAAATTACTGGAAAAACAGAAAGAAGGTAAGAAAAGAATGCGCCAGATTGGTAATGTGGAAATACCACAGGAAGCCTTCCTTGCAGTGTTGAAACTGGATTAATCAATCTTAATTATTTGAACTTTCACCAGGCTTGTACTGGTTTACTTTGTCATTAATTTTATTTGGATCCGGTACGGGCGGTATTGTTGTTTTCTGTTGGTTCTTTTTAGATTGGTCGGATAATTTCTTTTCATCAATCTTACCCTTTTCATCAAAGAGGGGGGCCGGGAATGTACTTTGTTTGTCCCCGAATATTACATTTTTAAATGGATTATCATTAAATACCCATTTCCCATTAATCCATTTAAATGCTTCAAAATCACCCACCGGAATCAATGTAGCTTTGTTTTGAATCTCATCTGTTTCACTGGTCAGGTGATCGAAAATGATAGCATCATACCGGGCATCATAATTTAACCGTACGCCACCATCTTTTTTATATTCCAGGCAAAACCGGTAAACAGGCCCTTTAGGCTTTGTTGGATCATTGGGTGGATAGTTGAAAAATTTACCGCCAAACTGTGGTTGGTTATTGTCATCAAACCACAATACATCAATCCATTTTTTATCAGACCGTTCATCATTTTCATCAGATCCAATCAGCGTATAATAGTTTTTTCCGGCAAAGGTCTTTAATACAATTTTATAGTAAATCGCACCAATCCAGTGTCTGGAATCTCTTACAGAATCGTTGGGTGCTGTGGTAAAATCAGAAAAATCAAATAACGGAAATAGTTTCAGGGAACCGTCATTCGTTTTCATTTGAATAGCTCCCCTTTGACGGTAGAAAGAATAATCCTTCATAATCTGCCAGGTAAAGATCTTAAAACTACTATCCGGGGCATACAGTTTAGAGATCGTTTTAATACTGTCAAATTTATAATAAAAAGATTTGGGTGTTTTTAAAGCCTGCACCAATCCCCTGGTAAAAGCACTGTCTGCCCTAAAACGGTCAATCCATTCCTGGGCAAAAATCATGCTGTCTGCAAAAGGCCGTATCCTGTTTTCTATGGATTGCATCTGTTTTAATTCCAGATCGCTGTTATTTTGTGCAAAGCAAGAGGTACTGAATAAAAATGCGGATACCAGTAAAGCAGGTTTCATCATACAATTGTTATCAGTTCCAAAGTTACAATGCATTTATTAAAGCTTCACTAAACTCCAGCAGTGAATTTACACGGAAATCAATAGCAGGGTGGGGGAATGCAGTTTCAGGGTTTGTAGTGGCTGCAAATACTGTATATATACCTGCATTTCTGCCAAATTGCATATCGCTGAGCTTATTTCCCACCATTATTGATTTTGATAAGTCAATCTGCGGATAATCTGACTTTGCCTGCAGTGCCATTCCGGCATTGGGCTTTCTGTTAGGGCTGTCATCAGAAAGATCCGGACAATAATATATTTTATCTATCCTGCCCCCGGCTGCCTCAATTTCCTGAATCATATGTTTGTGAATAACAGCCAATCCGGTTTCAGAAATCAAACCTTTGCCAATACATTTCTGGTTAGTAACAATTACAATAGTAGTAAAAAGTCCATTCAGTGTTTTAAGGGCTTTTTTTACCCCTTCCAAAAAATGAAATGCTTCCCATTCCAGTACATAATCATTTTTTAACTCAGCATTAATCACACCATCCCGGTCTAAAAACAAAGTCCAGCTTTTATCTACTTCATTTAAATTCATCCGTATTCAATTTTATATTATAGTTTCAACTCAGTTTGTGCCCGGTTATAATCTTCAGGTATCCCAATATCAATAAAATAACCTTCCTGAATAAAACCATACATCCGGCCTTCTGTATAGTATGTTTCCAGATACTCTTTTTCAAAGGAAAATTTGTCTGCAAACTTTTTTTCCAGAAAAGCAGGAATGTTTATCGCATATACACCTCCATTAATCAATCCTGTTTCATAAAATTGTTTCTCTTTAAAAGAAATGACTGCCTTTTCAGCATTCAGCTCAACCACACCATACCTGCTGAACTGCTGCATCGGTTTTAAACTAAGTGTACATTCAGCTTGTTTATCCAGGTGGCTCTTAGCCAATCCGGCAATATCAATATGAAATAATGTATCCCCATTGGTAGCAATAACAGTTTCTGTACTGGCCATGCTGCAAGCCTGGTAAATAGCACCACCGGTACCCAGCGGTTCTTCTTCCAGCGAATATTGTACCGGTAAATGCGGGTATGCATCTGTAATAAAATCAACAATTGCTTTACTTTTATAACCCAGTGCAAGAATAAATTTTTCAATACCCTGCGCCTTTAATCCGTCAATCACATAAGTTATAAATGGCTTCCCGTTTACGGGGGCCATACATTTGGGTAAATCCGGTACAGCAGATCTTAACCGGGTTCCCAATCCACCAGCCAGTATAATCGCTTCTATTATTCGTGTTTCTTTTGACATTATTTCATACTTTTTCAACCCCATATGATAGTTTATCCAAATACTTTTTCTTCCACCAACTGACAAATAATATGGCCTAACAGTATATGGCTTTCCTGTATCCTGGGTGTGTCAGTAGATGGCACATTGAACAAAATATCAGACAACTCCTTCATTTTACCACCTGCCGCACCTGTAAAACCAATGGTAGTAATACCCAGTTTTTTTGCTGCTTCAAATGCTTTTACAATATTTACAGAGTTGCCGGAAGTACTTAATCCAATCAGTACATCCCCTTTAATACCGGTTCCTTCCACTATCCTGGCATATATTACATCATAACTGTAATCATTAGCTACTGCAGTTAAATATGAGGTATTACAATGCAGTGCTTCTGCTGGCAATGCTTTACGGTCTTTATAAAAGCGCCCGCTAAATTCAGCTGCCAGGTGTTGTGCATCGGCAGCACTTCCTCCATTGCCACAGAATAAAACTTTATTGCCCTTAACAAAAGCAGCTGAGATCAGGTCAATAGCTTTATCCAGCTGCTGATGTGTGGCTGTATTATTCAGTATTTCCTGTTTTACTTCAATAGAAGCTGTAATAATTTGTTTGATTTGATCGCTCATGATAGCTGGTTATAAGTATAATTACTGGCTGGTCCAGGATGTTAACCCCAGTTCAGTAAACTGATATTTTTTTATTTCTCCTCCAAACTTTTCCAATGCTTCTATTACTTTAAAACGGGTATTAGACGGGCAGTAAAAGGTCATAAATCCGCCACCGCCTGCGCCACTGATCTTGCCCCCGCTTGCTCCAGCAGCTTTTGCCGCATCATACATCATTTCTATCATCGGATTGGAGATATTATGAGCCATATTCCGCTTTTGCTGAAATCCGTAATCCAGAATTTCACCAAATTCATGTAACCTTCCTTTCAGCAGAGCTTCTTTCATCATTTTGGACTGATCTTTTAAATGATGCATGGCTTCAATGCTTTTTACATTGTTCTGGGAAACATTTTTTTGCTGTTCCTTAATTATGGTGGCACTTTCCCTGCTGGTAGATGTATAGTATAAAACCAGGTTATTTTCCAGTTCATGCAAATACTCCTGCTTTATTCTAAGTGGATTTACAATTACTTTATCTTCAGCATAAAACTCCATAAAATTAACTCCCCCGAATGTTGCAGCATACTGGTCCTGTTTACCCCCGGCAAATTGTAAATCATTCCTTTCAATGTCATAGGCATAATGGGCAATATCATAATCGCCCAGTGGCAGTTTCAGCATTTCAACAAAAGCACCAATTATAGCAACCACCAGGGTTGAAGAAGTACCCAACCCGCTTCCTGCAGGTGCATCCACAAAAGTGGATATTTTAAAATTAGTAATAGGTAATCCGTAATCTTTCTGTATCCGGTTATAAACTCCTTTTACCAGGTCTAATTTGCCATCAATAGGTAATTGGTTATTCCAGCTGAAACGTTGTTCTTCCTTTCTGTCATAAGCCTGAATAATAATCCCATTTTCTTCTATGGGTTCAATTGATGCATGTGCATACAAAGAAATAGTGGCATTAAGAATTGCACCTCCAAACTGGTCGCTATACGGACTAACATCTGTCCCTCCGCCTGCCAAACCCAACCTTAAGGGTGCTTTGCTTCTGTAGATCATTGCAAAATTTTTATTACAGCTGCTGTTCCAGATACAGTTAAATGTCTTTATTCCATTAAAATTACAGACTCAAAATAGTGTCTGCTAATATTTCCCAGCTGTATTTCTTTTTTTCTTCGCGAAGATGCGGCAAAAAATAATCTTCTCCTAATTGATATAATTCTTTAATCTTTTGGGCAATGGACTGGGCATCCGCCTCTGCAACCAATCCAACTTTATAGTCAGGCACCAGATCGGGTAATCCACCCACATTCGTTACCAGCATTGGTTTTTCAAAATGATAAGCCAGTGGGGTTACCCCGCTTTGTGTAGCATTTTTATAAGGCTGTATTACAAAATCAGCTGCACTTAAATAGTATTTTACTTCACTGTCAGCTATAAAATCAGTTTTAAGGATTAAGCTTTTTTCTATTTCTAAATCCTGAATCAGCTGGTCGTATTGTTTTCTGTCCTCATAAAATTCACCTGCAATCAATAACCTTATATCCGCAGACAGTGGGTCTGCCGCTAAAATCTTCATTGCCTCCAATAAAAGGTCCAGCCCCTTATATTTCCTTATAAAACCAAAGAAGAGAACAATTTTCCCAACTTCAGGTAAGCTTAAAAGAGTTCGGGCTTCTTTTTTTGATAAAGCTTCTCCAAAATTATCGTACAATGGGTGTACAATTTGCTGAGCCGGTTTGGCGGTAAGCCCTCTCAAATCCTGCATCACTTTGGCACTCATGGTCACAAATGCATCTACTGCTTGTATAAAGTATTTTGTAAAAGGAAGGTCTCCTATCCTTTTTTCATGTGGAATAACATTGTCTGCTATACAAACCACCCTGGTATACTTATTAGATTTCGCCAATCTTAGAACGGTTCCTAAGCAGGGGCCCATTAAAGGAAGCCAGTATCGAACCACAATAATGGAGGGTTTCAGTTTTTTCAATTCCAGTCCCACATTAATCCAGTTCAAGGGATTTATTGAATTAATGCACACTTTAATATCAATATCTGCAGGTGCAGGTTCCGTACTATATTGTGTAGTACCAGGGAAAAGAAAATCCGGATATTGCAGGGAAAAAGTATAAATAGTGGTATCAAAACCCTGCTGCATAAACTGGCGGGCTAACCGTTCATCAAAAGAAGCCAATCCGCCTCTGAGCGGATGTGCTGGGCCAATAATAATTACCTTCTCGTTCATACTGCAAACTTACTAAATGCCAATCTTGTCTTCTATTAAATACACATTACGTTCTGCGGCATTCCTGGCAATGAGTTCTGCCACAAATCCGGAAAGGAAAAGTTGCATACCAGCCAGTATAGAAGTTAACGCAATATAAAAAGCTGGTTTATTGGTTAGCGTAAAATCAGCATCCATAAACTTGGAAACTGTCAGGTAAGTGATACTGCCCAGTCCAATTATAAAAAATAAAGACCCCCAGAACCCAAAAAAGTGCATCGGCCTTTTACCAAACCGGTTTACAAAACTGATGGTAAATAAGTCCAGAAAACCATTTATAAACCTTTCCCAGCCAAATTTGGTCACCCCAAATTTACGGGCACGGTGTTCCACCACTTTTTCTCCAATCTTCTTAAATCCTGCTCCTTTAGCAATAACAGGAATATAGCGGTGCATTTCTCCAAAAACTTCAATGCTTTTCACCACTTTTCTCCTGTATGCTTTTAGTCCGCAGTTAAAATCATGCAGTTTAATACCACTGCTAACCCTTGCTGCCGCATTAAAAATCTTGGAAGGGATATTTTTAGTAATTGTATTATCGTATCGTTTCTTTTTCCAGCCGCTCACAATATCAAAACCATCCGCCACAATCATTCTCCTCAATTCCGGTATTTCATCCGGAGAGTCCTGTAAATCAGCATCCATGGTAATAATCACGTCTCCTTTTGCCGCTTTAAAACCTTCATTCAGGGCTGCACTTTTACCATAATTGCGTTGAAATTTAATTCCTTTAAAAGCATGATTATTTTGGGAGATAGATTCAATTACGGCCCAGCTGTTATCTGTACTGCCGTCATCAATAAAAATAACTTCATAAGTAAGTTTATGTTCAGTAACCACACGGGTAATCCATTCACTCAATTCAGGTAAAGATTCGTCTTCGTTCAATAAGGGGATGATAATTGATAAATCCATTCTTAATATATTAGAACAATTAATTTGTTTTTCTGGCAATAACCGCACCCAATAATGCACCTAATACACCGGTTATCAGGTTCATGACTAAACCACCGGATATAAATGAAAGTACAATAACTTTTTTAGCCATCGCTATATTTTCCTGTAATTCAGCAGGAGATTTTCCCTGTTTTTTAGCCTGTTCCAGTACATCAGCCATCATAAAATCAAACTGGACCGGGAATAAAAGGTAAACCGATAACAATGTATAAATAAAGAAAAGGCAAACGGTAACTGTTGCTGTTTTAAAATTATGCGTAAACAAAACCCCGAAAGGAAGTTCTTCCCTGCATTCTTTTTTAAATATAATGGAAGAAGCTATAAGCGAACAGATAAACAAAACGATAAATGAAATCCGGTGCCAGCTTTCAAAGCTTTGTTTTAAAACCTGGGCGATGATATTTAAAATAATCAGTAATACAGCAATAGCTGCCCCTTTCTTAATATGAGAAGTAAAGTTTTTAGTCATGAAGATCAGTTAAGTGATATTTTACCGTTATGGAAAGTACCTATTACTTTACCATTTAATTGCATATTCAGAAATGGTGTATTGAAAGATTTGCTTTTGATATTCAGTTTAGTAAGCTGAGAAGTTTCCTTTCGGTTAAAAAAGCTCAATTCTGCCGCATTACCAGGAGCAATAGTTGCAGCTTCCAGTCCAAATATCCGTCTGGTATTGCTGCTGAATAATTCAACCAGTCTGTTAGTAGTTAATTCCGGCAGGATATGGTTTACCACTGCAAAAGCCGTTTCCAGTCCCACAATTCCATTCCCGGCAAATTCAAATTCACAGTTTTTCTTATCCCAGTCCTGCGGTATATGGTGCGATGCAATAAAGTCAACCGTACCATCCAATACTGCATTTCTTAAAGCCATCATGTCATTCTTAGAACGTAGGGGAGGGTTCACTTTCAGATTGGTATTATAATCCACCAGGTCTTCTTCATTATAAAATAAATGGTAGGGGGTAATACCACAGTAAATCTGCAGTCCTTCTTTTTTAGCAGCCTTGATCAGTTCAATTCCACTGGCAGTACTGATACCGGTAATGCAAAGTCTGCTTTCGGTATACCTGAGTAAATCAAGATCCCTTTTAATGATAATTTCTTCTGCAATAGACGGAATACCCTGCATGCCCATCCTGGTAGAAAAGATGCTCTCATTCATTAAACCATTTGCGCCAATACTTTTATCAATGGGCATCTGAATGATAACTCCATTAAAAGCCTTAACATATTGCAATGCTTTCAGCAATAAACCTGAAACCTGAACCGGGTGTATGCCATCAGAAAAAGCGATGGCACCGCTGGATTGCATATCATACATTTCGGCCAGGTCTTTTCCTTCCATGTTTTTTGTAACGGCACCAATAGGGTGAACCTGGGCACTTAAATCCTTCGATTTCTGGCAGATATATTCAACCTGAGATTTAGATTGAACCAGGGGCTGGGTATTGGGTAATACAAACACATCTGTATACCCCCCTGCAGTTGCAGAAGCAACACCTGTGGAAATGGTTTCCCTATATTCGAAGCCCGGATCACAAAAATGTGCAAAACTATCTACCCAACCCGGAGAAACGGTTAAACCTTCTGCTTCTATAATCTGTTCAATATCTGCGGCTTGTGAAATATGATCTTCTATTGCTGAAATCAGGTTTCCATCAATTAAAATGTCTTTTTGCAAGCCATTCAGTACTGAGCCCGGATCGGCAATCAGTACTTTTTTAAGAAGAATCTTCATGAAGAGGAATAAAATTTTGTGCAATATAAACTGAAAATTTGTTTTTGCACCTATATTTGCAACCCGATTTGTAAAGCGGGTGGTGGCGCAGCCCGGTAGCGCACTAGCATGGGGTGCTAGGGGTCGCAAGTTCGAATCTTGTCCACCCGACAATTTATTTTCTAAGATAGCCAAATGCTTAGTAAATACCAGAAGTTTCAAATTAATAAAAGCCCGGTTATTCCTAACCGGGCTTTTAATGTTGAATGGGTTTTAAGACTATTTGGGGTCAAGTGCATTTTTTATTTTTTGTGCCAGATATGATAAATGGATTTTACTCATTTTATCAGTAGTGCCTGGTAGTGCAGCATTTATTTTTGTTTTGAGATCTTCCAGCTGAGCTCTTGCGATGGATGGTACATCACTTCTCTTCAAATCTGTTGTTGGTCCAAATGAAGATCCCTGAATAGTCACACTGGTATTTGCAGATGGATTTATGATTGCCGCTAATTTTTCATAATAGCTTTTCTGAAGGATTCTTCTGTATTCATCTATTGGTTTTTTGTTTATCAATTCTATGAACAAATCTGACTGTATATCATTAAGTAACTCCAATGCATTGTAAGCTTTGGCAGGACCAAAACGTTCAAGGCAGATTTGCATCCTGTTCAATCTGTCGATATTCAGTAATGATGCAAGTGTACTTTCCTGTGCTGAAGCGACAGGGTCGAAGCTTATAGGATTATTAAATTTATTCCAGATATCCTTAGCAACAAGCCAGTCAGGTGTTTCAAACAATTGGGTATTCAGGAACTTTACAGCTTCTTTCTGATAGGTTTTGGGAACCACTTCATAGACGTCCCCTTTTTCTTCAGAACTTTTGAAAGTTTCAGTGATGCCGCCAATATTCTTGGTAACATGGCCCATATATGTCCTGAATTGCCCAATCAGCTGGGTATAAAGTTCGGCTATGTTTTCATTCAAATCAGCTTCCTCATAGGTCCATTCTGTGAGTTTTGGAAGAATTCTTTTCAGGTTTTTGATACCGTATTCACTGGCTTTTACCGCATTATCACTTAAATCTTCACTTTGAGCACGGGGGTCGGCTGGATTGCCACTTTCGTAAGTCCCAAACCAGGTCCTTGGATTTGCTTTATAGGTATCTATGATCAGTTTGTTACTGATTTTCTTTTGTTCTTCTGCAGAATTTCCAGGAATAAAGCCATATCCCCATCTGATTGCCCAAAGGTCATAGTCTCCAATTCTGGGATATAATCCTTCTTTACTGATATTGTCTTCTGGCTGAGCAACATAGTTAAAGCGGGCATAATCCATGATAGAAGCTGTATGTCCATTTGCTTCAACCCAGACTTTATCACGCAGTTTTTCAACTGGCGTCTTACTGCTGCTGCCCATATTATGTCTTAACCCGAGTGTATGACCCACTTCATGAGATGAAACAAAGCGGATCAGATCGCCCATCAGTTCATCACTGAATTTCATGGTTCTTGCCCGGGGATCTACAGCAGCTGTCTGGATCATATACCAGTCATGCAGGAGTTTCATAACATTATGGTACCATCCGATATGGCTTTCCAGAATTTCACCACTTCTGGGATCATGAACATTTGGTCCGTATGCATTTTCAATATCGGATGCGAAATACCTTACTACAGAATACCGGGCATCTTCCATACTCATGGTGCTGTCATTCTCGGGCCATTCTTTTCCCATGATGGCGTTTTTAAATCCAGCTTTTTCAAATGCTTTCTGCCAGTCATTGATACCCAGAATCAGGTATTTACGCCATTTTTTTGGAGTTGCGGGATCTATATAATAAATCAAAGGTTTTTTGGGTTCAACCAATTCCCCTTTTTGCCATCTGGCATAATCTTCATCTTTAGGTTCCAGTCTCCATCGCACTGCAAATTCCTTGCTTTCAACTTTTTGCTGATCATCACTATATAAGACATAATCATCTGTAAAATAGCCCACACGTTTATCAGCAACCCTGTGTACCATTGGCTTTATGGGTAAAAGCAGAAGGGAGGTATTCAGCTCTATTGTAACCGCACCTGCTTCTGACGCCGCTGGCAAGGTAACTGAACCGGGTGTAGGAGCCCCAAATGAAGGAATGGAATTAAATGTCTTAGTGGTCCTTATTTCAGTATTAATCGGATAGGTGGAGATTTTTTGAATAAAGGACCTGTCAGCAGCAAGTGCCGAAAAATTATATCTTTTTTTGATAGAAGGATTAATACTTACCGGCTGATTGTCGCTTTTGAAAAAATCGGTTACGTCAATAACATAACCAGTGCTATCCTTACTGAATGCGGCAATGGGAAAAGACTGGGCAATTGTATTGAGGTTTGAATTTGTTACTGCCTTATAAATATCAGTGGTTGAGTCTGCCGTACTGATAAGGGTTATAACACGTAGAAAAATGGTATTGCCCATTCCTTTTTCGAAGGATATGGTTTGTTCATTTGCAATTTCTCCACCATAGCCAGCTCTACTGGGTACTTTTACAAACCTTGTAACAGATAGAATCTCTCTTCCCAGTAAAGAATCATTGATTTCGAAATAATATTTTTCATCCACTTTATGTACCGTGAAAAGCCCCTTTTTTGTAACTGCCTTTTCAGTAATAACATCTTTATAAGGCTTGGGGTTTGAAGAAGGTTTGGATGCCAAATCTGAAGGTCCAGCTGATGCCGACTTCTCAGTTGGCGCTTTTCCCTGTGTTGAAGGTATACTGTCCTTTCGCTGTGCCATTGTTGCCAGTGAAGCGAGTAACAATGTAGATAATAAAATTTTTTTCATAGATTTTATCCTGGTTTTTGTTTGTAGTATTTTAAAGATAAGTATACCTTGAAATTAGCAACATATTTCTCCTGTATTTAGGATGAATGGCTGAAAATAGGCGGTAAGAAATTTAGAAGTATTTTGTAAGGCCTTTTTTTAAAAAAGATAAGTCTAACTGACTTCGAATACTTTAATCAAAAACTGACTGAATAAGTTGCACTAATACACTTGACAGCAAAATACTAATGAAAACCAATATGTTAATCAGATTCTTTCCTAAACATAAAGATTTTAGTAAGTTTATAAGGAATGATATCAGGCAGGTTCAAAAGCTAATAAATGAAAGACCAGGAAAAACACGTGATTGTCAATACCAAAGAAATGTTTAAAGAACTTTTGTTGCGCTAAATACCAAAATCTGCCAGATAATACAAAAAGCCCTGGAATATAAAATATTCTTTCTTCAATTATTTTTTAAAGAAGCAGAAAAGTTTGGTTAATGGTGTTTTTTAGTTACATGTTTTGGCGTTTTGATCAGGTTGGTTAACCTGCCTGTAATTTCTACAAGTGTACCGGCAACTGTACCTAAAACTGCGGCATTTTTAGTGCTATTCCAATCGAAACTGCCATAACCAAAAAAATGGATGATAGAAATAACCAGGCCGATGAATGCTCCCAAGGCTAATCCACCCCATACAAAATTGAAATTTCTACTAAAAACGAATAAACTGAAAATGGCAATTAAGGTAAGCAGGTTCCAGTAAGTGAAGAGTTCCATACTGTTAGTTTGAGGATGAAAGATAAGTGAACCGTTAGCCTTATAAAATTACTGAATTTTTACGGTTAATCCTTACAATCCAACTATTCTGATATGGTATTCCTGAATAAGAGCCGGGGCTTCCGGAGTTAGTGTAAAATTCACCTGAATACTTCCTTTTTCACATTCAATAATAAAATAGCCCCGCATCTGATTTTCCGGAACCACATCCTGAACTTTTACAATTTTTCCCGTCCTGCTAAAAAGGCTCTGGGCCTCTTTTTTCAGGCTTTCTGTAAAATAATCACTAAAAAAGTTTTCGGCAAAAATGCCGCTTTTCTCCGCATCAATAAAGTCCGGCAATAATTTAACCAGTTCATTTCTTCTTTGGGTAAGGATGGGCGAAGCAGGCAATTGCCTGGGTTGCAAACCTGCCAGGTGTACAATGGTATCCAGAACCTGCAGGTTGGCTGCAGCAGTGGGTGCATAAGTTACATTGGCAAAAAATAGTACCCCAAGCCCATATTCCGGCAATATATTCCAATTACTTCCAAAGCCGGGTAATCCACCGGTATGACCTATGAAAACCCGACCCTCACAATCTCTGGAAAACCTTAATCCATAGCAATAAGCTGTTGCAATAGCACAGGCTTTGCCATTAGGATACACATAATCAGGTATCAGCGTATTAAAACGCCAGGGTTGCTGCATTTCCCTTACTGAACTGCGTTTTACAGGCCCTGCCTCTGGCTCATTTCTGGCGGGCCATGCACTTAATTGAAATGCCAGGTATTTACTGAAAGATTCGATGGAAGTAATCATTCCACCCATGCTTCCATAAATCCCATCATGAAGTAAAGCTTCTTCGCGCCAGTTACCGTTCAACCAACGGTAACCATGTGCAAGCAGACTGTCCGGCACATCCTTATATTCCCAGGAAGCATTTAATTGCATTGGTTCCCAGATATTCTTCCGGATATATTCCTCATAGGGAATGCCTGAAACCTTGTGAATGATATAACCCAGCATGGTAAAACCAAGGTTACTGTATTCATACTGCAATCCGGGGTCATTGGAAAACGATAATCCGTTTTTAATCAGTTTCAGCAGGTCGTCTTCAGTCTTAGCCAGCTGACGGTCACCCCAGGGATTGTCTTCAGGGAAACCGGCCTGATGACTCAGAAGGTACCGGATGGTAATATCAGGGGCATCGGTGGTCAGTGACTGGCCTTTCAGTGCTGGTATATACAGGTAAGCTGGGTCATCCAGTTTCAGTTTTCCTTCATCGCGTAGTTTGAGGATGGCTAATGCAGTAAAGCTTTTACTCATAGAAGCGATACGGAAGAAAGACCTGGGTGTTGCCCCAGTTTGATTGTCAATTCGGGTATATCCTCCACTACCGGAATAGATCAGTTTACCATCCAGCACAATGCCAAAAGCATATCCCGGAAAATGGTTCTTTTCAGAATAATCCTTATACAGTTTTTCCACCAGCGGAAAAGTAGCTTTAATCTTTTGCAGCCTGTTGGTATCATTGAATACAGGAGGCTGGTAAACAGCACTGGTTTGTTCAAATCCGGATAAATGACTTGCTAGTCCAATCAGTGCCGTCAGTACATATTTTTTCATAAGTTGTCAGGTTAACCTTCCTGGCTATTTACTGTATTATCAACTACGGTTAACTGCAATACAGTTGATTCGCCTGCTTTAATATAAAAGTAATTGATTCTGTAAGTATAATCCGGTTCCGCATATTCTTCCAGCACAAAAAATTCTTTTTTTTCACTGATCATTTTATCCAGTGCTGGTAAAAATCAGGAAGTTATTTTACTGTTTTCAAATGTATAGCATAATGATATATAAAATTATAATTTAATTTTAAAGTTACAACATTATCCATATTCACTTCTCATTTTATTTGTTTAGCATATCAGGAATAACACATTGTAATGAGGACTACATGTAGCGTATTGAAAAAATTGGCTCAAATATTGTTTTGCAATATCAGCTTTTTCCCTTCTTCATTAAACCCTGCTAATTTTCGGGGAGGTATAGTATTCCCAACAAAACATAGTACTTCCCCAATCACTTAAAACACGGTTTTGATATATCGGTTTAATTGATATCATTTTTTCGTTTGTTAACCCGAAAGAATAATGACTATTAATTATCCTTTTAAGTCAACGATGTCAATGAACTGCCTGTTCTCACATTTTCAATAGTCCTTTTTATTACCTTTTGTCCGTCTCA
>Ga0364882_10042_pt1 | contig 41985 bp, 22 predicted proteins | sample SorcelJu500001C3_4_FD_206925 | JGI IMG/M metagenome (GOLD analysis project Ga0364882, IMG submission 206925) | Enriched cells from Trout Bog Lake Hypolimnion, Wisconsin, USA - BchlTB.July23.5000.01.C3 | ecosystem: Environmental > Aquatic > Freshwater > Lake > Hypolimnion/Profundal zone | place... | reverse complement strand
GCTGCCACCGAGCAAACCGTAACCGCATGCGGCGATCTGGCACGGTTAGCATCCGAACTGGAGCGTCATGTGCAGAGCTTCAATATAGGGGAATAAAAGATGTCGGCCATCTGTAGCGGTCTTTCTGGGATCAGAATTGACTTTTCGGATTCTTAGTCAAAGCCGAGTAAAGAGTGCGGCTTGATGGTGTTCGAGCGCACGCGCTAACCCTGTGGATGTGCTCACTTACGTAGCTCTGAAACTCAGCGGGCTGGAGAGTCGGCAGGTTTTGGGCAGCGCACGGTACTGGATAGCTTTCGCTTCCGGTTTCTTATTGCGCAACGTTGTGCAGTGACGGTGCGGAAGATGCTACATTACGCGGTGCCGCCAGGCTACAAGCGACAGCAGCCGATCAAGCGGCCCAAGTCGGAGCCTTGACAAGGCGTGATCTACACCATTCTAGAAGATGACAAGCAGAGGCCGGCGAAGCAGCGACACACAGCCAAGCGGATCTTCGAGCGGCTGAAGGATGAGTACGGTTTCACTGGCGGCTACAGGATCGTGAAGGACTACGTGCGGTCGGCGGAGATGCACAGCCGGGAGATGTTCATTTCTCTGACGCATGCGCCGGGCGAGGCACAGGCGGACTTCGGCGAAGCGCTGGTGGTGGTTGCTGGCGTAGAACTGGAGGCGCACTACCTGACCGTGGACCTGCGGCATTCGGACGACTCCTTTGTGGCGGCGTTTCCGGCGGAGACGACAGAGGCATTTCTGGAAGGCCATGTGCGAGCCTTCGCGTACTTCGGCGGCGTTCCCACGAGGATTCTCTTCGACAGCAAGATCGCTGTGGCCCGGATACCTGGCTCTTCTGGAGCAGAAGACCAGAGCGCTGGACCAGGCCGCGCCACTGGCCGGGTGGCAGTTGCCGGAGTGTTTCGCGCAACTGCGGCGTCTGCTCGAAGCGAGGCTCAAAAAGCATGGCAGTCGCGAGTATGTGCAGGTGCTTCGTCTGATGGAGACCTTCGCCATCAACGAAGTGACTCACGCCATCGAAGATGCCTTGAAGCTGGGCACGATCAGCTTCGATGCGGTACGTCATCTGCTGCTGTGCCGCATCGAACGACGACCGCCGTGGCTGGATATGGAGAACTATCCCCATCTGCCTATGGTGCAGGTAAGGACCACGCAGGCCGCCGACTACATGAGCTTGCTTGTGGAGGTGTGCGCATGAATGGCACCGATGCTTCTGCGACCAACACCGCGGCTCATACGGCTGACACGCCGCTGCTGTTGCTGGAACATCATCTGAAGGAATTGCGGCTGCCCACCATCTTGCGCGAGTATGACAAGGTGGCAAGGCAGTGTGCGGTCGAGCAGGTGGACTACCAGCATTACCTGCTGCGCATCACAGAACTGGAGTTGCTGGATCGCGAGCGCCGAGCGACGGAACGCCGCATACGCCAAGCGAAGTTCCCGGTCGTCAAGACCATGGAAACCTTCGACTTCCTGGCCAGCCCGTCGCTAAACAAAACACTGGTGCTGGAACTGGCCCGATGCGAGTTCCTCGCCCGCAGGGAGAACGTGCTGCTGCTGGGTGACAGTGGAACGGGAAAAACGTATATCGCCCCGGCTCTGGGCCTGGCCGCCTGCCAGCGAGGACATCGCGTACGCTTTACTACCACCGCCGCTCTGGTCAGCGAGCTGATCGAGGCTCGCGACAACAAGAAGCTGCTCCGCTTCCAGAAGCAGATCGCCAGCTACGAACTGCTCATCGCCGATGAACTGGGCTTCGTGCCTCTATCCAAGACCGGCGCCGAGCTGCTGTTAGAGATGCTCAGCCAGCGATACGAACGCGGTTCAACGATGGCGACCAGCAATCTACCTTTTCAGGAATGGATCGAAGTACTCGGATCCGAACGCCTCACTGGCGCTCTGCTCGATCGGCTTACGCACCATGTCCATATTCTCGAGATGAACGGCGACAGCTACCGCCTCAAACAGAGCCGTAGAAAACAGACACCATCCTCCGAACGCGCCTCGGGGTAGAAGGGCCTCTGGAGCGCAGCGGAAGAGGCCCTACTACCCCGCATATCCAACAACCCGACCTTGCAACTACTGGCTACTTTTACTCGCCCCAGTGGTCTGGTTTTGCTCCGCCCTTGACAACGGTAGCACCGACTGAAGAGAACTTTTCTGGTGCAGCCGGCTGGACGCTTCGGATTCCTCAGCAATCGATGCAGGGCCTGAGCGACATCTTCGTCAAGATACGATATTCTGGCGATATTGCACGCCTCTACGCTGGAGATCACCTGCTGGACAACGACTTTTACAATGGCCGTACTTGGGAGATTGGCTTGAAGCGCTTCCTGCCGCAGGCGTTCGGCAAAGTGCTTGATGTCAAGGTGCTTCCGATGCCCAAGAACGGATTGAAATAGCTGGACCCGTCCGCACGGATGAAGATGAATCCACGGAGCTCGTCCGCGAAGATCGACTCGCTGGACGTTCTGCCCGAATACGAGGTCATAATGCCGGAAGCAGGTTCCACCAGAGGAAGGCGAACTGTGCACCATCCGATGTGGGAGAAAGAGACTCTGGCGAACCCATAGAAGTCTGAATCGAAGCCGGGCCGCAGCGCACACCGTCAAACGGCAGTGGCCGGAACGATTTGAAGAGGAGCGTAGATGGAGCGGAGAGTATTTCTGAAGAGCGGTATTACAGCAGGCATTGGTGTGGCCTGCCCCGGTGTTTTGTTTCTAGCCAGCCCTGCTTCCGCCGCCGGTGCTGGCAGCGATGCGGATGATCTGCGCGCTGCAATGATTTGGTGTGCCGATCCCGTTTGCACGACCTTGCGAAAGAATGGGCAAGTCGATGCTGTGTCCGCGTGCTCCGCAGATCCGGAGTCGAGCCCTGGTCTTGACCAACATGCCGTGTTTGTAAAAGAGTTCACGCTCGCTGCGCGTCCCCAGGCTGCCTCGATGCACATCTTCGCCTACACCCGGTACCGGCTCTACGTGAATGGTATTTACTGCGGCCGCGGACCGAGCCGATTCGAGAATCAGAGGCCTGAGTACGATACCCGCGAGATCGCCTCGGCTCTAAAGCCCGGCAAGAACATAGTCGCTGTACTTGTGCATTGCGATGCCCCAACGGGGCGCATCATGCGCCACAAGCCGGGTCTTGCCACCGAAATCTGTATCCGCGGCAAGAGCGGAGCCCTGAGGATCGCCACTGACACAAGCTGGCGAGCACGTCCTGATCTCTCGTTCGGCCCGCGCAACGGTGCTTGGGCATCCATCGAGGAACACATCGATGCTCGTAACTGCATCGACTTCAGGAATGCCGAGTTGGCAGTTGCCGATTGGCCGCTAGCTGTTCCCACAGGGGGGCCCGAATTTTTCCCAGTCTGGCCGCGGACCACAGCTCTTCAGCAAGAGCAGACTCGTGAATGGACGGAAAAGAACATCCATTTTCCCCTGGAGTTGGGTCCGGGAGACGAACTGCAACTCTCGTTGCCTGAGATCGCGCAAGCCTATCACAAACTTGAGTTCGACGGCGAGGAGGGCAGCGTCGTCGAGGCTTCGTATCTGTTACCGGAGGAGTCGCAGTGCGGCCACTGCACCTACATCGCCCGCACTGGCGTGCAGACCTGGATGGGCGGCGATACGTTTGCCTTCAACCGTCTCTCCGTCCGAGTCGTAACCGGGCGCATCCGACTCCGCAGCGCTCAGGCCATCGAAGTCCGCTATCCATTTACCCGAGTTGCTTCGTTCGAGTGCAGCGATCCACCGTTCAACCGCCTTTGGAAGATCTGCGCACGATCGCTCGAATTGCTCAGCGAAGACTCTTACGTGGACTGCGCAGACCGCGAACGCGTGGAGTGGACCGACAACACGCCTCCCGCATTCGATTGCACACGGGTAATGATGCGCGGCCCCGACGCGGACGGCGTGCAGTACTGGGGCGATAACCGGCTGCTTAAAGCACTGCTGCGCCGCATCTCGCTGACGCAAAAGCCTGATGGCCAAATGAAAGCTCACAGCTGCTCCGAACGCTGGGATATCCACGCCATTATGGAAGATCGTTCCTGCGATTGGGTGGTGCAGCTTCGCGAGTATTTCGAAAGCTCTGGCGATCACGCGCTTGTCCGGGAGTTATGGCCAGCTTTGACTCGACTTATACAGTGGTTTCTCGATCGTCGTACCTCTCGTGGCCTCGTGCTGGCTCGTGATTGGGAGGTGTGGGACAATCCGCTGCGCTATCAAGTTTGCGAGGCGACAGGCCTCAATGCACTGGTCTATCGCGCCCTCGCTGATGCTGCCTGGCTGGGCACACAGATCGGTGAAACTGCCGCTGCCAGTTCGTATGCAGCCTGCGCATCCAAACTGATGGAAGACTTCAACCGAGAGCTTTGGAATGAGCAGGAGCAAGTCTACGACGGCGCTCTATTCGGCCCCGGATCGAAGATGAACAAACAGCTCAACGGACCCGTTTTCGCCGGGCCGATTGTGAATGGGCGGTACAAACCTACTGCACAGGCAACGCTGTTTGCGCTCTACTGCGGCATCGTTCCGGCCCCGAGGCTGGAGTTAGTACGCACTTGGCTCAAGGGGCATCTGGATCAGATTACGGACATCATGTCCTATTACTACTTGTTCGATGCCCTCTACAAGATGCAGAAGCCGGAGTTCGATAGCGAGGTACTGTCGCTCATTCGCAATGGCTGGAAACTGCAAGTCGAGTCGCCGTGGCAGACCACATGGGAAGGACTCAAAGGTGGGTCGAAGGCGCACATCTACGGGATGGCCCCCGGCTTCTTTCTAACTGCTTACGTGCTGGGCGCGCACCGCCGCGGCCCTGTCACGGATCGGACCATCGTCATTGAGCCGCGCTGCGGTGACTTGCGATGGGCGCACGGAACGGCAGTTACTGAGTTCGGTCCGGTCGAAGTCGAGTGGACCGTAACAGAAGATCGGACGATTTCGCTGACCTGCTTCTGCCCACCCAGTTGCATCACCCTAGTTCGCCTTTACCATCGCGGAGACGGTGCGCAGCTCTCAGTTGACGGCGCGGGCTGCACCACGAAACACAATGGAGAGTTTCTTGAAGTACAACTTCCGCCAGGAAAGCACACCGTGCGACTGTGAGTTCCTGTTCTCTGCGGCGTTGCGCAGTTGCCAGTTTTCATCGCGTATGCTCCGCGCCGCCGCACCGGATGCATCCGCCAGTCTATGCTTGAATCCTGCTGAAAACGGAGACTCCAATGCCTACCTCGCGGCGCCAGTTCCTGAAGACTTCGCCTATCACTCTAGCCCTGGCATGTTCTGGACCGATGCTTGTGAGTTCCGTTCCGAATCCGTCTGAATTGCACGATATCCCTTCCGGGCAGACCGCGGCTCTCCTCGATCCCCTCAACGTCGTTTGGGATTCAGCCAGCAAGGATAGTTTCGGGTCCATGCCTCTGGGCAACGGCGACGTGGGCGCAAACGTTTGGGTCGAGCCCGATGGCGACGTGCTTTTCTACATTAGTAAAGTGGATGCCTACGACGCAGGCCATCTGCTGCCAAAGCTAGGCCGCGTCCGGCTCAGATTCTCTCCGTCTCTTGATACCGGTCGGTTCACTCAGACGTTGGTTCTGAAAGATGGCGCAATTGAGATTCAAGCTGGCGGAGTGCAACTGCGCATCTGGATCGATGCTCACCGACCTGTGCTGCGTGTAAGCGGTTCGAGCGCTTCTCCGGTTACACTGACCGCCAGTTTTGAAACTCTCAGGAGCTGCATCGAGCTGGACGACTCAGCCAATAGGCTCGCTTGGGCTTATCGCAATGAGAATTCGGCCTGGATGGAGCATGTCAGGAAACAGAACTCGGCCGAGTTTGCTGCACATGTGCAAGATCCCATCCTCCATCGCACCTCCGGTTGCCTCGCGGCCGGACCGGGCTTTGTGCGCAGTGGCAAACGCTCGCTTGCACTGTCGTCTTGCCACTCCTTTGAACTTGATGTGTGCGTACTGTCTGAGCAGACGGATACCGTCGCAAAATGGTTTGCGCTTCTTGAAAGGCCGGTCACGGCGGATTGGATCGCCCATCGCCAGTGGTGGCGTGCCTTCTGGGATCGGAGTTGGATTCGCGTGACCGGCTGTGGTTCAGCGCCCGTAGAACTGGATCAATGCCGCTACACCCAGTACGCGCAGGGTTCCATTGCCTACACGGGCCACAAGCAGATCGTTGCGCGCGACAATGCCTTTCAGATCACCCAGCGCTATGCACTCGAGAGGCTCTGCGAAGCCGCTGCCGGAAGAGGCAGCGTTCCGCCTCCCTACAACGGCTCCATCTTTACAATGGATATGCCAGCCGGAGTGCAAGGTTTCAAGGGTCCCCAAGGAGCGGCCGTAACGGCTGACCAGCGTGACTGGGCAGTGCTCTCCTTTATGTGGCAGAACACGCGCCACCCATACTGGTCCATGGCCACACGCGGAGACTACGATTCCCTCCTGGCTGGGATGAGCTTTGTGCGCGACGGTCTGGAGGTTTGTCGCGACAGATGCGCCAACCTCTTCCACCACGACGGCGCTTACATTATGGAGGCAAGCTGGTGGAAGAATGTCGGGGTCTTCAATCCCGACAACGTCCCTCGCCATCTTCGCTACCATTTTCTGGCAACACTGGAAGTCACGGCGCTCATGTGCGAGTACTACGAACACACGCGCGACCCGCGTTTTCGGGATGAAATTCTGCGTCCCTGTGCCGAGCAGTTTCTGCGCTTCTACGAGCTTCATTATCCTGAGCGTGACGCGGACGGCAAGATGGTGATTGCTCCGGCGGGCACCGTCGAAACCTACGCGAACGTCACCAATCCCAACACCGAAGTCGTTGCTCTGCGTTTTGTGCTCTCCCGGCTTATCTCGTTCGATTTTGGACCTCAACACCGTACGGCGTGGAGCGAGTTGCTCGCCCGTGTCCCCGCCGTTCCTTTTCGCACGATTCGCGGCCTCACACTGCTGGCCACCGGGCAACGTTACGAGCCCGGACGCGAACTCTGCGAGTCGCCGGAACTCTACTCAATTTATCCTTTCCGCCAGGCCTGGCTGGGGCACCCGGAATTGCTCAATGCCGCCCGCCAGTCATTCCACGTGCGCGGCATCAGCATCGATGGCAGTTGCGACGAGCAGGTTGTTGAGACCGGCGGCTGGCAATCCACTCCAGTGCAGGCCGCCTATCTTGGCCTGCCACGCGAGGCCGCCCGTCTGGCGAGCATTAACTTCAACGACCAGTTCATTACCTGGCACGATAACGTCGATCCCGCTGCACCCTGGCCTAACCGGCCGCGTTCGCGCTTCCCTGCATTCTGGGAGTGCAAGATGGACGGAACCCCGGACAATGACCACGGCGCCAATAGCGTGAACGCGTTACAAAGCATGTTGCTGCAAAGTGATGGCGAAAAAATCCTGCTGCTTCCGGCTTGGCCAGAAAACTGGGATGTCGAATTCAAGCTTCACGCCAGCCGCAACACCACTGTCGAATGTGTCTATCGCAACGGCCGGGTCCAGTCGCTCCACGTCACTCCAACCAGCCGCCGGACGAGCGTAATCGATCGGAGCACGCAGGAAAACAGAATCCGCAATCTCGTCTCAGTCGCCCTTTGCGACTACAACTACCTCTTCGATTTGCCGCCCATGCTCGACGGGCTTCCCACGCCGGGACCGGCGACGAAAGAATGGATCTCTGCATTCGGCTTCTCCCTTCAGGGCGTCAAGGCAGGCCCGTGGAAGCAGAGTGTCTTTCGCGGCAACATCGCATTTATTCACCTCCTCGACTGGAACGGAGGTACTGTAATCCTGCCTCCTATCCCGGCCCGGCTACTGGGGGCCAGGGCGATCGTCGGCGTAGCGCATGTCACAGCTAGCAAGGAGGGTTTGAAGATCGACGGCAAGCCCGGTCCTCTGGATACCATTGTGGAGCTCACGTTCGACACTGAGCTCGAGCCAATTGCATGGGCTCTGCCGTCTGAAGGATCACTGACTCTCACAAACAAGTTCTCGACCACGCGAGACATGGCTACAGGCCTCATCCTTGCTCAAGTCTCCTTCGACAGTCCACAGAGCTTCTGCCGGTTTGAGTTGACCATCGATAATCCTAGGCACCGCCGTGGCCAATGGTGTGACTTCCAAATCCAACTCTCAGATACAGGAGAAAGCTGGCGAACCGTCTATGAAGGGAAGATCTATGGCTCGATCTGCGGCAAGCAAATCGCCCCCCAAACAGCCAAACACGTCCGCGCGGCAGTGTATGCTTCAGGGATTCGCCAATTCGATCTCTTCGACATGCAATCCAGCCACACCAACGTCTAGTAATGAACTTGGTAGGCTGCATGAATCATGACCGGCAGAAGAAATTGTACTGGGCACAAATAGACAGAACAGCAATTGCACCTCTACCAATTTGCCCCAAGGGGAACTCGAGTCAGCCGTAGATTCACAGCCACACTATTCAGAAGAAGTTTAGGATACTTGCGAATCGCTGGGCTTGCGGATGGTTTCGATTCTGCCTCAGTTCCATTAGGCAAGCCACGCTGCAGCAAGGTTAGTTATTGCGCAGTCGACTCTGGTGAGTGCACAACTACAAAGACTTCCCGGGGAGGTGTAGCGCATGTATTCCTTTGGTCGTGCGCAATGGATATAAATATCCCCCGGCAGAGTCAGGGGATCTCCTCACCCTTTAGATAGCCACCTCATATTCCTATGCGAGCCCAGCAGGCAAAGTGAAAATGCTCGAGGTCTGCCGACAGATGTTTCTACGCCCGGCAGATGGCGGGGCGATGCATCTCAAGAACACAGCTGCTCGTAGAGTCACCGGATTCTCGGTAATGAAACAACCAGGGTGCCAGAAACTCCGGCACCCTGTAGTAACGAATCAAGCAGAGCTACTATTTCGCCGCTACTGCGTTTGCCGCTGCGGCCGACTTGCTGAGTTCCGAAAGGATGCTGTGGTCGTTCTTCTTTTCTAATTGAAAACCGTCGAGCTGCTCACCTTCAGACGAGTAAGCGCGAACGGTCAATTTGTTACCGTCGACTTCGATGACCTGGAACATCTGCGTATTCGGTATGACCTTCGCCATCAATGGTTCAAAACGATGGTCGATTTCATACATCTTCGGACCGCTCACAGAAATCATGTAGACGGTTCCCAGGGCGTCCGGGGCAACGATCTTGCCGCCTGCCAGCTTCTGGCTGCGCGCATAAAGATGATCGTGTCCCTGAAGGACGAGGTCAACTCCGTATTTGTCATAGAGCGGAAGAAGCGCGTCACGCATCTTCACATAATCCCGGTTGTGAGCCATGGAATACATGCCCTGATGCTGGAAGACGACCGTCCAATGGTTGGGGTTGTCTTTGAGGGCTTTGTCCAGCCATGCAGATTCCTTCTCGATCATGGGTTTGACAGCCTCGAAGTTCTTCTCGTTCTCCATCATGTTGACATTGAGCGAGATGAATCGGACGCCTTGGTAATCAAAATAATACGACTCGTTTTCAGGGATATCGGGCCCGTTTTGCGGATAGGAAAACTGCTGCTTCCAAATCAATGGCAGTGACTCGGCTTTGGGCGTACCAGCTGGCTTTTCGAGTTCGTGATTTCCTGGTACCGCGAGGCTTGGGACGTTGGCGGCGATAAATCCCATTGAGTCGTACCACTCGCCCCACAGATTATCTTTGTAACCCTCGGAAACCAGATCGCCAGCGTGAATGATGAACGCTGACTTGGGCGCTTTACTGTAAGCTGCCTGAATCAGGCGCGACCACCGCGACCGGATATCGTTCTGCGCATCGCCCACATAAATGAATCGGAACTTGGCGGGCTGATCGCTAGCCGTGCGAAAACCGTTCCACTCGCCCCAGTTCTTCCCGTCGCCGGCCCTGTACAGGTAGTGAGTGTTCGGCTTCAGTCCTTCGAGATTGGCCCGGTAGGTAGCGACTGTCTTGCCGTTGCCGGTATCAAGGGATCCGGACTTGGCGGGAACTGAAGTTGCAGTCTTGATGAAATCGGGATTGGAACTCGCGATAGCGAACTGGATTTGCGGCGTTTCAGCGAGTTTTTCGGTACGCCAGGTAATTGCCTGGGTGTATGCAGGATTGCCAACCCAACCCAGCATCACCCGCTCAGGTGCGAAATCCGGTTCGGGAGCGGTGCCCCATTCCCGAACCTTTCGGGCACCTGAATTTTCATGTGTAAGTGTGGCTTGTGGCTTGGTAGCGTTCGGCTTTGCTTCCTGCGCGTTCAAGGTGGGCAAAGAACACAGCACTAAAAGCACTGCGAAGATGGACTTACGACGAAATTTCATGTGCTATATTCTCCGAAGAATCTGGTGGAGTGGGGAACGCCGATAAAGTCACGTTCCCCGAATATTTATTTTGGCCTGAGACGACTTGGGGACCAGTTCTTTTGTTCGGTTACGACTTACCCATCACCAGAACGAAAAACGAATTAGGAATCATTTTTCGTTTCGGACGCGCTGTATCAGCCGTAGCCGGAGGAGCAGGCTCGTATTTCGCCGAGACCAGGTAAATTTTGTGCGATTTAGGATCGAGCGACATGGTCTTTGCGCCCGGCTGAGTTTGAACGTTTTCCAGGACTCTGAATTTGTCGGGCGAGTCCTCGTGTACAACGGTCAGTGTGCCCTCGCCGTTAGAACTGAACGCGAGCTGAGTCTCCGGATCGAAGGCAACGGCGTCTACGCCCTTACCGATGGGCAGCGTGGCCAGTTGCTTGCCGCTATCCGCGTTCAGGATCGGCATGACCTGATTGTGGCAGCCTGAGAACAATAGGTGGTTCTTCTTGTCCATGGCGAGACCAGTCGGTTCTTCGCAGCCTTCGAGCTTCCAGTCGCTGACCACTTTGTTGGCCTTCATGTCGATGACAACGATGTGCGCTATGTCTTCGAGGTTTAGGAATACCTTGCCATTGCCGTCGGAAACGCCAGTTTCAGGGCGTCCAGGCAATGCAATGGTGGCAACGGCCTCTGCTTTTTCCACATCGATCACGGTAGCGCTGTTGCCTCCGGCGTTGAAGGTAAGCACGAACCCGCTAAATTTGTCGAACAGAATTGCATCCGGCTTCTCGCCCGTCTTGACGGTTGCAATCGGTTTCAGGGTCTTGAGGTCAAAGATAGTGGCTGAGTTGTCCTTGCCATTGCTAGTAACGCCGCGGCCCAGTCTGTTGACGAGAGCGATGCCGTGGACGCCATTCGTGCCGGGAAGTTCGCCAATAAGCTTGCCTGACTCCACGTCAACAACCATGACGCGCGTTGCGCGTGCGATGTATAGGCGGTTGGAAGAGGCGTCGATGTTTACATAGTCCCAGCCTCCATCGCCACCGACTTCAAATGTCTTGGCAACATGGTATCCAGATGTTGATTGAGCGGCGATTGAGATCGATATAACAAGCACTGCCGCGAATGCCGCGAGGCTCAAAAGTAGAGAACGTTTCATCAAATCTCCTCGAAACTTGTTTCTGATGTGGAAATTGCAGACAAAGCGGCAAGGAACACGGGGAATTGCAATGCCCCATATCCCCTGCCGGCAGGAGTTCGCTTAGAAGTCGAGTCGCAGGCTGAGTTGCAGGCGGCGCGGCGTTCCGATTCCGGTGGCTCCGGTGTTCAGAATATCGGTGATTCTCCCGAAGCCGGAGTTCACACTGGTGATCTTTCCGGTGGAGTCTACCGCAACCGAACCCAAGCCGCCTGAAGGATCGGAGAACATTGGATGGTTGAAAAGGTTGAAGGCCTCTGCGCGGAAGGTCAAGCTGCCACGTTCGAAAAGAGCAGTCCGCTTTGAAAGGGCCGTGTCGATCTCGTAGTTGCCGGGCCCCCTTCCAAGATAGCGAGGCGCGTTGCCCCAGGTGTACTTGGCTGGAACCGCGAAGGGCGCAAAGCTGAACCAGTTGTTGAGAGTTTGGCCACCGGCAGGTGTGAGCGACACGCCGGTGTTCAGGTCAGGGCGCTGGTTCTTATTGATACCGTCCAACATCACGTTTGCTTTGCGCGTGATCGTAATATTCACCGGCAGGCCGGACCTGGCGGTCATAATGCCGGACAGATCCCATCCGCCGATGACTTTCCCGGCAACGCCTTCATTCAGGAAGCGACGTCCCTGACCGAAGGGAAGCTGATAAACGGCGTTCGTGGTGAACGTATTACGAACATCCAGGTTGGTGCTGCTCCGGTCGCAGCGAAGGCATGAGTTGTTCTGGACCGCCACAGCTTCTCCAGCGCCGATGGAAGCATCCGTGATGGCGTGCGACCACATGTACTGGGTCTGCCACAGGAATCCGCTTTTGAAGGTACGCTGCAGTGAAACTTGTAGCGCATTGAAGTTACTGTTGCCGTTGTTGCTTTTGAGGCCATACGAACCGAGTGACGCAATTGGCCGGATAGTTGTAGCAGGTAAGAAGCCATTTGCAGTTGTCTTGCTGAACAGGTGGTGACCCTGGCTGCCCACATAGCCGGCCTGGGCAACGAAGCTGTAGGGCAACTGCTGCTGAATGTTGAAGTCCCAGTTCTCGTAGTACCCATCTTTCCGGTTGGGATCGATCGCCTTCGGGCTAGTGGTCGGTCCAAGGGCCCCGGTCTTGGTTAAATCGTAGCCGTAGTAAAGCTGCAGCGAGGGAAGATTCGTGGTAGCGGAATATCTGGGGGGGACGCTCTCCGTCGGATCGCTGAAGTCGTCGTTCTGGTTGGCGCCAAAGTAGATGCCGAAACCTGTGCGGATAACCGTTTTCTCTTTCAACGCCGATGGAGCCCAGCTCAGGCCAAAGCGCGGGCCGAAATCCTTGGTATTGGGTTGGTAGAAGGGCGCGCCTAAAGGACAGAACCCGCCGCAGGCAGCGCTGACGGTAAGAGACTGGCCATGCCGTTCATACATCACGCTGTAGAACTCGTAGCGCAGTCCGGCGTTCAGCGTTAGATTGGGAGTGAGCTTGAGCTCGTCTTGGGCGTAACCCATATAGAACGTGCGGCGCAGCCCGGCCAGCCCCTGACTTACATTCAAGGTCATCGAATCCGCCAGGTTGTGCTGGAAATTACTGAAGCTGGTATAGCCGATAGAAGCAGTCGTGATGGCATTGCCGGAGTTGTTGAGATTGATTCGGCGGATGTCAATGCCGAACTTGAAGCTGTTCCGCCCGCGATTTTTTGTCAGGTTGTCAATGAAGGAGTAGGTGGTGCCGGCTTCCACCTGCTTGCTGCTCCCTGTAAGACCATCCCAGGGGACGTCACCGCCTACGCTAAGATCCAACGGCGCGCTCCCATTGACCACGGGAGTCCACACGGAACGGTTGACGCCGATTTTTGTTTCGTTGGTCATTTGCGGACTGAAGACCTTTTGCAGGGCAAATACGATGTTTTCCGGCACAATGTCCGTCAGGGTGCGGGCGCCGGCGGCATCCAAAGGCTGGTCAAGGTGAGCATTGTCAATGTTCCCACGGATATACGCCGTGGTGCTCTCGTTGAACTTGTGGTCAATGCGGGCCATGCCGTAATCTTCACGGGTGCGGTCGGTTCCGTACGGATTGGTTTCATCAGTCCATTGCGGATCGCTCAAATAAGGCCTTACACCTTTTGGATATGAGTTGACGAGAGGCGCGAGCGACGGCGACGTGGCAAGAACCAGAGCGCGGGCCGCTGCGTTCGGCACATATGCGGCACTCTGCGTATCACCCACGGTCTGCCTCAGACCTTCATAGTTCATATAGAAGAAGGTGCGGTCCTTAAGGATGGGACCACCCAGATCTCCGCCAAACTGGTTCATGCGGACAGGCGGCAAGGCATTGGAATCGAAATAGGTCTTTGCGTCGAACACTTCATTACGCAGATACTCGAAAGCGCTGGTATGAAACTTGTTGCTACCCGTTTTCGAGACGAGATTGATCTGCGCTCCGCCCGCTGCGCCGCTTTCGGCGGTGTACACGGCGGTACTCACGCGGAACTCGGCGATCGATTCCAGCGAGATGTTCAAGTGCGCGTCGGCTTTCTGCGCCTGCTCCTGGACGCCACTGGCGTCAATACCGTCGAAGCTATAATTCTCGTCATCCAGCGACCGGCCATTGAATCGGATGGAGTGTTGTTGATCGCTGGATCCAGTGTTGATTGCGCCTGGCGCCAATGCCATCAAGCCAGACCAGTTGCGGCCATCTAGGGGGATGTCCTGGATCTGCTCGGACTCGACCACCAAGCCGACCTCTGCCGAGCTGCGGTTGAGCGCTTCCAAGGCGGTCACCTCAACCACTTCCGTCCGCGTTCCTACCTGCAGGCGGGCATCGATGGTTCGGGCTTGTCCAACCTGAAACTCTACGGATTCAAACACTTCGGGCTTGAAGCCGTCCTTAGACATCGTAATCTTGTAGATGCCGATAGGCAGTGCCGGCACCTGATAATTGCCTCTAATGCTTGTTACGGTCTCGCGATGGAGTCCGGTTGCTGGGGAATTCAGCTCAATCTTCACATTCTGGACGAGTGCACCAGTTCCGTCAGTCACTGTGCCGTTTAGTGTGGCGCGATCCACTTGGGCCAGGGCTGTTGCGGTAAATGCAATCAGACACAGAATCAATACCGTGAAAGACAGTATTCGTTTGTGCATGTTACTCCTAACGCCGGCCGGAAGGCAGCGCAATCAAACAGGATTAAGGCCAATGTTCAAACCTGTGTGAAGCGTAGGAGGGCCTCTTGAAGAGCAGTTAACAAACGGGTGAAGATATTCTAAGGTTGGTCGCAACTGTGCGCTGCGTCACAATTAGCCAAAAGAGACTCAAGGTCATTGCGTGTTCATCTTCCTGTATTCGTTCCAGAGTTATTTTGGAACCATGCGCATCCTGGTGATAGAAGACGAACCACGCATGCTGGAGTTGTTGCGTAAGGGCCTCTATGAGCGCGAGTTTACCGTGATGACAGCCGCCGATGGAGAGACAGGCTTGAAAATTGCCTCAACCTATCAATTCGATTCGATTGTGCTGGACATCGGCTTGCCAAGGATGGATGGTTACGGCGTGATTCGTGCCTTGCGCTCGCTTGGCCAAATGGTGCCAGTATTGATATTGACCGCGCGCGATTCTGAAGACGATATTATTCGCGGCCTTGAGTTCGGTGCTGATGACTATCTGACCAAGCCGTTTTCCTTTACTGAATTAGTAGCGCGGCTACAGTCCATCACGCGAAGTCGTCGCCATGAAGAGAACGGCACCATCGAGGCAGGCGATGTTATGGTCGACCCGATCCGTCATTTAGTAACGCGCAACAAGGGAAAGATCGAACTGACTCGGAATGAGTTCCTATTGCTAATGTGCCTCGCGCGCAGGGCCGGACAATGCGTAGCCAGGAAGACGCTGATGGAATTCGTATGGGGTCTGGATCATACCGTGAGGCAGAACACTCTCGACTTTCTTGTGAACTCATTGCGCAGCAAGATCGATACCCCTTTCCCCAGGAAGTTGATCGGCACCGTACGCGGCGCAGGTTATATCCTCAGGCACTCAGAGGCCGTTCCGGCAGAGGCTGCACAATGAGGGACCTACCGATACGTGTTCGTCTCACGCTTTGGTATTTTGCCATGTTTGCCTCAGCCGCGACGTTACTTGGTTTGGCCAGTCAATGGATGCTTGAACGGAGCCTGGAGAAGGTCGAATACCACGACCTGCAAGAGCGTGCTGACGACGTTCGTGAAGCTCTGAGCCACCAAGGCCAGGTTCAAGATACTCAGAAACTTCACGATGTGCTTGCAATAATTTATGAATTCAAGGATGGTGGAAAATACTTGCAGGTTCGGGATGAGCATGGCAATTGGATCTACCGGTCACGGCGCATGATCTCTCAGAATCCTGATTTACGCACTCCGGACATGTTGCCAAAGGCCGGCCTTATCGTGGATTTTCGTCAAGGAACTCACTTTGTGCGAACTCTGGAGTATCCGATTGCCGTGGAGGGGACACGGTACTCAGTGCAGACGGGAATAGTACTCGATAGAAACCTGGACCTGTTGAACAACTTCCGTTTCAATCTGCTTTTGTTAACACCGCTGGTGATCCTTCTGGCTACGATCGGTGGACATATCATGAGTCGCAAGGCGTTGAAACCAGTTGCCATATTGGCGGCTGAGTCTCGCCGCATTAATGATCGCAATCTGGACATCCGTCTCCCAGTGTCAAACGCAAATGACGAAATCTCCGACCTTTCGCGAACGCTGAATCAAATGCTTAAGCGGATAGATAGCGCTTTTATGAGTGTGCGCACATTTACCGGTAATGCCTCGCATGAGCTACGTACACCGATTTCGCTGTTACGCGCTGAAATTGAAGTAGCACTCTTTCGTCATCGAGATGGGCAGGAGTATAGAGCAGTTCTCACGCGCCTTCATGAAGAAACCCTACGGATGACAAACCTCGTTGAGAATCTTCTCTCGTTGGCGCGAGCCGACGGAGGAGCGGAGACCATGACAACGGCACCTATTTGTGTCGATACCCTTCTCCCTGAAATTGCACAAACTTGGCAGAGAACGATAAACGAGGCGTTGCTCGATTTCCAAGTAGATATCTCAGAGGCCGGTCTTTTCTTCATGGGCGATCACCGTGCCATTCAACGCTTACTTTCGACTCTGCTTGAGAACGCAAGCAAATTCACGCCTCCAGGGGGCTCGGTGAAGCTGTGCGCGGCCACCAAAGGCAAGTCCATTGTTCTGTCTGTACGGGATACCGGAGTCGGAATCACTCCTGAACACAAACACCGAATATTCGACCGCTTTTATCGCGTGCCAACAAGCGGTCCTGTTGCCCCTGGCTCCGGTCTGGGGCTGGCACTTGCTAAATGGATTGCGGAGAGGCACGGCTCGCAGTTGAGTGTTGAAAGCACACCTGGATTAGGGAGTGTGTTTTCATTCTCATTGGAGAGAATTGATATTCCACTCCAAACTCTCGATGCCTCTGAAGCCTCCTTGCATGGCCATAATCGTGACTCGACCTTTGCTTGATCAGGTACAGTTCACCGGCATCCAATTCGGCCAACTGCAATTGTTCAAAGGCTGGGATGTAATTTGCAATGAGAGAGCTACATTCACGACGTTGTTTCGTAGACCTGTCGCAGCTTGCGAAACTCATGAACATTGAGGGAAGCAGATTGGTCCACGCAAAGGCTGCAATGTTCAGCTAGCTGCATTTGGGATTTCAATCGCTACGGTTTTGCATGTAAGTATCCCCCCGGCAGAGCCGAATAAGCATTAACCTAAATTCCCCAAGAAAACCGCTTCCGTTTGCACGGATTAGCGGCAAGGAGTTTGCTGACTGTCGGCCATTGGCTGATTACAGTGATGAGGCGGTTTGGGAGCAGAAGCGCCGCGCCGACTTGGCGATACATGAATTCAATCTCCCGCCAGCGGCTGCGTCGCGGTTTCCACGGGGTAGCCCCAGGGGAAAAACGATGATGCCGCATCCACCATGCGTTCGATCAATAGGCCCACGAAGAGCTTCCCTTCCAGCCAAGCCTGCGCGCTGAGGGGATCTTTCTTGGGAAGGTGGCCCAGTCCAAGAATGGACTTCATCCGCTTAAAAACGAGTTCAATCTGCCAGCGAAGACGGTAGAGTTCGAGAATCTCCGCGGCGCGAACTTTTCTCAAGCTGGTCCACAGGATGAAGTACTCGGCCAGTTCCAGCGATAGCTCGGAGACCTTCTCCTGGTCGCGCCGCGCTCGGCGCAGCATCTGTTCGCGCGTCCAGCGTGTGACCTCCGCACTCTGCCGTAGCGCCACGATGCGTCCACGAATCCAGCCCCCTTCCGGGTCTTTGACCCAGGACGAAAACTCGGCCGGCGTATGGCCCTTCAGGGTTTTCATCATGGCGGCCAAATCGATTCTTTGACGGCTGGAGTCAAACAACGGGAGAGCTTGACGATTAAGGCGCACGATAACATCACCACCCGAACCGTGTACATGCGCCACGCCCGGCGGCGCCGCATAAACCCGGTCGCCAAGCATAATATCGCCCTTGCTTACCGGTACGCGGCGAAACGTCTTGAGCGGAGTGCCGGTCTCATCCATCACTGTGGCATGAGTGTAAAACTGCTACTGCCACCCCGCCCGAGGCATCAGTAGTGGGCTGCGTCTTTAACCTCTTGCAACTTCGTTTTTCCCTTCTCTGGCAAGGAATAAGGGTCCCCCTCTGGCAGGATGCGAACCTGGGTTGTGAACTTGAAGGGGAATCTTCCTCCGCTGGCAAAGGTGGCTTCCACAAAAAAGGCTGTCCATCCCTTTGCGGGGCGCGGCACGCGCGCCACATAGACACCGGGGCTCGCGGCCGTAAGGCTGCTGGAATGATAGGCACTGCCAATGGCCTCTAGACGAAAGTCACGATGATTGGGATTGGTGGCTTGCCAGAGCGTTACCGTCAGCGGAGTTTGATCGACAGTTACTTTGATCGAACCATCAGCTTCAAAAGTCGACTGCAAATTGGGCCTCTTGCCGCCGAGCAGCACCGATTCATAGAAGGCCCCGATGCTCTGCCATGAATCAGTTCCGCGCAACGAGTGATTGGTATTGGCCTCGTAAAGCAGATGTTTCTCCCCCGGAAGGTCATCGAAGTAGAACTGCGACGAATCGGCAGGAAAGAACTGGTCGCTTGAAGCATTGACGATAAGCTTCGGCATGGTGAAACGGTCCCGATAGGAGTAGGGATCCTCAATCTCCATGAGCCTGCGATAGGCATCGCTATTCATATCATCGAGCAAGTGTTCGTCGTAATAGCTTTTGGCCGCCGGCGCCCAGAAGCCATAACTGCGGAAGTGGTGATGGACAGATTGGACAAAATTCAGAACGTCGAGAACCTGGGGAGCAATCGCCACCACGCGCGGATCCACGGCCGCGGTGGTCCAAGTGGTCCACCCGCGTTTAGACTGGCCGGTCACGACGAAGTGGTCAACGCGATTCCGTCCGCCTTCTTTGCTTGCGGCAAAGGAGCTGACAGTATCCATGGCGCGCACCGCTGCCTTGGTCATGGGCAGGCGCAGGGGCCAGTTCGAATCGCCGCCATCCAGAAACTTCCTCCACGTGTAGGCAATGATCTCGTCTTCTATGCGCGGGCCGAAAGAATCATTCTTAAATATGAGAGGTTGATTGGGAACCTGGTACACCTCGCTGATAATCGATTGCGTCATGATGGCGAGGGCTGCCCGTTCTTCCACCGACTCCGGGCCCTTGTCTCTTATGGAGCCGTTCAGGATGTATAGCATTCCAGTGGAACTCGACACGGTATCCGGAATATAGAGTCTCATCCAGTGTTTCCACACGCACTGGTTGACCTCGGCAGGGCTCCGCCACTGTTGCGAGGTCATGCGAATCAGATAAGTGGTGTACCCCTCATGGGGCTCTCTCTTCACCAACCGGTACTGGTAGTGGCTGTCGGGAGTGTGTACATATGTATCTAGCGCTGTTTGATGATCGGCAGCTATCGTGCCTATAGCTGGCACTAGCAGGAAGCTTAGCCATATCAATGCCCGGATCCAACGACGAGGTTCCATGTTTCAAATACCTCCAGATGAATGGCAGATGTAAATGCGATTACGCATGTTTCCCACTTCCCGTAGTCCTCTCCTGTAGCTTCGACTTCTTGAATCGGTGACAGCCCTCAAGACAACCGCTGCATGGGCTTGTTTTGCCACATTATTCACCTGGACTACTAAGTATTGCAGGATGAGAAAAGCAAACAGGTGAGTAGACCGGTTCATGTCGTCCAGCTATGATCTCGGCCTCAAATGTCACTCCGAAGAGCAAGAAGGAGTGACGTCGATGGATAACAGCTGAACAAAACACGCCCTCCACCCAATGCGAAGCAGAGCGGCCTCACTACGAACTCATCATAGCCGTTAGCTCCGACCCCCATCCTCCGTCATCAGTGCCGAACGTGAACTTGATCTCGCTCACAGCTATCTTCCCCTTGAATACCAGCCTGTAAGTCTGCCCCTGGTAATCCGTGTTTACCCAAAAGGTGATCGTGTCACCTTCTGCCTTGCCGTCATGCACTTCTGCCGGTGTCGTCGGCAGTCCCTCTACCGTGCCTGTTATTGTCTCCCCGGATTCCTTAAGCTTGAAGGCCAGTGCCACGCGACTCCCCTCGAAGGCAAAATCACCTCTCCAGGTGCTAGCCATCTCGGGCGCAACTGGCTTCACCGGCACTCCTTCGCTCTTCCGGGCCGTCATGGCTGTACCCCAACTTCCATCATCAGTGCCAAAACTAAACTCTATCTGCCCCTCCGATGCTTTGCCCGTGAATACCAGCTTGTAGGCAGTTCCTTCGTAGTCGGTATTCACCCAAAAGCTGACCGTGTCGCCTACTGCCTTGCCGTCGTGGATCTCCACCGGGGATGTCGGAAGCCCCTCCAGCGTACCGGTCACATTGCTGCCTGTAACTGTCAAATGAAAGGTAACTGGCATGTTGGTACCCTGCAGATCGAAGGACCCCTTCCATGTCCCCGCCAAGTCCGTTGCATTTGCACTTCGCAGAATGGTCAGGCATGCAAACAGTCCGATAAGTCTTAGAACATTCATTACGCGGGTTCTCCTTTGGGCAATCACTGCTGTTTCAAATTGAGCACCCTCTCTGATAACGAGCGCCATGCATCGGCATACAGAAATCAGTTTTGGGTACGAACCATCACGCCACATCAAGCACGAACTGCGCGGCGCAGAGCCTCAAGGTAGCTGTATCCCCAATACGTATCGGGGAGCAGTACCCCATCTTCTGTCCACTCATTCCAGGCCCCTATATAAATGAGCTTTGTTTTTCCGGCCCCAGAGACAAAGTGCCTTGCGGCGCTAACAAGACGCTCAAATTGATCTGGAGTTCGATCAATGGCGACTGAGGAGAATTCACCAAATCGTGGACTGTCATCCCAACCCACAGAACAGGTAGGGAAATAGGGGATCGTAAGTGCCTCTTTCTTCTTCCGCCACAACCTGATCGCATCCCTGGCGCCGACGCCATAAGGAATACGCGAGCCGGGCGGCTTCCCTCCATAAGTCCAGGCCATGGTTCCATAAACCGTCGCACTGTCGAATCCCAGTTCTTGCAGGCGCTTTGCGTAGCGGTCAAAGCCGTTGCAGACTTGCATGTGCAGTCTCGGAAACCCGAGCTTTTGTGCACGCTCGCGCATCGTATTCAGGCCGTGGCGCAATCCGTCCTCACCTAAATGCTCCACAACCTTCCCTGGGTCGAAGAGTCCAAATACCTGAGCACCATCGATGGTCAGGTAGTTGGGCTGGCTGAAGTAGCGTTCAGCACAGTAGTTGGCCACATTCTCAAAATCCTTGATCGAGTGGACCTGAGGCATAAGGACCGCCGCATCCTGGGGGGAGTGCGCAGGATAGACATTCTTCCAGTCATGATTCGCCCACATAATTGCGAATTTGATCTTGGTACGGTTCTCCGCTCCGAGGAGACCACGCTCCAGTTGCTCCTGGTAAAACTGCGTGCCCTGGTGCCAATACCAGCAGATCATCCACGCATCCACACCATAGGTTGAAGCCAGTTCCACTTCTTTAGCTGCCCACTCCGGATCGGCTTCGTCATAGTAACCCCACAGTGGAAAATGAGGCATCGAATGACCAGAAAAAAGGGCGCGGGCGTTCTTTAACGTCTCCCACTCTGTCCACCCCTTCCCAAAGAGCTTCACCATGTACGGTGATGAATGCCAGCTCGGAAAGTTAAACGCCACTACTTGTACGTCTCGTGGTCTTTCTAGCTTTACAGTTCCGAGTGAATTATGCAGGACTTCGTCAGTGAAGTAGTTTTCCACCGCCGCTCTACCTATTAGTTCACTGGCAACACAGACGCTTTCCTGCTTACCGGCCTGTCTATAGTCAAGAGTCTTCGATGACGATCGAGTCGATCCCAGAACTGCCGCAGCCCCAACCTGCAACCCGGACGCAATCAATTGCCGCCGATTCATGGATACTCCTCCCGCTTGTAAAATACTTATTCCAAACGCGCAGTGACTTGCACATCCGACTCGCGCATATCTCTTTCGTTCGAGCCGACCCTCATCTTTGCTGTTACGGTTCACTTTGGCCGTTGCGCTGACGCGGATGCTCGCTTGGCGTTCCCCAGTTCATGATCTCGTCGTCGCGCTTCCTCATCGGTCTGAAGTTGTGATACCAGCCACCCTCAGAAAGTGTGTCTGGAAACTCGTGAATGATCATGCCTGGCTGATTGATCGCCAACTGCTTCGGAATGGTGCCGTCTGGCCGGGCAATGAACGATCCCCAATGGGAATAGGGCTGCGATGAGTTATTGCAGACAGCCCACATACGGTTGTCAGAGCAGCGCGTTGGGGCCAGGCGCGAGTCGAGAACATCCAGACAATTCGGGCCTTTTTCCCGGGCGTTATGAAAGGAGTGGATCATTACCGTAACGCCCAGCTCGCGATAGGCAATATAGAGCTGCGGCCAAGCCAGGTCAAAGCAGATTGCCAAGCCGATCTTGACTCCGCGGATGTCGCGTGTGACAAGCCGGTTACCCGCCGAGTAATGCTTCTGATCGCCCGAAGTGCAGAAGCTCTTGTCGTAGCGATCCACGATCATTGCCTCCGGGTCAATCAGATAGATGCAATTGGTCGGCTTCGTCTTTTTGTCCAGGAAGTGCGTTGAACCAAGTGCCAGCCACATCCTTAGCTCTTTAGCCATCGCTCGCAGCTCAGTGGTCGCCTTGCGCAGTGCATCCCAGTTATAGCCGCTCAACGTAGGCACATCGTACCCGGCGTACCCTGACAGGCTGGCTTCAGATGTGTGCAGCAGGTGCGCTCCCTGGGCTGCTGCTTCGTGCATGAAGCCGGCGATGTATTTCGCATTCACTGCAGGACTGCCGCTTACTGGAAACTGACACGTGGCAACTTTCAGCCTCTTCGTAGTCTCCGCATTCTGGTTTGCCTCGCTCGCCGGGACGCTTGCCACAATTAGCTGTCCTTCTACAACGCGATGAGGAAGAAACGGCAGCGTTGCCAATCCAGCCAGGGCTTTCCCCGTCGTATTGACGGCCTGTCGCCGTGTAATAGTCACAGACCCATTGGTGCGAGTAGGCTTCATACATTTCTCCTTTGCACTGCACTGATCGAAACGGCAACAGTTGACGCCGCGTTGTCCTTGGTCAGCCCCGAGGTGTGGACCAGCAAAACAGTTTCCACATCCGCTCTCTTACGCGAGGTGAGCCATATCTCCGGGAAACCACGTTATTAGATCTTCCTTCAGTATGCATACGCTCCAATATCCTGAGGGCCAGATACTGGCCGTAGCTTCTGGTCCATGTCCACAGCCACTCCAAGATAGGTCCCGGCACTTCTGGCAGGAGAGATAGACGTGAGGTGAGCATCAAAGGGTGGAGTTGCCGAAACAAAGAGCGGATTTGCGCTGAATGAGTGGGCATCCATCCCGAAGTAGCTTCTATAACTGGCCAACTGTGTGGATGAGTAGAGTTGAAGAACATCCACAAGGACTATCGCAACGTTGTTTATGGTTGCAAGTATCGACGAGTATGCTAATCCGGGATTGGTTGTTGAGTACAGATAGAGATTGCCCGTAGCTGTATCCCAGAAGCAATCCCCCTGTGCCACCAGAGACGCCTCTGAAGACTTCACATTGCAAGCCGATCCATTAAGAGTCATTCCCGCATAACTTGATGCCATTATGACGTACCATATATTGCCGCTGTAGTTAGTCCATTGGGACCAATTACTAAAGGGCTGAATCGATGTGCCCGTCTGATAGTAGTCGTTATAGTCCATAAGCAACGAGGCGCTGTTCCACTTTCCTGCCGACGTGTTCTGCACCCACGCTCCGGTGTAGCCTCCGTAGTAAATGTTGTTTTCAATCACGACATTGGACGGTTGGCCAGAGAGTGTTTCCAGGCCCACGTGCTCTCCTTTTGCGTCCGGCCTCTGTGAGGCTGACCAGCCCGACCCCGGATTGATACTCGTGTTCTGGATATATTTCACATTCGATATGGTAGACGTACCTGTGCCGTAATCCATTATGTCGACGGCATTGTAAGGCGTATTGTAGATAAGGTTGTTGACATAGGTAATGTTCGCCTGCATAGCGGACGACGTGGTGTTATTTGCTTGGTTAGTGAGAGCCGTATCGTAGATTTCCCATATCTTGTTCCCCTGAATGAGAACATTGCTGGCGCTCGCCCATAGTTGAATACCATTTCCCAATCGCCAGATTGGCGGGACATGCCCACCCCACACGGTTCCTCCGATCCAGGATATCTGCAAATACTGAAAGGTCAGATTGTACGAATTTACGGCGTTGATTCCATTCTTTCCACCAAACATCAGATCCAGGTTCTCAACCACAACATCATGGATGCCGTTCAGGTAAATGATGTCTTGCCCGGTAGCTGCTTCAATGTTGTTGTAATACGCTCCAGGGTTGGCGATCGAATACATCCACAGGTAGCCGGTATTGGGGTCGCACCAGAAGTCTCCCTGTGTCATCAGTATTCCGGCAAGTGCGGAAGGACTCGCCGCCCCAGTAAAGTACTTCTTGAACCCAGCCGCGTTATTGCCATTGGCGTCGATAAAGATGAGGTTCCCAATATCAAGAGCACTTGAAGATGAAGTGAGGATTGGTGATGCCGACCTCCATAGTGTTGCAGCGTAGGATGCGACATTGCCCCACGATGGCGTTCCGCCCTCATTCACTGACCCCAGGATTATTGGCGCAGGCCCTGCACCGTAGGACCCATACGTAATAGGGCCATTGGTTGAGGATCCGCTTTGCGGGAAGAGAATCCCTTGCGCAGTGTGTCCGCCTCGCCACGTTCCTCCGGCCTTGAAATAGATAGCCGTACATGGCGCCAGACTCGCAGCGTTCACCTTGGCGATTGTTTGCCATGGCGACGAGGCTGAGAGTCCGCTATTGGAGTCACTGCCTGACGGGTCAACGAAATAGACAGTCGTTGGGTTAGTGCAAGAGCCTGGGACCGGACTGCCTGAGCCAGTTCCGCTAAGCGGGACGTAGATTGGCGTGACCGAGGCAGAGCTCGCGATGGCAATGTCGGCGTAACGGGCACCGCTTGCAATGGGAGAAAAGGCGAGGGCGATTGTGCAGACCCCGCCCGCCGCCAGCGTGGACGTACAGGAGCTACCAGAGATGCTGAAGTCTCCGCTGTCTGCACCTGTCAGCGTGATAGTGCCCCCGGTAATCGGCGGCGATCCCGTGTTGCTGAGAGTGATCGCCTGTGACGCCGACGTGGAGCCCACTGAGGTCGATGCGAAGCTGAGTAATGCTGGGGAAACGGTGAGGGTTGGGTTGGCAGTAGTCAGAGCAACGGACCAGTTAGGCGGCGGTGCGCTGAGGGCCGGCTGGTAGGGCGTCATCGAACTCGCCAGATTCAGCAGAGCGACAAGGTTGCTCGACGGATTGCTGAGGATATTCAACAGAGCATAAAATACGTTTCCAGGGGCAATGCCGTATGAACTATAGCTGAAGAGATTGCCGCAGTTGGAGCCGTCGCCAGCGCTGCCCCCAGCGGAGTTGACACAGCCTGCGAGTAGGTTGGCGAGTGTGTTGATTTGCTGCGCAGGCACAGAGTAACCGGCAGGCGCACCGCTGCCCGGAGCAGAGCCCGTAGTCGTGGACGCGTATTCTGCGGCCAGAGCGAACGCGCTTGCCAACGCTGCGCTATGTGCCGTGCTGGAGCCGATAGCTGTGGGCGAGGTTGCATAAGGTGCCAGCGCCGCGACTGCGGCTACCGTCGTGACTTCATTGATCGCCACGTATGTGGAGGTGGAGAGCGTCTGGCATTGACCTAGAGACGCGATCAGCGCAATGGCAGTGTTGTTGGTGCCGGCAGTCAATCCTGGATTGCCCCCGCTTGCCTGCAGATAGACCAGAGATGTGGGTGTCGGGCAGGTGTAGAGGCCGGTAATGGAAAAGGCCCCCGTAGCGTTGGTAGTGACTGTGGAGGAGAGCAATGGCGTGGCGGCGGAGCCGTCGCCTGTAGAGCCAGCCGCGTAAAGCTGGATGATGGCGCCGGATATAGGCTGCTGGCCACTATACACCTTGCCACTATTGCTACTCGCTGTGGGCGGCACGGTGACGCTGTTACCCGACGATGAGCAGCCGCAGAGCAGAAGTACAGTAAGCAGGGTGAGTTGCCAGGCATACTCACTCTTGAGACTTCGAGACATTCAAGCTTCTCCGTAACTTCCCTTGCTGGATTACAATCCACATGTTATCCGAGGCGAGTTATAAGCCTTACATCCGCAGGCTTAACTCATTCCCGGCTGCTCTGAATAGGATCACTCAAGCGTGCGTAAACTCGCAGTACAGGCTCCCTTCCTTCATAGGCTTCTTTGAGTTGAAAAGAATCCTGTAGATTTCATTCCCCCAGTCCTCGCACAGAAAGAAATCGGTTAAGGGGATCTTCTCAATTACCGGCTGAAGTTGAGCGCTGTCAAACCTCAGCAGAGAGGCTCTTCCATCCTTATTTACAGGCTTCAGGGTAATGTAACCGTCCGCATTGACTGATGGAACTCTGGGCGTCATCACAGTAAGACTCACCGGCAAAGTGCGGTCCAATTCGAAGTTCTCCTCCACCCTTACCGCATCAGCCTCACGATCTAAAGTGACCGTTCGGAGCCAGGATCTGATCCAGGCTGATCGGGGATATGCCGGGGCTATATCAAATGAGTACCTCGCATGGCCGTCATTGCTTTCATAGTGAAAGCTGGTCGCTTTGAAGCGGGATCCATTGTGCTGCATCGCGCCGCCAACTGTGGGCAAATTATGGTACGCCGACTGCATTGTCCAGATCGAATAGCGATCTGCCCCGAAAGTCCTTGCGCTATAAAGTTCCACTCCGACATCGATCGCCACGCGCTCGCCATCCTGGTATACGATGTAGCTGCCCGTATCGTTGTGGCCATGGGTTCGCCCGTTGTTTGCAGCCAGCACTGCCACATACATGCCCTGTGTGGAGTTTGCCGCCCGACGTGCTGTCATCAGCCCAAGACTGGGATACCAAGCATCGCGAACGAGCGCATCCTGACCTTGAATCCCACGAATTTCTTTAGCCATGAGCACCGCTGCCAGCGGTCTGGTAAGGCCCATGAAATTGAAATCCATCGCTTTGAGCGCTTTGGATATCGCTGGTTCCCTGGCCGTCAACCCATCCGTGGCTGCGCACTTGGCCCCAAATGCTTCGAGTTGTTTGTCGCGCACGGCCTTGCCAAACCGGTAAAGCAGCGCCCCATCCTGCCCGGACTTCACATGCGCATCGCCGTAATTGATGTAATCTTCCCCAGCGATATGAACATTGAGGATGAATCGCCCCATGGCATCAATGAAGGGATTGGAGAGGATCGCCGTGGCGTCTCCAGTGGCCGATTCGATCATGCTGACGCACTCGAAATAGCACATGGGCGAGACCCCGAAGTAGACCGGTCCCTCCTCTTCACCGGCGTCAGGCCAGTACTGGTTTAGATATTCGTCAAGGCTGCGAGTAATCTTTGCGACTCCCTGAACTAGAGAATTTCTATCCTCTTCCAGAAGCAGATTGGCCACCAGCAGATTTGAGTTGATCCAGGGATTCCAGTTGTTCATGTGGCCGCCCTTGCCGTCTAATCCCATCCACCAGAAGTCATTGCGTCGACGAGCCGGCTCGAGTATGCGTTGCTCGGCTTCAATCTGAATCCGCCGGGAGATGAGCGGTGACACGTGGTCAAGCTGCTCACCTAGCAGATAGTAAATCCATGCCAGCATTTGTACTGTGGACGCGCCAAGCAGGTCGATGACCGGTTCGCTCACATCAGGCAGCCCGGGTCCAGCACGTTGGATAAAGCAGTGAGCCGGATCTACCCATGAACTTTCTTCGCAGATCAGCCAGACACCGTTGGCAATCTCGTCTACAAAGCGCCCTTTCCCTTCCATACACTCTGCTATCACCATTCGCCGCAGTTGGGCGCGACGCCCATAGCTGGCAACCTCGTAAATAGCCTGATTCCCATTCCGCTTGTAGTTCAGATACGCCGTAGCAAGCAGAGCATTCCAGCCTTTCTTTCGGTCATTCTCCGCATGTTCCACAAACACAGTGCGAATATCATGCGGAATCGCCAACCATGGCTCACGTTCGCTTGCTCGTGGGATGGGATGCCATTGTTTCGCCTTGATCAATTTGCTGCTCAGAAAGGACTCAGGGTATGTCTTGCTTAGAAGATTCTGTGGAGGCATCGCCTGCGCGCTACCTTGTCTCCCAAAGGACCCCGTCCCTAGCGAGCGAACAAGTTTTTGTTGCCCAGCCAGCGCTATGGTGCCGAACAGAAAATTCCGACGGTTCATGAAGGTGTCCTCACCCCTTGGCTGTATTCTGCATTGCGACATGTCACGAAACAGTGAGTGATCTCAATGAACTTCAGGCACTTCGTCTCTTTGCGAATTGGAGTTCTTCTGTCGAGCCCCCACCTGCCCCACTCCAGCCCTGCCGTCTGGTTGAGGGCAGGACTGGAGTGCAGGTGATGAGACGGAGTGCTAGAACGTCAGCCTTAGCGTGAACTGCAATTGACGGGGCGTGTTGTAGGACGACAGCAGGCTCTCTGTACCGTCAGTTGCATTCGGGTTGTTATATCCCTGAACGTTCAGAGCATTGAATGCATCTACGTTCATTCTCAGGTTGACCTTCTCCGTAACGGGAAAGACCTTGAACAAGGAGAGGTCGATCGTCCAGTTGAAGGGCCCGTTGAGGAAAGTCTTCGAGTAGGGATGGTTTCCATAAGGGCCAGGAGAGTAGGCAACCGTTTGAGTTGCTCCGCTTGCCAGCGTAACCAGCACGTTGTTCGTACCGTAGTTGGTTGTGCCCGGAGTATTGTCGACCGGGGTTGAATAGGGCGTCCAGTCGGACGGGAGCCCACTCACCCCCTTTGTCGTCGCATTAACGACTGTCGGAGCCAAGTACCCGTTAAACCACTCGAATGCCCCATGGCACACACCGCTGCGGCAGTCAGTGATCCGTGCATTGTGTTTGTACACCTTGAGTGGGCTCGTCGGTCCCCAACCCGATGAAGCGGGCTGGAACGGGAAGGTCGTAATATTTCCATCGCCGGCCACCTGCCAGCCACCGACCAGTTCATCCATGAAGCGATTGGAGTTGCCCAGGAAGCGCTTTCCTCGACCCAAGGGCAGATCGACGAGGCCGTTAAAGAAGATGTGTTGCGGCGGAATGCCACTGTCAATCTTGTACTCTTCGAATCTCTCAAGTCCATGCCATCCCATGTAGGAAGCGACGCCTGCAGGCCGGGCTGGCGGAAGTGCCCCCGCAATCACCGTTCCATAAGGGGAAGTCATTGTACCGAGCGAGGCATAGGGATAGTTCTGGGCCGGGGCGATCAAGCTATCGCGGAAATAGTTACCGCCAACCCTGAATGACTTGGACCACACGTAGCCCATTTGATAAGCGATCCCGCGGCGAAACAGTCTCTGGTAGTTGACTTGCAGTGCATTGTGGTTTGACCAGCCTGTCTTCTCATCCCAAGTGCCGCTGCCGTATGTTGTTTGGTCGTAAGGGCCGGTTGCTGTCGCAGCATACGTATTGGATCCGATTGTCGATCCGCTCGGCAGCGCAGTGCCTGTATTGATCTCCCAAACATACGTCGACGGATGGTTGTTGTAGTAGTAGTAATGGTCCAAATTAGTACCGTGGCTCCAAAGCCAGCTGAGCCGAAGCACCGAGTTCCCTTTCAGTGGCTGCTCGATCGTGAAGTTTGTCTGGGTAACGTAGTCAGGAGGGTAATCCGGGTTCATATTCCACAAACCGAAGCCCGGGAGAATGGAGTTGGTGGTGGAGCTATTCACTACGCCGCTGCTGTTCTGTCCCATGATGACTGATTGCGGCGCCCGAAGGATGTAATTGGGAAGACTATCAGGCGCCTGGTTAGCGGCTAAATAGCTCTGCGAATAGCTGGTGGCTATGGGTTGTACTCCCAGCGTGTTCTTGATCGTGCTGCGGGTAGGGATGGGATAGATGTACCTGCCGTAGGCTCCGCGGACAACCGTGCCATACTTGCCGCTAAATGGAGTGTACGCAAGGCCCACCCTCGGTCCAAAGGTGAAATTCTCATCCTGAACCAGGGCGCTCGGATACCCCGCCTGACTCGGGTTTTCGAAGACCACACCAATGTTCTGAAGATTGGTGATGATCGTCTGGGTTGTATAGCCATTTGTAACGTAGTACGAGGGCGGGTTGGGCAAAACGATGGCCTTGTTCCTCAGGTCGAACCCTTCAATAAGGCCATATTTTGTCCAAGGAGCTGGATGAGCCTCATAACGGAATCCGAGGTTTAATGTCAGGTTTCGACTCAAATGGAAGTTGTCCTGGAAGTATCCGTCGAACTCCATGTCATGAAAATGCATATAGGGCGGTTGCGACTTTGCCGTATAGTTATAAGCCGCGCCAAGGAAGAAGTCTGCATCGGCATAGCCTGTGTTTGCGTACGGTCCATAGCTCGCACCCGTCGCGGTGTTGTAAAGTGCGGTTGCGGCGGCAGCAAAGTCCTCCTCGTCAGAGAATCGGTCGGGAAGGTAGCCAAATCGCTCGTGCCGGTATCGGCCGCCGAACTGCATCTGGTGCCGCCCTGCTGTCTTTGTCATATTCTCGTCGAGATTCGAGATGATCTGGGACAGCGTGAACTGATATTGAGTACCTCCATAAGGCATGATGAGGGTCGGCCCCATATTTGGGAATCCAGTTTCGCCGAAGTTATTGGGGAGTCCGAGCATCTGCTCGTAATTGAGGTTAGGGTTGCCGCCGCCCCCCTGATACTGCTGTTCCCACTGCTGGCTTGCGATGGTTTCGGAGAAGAACGTGGGAGAAAACACATGCGTGTAGCCGATAGCGGCACTAAAAGTCCCTATCGGTGCGACCGCATATCCAGAGGCCCCCGCCGGGAAGCTGCCGGCTGCAATCGTCTGAGGTGAGTTTGTCGGGTAATTCCGCAAGGCCCGAGCTTGCTGGATAATGTTTGTATACCGCAGGTAGGCCTTGTTGTTTTCACTGAAGCTGTGATCGAGACGGAACGTAACATTTGGTACGGTCTGATAGGTCGCGTTCGGTGCGGTGAAATTGCTGGCTACAAGAGGGTCGTCGGCCGAGGTTTGCGTGGGCGTAATGGCATACAAGAGCTTGGTCGCCGGAGCCAGGCGGCCGATAGGGATCTGATTATTGGTGAACAGTGTGCGACAGTACGGGTTCGCCGCTCCAGTTGCAGGGCAATTGGTTGACGACACCGTCGTCGATGGATCAAAGAGCTTCTGCAACACTCCTGAGCTGTTGATCAATCCGCTGAAGTCGCCCCCTCTCATCGCGTTGGTAGGTACTGTCACAAGTTCGTTAGTCGTGGTGGCAAGTGAAAAACGCTCATAAGCAAAGAACCAGAATGTCTTTTCTCTCCCGCTATAAACCTTGGGGAGAATGACAGGGCCACCCGCGGAAGCGCCAAATTCGTTGCGGACCAAGTGGGGTGCGGCGTAGTTGGTTGGATTCTGCCTGGCCCTGGCAATGCCGACGGCATTATTGCGCGCCGTTTCAAAGAATGAGCCATGCAGCCCGTTGGTGCCGGACTTGGTGGTAATGATGCCCGTCGCCGGCGTAGCGTACATTGCACTGGTGTTGGTGGTTTCCATCCGGACTTCCTGGACTGCATCCGGGTCGGGCAGTTGGCCTTGGGTTCCGCTGCCTCCACCCATGCCCCCAAAGTTACGGTTGGCCATCGGCGCGCCGTCCTGAACGTATTCGAGCGCTTCAGCCATCATGCCGTTAGCCCGGGTTCCAGTGCCTTCAAGCCCCGGCGTGGTGTTACCGGCCAGCGTCAGCAGCAAGCGGCCATTCATCGGGAGCTGGTTGATTCTGTCGTTTTCCAGCGTGGAGGAAATGGTGCCGTTGTCGGTGGTCGTCAGTTGAACAACATTCGCGGCCACCTCGACCTGCTGCGTAACTGCGCCTGCAGTCAAGCTAGGGTTGATGACTGCAGCTTGGGCTACCTGAAGCTCAACTGTAGTCTTGTAAGTCTTCATTCCCGGCGCGGTAACTGTTACAACATAGGTCCCCGTGAACAGGGACGGCACCTGATAGAACCCAACTCCGTTGGCTTTGGTGCTGGCTGCCACAGAAGTAGCCTGATTGACTACGTGGACCGTAGCCCCTGGGATTACCGCCCCGGTAGAATCCGTGACAGTGCCCTGAATTGCGCCAGCGCCGCTCTGTGCAATAGCACCGATACAGCAAAGTGCCAGCGCCATAGAAAACGACATGACGATAACAGGCAGATTCCACTTGATTCGAGTTTGCGTCAGATGACCGGCAGATGTCTTCATTGCAATGCTTCCTCCTGCGGAATGGTGATGGACTTCGGAGACGGTTACCAGTGAATCCAGGCCAGGCAGGTACAGTGCGAATCGCCCCTGTATCACCTCGCATAGGCGCCGTGGGTTGTTTCTCGACCAAGTTGCGCCGCCTGGCATTCGAGTTCAAGTCAGTTTGCGGTGGTGCCTACGGTGGCGCCTACAGTGGTGCCTACAGAGAGCGCCGGCTTGGAAGGCATTCAGTGAAGGGTCTGGGATGGATTTCTGGCCTGCCGCGGAGAAGGAGCATGGATTTAACTCATTTATAAATATTCACTTACATGGACTCACGGACAGGGATGCGGATTGTACTGGTCAGCGGATTCACGCAGCAAATCGGATTCGCTATCCCAGTGCTACCAGTGCAGCAAAGTTGATATGGTAATTCCCGTATGAATTGGTTAAAATCCCGGCATCTTTGAGAAGCTCCTTTTGTCTACTGACTAATGGCAGCCTCAGGCGCCCGATCGAAGAGTCCCACCGTTAAGAGATAAGGGATTGCTTCGTTTACCAGGGCAAGTTCGAGGACAGGTCTGGCACGGACCAGCTTTTTATCCTCAGTAAGAAGAGGTGGGAGCGCGCGCATGGCAGAAACTACACTGAACCAACCGGAGTTACCCGATTCTGAGATGCGGTGGGAACTTCTGGAGCGTGTTGCCGCCAGCCCTCATCTAAATCACGCTCCCCGGTTGCGCGAGATACTAATGTATGTTGGTCGGCGCTCTCTGAAGGAGGGCTGCTTTCAGGTTCGCGAACAGGAGATCGGTGTAGACGTCTTTGGGCGGTCGGAAACCTACGACACAGGGATCGATAATATCGTCCGTACAAATGTCAGCGAGTTGCGCAAGCGTATCGACGCCTACTTTGATGCAGAGGGCTTGCATGAAATGCTGACCATGGAGATCCCCCGAGGCAGTTACGTCCCCGTCTTCTGCCTTCGTGCGGAAGCAGGCCAGAAGGCGGTAGGATACAGCCCCGCTGCTTCGCTCCCCACGGATGCGCACGGAGTAACTCCTGGGGGGCCATCAAATTTGGCCTTTCGCCTTTGGAAGATCGCCGCCTTCGTGGGTTTCGTGTTCGCCATCGGCAGCACGGCTGCATTGTGGATCCAAAATCGCACAACGCAGCAAGCGCTTCATGAGGTGAATCTGTCGCTTCATCCGTGGAGATCTCAGCCTGCGGTCGCGGCATTATGGTCAGAATTCCTGGACAGCAACCAGAACACGGATATTGTCATCTCCGATGCCTCCTTTACACTCGTCCAGAATCTGAGCAAGCAGTCTTTTCCTTTCAATGACTATCTCACCAGAAGTTATTTGAACCAACTTCAGGCCCGCAATTTGGGCCCTGATGGGCGTACCGCGCTGAGCTTGATTGCAGCCAAAACCCTGGTAAATTCCAGCGAATCAAGACTGGCGCAACGCATTCTCTTGGCCGATCCGTTGGCGAAGAACCTTCACTACTACAGCGCTCGCGAATATCAGCCCAGCCTCATCAAAAACGACAATGTCATCCTGATCGGTGGCCCGGTCGGAAACCCTTGGGATAAGCTGCTCGACAGCCCATTGAACTTCACCGTTGAGCTTGGAGGCCCACTTCTGGCTCCGATCATCAATCGCACACCCGCTGCGAACGAACAAGCAGCTTACACTCCCGTTGAGGGCGCTGTCGGGTACTGTGTGGTGGCGTTTCTGCCCACTCCTAATCACAACGGCAAGGCTCTGCTGATTGCGGGCAGCGGTTCTGAAGCAACCGAGGCAGCCGGTGACTTTCTCGAATCAGAGAGCCAGTTATCAACCCTGCTGAAGGCATCGCACTCTGGAAAATTTCCGTACTTTGAAGTGCTGCTGAGAGTGTTCTTTGTGCGGGGCACCCCCATTACTTCCACGATTGAAACCTACAGAACTTATCCAAACCTGCACTAAGATGTTTTCGCAACCGCCATGGGCGGCCTAAGGCTGACCGTGCGCCAGACTCCAGGGCTCTTTTGGCCGAGGCCGATACCCTGCCCGTACGAGCAGACTACAAATGAATTGGCTGCCGGGCCAGCGGGACTCTTGTGTCGTTTGTGTGACCATTTGTCGCGAATATCTCTGCGGAAATCCGCGGCGCTCAATCCACCTTCGTCGAGTCCTCAGTTGCACTGCCGGCAAATCTCACCCTTTGTTGGCCCTTATTCAAAGAGTTCCCCAGTAGTGTGATGTCCTTTGAGACTGCGCCGCTGACTTGCGCAAAGACCGGACTTTCAAGAGGAGATCGAATCCCGGTTACGAAGGCGCGCCGGGTGTCACGCAAATCAAGCAGTGGCGCTCCGCCATTGGGCGCGGAGAGTTCCAAGCCAGCAAGGATTGCATCGTCCACATCGTCGCAAACAATTGCTGGGCGATAATCAGGTTTGTCGGTGATGTATTCCACGTTCCGCAGGCGCACGCGATCTGCGTGGCGAACATAGAAGCCATAAGCGGGAAGGCGACCCATCATCCAGCATTCGGGATACTTGTCCACGACCTCGGGAATCTCGCGATGAGCCCATGCTGCCTGGCCCTGTTCCACGGTACGGATGCGGCAATTACTCACAGTAATGTCTGAAGGACGAAATCCGGGAACGCCCGTAATCGAGCTTGCCACGGTTGCTCCTGTGGCATCTATGCCTTCAATAAGAATGTTTCTCAAGAAGCTGCCGTCCTTCTTGTGGCGCGCGCCAAGACGCACAAAGATGGGCGCCCGCACGTTCTGCATACGGATGTTCGACACTACAACACCGTCCACACTGCCGCCATCTACGGTCTCAATGCTCAGACCGCCAATGACGCGTGCATTGATCGGTGTTGGGGCGCTGTAAATCACTGAGTTGCTGAAGACGATATTCTCAAATGCCCCAAACGTCGCGGTGCCCATCTTGAAGCCGTTGCAAGAAGTGGTGAGAGTGCAGTTGGTGATGGTGATGTTTTTCGTCGGCAGCACATCGCCGTATGGGTTTTCGCTCTTCAGGCATATGGCATCATCGCCTGTGACGATGTCACAGTTATTCACAAACACATTGGATGATGCGGTGATGTCGATGCCATCGCAGTTCACGCCTGTGGCAGGATTGCGAATCAGAATTCCGTCAATAAAGACCGAGTTGCAGGCCACCGGGCGGAGCGTCCAACCCGAAGAATTCTTGAGCGTCACGCCGCTGATATGCACATTGTTGCACAGAGCAAACTCCACCATGGGCGAAGGACGGCGGTTCTGATTCTTCACTCGGTAATCGAAGGTGGCTACATCCTTCCACTCGTCTTCAGGAGCCAGTTGAGCGCGGTTTACATTCTCCCAATAAGACTCGCCCTGCCCGTCGATAGTACCCATACCGCAGAGACTCACGTCGTCGGCATTCCGTGCAAAGATGACGTGATGGCCGTTTGCATCGCCTTGCATGGGCGGGCCGGGATGGTAGGCATAGTCATCAATGGACGTGCTGCCGAGCAGAACGCAGCCGGCCTCAAGGTAAAGCGTTACTCTGCTCTTAAGTTCGAGGCCTCCTACTAGAAAAGTCCCCGGCGGCGAGTAAATAAGGCCGCCGCCGGCCTGGAACACATCGTCGATGGCGGCTTGAATGGCGCGGGTGTTCAGCGTCTTGCCGTCGGGCTTTGCACCGTAGTCCAGAATGTTCTTTACAACTCCTGCTCCGGTTGCAGGCTTGAACAGAGCGGTTGATCCAGCGCTTGTGGCAGACGCGCCCAAGGCCAGCGATGATGCAGACAAGAATTCCCGTCTCAACATGATGCACCTCGATATGCCATTCAACTTCATTCCAGGAGCCTGTACCGAACTTCAACATTTCAATGAGCCGGTCCGCAAGGCTTAATGTTCAAAGCAACGTAGCAGGTGCTATCGGTGATGTGCAACGCCAGTGAAAAATGGGCAGTCAGGAGCGTGTTGAGGTGCATCCTGCTGTTCCATCAGTCGCGGAATGGCATGCCGCCTGAATCGACGGTTGCAAAAATGGCCCTCTGCTCTGGTCAGCTACAGAATGGAGCCGCCACAGGTCCCGCAGAATCGATTGCCAGGTACTGCGACTGCGCCACAATGAGGACAGCCCGCAGGGCCCTGCACTACTATCAGGCCCAGTTTCTTGGCGGCAACCCACTCCGGCATGCCCTCGGACCAAACCAGCGTCTCAGGCGGCATGGTGGCCAGAATGCTGCGCAACGAGGATTCGTCGTACGGTCCTTCAGATTGTCCGTTGCGGGTGACATACCACTCTTTTTGAGGGGCAGCCGGGGACGCCTTGCTATCTTCCGCAACAGGCGCACTCTCTGCGGGTGCTGGGGATTCTGGTGGACGCAGAGCCAGAAAAAGTGCCGCGGCAAGCTCGTCGCTGTCCAGAGCCGCCACCGCCCCGCTCTGGCCAGCCATGGCGAACATGAACAGGTGGAAGGTGCTCCGCACCAGCAGCAGTATGTCGCGCCCGAACTGGCCTTCTCCCTGCATGTCGGTTACGCCTAGCGCAACCTTACTTACGTCGTGCAGCAGGCCATCGGCAATCACATTGCCGGTGTTGCTGAGTTCAAAGCGCGGAGCTTTTCCACCTGCCGCTATCTCAAGCAGGTTTGCCTGCACCAACTCCTGCAGCGCCGCAGCCACTTCCACCTCATTGAGTGAATTCACCAGCTGACCCGGAATCAGCTTCTCGACAAACAGCAGCGGCCATCGATAATCCTCGCTTGCTGCGTCCTGTAGTCGGTCCATAATCTCCTGTTGGCAGAAGTGAGCCAGCGGGGCCGTATGCGTCAGCATGGAGTGCAGATGCACCGCGCGCGTCTGGTCAATCACCGCAAGGAACACCACCACGGCCGGGGTAGTTAGCTTGCAACCTATTTCATCATCGCGCAAGACTCCATCAGCCGCTAGGACCTTGCGGATGGATGCGGTAAGGCTGGCTTGCGTCCAGAAAGTGACTCGCCGCGGCTCCGCCGTACCGCCGATGGCCACAACCATATTCGGCGCGCTAGGAGACCATGCCAGTACCGCCCGGCATACTGTTGCATCCGCAATCGTGTGATGCCAATGCGCAATCTTGGCTGGAGCGCGAAGAATTCCCAGCGCGATCGCGAGCCGCGCCTGTGTCCCCGGAGCCATAGCGCGGAACTCCGCCGCCGCAGGCGCATCCTTGTCCCCGCTCCCCTGGGGAATCAGCGAAAGCGCGTTGGGCCGTGCGCCCATGGCATCGGCAACAACTGCCAAGTCGTCCATCGAGACGACGAGATCCTCGCCATCAACCGTCAACCTGCTCCTGGTTTCAGTTGCCAATTTTTCCTCCAATCGCCGAGTGATACTGGCACACATTGTCGCGGACCGCCTGTGTATAGCTGGATTCGTCAAATCCGTTGGCCTTCAGAATCTTCGCGGCCTCGCTCGGATTGCTGTTGATCTCCTTGGAAATGTCTACCAGTTTTGTGTCCAGCTTTGGCGGTGAGTTGGGAAGCCCGGCATCATTCAGTTGCCCGGCATAGTCTGGCGCGCCCTCGACCTTGGGTGCGCTCGCCATCTGATTTAATCGCTGGGAGAGATCGTTCTCGCGCCCCATGGCCTTGGCCAGCGACTTCACATCGCTGTGTTCGGTCACTGACTTTACTTGCTGCGCACTGAAGTCCTTGAACTCGCTGGCGCCAAATTTTTCCGGTGCCTGCAAATTGTCGGTCAAGCCCATGGATTGCTGGTTGAGACCGTGCTGATCGACCACCCCCTGGCCAGATATATTGTGCGATGTAATGGTGCCGTCATCGCCTACTTCAAGGATGGTGCCTTTGCCCTGCACCGCCATTCGATTGTTGGTGAAGCCTGGAGGGTATGTGTCGGACGGGCCGGCGCCTTTACCAATCCCGTTATAAGTCTTGAAGTCAACATCTTTCACGCCCCGTGAAAATCCGTCGGCGCGCAGGTGATTATCGACGTTGTCAGTCAGTTGCTGCCCGAACTTCTCCTGCAACTCGGCATTCGCCTCCTGAAGGTTCATCAGCTTTCCTCGCTCCAGGCTGCGCTTCATTGCATAGTCGGCCAGGTCATCCCGATCGAAGTTGGTTGTGTGCGTAGTGTCAAAGTCCGTCTTGATCTTTGGATTGCCGCTGGCGCTGGCGCTCGAACCTGAGTCGCCAAGTGTAGTGCTCTTCACCTGCACGCCGGTTTCGGCCTCAAATTGGTTAATCGTGTCCCGTGCGCCAGCCTGCACATTTTGATTCACGCGCTGGGCAAGTTGCTGGTTGAGTGTACGCGCTTCGTCGGCGGTGAGCGCTCCGTTCTTTTGCAGAACCGCCAACCGGTCCATTCCTCCCTCGCTATAGAGCTTCGATATCTGCGTTGGATCGCCCGATTCCAGCACGTTGTCAACTGCCGCCCTGGTCGGTTGCAGCGTCTCTTCAATCGGGCTCACCAAGCGCGTAATGCGTGTGCCCAGTTTCGCGCTCCCGCTTTGAATGGCCTGGTCCACGGTCTTGATGGCGTCCTGAACAGGCTCCATCATCTCGCCGATGCCGTTGGCCACATTGGGAAAAGCTTTGGGGAAGTAGTTCATCACTGCCCCGCCCACCACGGTCGGTGCCGCTTGGATAAGGCCGGTCTTGAATCCAGCCTTGAAGATATCGCCGTCTGACCCACCCTTCATCGCGGTGTCGTACTCGGCATAGCCCATATTGGCAACCGTATAGACGGCCTCCGATGTGCCGGCGGTGGCAACTGCCGCTGTAAACCGCGCGAATCCTGAAGCAACCGTTCCTGCCAGGGTTGAGTTCCCGTTTGCGTCCTTGCCGGTCACAATTTCGCGGACTGTCCCCGAAGCCGCGTCCGACATCGTGTCCATGAACCCCGGCTGATTGCGCAGAGTCGACTCCGGCATCACTGCGCCAGAGATTGTGTCACCCGTATACTTCCGCGTTGTGCCGATGGCATTCCAGTCGATTGGCTTGCCGGAGTAGATGTCGTCGAGAATCTTCTCCGTGTGGCCCACCACGTCTCCGGGGCCGCCCGGATTCCAAAGGTCGTGCTTCAATGCGGCCTGCTCGATGCGCGAAACGTAGGCGGCAGCCTCTGCCTGTTGCTTGTGCAGGGCCGTTTGCTGATCCAGTTCCTTGGTAAAGGCATCCTGGCGCAGCCGCACCTTCTCGTTCTCGGCATCCATGAACTTGCGATCCTTCACCAGGTCCTGCTGCCAGCGGTTGTAGGCATCCTGATCAAAGGGCGTCCTGCTGCTCTTGTTCAGCCATTGGTTCGTCTTCGGGTCCCAGATGATCTCGTAGTCGTGACCATCCACGCCCGTCAGTACCCGTGTATTGCGTACATCGTCAGCGGCGGCGGCAATAGCGTTGGCCTGGGCCTGATCGGCCACCGCCTGCTGCTTCAGATAATCCATATAGTTTTGATACTGCTCGCGGAGCTTCTCGTAATTGGGGTCGCTCTTGTCCGCGGTGGCGTCCTGCGCCTCCCACTGCTGCTTCACTTTCTGATACTCGTCCAACGCCTTGTCACGGGCCTTGATGGCGTTGTCGTGTTCCGGCCCATACCCGGAAGAACCGCCCGATGAAGATGGGTCATCCGGTGAAGAAGGATCGTCCGGCGGCGTTGGAGGCGGTGGTGGTGGCGTGAGTGGAGGAATTGCTCCTCCCACTCCGGACACAACACCCCCCGTGTTCGCCCGGCCCTTGAGGTAAGTATTCTCTTCCAAAAAATGGCAGGAGTTATCGGGCCGCGGACGCCACATGAAGGCCGGCCTCTCCGCAACCGGAGCAACCTGGTGCATCATCGCCCAGCCGCCCACATAGCCTCCAACCGCCGAGGCGATCAGCTCCGCCAACGGATACGCCGAAGCACCCAGAGGTACCGCTCCGTCCGCAGCCGCAGCCGCGTGACGGAAGAAGAACTTCTTGATGATCAGCCGAATGACTGCACGAAAACACCGCGAGAGCAGGCCAGGGCATATTCCCATCAGCATCAGGGACGTGTAAGCAAAAATGTAGCCGCCCATCGCCGCCCAATAGTTGGAGTCGGTCCAACCGCGCGCTCCATACATATCTGGGATGAACAGCTTCTGCACCAGATCGGCCACCCCATAGATGGCTCCGCATACCATTCCGAGAAATGGATTAAAACCAGAGATGAGCCCCATGGCGGGATAGATCGCCAGGTCTGTTCCGATGTGGCCAAGCGGTGTAGTGCGGATGCCGCGATAAGCGACAAACAGCATCGAGAAGGCCAACGCAACCGGATGGCGCTTCGTGAGCGCCTCAATCTCAAGCAGCCATTCCAGTTTGCGGAGGAACGGCAATGCCTCCAGTGTCCCCTTTGCCAGACTCACAACGGGTGCGCAGATTTTGGCTGAGACGTCTACCGTAGGTTGCCAGAACGGCTGTGCCTTCAGCCAGTTCGCAATCTGCGCCTGTATCCTGGCGATCGACTGCAACAATTCCTGCATACGGCTACCACCTCCGCTGTTGCTGTATCCTGGCTGACTCCTCGACCTCGCCTTTGCGCCGAATATGACAGTCAGGGCAGCCTTCCGCATCTGTTCCCTTGGCATTCATGAAGTGCGTCATGCGCGCCGCCCAATCCTGCGCATAAGCCACTGGCTCCCGCCCGCTCGTGCTGTTGCGATCAATGCTCGCCAACGTCACGCCGCCAGCTCGCAGAATCGCTCCCGCAGCCCCTGCCACGGCCTCGATGGGCGGAGGATTCACTTGCGCGTACAGCCGGTTGAGCTTTTCAGCCGTAGCCCGCGCCTGCGCCGCATTGGGGCATGAGAGCACAGCCTCCTGCCGGTAAAGCACTACGCCCTTGTCACTGCCGCCGCCGTAGGTAAAGTTCGGGTGCGTGCCCTTCACCAAGCCGGCAACCCCCTGCAGCAGCGCAAACACCAGCGCGCAAAACACCAGTGCCGCCACGTATGCCGTCCATGAGGATCGCGGCCTCTGGCATCTCTCGCAACGGCTTATGCCGCGAGTGTCAAGGTCTTCAGCTCGGCTTGCTGGATGCATGACACATCCGGCCGTCCGGCAATGCCGCAAGCCGTCAAGATGCCCCTGCTCGTGCTCAATCACGTTCGCCATACGTGCAGCCAAACGCTCCGGCGCATCTGCCGCCAGGCGGAAGGTGGACACCACGGCGACGCCCAGTCGGCGATCTGCATAGCCAAACAGGTGTTCACACTCGCGCATTTCAAGATCGCGCGGCGTGACCAGCACAAGCTGCTCGCCCTCTCTGCTGCGGTGCTCCCGCAGCAGACTGCGAACACGCAGCCGTCCCCCTCCATCTTCATGAGCTGCAGTAGCCGAGTCGTCGAGGAACTTTATCTGCATGTGCGTGCAAAACTGCGAGTCAGCCTCATTGACGGGCTGAAAGTTCTCATCATGCTTCATTCATCCCTGGCCGGATACCAGGGCGCGCTACAAGAGCCGGCCTGATTTCTTCCACGCCGCGATGCGTGAAAAATGGTGCTGAAAATAGAGAATGCTGAAGAAGAAGGTCATGATCCCGCTCAGCTTGAGCCCGATAGGTTCTGTGGTGTTGTAGTACGTTTCAATCGACTTGCGCATCGAGAACACCGTAACCAGACTCAGAACGAT
>Ga0364882_10012_pt1 | contig 79154 bp, 84 predicted proteins | sample SorcelJu500001C3_4_FD_206925 | JGI IMG/M metagenome (GOLD analysis project Ga0364882, IMG submission 206925) | Enriched cells from Trout Bog Lake Hypolimnion, Wisconsin, USA - BchlTB.July23.5000.01.C3 | ecosystem: Environmental > Aquatic > Freshwater > Lake > Hypolimnion/Profundal zone | place... | reverse complement strand
ACACTCCCTTGCTTTTGGTTTTCTTGGACTCCGTTGGAACGCAATCTCGGTTTGCAGATGCGGTACGAGTTCGCGATTGGTATGAGCATGCCGGAGATCCACAGCCTATCCGCCGATTGATGTAAGACTGCGAAATTCTTAAAAGATTATGTGTTTTGGTCAAAGGCTTTAGGTTTGTATCCCATGCCTTTAGAGATTTGCAGGGCCGTCTCTTGAAGAGAGCGCAACCAATCGGACTGAATACGGTCCGTGGGGGCGCTTAATGATAGGCCTGCAACCAGTTTGCCGGTGTCATCCAAAATGGAGGCGGCAACACAACTCACGCCTAGTTCAAGCTCTTCATTATCCTTGGCGCTACCCAATTGGCGCACTTGGTTAAGTTCAATATCGAGCTTGCTTAAATCTGTAATGCTGTTTCTAGTATGGCCTGATAAACCAGTTCTGGTTACGTAGGCACGTACTTGACTTGGATCATCACTCGCTAAAAATAACTTTCCAACAGAGGTGAGGTGCAATGGAGCGCGCCCACCAATTGCGCGAACCACCTGCATTCCAGATCGTTCACTATAGGCGCGATCTACATAAACGATTTCATCACCCTGCCTTACTGATAGATTAATGGTTTCACCAGTAAGTTTATGAAGCGCTCGCATAGGAGCTTGGGCGGCTTCCCTTACTGAGAGACGTGCTTTTACTAAGTTACCCAACTCCAATAGCTTTAATCCTAAGCGGTACGTGCCGCCATCGCCACGTTCTACCAAACGACATGCTACTAAGTCATTCAAAATTCTGTGAGCAGTTGAAGGGTGAAGCGCGGTTTGCGCAGCCAAATCTTTAAGGCTACTAGATTCTTCGTGTATAGCCAAAGCATCAAGCAAATTCATCATGCGCTCAATCACTTGAATAGCCGTTTTACCAGCTTCACCAGGTGTTTTGAGTGCCTTTAGTGGTTTGCTTATATTCATCTTTGACATTGTAGCGATTTAATGAAAAATTGCATATTATGAAACGCGTTTTCATAAAAATAGATAAGGCACGGGATCGTTTTAGTTGATATATGGGGGCATTCCCTTGTAAGGGGTGTAAATGCACGGTCTACAGTGAATTTAGAGTTAATTTATATTTTTAATAAATAAATCAAAGTTAAAATATTTTTTTAAATTTTCATTCATTCCATTTACGTCTTTTAGGACCCCTCAATGTCTCAAGTCATTAAAGCTTTATATTGCCTCGTGTTTTTAAGTTTGACTGGTCTAGCATATGCGGATGAAGGGTTAACTCCGATCCCAAAGGTTTCAGATGAGTGGAAATTTTTAGTCACCCCTTATTTATGGTCTTCTGGAATTACCTCGACACTTAATTTTAATGATCGCTACTTCAATACCTCGACCCTTTCATCAAGTAGTGTGCTGGGTGATCTTAAGTCGGGAGGTATGATTGCTGCCGAGGCTCATTACGGAAGCTGGGGCGTCATGGGGGATGTCATTTCAGCTACTTTGCAATCTTCAGCCACCTCCAATATTACGGTGCCTAAACTGGGAGCCCAACTCGGAAGTAGCACTACATTGCAGCAAACCATTCTTACTGGGGCTGCAACCTATACAGTGCTGAATAATAAAGATGCCTATGTTGATGGTTTATTGGGAGTGCGCAGTATTGGAATAACCGCTACTGTTGGTCTTGCTCTAGAAGGCACTTCTTCGCACATAAGTGATGCTAAATCGACCTCTACAGTTGATCCGATTGCGGGCCTTAAGGGGCGCTATCGCATAGCTGATTCGACTTGGTATGTCCCTTTTTATGCCGATATTGGTGGTGGGGGTGGCACAACCAATATGACTTGGCAAGGTATGTTTGGGGTGGGCAAAACGATTGAGAAGTGGGTGGATGTTTCTCTTTCCTACCGCGCCTTGTATTACGACATGAGCGGGGGTGGGCTGCTCCAGAAAACCACTATGAAGGGCCCCCAACTCGCTGCAAGTTTTAGTTTTTAACTTTAGTCCAAGGATGGTTTTGTGAAAGCAAAGTTCAAGTTTTTACTCTTTTCTTTGGTAGCCGCCCCTTTAGCTGGTGGAGTCCTTGCTGATCAAGTTACGGTTGATGCTCAGACTCCAACTGCGTTGCCGTCAATCGCTTTGGCGCCTTCACGATCAGCAGTTGATTCACAAGAGATTGCTAAAAAATTAGCCAATCCTATCGCCAATATGATCTCCGTACCATTGCAATATGAGTTCAGCCGTGGTCTGGGTAAAACGCAGGGTGGGTCAGAGCAATCGGTATTATTTCAGCCGGTTGCCCCTTTTAACCTGGGCGGTGGCGATGTCTTTATCCTTCGTCCGATCGTAGCCGGCGTTAGAGAGGTGAGTATTTCTGGTGCAATAGGAAATAGCTACTCTGGGTATGGCATATCCAGTGTCACGATCGAATCCTTTTATGCCCCCAACACTAACTCCTCATGGATTTGGGGTATAGGACCTTATGCGCAGTCCCCTTCTGGTAATAGTGGCTACTTTGGCTCTCAGCAAACAGGTGCTGGTGTTACTGCGGTAGTTCTTAATCGCTCAGGCCCCTGGACCTACGGGGTATTGGGGTACCAATCTTGGAATATAGGTGGCAATCCAACTTATGGAACGCAAAACAATCTTTTTGGAGAACCTTTTATTGCCTTCACTACGAAAGCAGCTTGGACTTTTACGGCCAATATGGAAGCGCAATATAACTACGATACACACCGCACGACTAATCCACTGTACGCGGGTCTATCTAAGGTAGAGGTATTTGATGGTGTACCGATTTCGTTTGGTGCAGGCCCGATATATTACGTCAGCAATACACCTGGAGGTCCTTCAGGATGGGGTGCGCGGGCTACTGTAACTCTGGTCATTCTTAAGTAAATTCAATCTTTATATGGAGAAATTATGAGTCAAAAAATAATTAAAAGAATATTGGCGGCATCTCTTATCGTATCAGTGACATTTGCTCCAATTCTTGGCAATGCTTGTACCAGCTTTCTGCTAAAAGGAAGTGATGGCGGCTTTGTTTATGGTCGCACCATGGAGTTTGGCCTGCCGCTAAAGTCACAATTAACCGTCATCCCCAGGGCTACCCCTATGCTTGGGGTCGGGGTTGATAGTAAGCCAGGAACAGGTTTGAATTGGACGACTAAGTATGCAGTGGCTGGCTTGAACGGATTAGGTTTACCTGTATTGCTGGACGGAATGAATGAAAAAGGCTTGGTTGGTGGTTTGCTCAACGCACCTAATACTGCCGTTTTTCAGGCTGTTGCACCAGCGGATTCTGCTAATAGCATTGCTTCAGTTCAGATGCTGACATATGCCTTGAGTAACTTTATTACCGTGGACGAAGTCAAGGCAGGCTTTCAAAAGATTTTAGTTAATCGTTCCGTTATCCCTGCATTCCATAATCAATCGGCACCAGTACGCATGACTCTGCATGATGCCGCTGGTAAGAGCATCGTGATCGAGTATCTTAAGGGTGAGTTGGTGATTACCGATAACCCAACCACTGTTATGACAAATGATCCCGCATTTAGGGACCAGCTCAACAATATTGGAAATTATGCAAATTTGACTAATGTTGAGCGCGATCCCTTGGTGATTAACGGTACCTCTTATGCCCCTCCAAGCTCAGGAAGTGGTTTGCATGGTTTGCCTGGTGATTACCTGAGCCCAAGTCGCTTTATCCGTGCATTATTTCTAAGCAAATCTGCCCCTACAAATTACACAACCGCTCAACAGACCAATACAGCTTGGCATATTTTAGGAAGCTTTGATATTCCTCCTGGTGCTATTAGTTTGCCTGCGACTAATTCCTACGGTGGGGGTGTTGGTGGAGTGGAGATTACAGAGTGGACAGTTGTTGCTGATAACAAGAACTTAATGTATTACGTAAAAATGTTTGACAATACTAATGTTCAAGCCTTTGATTTAAAGAAAATAGATGTTAATGCTAGAGGAGTTAAGTATTACGACTTAAACCTACCTCAGTCGTATATTCAAATCAATTAAATGCATTCAACCTTTAAAAAAAACTCGCTTTGGCGAGTTTTTTCTTTTTATTAATTAGTAAATATAAGGCCCATAATTTTCACTGACGCAAAGCGTTAGCGCACTCTTGAATCAGTGCAGGGCCTTTAAAGATTAACCCACTATAAAGCTGAATTAAACTCGCGCCAGCTGCCATCTTTTCTTGTGCATCTGCTCCAGAGAGGATGCCACCAACCCCGATAATAGGTAAGTTATTTTGCAGTCTTTTTTTAAGAATCTTTATTACATTAGTAGATGCACTTCTTACGGGGGCTCCAGATAATCCGCCAGCCTCGTGAGAAAACTCCATGCCAACAATAGCCTCTCGAGAAATTGTAGTGTTAGTTGCAATGATGGCATCAATCCCAAATTCAAGCGAAAGATCTGCGATGAGATTAAGGTCATTGGTGTCCAGATCTGGAGCTATTTTGAGGAATAGGGGTTTATGAGCGCCAAAACGATCACTCAAACGTTGTCGGGCAAGATCTAATGTGCCTAGTAGTGAACGTAACATTTCTTCACCTTGAAGGGCTCTTAGATTTTGAGTATTAGGGGACGAGATGTTAACGGTTATGTAGCTAGCTATCTCGTATACCGCATTCATTGCTAAAACATAATCACTTGCAGCATGCTCAATTGGAGTGCTCGCATTTTTTCCAATATTCAGTCCCAGCACGCCACCATTCTGCCAAAATTGAGAGCGGCGCACTCGAGCAACGCACGCATCTACACCATCATTGTTAAATCCCATGCGATTAATAATGCCCTCGGCTTTTGGCAGGCGAAACATGCGAGGTTTAGGATTGCCATCCTGGGGTTTTGGTGTAACGGTACCGATTTCTAAAAAGCCGAATCCCAGTCCTGCCAAAGCATCAATGTGTTTGCCATCCTTATCTAGGCCAGCGGCCAATCCAACGGGATTGGGAAAGCTTATGCCACAGAGGGTGCGGGGGTCAGGAGCGGGGCGTCTTACTAGATGGGGCAATAAACCCCATCGCGCAGCACGATCTAAATTGCTCAGAGTGAGATTATGAGCTTTTTCAGGATCAAGATTAAAAAGCAGGGGGCGCAGAAATGCATAACTATCGATCATGGGTAGATATTATGGCGCAAGGATAGGTTGCCAGTGGTCATCAATTAAACCTTCCATAGGTTGAAACCGAGCTTTATAAGACATTTTTTCGCTATTTTTAATGTAATAGCCTAAATAAAGATAGGGTAGCTTTAACTCCAAGGCTCGATCAATTTGCCACAAAATGCTATAACTTCCGAAGCTATTAGATGTATCGGTTGTATCAAAAAAGGTATAAACCGATGAGATTCCTTGCTCAAGAATATCGATCATGCTCACCATGCGAAGTTGTCCTGGATTTGAATCTTTAGGGCCATCCCTAAACTCTACTATGCGCGAGTTTACGCGACTTTGTAGCAAAAACTGCATGTATTGATCTTGTTCATCATGACCCATTTCACCGTCCGCATGACGTGCATTCTGATAACTTTTGTAAAGTTGATAGTGATCTTCTTGATAATCTAAATTGAGTATGCGTACTTGTAATTGATGATGTTTTTTCACCGCGCGGCGCTGACTACGGGTCGGTATGAACTGCTTAGCTAATATTCTCGTGGCGGTACACGCTCTACATTCATCGCAGTAGGGGCGGTAAGTATATAAACCACTACGACGAAATCCAGCATTAACTAATTCCCCATAAAGATCGGCATTTATTAAGTGTGATGGTGTGGCAACTTGAGAGCGAGCCACTTTTCCTGGCAGATAACCACAAGCATAAGGCGCTGTTGCATAAAACTGCAAAGTCGTAAGCGGAAGCTCTTTTAGCTGCGTCATAGCCAGTGGTTCAGAATTTCTTTGTTGAAGGCCCAGGGAATCTCTATATTAGATTGCTTTATGCAGGCTTGCAAAGTCTCTAGAAATATCTCTCGTGAGATGGGTTTGGCGCCTAAAGTACTAAGGTGATTAGTTTCCTGTTGGCAATCAATCATCTCTACGCCGTTTTGTTGGCACCAGGCACATAACGCAGCAAGCGCTATCTTAGAAGCATCTTTTTGACGGGTAAACATAGATTCACCAAATATCATGCCGCCAATGGCTACACAATACAATCCACCAACTAGTAGTGGCCCATCATGTATTGCGATGCTATGCGCATGACCTTGCTTATGGAGGGCAGTGTAAGAGTCTAAGATTTCATGGGTAATCCAGGTGCCGTCCTGATCTTTACGGGCGCTGGTTGCGCATGAGCGAACTACCGCTCCAAAATCACCGTCGACCACAATCTCTTTATTGGTTTCTTCAATAAATTGTCGGATAGTTTTTTTTAATGATTCGTGACATGTAAATTGCGCAGGTTTTAAAACCATTCTGGGATTAGGAGACCACCACAAGACAGGTTGATTGCCCGAATACCAGGGAAAAATACCAAGCTGATAAGCAGCCAATAGTTGACCGGAGTAGATCCGATCACTCATAGCAATTAAGCCGGGAACACTAGGGTCTGGATCTGCCTCATACAGCGGGTTAGGGAAGGAGTCATTTCTCCCTAAAAGTCTGATATTGCTCATTGCTCACTCATTGAGGCTAAATTCTCTCGGCTGGCAAAATATCACGTGTGTGCACGTTGACTTCTGTGCGACCCTCAAAGACTCCGGTAGCGCGATCAGAAAAATACCACTCAAGAGTTTGCTTAACAGTTGGAAAGGCTAGCTCACTCCATGGGATATCCTTTTCATCAAAAAGCTCAACTTCAAGACTTTCCTCTCCAGCCATAAATTCTGGGGATTTCATCGTTGCAAGATAAAAGAGATGGACTTGTTCGGCATGAGGTACGTTTAATAAAGAATAGAGCTGCCCCATCTCTACGATAGCGCCCGCTTCTTCATAAGTTTCTCTAGCTGCACCAGCGCTCGTGCTCTCCCCGAGCTCCATAAATCCTGCAGGTAACGTCCAAAAGCCATGTCGAGGCTCGATGGCGCGTCGACATAGTAGTACTTGTTCACCATAGATGGGAATGCTACCAACTACATTGCGTGGGTTTTGATAATGGATGGTGCTACAGGCAGGACAGACGAAACGCTCGCGAGAGTCGTTCTCAGGTATTTTGATCGTCAATGGTGAAGCGCAGTGAGGGCAAAACTTCATAATGACTTTCTAAAAGTGGGCTGTCATAAAACCCCGAAGGGAATTCGTAAGCATAATCTCATCTGCTACCAATACATCTTCAACGGTCAGGTTTGACTCTCGAGCATTCCACTGTGGATCATTTAATACTTCTGCGCGCATGATGCCAGGAAGGACTCCTGCATTAATGGGCGGAGTGAGCCATTGAATGCTACCTGTTTTTTTGATAAAAATGCTGGATCTTCCACCTTCAGTTACAAAGCCTTTCTCATTAATGAAAATCGCATCAAACCCACCTTTGCTGGCCGCAACTTGCCATGCATGGTCGTAGGTGTGACGGCAAGTGGTTTTATGCTTTAGCAGTGCATTTCCAGAAAACATTACCGATTCTTCTGGATTGCTAAATAAATCTTTGGCCCAAAAAATCTTAACATTCTTGGATATTGAATCTAAGGGAGTGGTGTTGATATGAAGTATTCCCTGGGAATCGAGATCTAACCTTAGGCGATATGATGAATGTAAATCTATTCCTTGTATATTTGCCTGTATGAGTTCTTGAGCTTTCTCGATGTCAAAAGGTATTCTCAATATAGCTGCAGATAATTTCATGCGATCTAAATGACTTAAAATATTTTGCGCTTGACCATTCTTTATTAGGATGGTTTCAAATAATCCAACCGCACTAGGTAGGGCCGTTAAAAATGCCGATTTAATTAAGCATTCCTCCCATTCTTGCTTTGAATCAGAGTCCGATGTGATGCCAGCACCAATTCCCAATACAAAAGCGGTACTGTGAGAATGCAAATTGTGATCTGCTTCTATAGTGCGGATTGGTACGCTAAAGGCAAACTCACCTTGGGGGTCTAACCAGCCTAAAGCGCCACAGTAGTAGCCTCGATCCAATGGCTCTAAATCTTGAATAATTTGCATACTACGTTTTTTAGGGGCGCCTGTTACCGACCCACAAGGAAAGACGGCGGTTAGTACATCGAGGAAAGATAGGTTCGGCTTTGCTTTGGCCTCTACCGTAGAGGTCATTTGTAAAACATCGCCATGTCGAGATACCTGAAACAGTTCTGGAACGATTACGGTTCCCGTTAAACACAGCTTACTGAGGTCATTGCGCAAGAGATCAACAATCATGACGTTTTCAGCTTGGTTTTTAGGATCCCGCGAAAGGTGGCTTGGCGTATCGCTGAGAGCGCTGGCGGTTCCTTTCATGGGCATTGTTTTTAAGGTATCGCCAGTACGTTGAATAAATAATTCGGGCGATTGAGAAAGAATGCAGCATGAATTGTCTTCAATAAATGCACCGAAGCGCCCTGGTTGACGTTCGCGAAGACGTTTATATAAAGCTAGAGGAGCGCCATACAACTCTCCGGTAACTCGATAAGTATGGTTAATTTGATAAGTATCGCCATTACGAATGTATTCTTGAATCCGAGCAATGTCTTTAGAAAAATGATGCTCATCTATAGAAGTTTTTAAATTTAGCACTCCAGCAGACCTGGAATCAGGCGATAAATTCTCAATGGATTTTGATACGAAGTCATCTACCTCATTCTTTGATAGTGCCTTGTAGGAAGTAAACGACCATGCTTGAATTAGCGGGTGATTACTAGGTCGCCAAGGAAGATTCTGGAGTTGGCGACCTAATTCATAGGCAAAGGCGGCGACCACATATTCACCCCTAGCTAGTGCTTCAGATATCTCTTTAAGACATTGACGAGTAGCCAATTCATCTTCAACAGAAGTTTTCTGACTCTCAATGCACCAACGCGCTATGGGATGCTGATACAGTCGACTTGTAGGTATCGATGCGGTACTTTGTGCATCGTCTAGCAAAATCATTGCAAGAGCCCTAGACCTCGATTATCTAATAGATTTATTTTAAGATAGTAGCCGATTCAATAGTTACAGTTTTGCTTGGCACGTCAGACATTCGACCCGTTTTTGGAGTTGATGCAATCATAGTTGGAATTTTACGAATGGCATCAATTGTTTGGGTACCAGAAATCACTTTACCAAAAACGGTATACCCATTACCCATTGAATTTGGATAATTTAGCCCTTCATTATTATTAACGTTAATGAAGAATTGAGCCGTTGCTGAATCTGGGTCAGATGTGCGAGCCATCGCAATAGTGTAATTTTGGTTCTTCAATCCATTCTGGGCCTCGGACACTACTGGAGCATCGGTTGGTTTTTGATTCATATCGGCAGTAAAGCCGCCACCCTGAATCATGAAGCCATCGATCACGCGATGAAAAATAGTGCCATTATAAAAACCACTTTTGACGTAGTTTAAAAAATTAGCCGTACTTTTGGGTGCCTTGACATCATCAAGCTCAACAGTAAAGTTTCCCATAGTCGTCTTAAATTCAACTTTGGGGCCTGCTAATGCAAAGCTGCTGACTAAACAGCTGGCAATAATAAAAAGACTGGCGAGAGTTTTGCGCATGATATTTTCCTTTTGATGAGGTATGAATATAACTATAGATTGTATTGCTCAAAATCCCTTCGGCACTTGTACTGCTGTATTAATTTACTCATTTATCTTTTAACTCACCATCTAACTTACGCAAAAAAGACATCTTTTCGGAAATTTGGATTTCTAATCCGCGATCCACAGGCTCATACCAGTGAGGCTCTTTCATGCCCTCGGGTAAGTAGTTTTCTCCTGCAGCGTAGCCATGAGGCTCATCATGAGCATAGCGATATTCTTTGCCATGACCAAGTTCTTTCATTAGTTTGGTAGGGGCATTGCGCAGGTGGTTCGGGACAGGCATGGATTGATCATTGGCTACATATTCACGGGCCGCATTAAAGGCTTTATAACTGGCATTGCTTTTAGCGGCTACCGCTAAATAGATTACGGCTTGGCCTAAAGCAAGCTCGCCTTCGGGGGAGCCTAGGCGTTCGAAAGTCTGGGCAGCATCATTGGCCAATTGCATCGCTCTTGGATCCGCAAGCCCGATATCTTCCCAGGCCATGCGAATAATACGACGGGCTAAGTAGCGGGGGTCTGCACCACCGTCAAGCATTCTACAAAACCAGTAAAGTGCCGCATCTGGATTGGAGCCTCTGACCGATTTATGCAGTGCAGATATCTGATCGTAAAACTGATCTCCGCCCTTATCAAATCGTCGCGCAGAGATTGTCAGTGCGTTTTTAATAAAATCTTGATCGATTATTTGGATCTGGGATCCAGGAGTTGAAAGAGCATTGCGGACATGTTCAATTAAATTTAGTAAGCGCCGCGCATCTCCATCGGCATGGGCAATGAGAATGTCGATTGCCGCAGATTCAAACTGTACTTCTGGCATCACATATTTATGTGCGCGATCAAAGAGCTGCCTAAGTTCATCTACAGTTAATGATTTCAGGATATAAACTTGAGCGCGCGAGAGCAGCGCAGAGTTGACTTCAAAAGAGGGGTTTTCAGTAGTAGCTCCAATAAAGGTAAAGAGCCCAGACTCAACATGTGGCAACAGCGCATCCTGCTGACTCTTATTAAAGCGATGGATTTCATCTACGAATAAGATGGTTTGCCTGCCGTACTGAGTCATATTTCGTTGAGCTAGATCTATTGACTCACGAATTTCTTTAACTCCCGCAAGCACGGCAGATATAGCAATAAATTCACGATCAAATGCCTTGGCAGACAATCGGGCGAGAGTAGTTTTTCCCACTCCAGGTGGTCCCCACAAAATCATGGAGTGCGGTTTACCAGAGGTGAAGGCCAAATTGAGAGGCTTCCCTTGCGCCAATAGATGGGCCTGTCCAATCACTTCTTCAATGACCTTAGGTCTTAACGCCTCAGCTAAAGGTGGCGGAGGAGCGCTATCAAAAAGACTACCCATGTAATTTAGTAACTCAGTTCTGTATGAAAAGGATGACTACGGCAGACCAGACTAGGCAGGTGGCCGATACATATGTCAGGTGATTTCGCAAGACCATAAATGCAGCCCTTGCATCGTTGCTTGAGAAGTAATACTGGTAAGTATCTTGATCAATATTGCGTTGAATTACCAATGTGGAGGCTAGGATAAGTAAGCCAACAGGAATGTAGATATGCAATGCAACCCAAGCCACAAGTGCTGGAATAACCCCCCAGATCCAGGCATTGCGATTTTCCCAGCGGTCGCTTGGAGGCGCTTTTCCCAAGGTATGTAAATTAGCACCCCAGTGCATAGCGCCCATAAATGAAGCGATGATTGCCCCATAGCTAGCAAGCGATTCCCCGCTGAGATAATTGAGTGGTGTTGGAGCAAGTTGAACCATCAAGGCCAGGCCTACAAAAGGTATTAAGCCGGCATAAGCTAGTTTACGAAGTAGCGGTGGAAGTGGGTTCACAAAAATACTTTATTAAATGAATAGTTTAAGGATAAATGTAATTAAGAGCAGTGGTAAGGGCTATTGCTCATAGGTGTATACACCGCGACCAGTTTTACGGCCTAAATATCCTGCGGCAACCATCTCACGCAAGAGTGGGCATGGGCGGTATTTAGAGTCGCTAAAATTCTCAAAATAGACCTCCATCACTGCTAGGCAAGTATCCAGACCAATTAAGTCAGCTAAAGCTAGTGGTCCAATAGGTTGATTGCAACCCAATTTCATGCCGGCATCAATATCTTCGGGGCTTGCCAGTCCCTCATGGAGAACGAAGAAAGCTTCGTTAATCATTGGCAATAAAATTCGATTAACTACAAATCCTGGTGAATTTTTAACGGTAATAGGTTCTTTACCTATACATTTAGCCATTTCAATAATGGCAGCATGGGTTTCATCACTTGTTTGTAATCCGCGTATCACTTCAACTAAAGCCATTAATGGCGGTGGATTAAAAAAGTGCATCCCAATAAAGCGAGATGGAGTTGAATCAAGTGCAGCTAGCTTGGTAATTGATAGGGATGAGGTGTTGGTTGCAATAATGGTTTCTTTGCTGACAATCTGATCGACTTGCTTAAGAATTTTTTCTTTTACAGATTGGTTCTCAGTTGCAGCTTCAATAACCAATTGCAATCCCTTAAAATCGGCATAAGAAGTGCTGCATTGGATTCTCTTGAGGGCGGATTCTTTACCTTCAGCGCTTAATACCTCTTTCTTAACTAATCGATCTAAGCTCTTGCTAATTTGGGCAAGTCCGCGTTCAACTGCCGCTTCACTGATATCAACCATAACCACATCAAGCCCTGCAACCGCACAAACCTGAGTAATGCCATTGCCCATGGTTCCGGCACCAATTATTCCAACAGATTGAATCTTCATATTATTTCCTTTTTTGATACTGGTTCGAGCCAAATAAGTGCTCGCGCGCTTTATCGTCGTTCAGTGGCTTTCGAAGGGCTGTCAATACTTCAACGCCACGCTTTACGGCAGGTCTTGCGCCAATCATCTCAAACCAACGCTTAAAATGGGGGTAATCATTTATATTCACACCCTGGTTTTCCCAATTACGCGTCCAGGGATAAATAGCAATATCAGCGATGGAGTAGGTTTTTCCTGCAATATAAAGATTGTCTTTTAGTTGGCGGTCTAAGACACCATATAAGCGTTTCGCCTCATTGGTATAGCGATTAATGGCATATTCAATTTTCTCGGGCGCATAAAGGCGAAAGTGATGGTTTTGTCCTAACAAAGGGCCTAGACCACCCATCTGAAACATGAGCCACTGCAGGACTTCGTATTTAGCCCGGGTAGATTTTGGAAGGAATTTACCCGTTTTGCTTGCTAGATAAAGCAAAATGGCGCCTGACTCAAACAAATGAATTGGTTTTCCATCTGGCCCATTGGGATCGCGAATAGCGGGAATCTTATTGTTTGGGCTAATCTCTAGAAATTCTGGTGCAAACTGATCGCCAGCACCGATATCAATCGGATGGGCAATCCAATCTTTGCCAAGTTTGTAGCCGCATTCCTCCAGCATGATGTGAACCTTGTGACCGTTGGGCGTTGCCCAGCTATAGACTTCAATAATATCGTTGCTTGCTTTAGTGGTTGCCATTGCATTAATCCTTTTCTCTTAGAGATTTTGTAATCGTTCTACCGCGTTATTTAATGTATTTACCTGTTTTGCAAAACAAAATCGAATGACACTTGAGTCGACTGCAGTCTCATAAAAAGCGGATACAGGAATCGCCGCCACACCTTTTTTGGTGGTGAGCCAGGCGCAAAATTCAGCCTCTGATAATTTAGCTTCTGGAATACTTAATCCTGAGTAATCCGCACATTGGAAATAAGTTCCAGGGCTTGGTAATAACTTGAATTTAGTTTTCTCAAGACCCGCTCGGAATAAGTCGCGTTTGGTTTGATAAAAGGCAGGTAAGTTTAGGTAATGCTGTGCCGATTCAAGATATTTTGCTAAGCCATATTGCATTGGCGTGTTGACAGTAAACACATTGAACTGATGCACTTTCCGAAACTCCTTCATCATGCTGGCTGGTGCGGCAACGTAGCCAACTTTCCAGCCAGTGACGTGATAAGTTTTACCAAAGCTTGAGATCAAAAAGCTCCTAGAGGCCAATAGGGGGTGGGTTGCAACGCTATGATGAATGTGCTCGTCATAGACCATATGTTCATAGACTTCATCACTCAAAATCAGGGCATTACTATTTTTTATTAAATCTGCTAGTCGATCTAAATCCGTTTTTTGCCACACCATTCCCGTAGGATTATGAGGTGTATTTATGATGATCAAACGGGTCTTGGTATTGATTGCTTTAGCCAGCGCTTCCCATGGAATTTGATATGAGTTAACTAGACCTTGCTCATCGCGCAGCACCTCCAGGGAAATTGCAATTGTATTTCCACCTGCGAGCTCAATAGATGGTCGGTAACTGTCATATGCAGGCTCAAGAATAATTACTTCATCGCCTGGGCTTACACAAGACAGAATGGCGGTCAAAATACCTTGTGTACCACCTGCGGTGATTGTAATTTCACTTTCAGGATCGTAATGATGAGCATATAACTTTGCTATCTTTTTTGCGACTCCATTGCGTAAATCTGGAATGCCAATCATAGGCGGGTATTGGTTAAGGTCAGCGAGCATGGCTTGATTTACATAATCAATTAATGTTCGATCGCAGGGAAAGTCTGGGAACCCCTGGCCTAGATTAATTGCTTGGTGTTTAGTAGCCAAGGCAGACATGACAGTAAACACCGTAGTCCCTACCTTAGGTAGGCGACTAGGAAAACTGGGCGTAGAGGGGCGGTTTTGGTTCATACGTCCGGTTTAAGGCAAATAAGGTGGGTAGTCGCTAGAATGGATGGAATACATATTGAAATTGTGCCATGCTGATCGTCCTTTCCCCCGCTAAATCCCTTGACTACAAAACCCCGGTTATGGTGAAGTCCACTACTTTGCCTCAATTTGTCTCAGAATCAGCGAAGTTAATAGCTGAGCTTAAGAAGTTATCGCCTCAGGAGGTAGCAAACCTGATGGGCTTATCTGATCAACTGGCGGCCCTGAATGTGGGGCGTTACCGCGATTGGTCCAAGAAATTTACCGAAGACAACAGTAAGCCCGCTATTTATGCCTTTAACGGTGATGTCTATGATGGGTTTGATGCCAAAACCCTTAATACGAAAGCGCTAGATTTTGCTCAGGACCATCTCCGGATTTTGTCTGGACTTTATGGCGTCTTAAGGCCGCTTGATTTAATGCAGGCCTATCGCCTAGAAATGGGCACTTCCTTTAAAAATATTAGAGGCAAAGATTTATATGCTTTTTGGGGCGATAGAGTCACTCAATCCTTAAAAGGTACTTTGGCAGAACAAAAGCAACCCATTTTGCTTAATTTGGCTTCTGAGGAGTACTTTAAAGTCCTGCAACCCATTAACTTGAATTGCCCTGTGATTGCACCACTATTTCAGGATGCCAAGGATGGTAAGTACAAAATTATTTCTTTTTATGCAAAACGGGCCCGCGGCTTAATGGCTCGTTATGTAGTGGACAATCGTATAAGCGATTCAGAAGAGCTGAAAGGCTTTAATCTCGATGGTTACAAATACTTTGATGCTGAATCCAAGCCCGGGAAACCGATATTTCGTCGTGCGGAGAGAAAATAATTATGGCTGTTCACCGAACTAAATCCTCGCAACGTTCCTCCCCAGATGTTGAGCGTTTAGTGGCTGATGCCATTTCTCTTGCCGCCTCTGGTAGCAAGATCGAAGACCTTTTTTGGGAAGAGCGCCTTAATGTTCGCCTCATGCGTTTGTTAAAGAGCCAAAATCAAAATGTCATTGATGCAGCTTTAGATCAAACTTTTCGAATTAATACTGATGCTTTCGAAGTTTTGGCTGACAGTGCTGAAACCTTGGCTGAATCGTTACCAATGGATCATGAGGGCCAGCAATGGGATGTACTCTTGCTAGCTCTTCCTATTGTTGCTCATACTCGTTATCAAATCCCTTCCGGTCCTCTCTCAGCGCCAGCAGTTCAATCAACGGCAACGGCCCTACATAGCACCATTGCTTCACCAGATTCGCGATTGGCAATTGTTCCTTGGCTTTATAGCATTGATCAAATGCCACATTCCCATTGCCAAACTCGAGTGTTAACTGAATCCTTAGCTGCCGCCGCTATTGCGGGCAGTGAAATTAAATTAGAGCTACGCGATATGTCAGAAACAATTGCAGTTCTAGCTGACCCAAGATTTATTATTGCCGCTGTTGCTGCCCCTGCCGGTACGCCTTTATTTCGCTGGCAAGCCGAGCCACCAATCAGAATAGAGCGTGGGATGAGTTTAATTGGGTGGCAAAATGCAATGCAAGATTCTGTTGCGGCTTTATTGCCGGGTTGTGAATTTGAGCTGCTCCTACCCGAGGCTTACTTTACGAACTGTCGCTTAGCAGATAAGCAGGTTCGCCCTCTTAGCATTCGTGCTGCAGCCAACTTCCTTGAAAGCACCATGGGTATCGTACCCGCAGGCTTATCCTGTGTAGTAGGTGCATTTGGAGAAGAGCAGGCTGATGAATATCGCATTTCATTTAGCGCTAAAGGCTCATCGGAAGTCATGTACGGTGTAATCTGGCCTTTATATGATCGTGAAACTGTTTCAAACGATGCCCTGAATGATGTATCCGAAGACGAGAGTCCAATTAAGAAAATCTGTGACTCCTTACGGGAAGCTGGGATAGAGGATGTCTTTCGTCATGCCATGCTGTTTGATCCTGAGCTGTGTGATGACTGTGGAGCCCCATTATTTCCAGATCGATCGGGCGAGGTTGTGCATGCAGAGATGCCGGATGACGCACCAATGCAGCAACCCTTATTTCACTAATACCTTAGACGAAAAAAAGCCGAGAAATTCTCGGCTTTTAAATTAATACCAATAAAAAATGTCTAATTCTGGGTGAATGGCTCAGCACCTGCAAACAAATGAGGAAGCTTGCCAGTCTTCATCTCTGCGGTTTGACAGAAATCAGCCAGACGAGTGCCAGATTTGATATTAAAAAGCATAGCCTTGTTTCCCAGCACCACAAGGTCATGGCCCGTAGTCGTATTCTTGTAGCGTAAGCTGCCAGGCAAAGAGGTTTGGCGTTCTAAATCGTAAGTCTTGGCTTCCCAAATTAATCGCACTTTCTCAGTAGTACCTGAAGTTTTAAACTGCTTATTTTCGCTACAGGTCCATGTAAAGACTTCTTCATTTGACTGCGCATGAGCAACCCCGCAAAGGGCTGCTAACACGATGCTAATGGCGATAATCGTTGGCTTCATATCCTTATAACCCTTAAGAGAGTAAATGTTTAACGCCTGCCTGCTCTTCAAGCAGTTCATTCAGTGTATGCGTCATACGTTCGCGTGAGAACTCGTCGATTGCCAAGCCTTCAACCATCTTATATTCGCCGTTTTCGCAAACAACTGGGAAGCCATAAATCACTTCTGCAGGAATCTCATATTCACCTTTGGATGGTATGCCCATTGTGACCCATTTGCCGTTAGTTCCAAGAACCCAATCGTGAATGTGATCGATTGCTGCATTGGCAGCTGAAGCTGCTGAAGACAGGCCGCGTGCATCAATAATAGCAGCGCCACGCTTACCAACTGTGGGGATAAAAGTATCTTTATTCCAAGCTGCATCATTAATTGTGTCTTTTACAGATTTGCCGCCAATAGTTGCAAAACGATAGTCTGGATACATTGTTGGGCTATGGTTACCCCAAACAATTAAATTCTCAATTTCAGCAACAGGTTTGTCTAACTTACTCGCCAATTGTGAGAGTGCGCGGTTGTGATCTAGACGTAACATAGCGGTGAAATTCTTCGCAGGAATATCTGGTGCAGACTTCATGGCAATGTAAGCATTAGTATTTGCTGGGTTACCCACAACCAATACCTTAACGGTGCGCTTTGCGACAGCATTTAATGCTTTGCCTTGAGCTGTGAAAATTTGCGCATTAGCTGAAAGTAAATCTTTGCGCTCCATACCAGGACCACGTGGACGTGCGCCAACTAGTAGGGCAATATCAATATCCTTAAAAGCTGTCATTGGATCGGAGTGTGCGGTCATTCCAGCAAGCAGTGGAAAAGCGCAGTCCTCCAGTTCCATCATGACTCCACCCAATGCTTTTTGAGCTTTTTCATCAGAGATTTCAAGCAACTGAAGAATCACAGGCTGATCTTTACCTAACAAGTCGCCATTAGCGATGCGAAAGAGTAGGGAATAACCGATTTGACCGGCTGCGCCAGTTACGGCGACACGCATTGGGGCTTTTGCCATTACTTGTAACTCCATTTAAGTTAATTAATGAATCTCTCTCTATTATCCATTCAAGTGTATGGACTTTCGATCTAAACTGTCAACATGTCTTATATAAGACATAAAACGATTTGAATTTTATCCAATAGATTTGATTCTGGAGTTAATTTGTCCAATACTGCCTTTCCTGTGCCCTCATTTAGCCCTCTGTATGAACAGATCAAGGCAATGCTTTTAACTAGTTTGCAGACCTCAGAATGGCTTCCAGGTGAGGCTATTCCGAGTGAAATGGAGTTGGCGGTACGTTATGCAGTGAGCCAGGGAACTGTTCGTAAGGCTATTGATGAGTTGGCCGCCGAAAATCTCCTAGTTCGTAGGCAAGGTAAAGGCACCTTCGTTGCCACCCATCAAGAAGAGGACTGGCAATATCGTTTTTTACGTCTCTTGCCAGATTCAGGTGAGAAGTTTTATCTCAAAAATGAGTTTTTAGCCTTTGAAATTATTAATCCAGACGCTTATATAGCTAAGGTGCTCAAATTAAAGGCAGGTGATCTAGTTATTCGAATTGATCGTGTGCAAACTTTTGCTGGTAAATCTATTGTATTTGAAGAGATTTGGTTGCCAGAAACCCGATTCCACGGTTTAACTCTGGAGGCACTAATAGCCTGGCCTGGTCCAATGTACGCGTTTTACGAAAGTCATTTCGCCACTCATATGGTTCGTGCTGAAGAAAGAATTAAGGCGATACCCGCAGATACTCAGCTGGCTGGTTATCTTCATTTGCCAGTTGGCACCGCCTTGCTTTCTGTGGAAAGAGTGGCTTTTACCTACGGGAATAAACCAGTAGAAATTCGCCACGCCAGGTACGACACTTCAGAGCAGCATTATGAAAATAAATTAAATTAGGTTTATAAATACAACTTCGTAAGTAAAAACCCTGTACAAAAGCTAAAAACCCCCAAGGACGATGTGGTTTCCAATAGAATATGTTGCGCTACAACAAAATCACACTGAACCTCCACCTAAAAATATAGAGATTGCTCATGGTCGACGCACAGAACACTGTAAAAAAAGATAAGCCGGTTTTCCGAAACATTGGTTTGGCTCAATTAATACATTACCGGCTCCCTTGGGCGGGTAAGGTTTCGATTCTTCACCGCATTAGTGGAGCAGTGCTGTTCTTGATGTTGCCTTTTTTGCTTTACTTGCTCGATCAAAGCCTTGCTTCTGAGTTGAGTTATCAAACATTCCAAGCAGTCACTGGGCATTTTTTAGTCAAAATCGTATGCCTTGGTTTGATCTGGTGTTTCTTGCACCACTTCTGTGCTGGTATTCGCTACCTCTTGCTTGACCTAGAAATAGGGGTAGAGAAAAGTGAATCAAATCGATCTGCCATTGTTGTGTTCATTTTGGGCCTGACATTGACCGCGATTGTGGGATTTAAATTATTCGGCCTGTACTAAGCGCACATCAACTAAGGAAATTTCATGCCTATCTATCAAATCGGACCTAAGCGCCTTGTAGTTGGCGCTCATTATGGGCTTAAGGAGTGGATCATTCAGCGCGTAACAGCTGTTGTGATGGTAGTTTTTACTGTGGTTTTATTGGTGGACTATTGCATTACTGGTAGCGCAACCTATGAAGGTTGGTCTGCTTTATTTAGTAATCAGCTTATGAAGCTTTTAACATTCCTGGCTTTTTTCAGCTTGTTTTATCACGCCTGGATTGGTATCCGTGACATTTGGATGGATTACATAAAACCAGTCAGCATTCGACTGACGCTGCAAGTGTTAACTGTTTTATATCTTATAGCGTGTGCGGTCTATGCCGTGCAAATTTTGTGGAAAGTTTAATGCGATGACCTCAATTAAAAAAGCATTGCCACGTCGCCGTTTTGACGCGGTAATTATTGGTGCAGGTGGCTCGGGTATGCGCGCTTCTTTGCAGTTAGCAGAAGCTGGCCTAAATGTAGCGGTTTTAACTAAAGTGTTCCCAACTCGTTCCCATACTGTTGCTGCTCAGGGTGGTATCGGCGCCTCTCTCGGTAATATGAGTGAAGATAATTGGCACTATCACTTTTATGACACTATCAAAGGCTCTGATTGGTTGGGTGACCAAGACGTCATTGAATTTATGTGTCGTGAAGCGCCTAAAGCAGTTTATGAGCTTGAGCATTTTGGTATGCCTTTCGATCGCAATCCTGACGGTACGATTTATCAGCGCCCATTTGGTGGACATACTGCAAACTATGGTGAGAAGCCGGTACAACGGGCTTGCGCCGCAGCTGACCGAACTGGTCATGCGATGTTACATACTTTGTACCAGCGCAATGTACGTGCTAAAACCAATTTCTTTGTTGAGTGGTTGGCGCTTGATTTAATTCGTGATGACGCTGGTGATGTAGTCGGCGTTACCGCACTCGAAATGGAGACGGGTCAGGTTTATATCCTTGAGGCTAAAGTTGTCTTGATGGCTACGGGTGGTGCTGGCCGCATTTGGGATGCCTCAACAAACGCATTTATTAATACTGGGGATGGCATGGGTCTTGCCGCTCGCGCAGGCATTCCTTTGGAAGATATGGAATTCTGGCAATTTCACCCCACAGGCGTAGCTGGTGCCGGGGTATTGTTGACTGAAGGTTGTCGCGGTGAGGGAGCCATCTTGCGCAATAAAGATGGCGAGCGCTTTATGGAGCGTTATGCCCCTACCTATAAAGACTTGGCACCTCGTGATTTTGTATCGCGCTGCATGGATCAGGAGATTAAAGAAGGTCGCGGTTGCGGCCCCAATGGAGACTACGTTGTGCTTGATTTAACGCACATCGGGGCTGAGACAATCATGAAGCGCTTGCCATCTGTTTATGAGATTGGCATGAACTTTGCTAACGTCGACGTCACTAAAGAACCCATCCCGGTCGTGCCAACGATTCACTATCAGATGGGTGGTATTCCAACCAATATTAATGGTCAAGTAGTCGTGCCTGGAAACGGCAAGAAAAATGACTTGGTTAATGGCCTGTATGCAATTGGTGAGTGTTCTTGCGTATCTGTTCACGGTGCAAACCGTCTTGGTACAAACTCATTGCTCGACTTATTGGTATTTGGCCGCGCCGCTGGTAATCATATCGTCGGCATGGACTTAAAAAATCGTGAATTCAAACCATTACCTGATAATGCTGGCGAACAAACTTTGGCGCGTATTGAACATTTAAATGCCTCTACCTCAGGCGAGTATGCGCAAGATGTTGCTAACGATATACGCAAAACTATGCAGAAATACGCTGGTGTATTTCGTAATCAAGAATTGATGGACGAAGGCGTTCGTCAAATGGCAAAGTTAACTGAGCGCGCCAAGCACTTATGGGTTAAAGACAAATCGGAAATTTTTAATACTGCCCGTATTGAAGCTTTGGAAGTGGCGAACCTGATTGAAACTGCAAATGCAACCATGATTTCTGCTGCGGCCCGTAAAGAAAGTCGCGGCGCACATTCGCACGATGATCACCAGTTACGTGATGATGAAAACTGGATGAAGCATACCCTCTGGTATAGCGAGGGCAACCGCTTGGATTACAAACCGGTGCAACTCAAGCCATTGACAGTAGATTCAATTCCTCCAAAAGAACGTACTTTCTAAACTACAGAGAGATAAGAGATGAGTGATATCCGTGTATTCGAAATTTATCGTTACGATCCAGCTGTAGATGCAGCTCCACGTATGCAGCGCTACGAGCTAGAGTTGACTGGTGAGCGCATGCTATTGGACGCCTTGATTTCCTTGAAGAAGCAGGATGAGACGATTACCTATCGCCGCTCATGCCGTGAAGGAGTCTGCGGTTCAGATGCAATGAATATCAACGGTAAAAATGGTTTGGCCTGCTTGACCAATATGCTGACCTTGCCGAAGGTAATTACTTTACGTCCTTTACCTGGTTTACCAGTGGTGCGTGATTTGATCGTCGATATGACCTTGTTCTTTAAACAATACTTGTCGATTAAGCCTTACTTAGTTAATGACAATCCTCCCCCAGAAAAAGAACGTCTTCAGAGTCCAGAAGAGCGTGAAGAGTTGAATGGCTTGTATGAATGTATCTTATGCGCATCTTGCTCAACCTCATGCCCGTCTTTTTGGTGGAATCCTGATAAGTTTGTGGGTCCAGCTGGCTTACTCCAGGCCTATCGCTTTATTGCGGATAGTCGTGATGAAGAAACTGCACAACGTTTAGATAATTTGGAAGACCCATATCGTCTTTTCCGCTGCCACACCATCATGAATTGTGTTGACGTATGTCCTAAACATTTGAATCCTACTAAAGCGATTGGCAAGATCAAGGAGTTGATGGTACGAAGGGCGGTATGACCTTAGGTAATGCAGAGCTATACCGTCTAAAGAGTGATGCTCGTAGGGGCTTATTGGAAAATGATCTTATTTTGCAGCGCTTCTTTGATCGTTACGGCGCCCAGTTGAGTGGCGAAGAAGGCAAGGTTTTGGCTCAGTTGCTAGCATTGGAAGACACTGATCTCATGAATTTATTAATTGGCCGTAAAGATTCTGTAGTAGCGCTCGAAAAGGAGTTGCAGTCTGATTCTTTTAAAGCTGTTTTACAAAAGCTGAGAGAGAAATAACTCAGTATTTTGGTGCATTTGTTGTGAAGACACATAAGCGAATAATGTATTAATCATCAATTTGAATGACTAAGGATTAGAAATGATTGAATCGGACATCAAGGCAAAACTCTCGTTTTCGGATGGCACACCAGACATTGAGTTGCCAATTTATAAGGGCACGATTGGTCCTGACGTAATCGATATTCGCAAACTGTATGGTCAGACGGGTAAATTTACCTATGACTCTGGCTTCCTCTCTACTGCATCTTGTAACAGCAAAATTACCTATATCGATGGTGATATAGGTGAGTTGCTTTATCGCGGTTATCCCATTGAAGATTTGGCTCACAACTGTGACTTTTTAGAAGTCTGTTATCTGCTCATTAATGGTGATTTGCCAAACGCTAAACAGAAAACAGATTTTGAAGGGTTGGTTATGCACCACACCATGGTGCACGAGCAGATGCAATTCTTCTTGCGTGGTTTTCGACGCGATGCACATCCAATGGCGGTATTAACTGGCTTGGTTGGTGCGATGGCTGCTTTTTATCATGACGCGATTGATTACAGTCAGCCTGTTGCGCGCGAAATTGCACAGATTCGCTTGATTGCAAAAATGCCTACCTTAGTTGCAATGGCATATAAGTACTCTGTTGGTCAGCCATTTATCTACCCTGATAATTCTTTGTCTTACACCGCAAACTTCATGCGCATGATGTTTGCTACACCATGCGAAGATTACAAAGTAAACCCAGTATTGGTGCGAGCTTTAGACCGCATCTTCATCTTGCATGCAGATCATGAGCAAAATGCTTCCACTTCAACTGTGCGTTTGTGTGGATCTTCAGGCACCAACCCATTTGCAGCTATTTCTGCTGGTATTGCCTGTCTTTGGGGTCCAGCTCACGGCGGTGCAAATGAAGCTTGCTTACAGATGCTCAATGAGATTCAGGCCAACGGTGGAGTAGATCGGATTGGTGAATTCATTGCCCAAGTAAAAGACAAGAACTCTAATGTTCGCTTAATGGGCTTTGGCCATCGCGTTTATAAAAACTTTGACCCACGCGCAAAGCTCATGCGTGAAACATGCTATGAAGTCCTAAAAGAAATGGGTCTTGAAAATGACCCATTGTTTAAGTTGGCAATGACCCTTGAGAAGATTGCCTTAGAAGACGATTATTTTGTGAGCCGCAAACTCTATCCAAACGTTGATTTTTATTCTGGTATTGTTCAGCGTGCCTTAGGTATTCCCGCAGAAATGTTCACCTGCGTATTCGCATTGGCAAGAACAGTAGGTTGGATTGCCCAATGGGAAGAGATGATTACTGATCCTGAATACAAAATTGGTCGTCCTCGTCAGTTATATGTTGGAGAAACTTCGCGCAAGGTTCCCAACATCTCTGTTCGTAAATAAGCGGTTTAAAGGATCTTAATGTCACGTACGCTTTATGACAAATTGTGGGATGACCATGTCGTCTATTCTGAAGAAGATGGCACCGCCACAATTTATATTGATCGTCAGTTATTGCATGAGGTCACAAGCCCTCAAGCGTTTGAGGGCTTGACTTTAGCTGGGAGGCCAGTGTGGAGGATCTCTGCTAATTTGGCTGTATCTGACCACAATGTTCCAACAACTGACCGATCTGAAGGCATTACCGATCCCATATCCAAGTTACAAGTGGATACCCTGGATCAGAACTGCGATGCCTTTGGGATTACTCAATACAAGATGAGTGATGCTCGTCAGGGGATTGTTCATGTCATTGGTCCAGAGCAGGGCGCCACTTTACCTGGCATGACTGTAGTTTGCGGTGATTCTCATACCAGCACTCATGGCGCCTTTGGTGCATTGGCTTTTGGTATTGGTACATCCGAGGTGGAGCATGTCTTAGCAACTCAAACTTTGCTCATGAAAAAGAGCAAGAATATGTTGGTTAAGGTTGATGGACGCCTACAACCAGGTTCTACTGCTAAAGATATTGTATTGGCAGTAATAGGTAAAATAGGTACTGCAGGTGGTACTGGTTACACCATTGAATTTGCAGGTGAAACAATTCGTCAATTATCGATGGAAGGTCGAATGACCATTTGCAATATGGCCATTGAAGCTGGTGCGCGCGCTGGATTGATTGCTGTAGATGAAACTACGATTGAATATCTTAAAGGTCGACCATATGCTCCAGCAGGCGAAGCTATGCGCCATGCATTGCAGTACTGGCGCACCCTACATTCAGATGTTGGTGCACAGTTTGATGCAGTAGTTGAACTACGTGCCGAAGAAATCGCACCTCAGGTCACCTGGGGCACCTCTCCTGAAATGGTTTTAGCAATCAGCGATAAAGTTCCCGATCCAGAAAAGGAGCGCGATGCGAATAAGCGCTCTGCTATGGAGCGTGCACTTGAATATATGGGTCTCGTACCCAATACTCCGCTGACTCATATCTTGGTAGATAAGGTCTTTATTGGATCATGCACTAATAGCCGAATTGAAGACATTCGTGCGGCCGCTAAAGTTGTTGATCGTCTGGGCAAAAAAGTTGCTGCAAATGTGAAGCTGGCAATGGTAGTTCCAGGCTCTGGTCTAGTTAAGGCTCAAGCTGAGCGCGAAGGTTTGGATCGGGTCTTCAAAGCCGCAGGCTTTGAATGGCGTGAGCCAGGCTGCTCAATGTGCCTTGCAATGAATGCTGATCGTCTTGAGCCAGGAGAGAGGTGTGCTTCTACATCAAATCGTAACTTTGAAGGCCGGCAAGGCAACGGCGGCAGAACCCATTTAGTCAGCCCCGCAATGGCTGCTGCGGCTGCTATTGAAGGTCATTTTGTTGATGTTCGTAAGATTTCGTAAAGGTATACCGTGTTCAAATTTTCTTCGTTAACGATGATTAAAAAATTAACTATCGTTGCCATAGCTGGCATCGTGATCTCTGCCTGTAGCAGCACCATGGAAGGCATGGGAAAAGACTTGCAAAATATGGGTAACTCCATGGGTAATCAAAATTCCACCAATAACAACCAATCCCAGACTAAGGGAAAAGACGTTGTAGTGACCCCAGTTAAGTAAGCATCAATCAATTAGAAGCAAAGTCAGAACTATGGAAAAATTTACAGTATTTAAAGGATTAGTCGCTCCGCTTAATCGAGAAAACGTCGATACCGATGCGATTATTCCTAAACAGTTCTTAAAATCCATTAAAAAAACTGGTTTTGGTCAAAATTTATTTGACGAGTGGCGTTATCTTGATCATGGGGAGCCAGGTCAGGACTCTAGTAAGCGCCCAATTAACCCAGATTTTATATTGAATCAACCACGCTATAACCACGCTGGCATTTTGTTAGCCCGTAAAAATTTTGGATGCGGCAGTTCCCGTGAGCATGCTCCATGGGCTTTGGGTCAGTATGGATTTAGGGCAGTTATTGCGCCTAGCTTTGCTGATATTTTTTACAACAACTGCTTTAAAAATGGTCTCTTGCCTATTGTGCTTACTGAGTTGCAGGTAGATCACTTGTTTAATGAAACCTTCGCTTTTCCCGGCTTCCAGCTCACCATTGACCTTGATCGCCAAGAAGTCCTTTCTCCAGACGGAACCGCCTATAACTTCGATGTAGCCCCATTTAGAAAGTATTGCTTACTCAATGGATTTGACGATATTGGCTTAACTCTGCAACATGCAGATAAAATCAAGGCTTATGAAGCTGAGCGCATTCTTAAAATGCCTTGGCTTGCGACACAATTGCCATAGTTTTACTGATTTGAAGGCCTTTCATGAAAATAGCAGTCCTCCCCGGCGATGGTATTGGTCCGGAAATCGTTGCAGAAGCCGTTAAAGTATTAAGCGCGCTTGGCCCCAAGTTTATTTTAGAGACAGCCCCTGTCGGTGGCGCAGCTTATGATATTTCTGGCCACCCACTTCCAGTTGAAACCTTGGAGCTTGCTAAAAAGTCCGATGCCATTTTGTTTGGTGCGGTTGGTGATTGGAAATATGACTCCCTACCTCGGGAGCTCAGGCCTGAACAGGCTATCCTGGGTTTACGTAAACATCTAGAGTTGTTTGCTAATTTTCGCCCTGCAATTTGTTATGACGAATTGACTGCCGCCTCGAGTCTTAAGCCGGAAATTGTCGGCGGTTTGGACATTTTAATTATTCGTGAGCTTAACGGCGACATCTATTTTGGACAACCACGCGGTATTCGCACCTCAGAACTTCCATTATTTAAAGGTGCTCGTGAAGGTTATGACATGATGCATTACTGTGAACCGGAAGTAGAGCGTATTGGTCGCGTTGCTTTTGAGGCCGCTCGTAAGCGCAGTAAAAAAGTGTGTAGCGTGGATAAAGCAAATGTATTGGAAACTTCCCAGCTTTGGCGTGAAGTCATGATAAGAGTTTCACAGGAATATCCTGATGTTGAGTTATCACATATGTATGTTGATAATGCCGCAATGCAATTGGTGAAAGCGCCAAAAGCATTTGATGTTGTGGTTACCGGAAATCTATTTGGCGATATCCTGTCTGATGAGGCTGCAATGTTAACGGGTTCTATTGGCATGCTTCCTTCTGCTTCATTGGATAAAAATAATAAAGGCTTGTATGAGCCTAGCCACGGATCGGCACCTGATATTGCTGGTAAAGGCATTTCGAATCCTTTGGCTACGATTTTGTCTGCTGCAATGATGTTGCGTTACTCCTTGGGAATGCCCGAACAAGCTGATCGGATTGAGTTGGCCGTTAAAAAAGTTTTGGCGCAAGGTTTGCGCACAGCTGACATTTACACCGAAGGTACTAAAAAGGTTACGACTGTGGAGATGGGCGATGCAGTTGTCGCCGCTCTTTCCTAAAACACAGTAATGTAATTTCATTTATTAAATAGTTGATAATCATGGCAAATATAAATACACCATTAGTAGGTTTAGTCGGTTGGCGCGGTATGGTTGGTAGCGTTCTCCTTGAAAGAATGTTGGCTGAAAAAGATTTCGACCTGATTGAGCCACTATTTTTTAGCACTAGCCAAGCTGGCGAAGAGGTGCCTCTGGTTAATGGCCAAAAAGTAGCCAAGAATGAATCTACCTTAAAAGACGCCAACGATATTAACGAGCTTTCTCGTTGCGACATCATCCTCACTTGTCAGGGCGGTGACTATACCAATGTAATCCATCCAAAATTACGTGCTACTGGCTGGTCAGGTCACTGGATAGATGCAGCTAGTGCTTTGCGCATGCAAGATGATGCTATCTTGGTTTTAGATCCGGTTAATCGATCTGTAATTGATAGGGCGTTGACTGCGGGCAGTAAAAACTGGATCGGTAGTAATTGCACGGTGAGTTTAATGATGATGGCGATGGGCGGCCTTGTTAAAGCCGATATGGTCGAGTGGATTAGTGCCATGACTTACCAGGCGGCATCTGGGGCTGGGGCCCAAAATATGCGTGAATTATTGTTGCAAATGGGTGCATTGCATGACAGTGTTGCTACTGAGTTGGCAGATCCATCCTCTTGGATTTTAGATATTGACCGCAAGGTTACGGCAACATTGCGTTCAACGGACTTTCCGAAGAAAAACTTCCGCAATATGGCTTTGGCTGGTAGCTTGATTCCATGGATTGATGTACCAGTTGAGCATGGCCAAACCAAAGAAGAGTGGAAGGGTGGCGCTGAGTTCAATAAGATCTTAGGTCGTCCAGCGTTCCGCACTCCTGGCAGTATTCCGGTCGATGGATTGTGTGTCCGAGTTGGCGCGATGCGTTGCCATTCCCAAGGCTTAACTGTAAAGCTTAAAAAAGATATTCCTATAGCTGAGATTGAAGCTATTCTAGCCAACGACAATCAATGGGTCAAAGTGGTGCCTAACGATCGCGAAGCTTCGGAGCGCGACCTATCACCTGCGGCTGTAAGCGGTACTTTAACGGTGCCGATTGGCCGCTTACATAAGATGGCAATGGGCCCTGAATATCTTGGCGCCTTTACTGTTGGCGATCAACTCTTGTGGGGTGCAGCAGAACCACTGCGTCGCATGCTGCGTATATTGCTTGAGTATTAATGTTGAAATTTAGCCAACTTTTCTTTATAAAGTCCCTCTGCTTAGTTTTGCTAAGCTGGTCTTGTATCGCTACGGCAATCTCTTTAGGGTCACCTAAGTTACTTTCGAAGCCTAATGAGCCACTTAGGGTGGAAATTCCGATTCTGGTGAATGCTGGTGAGCAGGCTTCAATCACAAGCCTTGAGGCCTCTACGCCTACAAAGGCCACATATGATCGTTTGGGTGTCTCATCAAAAGTACTCGACTTTAATGCTCAATCAAGGGTGTATCGCAATAAGCAAGAGCAGCTGACGGTCCTAGTGGAAACCAGCAATCCAATTCCGGTTGCTGACGACCCCTTCATTGATTTATTGGTAAATCTAACATGGTCCTCAGGTAGCATAACCAAAGCCTTTACTTTGCTTATGGGCGATGCCCAAAAGATTCTAGTTAGACCAGGTCAAACTATGTCTGAAATTGCTGCACAGATGGCCCCGCAATTGGACGGCGCCACACTAGATCAAACTATGATGGCTTTGTTCAAAGCAAATCCTGATGCATTTGCTAGCGGCAGCATTAATCGGGTTGAAGCGGGTGCAGAATTAAATATTCCTACTCAAGCATTACTTCGCTCGATTAGCCCAGTTGAAGCAAATCAGTTTGTGGCTGAATCAAATGCCCAATGGCGCTCTGAACGAGAGGCTAAAACTTCTTTAACTGGGCCTTTGAGTTTGACAAAAAAAGAGGAAAATATTCCTGCTAAAGACCGATTAAAGATCGGTACCAGCACCACAGGAAATGCTGAAGAGCGTCGTTATGCGGAGGAATTAGTTGCCCAAGAAAAAGTGCTTGAACAGACTAAAGTACACGTAGCAGAGTTAGAAAAAAATATTGCTGACTTACAAAAGTTATTAGATAAATCAAAAGGGCAGTCTCAAGAGAAAAAATCAGTTGAAAGCAACTTTGGTTTTGGCGTATTTACCCCTGCTATTTTGGCCTTAGTCGTGATAGCCTGTATTGGTCTATTGCTATGGTTTTTAGCTAAAAATGCACGTCGATCTGAGATTTCAGATTTCACCAAACCGGCCTCTCATATCGCTCCAATACAGGATTTATCGGCATCCCATAGCAACATGCCTGAGCGTGCAAAAGCTTTGTTTGCGGGAATTGATTTGGACTTGACATCCAGTAAGCCAGCCCATATTCCTGTAGAAACACCAAATAAGGAAAGCAATCAACTGGCGGACACATTGCAGGTAAAACTCAATTTAGCCCGTGCATACATCACGATTGAAGATTTCTCTGCCGCTAAAAAGTCACTTGAAGAAATTTTGCAAGTTAGCAATTCAATTGACCCTAGTATCACTATCGAGGCTCAAGGATTATTGTCCAAGCTTTCGCATCTCAATGGCTAGAGCCTGGTAATGCGAATCGCGCTTGGTTTGCAATACGATGGAAGTGCATTTTCCGGCTGGCAGTCTCAGGTCAGTGGTAATACGGTTCAAGATGTCTTGGAAAAAGCCATCTCGGAATTTATTGGGGCTGAGGCAGTCAAAGGCGGACGGATTAGAGTTATCACGGCGGGAAGAACGGATGCAGGAGTCCATGCTCTAGGCCAGGTAGTTCATTTTGACGTTAATGTAGAAAGGGAGAATTGGTCTTGGGTGAGAGGGGTCAATGCTTTTCTACCTGGGTCAATTGTTGTTAATTGGGCGAAGCCAGTTTCAGATAAATTTAGTGCGCGTTTTTCAGCATTTGAGCGCACTTATATTTACGCATTACAGGCTGGACCTTGCCGCTCACCAATGGCCGCTTCTCGTGCTGGATATCTGATAATGCCTGCAGATCGTTGGTTTGATGTCGATTCCATGAGGGATGCAGCTCAATGCCTCATTGGTGAGCGGGACTTCAGTTCATTTCGATCTTCAGAGTGCCAAAGCAAAACCCCGATAAAGACCATGCAGTCTATTGAGATCGTTTCAAATGCTCCTTGGTTATATTTTAAGATCAAAGGCAATGCTTTTTTACATCACATGGTGCGTAATTTAGTGGGTAGTTTTTTGATGATTGGTACCGGCAAGCAATCTTCCGCTTGGATGAAGGAGGTTCTTGATGCCAAGGACCGAAGCATGGCTGCGCCAACCTTTTCGCCAGATGGTTTGTATTTGGCAAAAATTACCTATCCACAAGAGTTTGAAATTCCAGCCCCATGGCTCGAAAACTCCTGGCTTCCAGTCAACCTGATTAGCTCATAAGCTTTATTATCCCCATATGGGACTACTTACTTACTCACCAGGCCGAACAAGAATCAAAATTTGTGGACTCAAAATGCCCGCTGATGTTGATGTTGCTGTTGTTGCAGGTGTCGATGCGCTTGGTTTTGTATTTTATCCTCCCAGTTCTAGAGCGGTAAGTCCTAATATTGCCGCTTCCCTAATTTCTAGGCTACCGGTAGGCGTTGATGCTGTTGGGCTGGTTGTTAATGCCACAGATGCCCAATTTTCTGCCATACGGGCTGCCGCTCCAATCACTATGTGGCAGTTTCATGGAGATGAATCTCCTGAGGATTGCCAGAGGTTGGCGGCAGGCCAGCCTTGGATGAAAGCCGCTCGGATCGGGGCTCAGTTCGCGTTTGATGATTTTTCCCTACAATACAGTCAAGCAAACGCCTTTTTGCTGGATGCCCTCGTAGAGGGTTATGGTGGAGGGGGCGTTCCTTTCGATTGGCAAGGGATTCCACAAGCATGGGTAAGCGCAAACGCGCCTCGGGTCGTTTTGAGTGGTGGGTTGAACGCGCACAACGTGGGCGAGGCTATCTCACGTCTTCACCCTTGTGCGGTTGATGTTTCTAGCGGCGTAGAAACCAGCAAGGGTGTGAAAGATCACATCCTCATGAGGCAATTTATTGAGGCAGTGCGTGAAGCCGATGCCAAGGCGTTAACCTAAAATTTACTGCAACTAATCAAAAGAGGTATTTATGTACGATAAGCCAGATGCACGAGGACATTTCGGTCCTTATGGTGGCGTATTTGTTTCTGAAACGCTGATGTTTGCCTTGGATGAGCTCAAAGCAGCTTACGCCAAATATCAATTTGATCCTGAATTCATCGAAGAATTTAACTACGAACTTAAGCACTTTGTAGGTCGTCCATCGCCTGTTTATCACGCTAAACGTTGGAGTGAAATGCTAGGTGGCGCACAAATCTATCTTAAACGTGAAGATTTAAATCACACTGGCGCGCACAAAATTAATAATGTTATCGGCCAAGCGATGCTCGCAAAGCGCATGGGCAAGCCACGCATCATTGCCGAGACTGGTGCGGGACAGCATGGAGTTGCTACTGCCACTATCTGTGCTCGTTTTGGTTTAGATTGCACTGTTTATCAGGGTTCTGTTGATGTAGCGCGTCAAGCGCAAAACGTTTTCCGCATGAAGTTGCTTGGGGCCAAAGTGGTGCCGGTGGAATCTGGTACAAAAACGCTTAAAGATGCGTTAAATGAGGCGATGCGAGATTGGGTAACTAATGTAGATGACACTTTTTACATTATTGGTACCGTTGCAGGGCCTCATCCATACCCCATGATGGTAAGAGATTTTCAGAGTGTGATTGGAGAAGAGTGCAAGGTGCAAATGCCTGAACTGACTGGTCGTCAGCCAGACTATGTTATGGCTTGCGTCGGGGGTGGCTCTAATGCAATGGGAATTTTTTATCCTTATATTGATTTTTCTGATGTCAGACTTATAGGTGTGGAAGCGGCTGGTCATGGTCTTAATACTGGTTTACATTCAGCGGCATTGTGCGTTGGTAAGCCTGGTGTGTTGCATGGCAACCGCACGTATTTACTGCAAGATGAAAATGGTCAAATTTCTGAAACTCATTCCGTCTCTGCTGGTATGGACTACCCTGGTGTCGGACCTGAGCATGCTTGGTTGAAAGACTCTGGTCGCGCCGAATATGTTGCGGTAACTGATGATGAAGCTCTTAAGGCTTTCCATGATTGTTGTCGCATCGAAGGGATTATCCCTGCCTTAGAGTCTGCTCATGCAATTGCTTATGCTTGCAAATTAGCCCCAACCTTACCTAAAGATAAAACTATTCTGGTGAACTTGTCAGGTCGTGGTGATAAGGATATGCATACTGTTGCCCAAGCTACTGGTTCTGAAGGTTAATACTTAAATTATTTATGTCGAAAATTAGCGCACTTTTTCAAGAATTAAAAGCCTCTGGCAAGAAGGGGTTAATACCCTTCATTACTGCTGGTGATCCTGATCCAAAACTGACCGTTGAACTGATGCATGCATTAGTTAGGGGTGGGGCTAATGTTATTGAATTGGGTGTGCCGTTTTCAGATCCAATGGCTGATGGTCCAGTAATTCAGCGATCCTCGGAAAGAGCTTTAACTCATGGTGTCACTTTGCATCGTTGCTTGGAGATGGTTAAGGAATTTCGCAGGGCTGATGCTAATACTCCAGTGGTTCTCATGGGCTACGCCAATCCTGTCGAACAGATGGGTGCGGACCACTTTGCTACTCAAGCAAAGGACGCAGGGGTTGATGGGGTATTAATAGTCGATTATCCGCCAGAGGAGTGCGTGGATTTTGCCGCGAGGATGCGTTTAGCAGGCGTAGATCCAATTTTCCTATTGGCCCCCACTTCGTCGCCCAAGCGGATTAAAGAGGCCGCTAAGATTGCCTCTGGTTATATCTATTACGTGTCTATGCGAGGAGTTACGGGTGCTTCCCACCTCAATACTCAGGATGTAGCTAGTATTATTCCTAAAATTCGGGAAGAGACTGACATTCCTATAGCGGTGGGTTTCGGGATCAATGATGCAGCTAGTGCTAAAGCAGTATCCACAACAGCGGATGCGGTGGTTATTGGTAGTCGCATTATTCGGCTTTTAGAGGATTCCCCCCCAAATCAGGCGGTACAATCACTCGAAACCTTCATACGTGAGATTCGCGACGCTTTAGATAGTTAATGTATTGGATAGTGAGAACTGATGAGCTGGATAGATAAATTACTGCCCCCCCAAATTCAACATACGGATCCTGCTAATCGCAAATCAGTCCCTGAAGGTTTGTGGGTTAAGTGCCCTAGCTGCGAAACGGTACTTTATAGCAGTGATATTGAAGCCAATTTGTCTGTTTGCCCAAAATGTAGTCACCACATGCGCATTGGTGCTCGCCAACGCCTCGATAGCCTCTTAGATCAAAAAGGCCGCTATGAAATTGGCGCCGATATTTTTCCTGTTGACCCGCTGAAATTTAAAGATTCAAAGAAATATCCAGATCGCTTAAAAGCAGCGAATGATGCTTCTGGTGAGTCAGAGGCTTTGATTGTGATGGGCGGTAAGATCGAAAGCATTCCTGTTGTTGTAGCCTGCTTTGAGTTTCAGTATATGGGTGGTTCAATGGGTTCGGTTGTAGGGGAGCGTTTTGTTCGTGGCGCTCAAGAGGCTATTGCTAAAAAATGTGCTTTCATTTGCGTAACTGCTACTGGTGGTGCGCGTATGCAGGAAAGTTTGCTCTCCCTTTTTCAGATGGCAAAAACCAATTCGATGTTAACTTTACTGGCTAAAAAAGGCTTGCCCTATATCAGTGTATTAACTGACCCGACAATGGGTGGTATTTCGGCTAGTTTTGCCTTTATGGGCGATGTGGTGATGGCCGAACCCAAGGCTTTAATTGGTTTTGCAGGCCCGCGGGTAATCGAGCAAACCGTGAGAGAAAAATTACCAGAAGGTTTTCAGCGTTCTGAGTTTCTCATGCAAAAAGGGGGCATTGACATGATTGTGGATCGTCGCCAGATGCGCGGAGAAATTGCCCGTTTATTAGCTTTACTCCAACAGCTTCCAGAGCCTTCGACAGCAATTGGCGCAACTCTTTAAAGCGCTTGAGTACTGCACACCAAGCCCCCGTTCTTTTTACTAGCCTTTCGGCTTGGCTTAGTCACCTCGAAACAGCTCATCCGGTCGGCATTGATATGGGGCTTGAGCGGATTAATCGCGTTAAAGCAGCTCTTGGCCTTCATTTTGATTGCCCTGTTATCACTGTTGCCGGTACTAATGGTAAGGGCTCGACTTGCGCTTTCTTGGAAAGCATCTTGCTTGCCTCTGGTTATAGAGTGGGATGTCATATGTCACCCCATTTGCTCAATTTTAATGAGCGGGCCAGAGTAAATGGTGAGGAAGTGATTGATGAGGTGCTGCTTGAGCATTTTGCAGCTGTTGAAAAAGCTCGGGTTAGCTTGGTCGATGCACCTACTTTGACCTATTTTGAATTTACTACCCTAGCAATCATGCATTTGTTTTCCAAATCACATTTGGATGCCGTCGTTCTCGAGGTAGGTATGGGGGGGCGTCTTGATGCTGTGAATATTGTCGATGCAGATTGCGCAATCATTACCAGTATTGATATTGATCATGCTGATTTTTTAGGCGATACCAGAGAGGCAATAGGCCTTGAAAAAGCAGGTATTTTCCGCCCCGGACAGATCGCAATTTGTGGCGACCCCTTACCCCCCCAGTCTTTGATCGACTACGCTAAAAAATTGGGTTGTGATCTGTGGTTACATGGTCGCGACTATAACTTTCAAGGCGATAAGCAGCAGTGGGGTTGGGCGGGACGTCAAAAACGTTTTAGCGGCCTTGGTTACCCAGCACTTCGCGGGGCAAATCAGATTCTGAATGCTTCTGCAGTGATCGCTGCGCTGATGGCTTTGCACCAGCGCCTGCCAGTGAGTGCTCAAGATATACGCAATGGGTTTGCCCTGGTAGAGCTGCCGGGGCGTTTTCAGGTGCTCCCTGGTCAGCCTACCGTTATTTTGGATGTTGCTCATAACCCGCATGCTGCTGCCACCTTGGCACAAGGCTTGGATAAGATGGGATATCACCCTTATACCTATGCTATTTTTGGTGCCATGTCCGACAAGGATATTGAGGGGGTTATAAAACCCCTTTTGGAAATAGTTGACTTCTGGTACTGCGTTGATCTGCCAACCCCTCGAGCTTCTAATGCAATTGCGCTGGCTCAAAAATTAGAGGGTATGGGTATTCCTGTCAAAAATGGTGCAGATGGCGGTATTGAGTGCTTTCCTGACCCTGCTGCAGCGTATCAAAAAGCAATGTCTAAAGCAGGTGAGGGTGATAGAATTGTGGTCTTCGGATCCTTTTATACCGTTGCAGGCGTAATGGCATATAGAAACAACCAGGCGCATTGATCCATGATTCGTTTATTAAAGCTTTTTAAGCGAAACCCAAAGGCTGAAACCCCCATCAGAGGTTTGGCAGGGATCCGTCGCACCAATACCAAATTACCCCCCCGTAGCTTCCAGCGCGCTCAAGAGAGTGAAGACTTGGCATTGACTGAGGATCCGGAGCAACAGCGAGCGCGTCATCGTCTGATCGGCGCAGCTGTTTTAGTGCTGATAGCCGTTATTGGTCTTCCTAGGATTTTGGATAACAAACCCAAATCAGTGAATAACGATATTGCTGTCAATATTGTGACAAGCCTCCCTTTACCCCTCCCTAATACACCAATGCCTGAAGAGAGGGCAAAAGTGACTGAGACGGTAGCAAAAGAAAAGGATGTATCTGTGACTAAAGATACCTTACTTGTTGCACCAACTCCAATTACAGATGCTAAACCTGAGGCAAAACCTGAGGCTAAGCTTGCACCACTGAGCAAATCTAATGGTTTAGGTTTAGCTGCAGGTGAAGAGGTAATTGCCTCCAACCCAAAGTCTAAAGCAGAGGAAATCCCTAAAAAACTAGCCACATCAGGGAAATTTGTTATTCAAATTGGAGCATTCGCCTCAGAAGAGCGTGCTAAGGGTTGGATTGCCAAAATGAAAGAGCAAAAGATTCCTAACTACGTCATCAATAAAACCAGTCCTGATGGCACAAAACTATTTGTTCTTCGCGCAGGACCATTTTTAGATAAAGACACAGCAGAATCTGCCGAGAGAAAAGTTAAAGCCTTGGGCTTATCACCACGACTAGTTGAGATAGGCGCTCCCTAATGGATTATCTTTCTACCTTGAAGTTAACTACGGTGGATTATTTCACCTTGATGGTCTTGCTGGTGTCTGCTTTAGTAGGAATTTCACGTGGCTTATTTAAAGAAGTCTTGGCACTAGCCTCTTGGTTTGTTGCCGCCTGGGTTGCTTATCATTACACCCACTACCTCTCCACAGAATGGCTTTCTACGTTTCATATGGATGAGTTGCTGAGTTTGGGCGTGAGTTTTTTAATCTTGTTCATCTTGACATTGGTTGTGTGTGGTTTAGTAGGCGGCCTTATTCAAAAAATTATTCTGTCTGTTGGTTTGAGTATGACTGATCGTTTTTTGGGGCTTATTTTTGGATTGCTACGTGGCGGATTAATTGTGGTCGTCATGGCTACGTTGGCAGCACTAACCCCCATAACGCAAAGTCAGCCTTGGCAACAAGCGATTACACGTCCGGCGATTGATATGGCAACCGGATTAATTAAAAGTTGGCTTCCTGCTGACTGGGCAAAACAGTTAGGTGATGCAATGCCTAAAATAACACCTACAGTTACACCTTCATTAACAATAGGGATATAGGCTTATGTGCGGCGTCGTTGGAACAGTTTCCCACTCCCCGGTTAATCAACTCATTTATGATGCTTTGTTGCTTTTGCAACACCGTGGTCAAGATGCCGCAGGTATGGCAACGATGAACGGTAATTCGTTTACGATGCACAAAGCCAACGGCTTAGTACGTGATGTTTTTAGAACGCGTAACATGCGCGGTCTTGTGGGAAGTGCTGGTATCGGTCAAGTCCGTTATCCGACTGCAGGATCTGCCAGTAGCGAGGAAGAGGCGCAACCATTTTATGTAAGCGCTCCTTATGGAATTATTCTGGCGCATAACGGTAATTTAACTAATGCCCCTAGCTTGCGCGTAGAAATGGCTTATCGAGATCGGCGCCATATCAACACTAGCTCAGATACCGAAGTTTTACTCAATGTGTTGGCTGATGAACTCCAAAAAGAAACTAATAGCGCTCCCTTAGATGAGGGGGCAATGTTTAATGCGATTACTGAAGTGACAAAACGCGTCAAGGGGTCTTATGCTGTTGTATCTTTAATTGCTGGTTATGGTTTGCTGGCTTTTCGTGATCCATTTGGTATTCGTCCGCTTTGTATTGGCCGTAAAGATACACCCAAGGGACCCGAGTGGATGGTTGCTTCAGAGTCAGTAGCGCTAGATGGCTTGGGTTTTGCCTTTGTTCGTGATGTGAATCCAGGTGAAGCCATCTATATTGATTTAGATGGCAATTTCTATAACCGCCAATGTGTTTCAAATGCTGTTCTTACTCCATGTATATTTGAGTATGTTTATATGGCTCGACCAGATTCCACAATAGATGGAGTGACTGTCTATAACGTACGCATGCGCATGGGCGATTATCTTGCTGAGAAGATTCGCAAAGAAACGAATGTAGATGAAATCGATGTTGTGATGCCAATTCCTGATTCCAGTCGCCCCGCAGCAATGCAGGTTGCCAAAAGACTCGGCGTGGACTATCGCGAAGGCTTCTTTAAAAACCGCTATATTGGCCGCACATTCATCATGCCCGGTCAGGCTGTGCGTAAAAAATCAGTACGTCAAAAGCTTAATGCTATGCGCATTGAATTTAAAGACAAGACTGTCTTGATTGTGGATGACTCGATTGTGCGCGGCACAACCTCTTTTGAAATTGTGCAGATGGCGCGTGAATCAGGTGCCAAAAAGGTCATTTTTGCCTCTGCAGCACCTCCTGTCCGCTTTCCTAATGTGTATGGCATTGACATGCCAACTCGTAGCGAATTGGTTGCATATGGGCGGACTGATGAAGAAATTAATAAGATGATTGGTGCGGACCAGTTGATCTATCAAAGTATCGAAGATATGAAGCAGGCAGTTAAAGACGTCAATCCCAGTATCCAAAACTTTGAAGCCTCATGTTTTGATGGCTACTATGTAACGGGCGATATTAATGAGTCTTATTTGGATGCACTTGAAGCTGCCCGTAACAGTTCAGAGGCAAAAGCAGATCGTCAAAGAGATTCTAGTGACTTTGCCCGTTCACAACTCCATTTGCATTTAGCTACCGAAGACTAAAAAGAGACAAAGAACTTGCCCAGATGAAGCTGTCTGCGGCATTTCTAAAAATCGGTGTCAAAATAGCGATATGAAAAGTAAATCTATCCGTCAAAAACCCGATTTTTCAAAGTTGGCATTAGAAACATTAGCAGTCCGTGCTGGCACGCGGCGTACTGCAGAATATCAAGAGCATTCAGAGGCCATGTTCTTAACCTCTAGTTTTTGTTTTGATAGCGCAGAGTTAGCGGCCGATGGTTTTACGCATGCCGACCAAGGCTTTATTTATTCTCGTTTTACCAATCCTACTGTTAGCATGTTTCAAGATCGGCTAGCTGCGTTAGAAGGTGGTGAGGCCTGTATTGCCACTGCTTCAGGAATGGCCGCAATTATGACTTTAGCCATGGCTCATTTGCAAGCCGGTGATCATGTCATTTGTTCCCGCTCAGTTTTTGGTGCAACCATTCAGTTGTTTACGACTATTTTGGGGCGCTTTGGTATAACAACAACTTATGTTGATATTTCAGATATCAAATCATGGCAGGGTGCCGTACTTCCCAATACCAAGCTATTTTATTTGGAAACTCCCTCCAATCCTTTGACTGAGATTGCGGATATTAAGGCAATTTCTAAGGTCGCGAAAAAAGCCAATGCTGTATTTGCTGTCGATAATTGTTTTTGTACTCCTGCGTTGCAAAGACCTTTGGAGTTGGGTGCCGATGTTGTTATTCATTCAGCAACAAAATATTTAGATGGTCAGGGTAGAGTAGTTGGTGGTGCGATTGTGGGAAGTAAAGACTTTGTCATGGGCAAAGTATTCCCTTATGTCCGTACTGCTGGCCCAACACTTTCAGCTTTCAATGCCTGGGTATTTTTAAAAGGTCTTGAAACCCTTGAACTACGTATGAAGCAACAAAGCCAAAATGCCTTAGATCTAGCTCTATGGTTAGAAAAACAACCCGGCGTAGAGCGCGTTTACCATCCTGGATTAAAGTCACATCCGCAGCATGCCTTAGCCAAGCGTCAACAAAAGGCTGGCGGTGCCATTTTGTCTTTTACATTGAAGGGCGGTAAAAAAGCTGCTTTTAAGCTCATTAATCAAACAAAGTTGTGTTCTATTACGGCCAACCTTGGAGATACTAGAACAACTATTACCCATCCAGCGACGACAACGCACTGTCGCGTAACACCTGAAGCCCGCAAGGCTGCTGGTATTACTGATGGCTTGGTGCGCATTGCTGTAGGTCTTGAGAATGTAATTGATTTGAAGAATGATCTTATTGGTGGCTTGAAGAAGTAAATGAAGGATGCGCTATGAGCTTTGCAAGTCAAACTCAGTTTTGGAATGAACGTTTCGATAAAGAAGAATTCATCTTTGGCAAAGAGCCGAATGAATATCTCGTCAAACAAGCCAAACAATATCTAAACCAAGGTAATGCAGTTTTATGTATTGCGGATGGCGAAGGACGTAATGGTGTTTGGTTGGCCAAACAAGGTATGCGGGTTGATGCTTTTGATGTCTCCAATATTGCATTGGCTAAAGCAAAGCAATTTGCTAAAGATAATTCTGTCGAAGTAAGTCACACACTTTGTGATGCAGATGGGTGGAACTGGCAAGCAAACTCTTACGATGCCATTATTGCTATATTTATCCAGTTTGCTGACCCATCAATGCGCGAGCGTATCTTCAACCAAGTGCAGTTAGCATTAAAGCCAGGCGGAATTTTTATTCTTCAAGGCTACACCCCAAAGCAGTTGGATTACAAAACTGGTGGCCCATCCGCGATTGAACATCTTTACACTGAGGAGATGATTCGCGGACTATCTAGTGAGCTTGAGATTCTAGATTTAGCTTGCTATGAAAAACCATTATCTGAAGGTACCAGACATAGCGGTATGTCTGCATTGCTCGGGCTAGTTGCACAAAAGCCAAGCTAAATTAAAACCAAACCAGTTGAATCAAAGATTAGTTGCGAAAGTGTCGAGGATCGTTGATAGGGCGTAGTGGCATGATGTGAATCTTTTTTTCATCCAACTCAAGATATGTTGCTCTACCAATATCAAGCGATAGGCGCCTTACTTCTGCCGCCGAAGCCTCCCAAGTAATGCGGTGATTGGTGTCCTTGATGTGCAATTGGATGACGGCAATCTGTCCTAATGCGCTGATGCTTTCAACTATTGCTGCAATTCTTGTATTGCTGGAATCTTGGTGAAGACTCAGACCCTCTGGAGGTATGACCCACGCGACCGGCGTGCTCGGTGGAATCTTACCTTTATCGACTACATTAAATTGCTTGTTTGATCCATCCCAGGTGAGATTGCCTGCGTTAAAGATGCCTTCAAACATATTGCTGATACCAACCAATTCTGCAACCCTAGAGTTCCGTGGTTTTTGAAACAGCACCTGTGGCGATGCCGTTTGCAGGCTAATACCTTCATCAATTACAGTGATGCGATCGGCCAACAAATCCGCCTCGCGTAAATCATGGGTCACTAAAAGAATCGGGATGTTCAAATCCTTCCGTAGCTCAGCCAAGGTTTTGTAAAGGCTTTGACGCGTAGGTGCATCAACCGCTGAAAATGGCTCATCCAAGAGCAGGATCTTTGGTTGTCTTGCAAGAGCCCTTGCTAAGGCAACGCGCTGTTGTTGTCCACCAGACAATTGATTTGGCATTCTGGCAACCAAGTCGGCAATACCCATCCGCCCTAACCACTTAAGGGCCATTGTTTTTTGTTGTGCACTATTTAACCCAAAATTTTGTAGTGGTATACAGACGTTCTCAATTGCTGTTAAATGAGGAAAGAGAGCGTACTGCTGAAACAAAAATCCGCAAGAGCGCTTTGCTGGTGATAAAGCAACACTCACACCGCGCAATTCATCGCTCTCAAGCCAAATTTCTTTATCACATTCAATCAATCCTGATTTTGGATTACGTAAGCCAGCAATCGTTCGTAATACACTGGTTTTGCCGCTACCTGATGGGCCCACAAGAGCATGTAGTTCTCCAGGTAGGCACTCTAAGCTCACTTGAAGAGGCATTGGAAGATCTTGTACGATTTTGACTTTAAGCATCAGCGAGCCCTCGGCTTTCTAACACCAAGCACACCATATGACAGTGCAATAGCAACTAAAGAGATGGCCAGCAGCAATAGAGAGAGCAAGCCTGCTCCAGCAGTATCAAAACTTTGCACCTTGTCATAAATAGCAATCGAGACTGTTTTGGTTTCACCGGGAATAGCACCGCCAACCATGAGCACGACTCCAAATTCCCCAAGAGTATGAGCAAAGGTGAGAACAGCTGCACTAGTAATGCCACGCCAAGCTAGAGGCAATTCAATGAGTCGAAATGTTTGCCAGGCTGACAGTCCGCTAACTTGCGCAGCTTCACGTATCTCTGGATTAATGGATTCAAATGCGCGTTGTATCGGTTGAATAGCAAATGGTAGGTTGACTATCAAGGATGCAATTAGAATGCCTGTGAATGAGAACACCAGAGGTATGCCAAAAATACTGCCTCCCCCAAACCCCACTAAGAAGTAATAACCAAGAACAGTCGGTGGCAATACTAGGGGGAGGGCTAATAAGGCCTCAATCCACCCCTTGCATGATCCAGCCCTAACAAGGGAGTGGCCAACCCAGACCCCAAAAGGCAAGAGCAAAACTAGCGTCCAGAGGGCTAATTTGAGTGATAAAAGGATGGCTTCTAGATCAATCACATTGCCATTGTATTGCTAGTCTATTTGTTATTGGATTGCATTTGATCCTTCAGCGCCTTCATCTTTTCAGCTAATGGGGCAAAGGGCCCATATTTATGTTGCTCAGGTGTTGCGCCATCAACATATGGAGGGAATGCGGCATCTACTGGCTTATTCCATTTAGCAGGGAAGTCTTTTTCAAGATTGGCTTTGTGTGGTCTAGGTTGAGTAACAATATAGGCGGCAACATCATAGGCTTGATCATCCGTTAAGGTTTTGACCATGTCATGTTTGGCGAAGCGCATGGCAATTAACAGTCGACTCATTCCAGCACCATCATTAAAGCTATCTTTACCCCATAGTGGCGGCACGTTATAACCTTGGGCATCACCGACTTTACCAGTACGCTCGCCTTGGCCTTCAGCGCCGTGACACCTGACACAATTTCTAGCAAACACTTGACCTCCAGCTTGGGGGTCGGCAGAACGGTTAGGAGCCTTCATGGCCTTCAATCCTGAACCATCAATAATAGAACCCACAGGAATCCCTTTGGATAAAAAGTTCATATAACTCACATAGGCCTTCATCTCCCTGGAGTCATAAGGGAGCGGTCTACCATTCATACTTCTTTGCATGCATCCATTGACCCGTTCTTCAACTGTGCTGACATCATCTTCTCTGGGACGGTATTGAGGAAATACGGCAGATACACCAACGAAAGGAATGGCGTAAGCTAGGGTGCCGCTTTCTTGATGACATGAGCTACAAGCTAGATTATTGCCTGCATAGCGCATCTTTGGATTCTTAACCTCGGGCCCGATAACGGCATAGGTTTCATCTGTTAGTTTTTTTCCGTATCGCACCAATCGACCATAGTGATCATCCGGAAGGTTATCGATGTCGTAATATTCTACAGGCCCTATTTTGATTATTTGCGGTGCATTTTGTGGTGATGGTTGAGCACGCGCATTGACCATGTACGACAACACCAGTGTGGATGCCGATAGCGCTAGCACCTTAAGAATTTTGTTAGATTTCATTATTTGATGCCCTGTCCAATGAGGACACCATTAACTGTGGTGCCATATAAATTCACGCCATCATCAGCGTGGAAGCGTTTACGAGTTTTTTCAATATCTCCTTCAACCAACCTAGGGTCTTGAGGGCGCTCATGGACGTTTACATAAGCTGCAACATCCCATGCTTCAATATCACTCAAGGTCTCGCCGCGACCGAGTGGCATATTGTGTTGAATAAATCCGGCAGCAGTATTGATGCGATGCATGCCGGCGCCCCAGTTATAGGAGTCCTTACCCCATAACGGTGGGAAAACATAATTCACGCCAACTTTTTTACCTTCGCCATTTTCACCATGACAAATCACACATTGCTTTTCATAAACCACTTTCCCGCGAGCGACGTCAAAGCCGCCTTTGGGCGGCGGGGGCTCATCAAACCCTCTGCCTGGCAGAGCTTTAGCAGTTGGCGCGCCTGTAGATAGCCAATATGAATATGCAGTGAGCGCAAGAATGATTTCACCATCGGCAGGAGGAGGTGTACCGTTCATACTGAAGCTAAAGCAACCTTGCAACCTTTCGGCATAGGTATTTACTTTATTATTTTTCTTGCGATAAGCAGGGTACATCGGATAAGCACCCCACATTGGCGATGAGTTTGCTTTTCTACCTCTATCTAAATGGCAATTAACACAATTCATTTCATTGCCGACGTTTAGCGGAGCTAAAGCTTTGGTGTTTACAAAGAGTGCCTCGCCTTTACGAACCAAATCACCAAAAGCATTATTTTGCAAGTCAGCATCTTCTGGTGGGCTGAAATACTTAACCCCGCTTAATTTGTTCGGGGCAGCAGGAATTTGTGTTTGATCCTCCATCTTAATTTTGTCTGCAGCAAAGACATGAGCGCAAAGCAGTAAAGAGAGAAGGGCGACTAAATTTTTGGAATGTCTTTTCATATATAGATACATATCAATTATGTTTATAGGTAGTTTTCTAGAGGGTTCTATCTCAGGCGATGCTGGGATTCATCAAAAGGCTCTATTGAGTCGCCTAGACTTCCAAAGTACTCAGACACCGCTTTAATTTGGGTTTCTGTAAGGCTCCCAGCAATGTGCTGCATTAAATGATTCGGGTCATTACGCCTTGTGGCCGGAAGGCTTGAAGACATACTCTTAGGAGTGGAAGCCACTTTTTGCTCTTTCCAGGCGTTTAATTGGCTTTCAAGATACATCGGTGATTGACCTGCTAGCGGTGGGAATGCATCACCAACACCTACACCATCTGGCCCATGGCACAGAGTGCACTCCGGTATGTTTTTACTCCACTCGCCACGCTGGGCAATCCAAGCGCCACTGCCTAGAACTGGATTTGTATTATTGGGATGGTTTACATTCACTTTTGGTCGATTTGAATAAGCAGCTGCTACTTGTTTAATTTCTTCATCAGTGAGTGCTTTTGCGATTGGCTGCATCACGGCATTGCCTCTGGCACCACTTCTGAAGTCGTATAACTGTTTTTCAATGTAAGGCGCGGGCAAACCAGAGAGTCTTGGAAAACCTGCTGATGGCATTCCCTTTCCGTCGGCTGCGTGGCAGCTGATACAGGGCATTGCTGCTGGATTTGCCCCTCCATGAATCATGATGGATTCACCTTCTGCCGCATTTCCTAGTATTGGGGCTAGAACCCACATAGCGAGCAGTAACGTTACCCCAATTTTTTTCATTTCTAATCCTTATTGGCTTATAGATTTATATAATACTATATGATATATTATAACTAAGTAAATTAATAAAAGGGCAATAAATGTCTAAGACAGAGAACTCAAGGCCTCCTCAGCCATATTGGAATCCCCTTGTAGCAGGTCTGCTACTAGGCGTGGTTCTGTTGGCTACATTTGTGACGACAGGCCACGGATTGGGTGCAACGGGATTTACAACGCGCTTCACTGCTTGGATTGGGATGCAGATCGTACCGGTTGCTACCAATGCAAACGACTACTTAGGTGGCATGGTGGAGGACGGCAAACCATTAAGCGCTTGGATAACTTGGCAAGTCATAGGCGTTGCACTTGGCGCCCTTATCTCTGCATATTTAGCACATAGAATTCAGTTTCAAATGGATGGCCGCAAGTTTTTAGGTGGTTCTAAACGGTCAGTGACTGCCCTACTAGGTGGGGTATTGGCTGGTTTTGGTGCCCGCATCGCCGCTGGTTGCACTAGCGGCTTGGGCTTATCTGGCGCAGCAGTCTTGAGCCTTGCTGGCATTACTTTTTTATGCACATTCTTCGCTGTGGGATTGCTTGCCAATCTCCTTATGAAAGAGGGGAAATAATATGGAAATGATCATTTCAGGCCTTCTTTTAGGTGGCGCGTTTGGATTTGTATTGGAACGTGCTGGTTTTGGTAACCCTAATAAATTAACTGCCCAATTTCGTTTGAGCGACTGGTCAGTCTTTAAGGTCATGTTTACAGCCATCGTCTTTGCTGCTGTTGGCCTCATGATCTTTGAAAGACTTGGTATTGTGGCTAGCGAGGAGTTATTTGTCCCACCTGCATTTTTAGGCGCCGCTGCTTTGGGTGGTGCGCTAGTTGGAGCTGGCTTCGCTATTGGCGGATATTGCCCTGGGACCTCTGTTGTTGGTTTGATGTCTGGCCGCATTGATGCAGCTATCTTTTTAGTGGGTTTATTGCTCGGTACTGTGATATTTGCTGGCGTTTACCCAGCCATTGAGTCTCTAACCACCTTAGGTGAATTTGCCAAGGCTGATGCCTTACCAGAAGCTCTCCACGTATCGAGCTTTTCAGTTAATGTGGTGATGGTATTAGCAGCGGTAGGTGTATTTCTTCTGGGATCGTGGATGGAAAAGAAGTCTTCAGGCCCGGTAAGCTCCACAACAAATTAATGCACTTTCAAGGGAAATTTATGTCAAAGAAATCAACTGTCGCAGCTTTAGTATTAGCGCTATCTGGTCTAGCTGCCACTCCTATTGCTCATGCTGCAGACGCACCCAAAACACCGGCTGGCGCAGAGCAAAAAAATCCTTGTGGACCTAAAAAGGATGCTACAAACCCATGTGGTCCAGCGAAGAAAAAAGCTGCAAACCCATGTGGTCCAGCAAATCCTTGTGGCCCAAAAAAACGTAAGACAACTGATTAATTACAGTTGATGCATATAAAAGAAAACCTTTCTTCCGCAGCACAGGATCTTGCTGGTGTGCAAGCAGCCTATGCAAATAGGGGTATCTCGTTGAGTGAACTTGCCTTATGCGGCGCTAAAGAGTTTGTAGAGTGGCAGCATTATCCAAATAATGACTTAGTCGATGCTATTAGTGGGTATGAGTTTTATTACCACTCACATTCATCTGACGAGATGCCTAAAGGGGAGCATGGTCATTTTCACCTTTTCAAACGTCATGCTACAAACCCAGAAAAGTTTCATCATTTGATTGGCATTGCCTTGGATCCTAAAGGAGTGCCAGTAAGAATTTTTACGACCAATCAATGGGTCACTGGCGAGAGCCTATTGGCTGCATCAACTATATTAAGGCTCTTAAAAAATTTCAATGTTTCAGCTAAAGGACGAATTAGTCCATTAGCCAAGTGGATCAATGCATTTACTAAGTTGTTTTATGCCGAAATGGAAAAATTGATTGTCGAGCGCGATCGAGTTATCGAAAATCTCGTTAAAAAAATGGGTTCTAGATCGGCAGCGTTAGAGTCTAAAAAACATCATGTAGTAACTCAGTGCAAGATTGACCTCATGCAAGGTCTTTCAAAACATTTATCAGCATCACATTAATGAAGGAATGGAGATGAAAAAGATTCAATGGATATTGGCCTTGGCTATAGCTTCCCTTGTTGGCTTGGCTCAGGCTATCACCTTACCGAGCCCGGTAGTTAGCGCCGATTGGCTCGCTAATAATCAATCTGAAGTACAGATCATTGAAGTTAGAACTGATGTAGCTAGCTACCTAAAAAATCCAGAGTTTGATGTGGATAAAAAGACGGGAAAGAAATTCTTAGTCGAAGTGGGTGGTCATATCAATAACTCAATCTTGCTAGACTTCAAAAAGGTCAGGGTTGAGCGCATGTTGGATGGTAAGAAGGTGAAGTTCTTAATCCCTGAAAAAGCAGACTTTGAAAAGTTGATCCAGTCATTGGGCGTTAATGCTGATAAACCCATTGTGCTAGTACCAATGGGTCAGGATATGTCTGATGTAGACGAGGCATTAAGAACCTATTGGCAGTTCAAGGTATATGGCGAAGACCAAATTGCTGTACTTGATGGTGGTATAGCAGGCTGGCTTGGTCAAGGACGCGAATTCAGTACTGCAAATACTCCAAAAGGCGTGGGTAATTGGGCTGCAAAAGCAGAGCGCAAAGAATTAATTGCCAGTTCTGATGACGTTGCAGCAGCATCAAGCGGCGGTAAACCTCAGTTACTCGATGCTCGTCAGCCAGCCCAGTATTGGGGGGTGGCAAAGAGTCCGGCCGTGATGATTTATGGCCATGTAGCAGGCTCCAAGGAATTAGCTCCGGAATTATTAACCAGGCCAATTAATGGTGCATTGTATTTCTGGAATAAAAATACTTATGAAGCTTTAATGGCCGCTAACGGATTAAATACTAAAGGAGCCACTATCAGTTATTGCAATACAGGACACTTGGCTGCAGGCGGTTGGTTTGTCATGTCCGAATTGGTTGGCAATAAATCGACAAAATTATATGATGGGTCTTTAGCTCTTTGGACCCTTGAGGGCCGTCCACTGGTCGGCGTTCCACTAAATTAACCCATTACAAACATGACAGTTATCAATTCAAAAATTAATCTTAAGAAAATGCAAGCATCTGCTGATGAGGCTTGCCGTCTGATGAAAGTGCTATCAAATCGCGATCGCATGTTACTGCTCTGCGAGATCAGTCAGGGTGAGAAGTGTGTTGGAGAGCTCGAAGAGGCTCTCGACATCCATCAGCCAACACTTTCGCAGCAATTAACCGTATTGCGTAATGAAGAATTAGTTGAAACAAGGAGGGAAGGTAAGCAAATTTACTACTCCCTCTCAAGCAGTCCAGTATTAGATGTGATGGGTATTTTGTATAAAAATTATTGTGGTAAATAAAAAGGGGTATTAATATGAAATGTAACGTCGGCGGTATTGATCGTGTATTGCGTATTGTTGTTGGACTGGTTTTGATCGGTTTGGCAGTCAGTAATGTCGTCGGTGTATGGGGATGGATTGGTATTGTTCCCTTGGCTACCGGCCTATTTAAGTTCTGCCCGCTGTATCCAATGCTCGGCATCAATTCATGTGGAACAGGTTGTGGCGGCGGAGGTTGTTGCAAGTAAAACTTGCTGAGGTATTCCTATGTACTAGGGATACCTCAAGTTTTATCCCCAATACAGCCCAAAGCACATCAGTAGGGCGTATAAGTGAACTCCCAATATATTGCGGGGAATGATGATCGCTAGTTGAGAGCGATCTAATGCATGCCTCTTCAGCTCAATGCTGCAGTGAATGAATAGCGGCATTATAAGAATTGTTAGCAATGTAAAAACAGGTGTAAGTAAGCAATAGACAGCTAGTATTTGCAGCCCATAGGCACTTACGAAAAATAGGGTGTACCACTTCCACAGGTCCTGGGGCAATGATTGCGCGGCCAAAGTATTCTTTTTAGATGCTTTATCAGCCTTGATATCAGGCACTTGATTTAAGAACAAAATATTAGCAACCATCAACCCATAGGAAATTCCGATGGGTATTAACTGCGCGTCAATGTGGTCTGTTTGCAATGCAGAAAAACCGATTACTACAAGAGACCAGGCTATCGCTATGGCGATCTCACCTAATAATCCACGTGACATTAACTGTAAAGGTGGTGCCGAATAGGACCATCCGATGATTACTCCTGTAATTCCGATTGCCAGAAGCATCCAGGTGCTGATATAGCAGAGATAAAGGCCAAGGATTGCAGATAGCGCTAAAAGTGACAATCCAAAGCTGAAGATTTGCTTTGGGCTAAAAATATTATTTTGAATATAGCGACTTCCGCCCGTGAATGGACTGATCCTATTTACATTTATGGTGTCACTTCCATTGAGGTGATCAAAGTAATCATTCAACACATTGGCAGATGCGTGGACCAACAACACTATTCCTACTGCAAGAATATTTATAGACCACCCTGCGCTGCGAGAGCTGTAATTACACAAAAACCCAATGAAACAACCCAACAAGGTAATTGTTAGAAATGTTGGTCTGGTGGCTAAGAAGTATTTATTTATAGTAATCATTTAAAAAGGCTGCCGAAGCAGCCCTTGGTTAGGCCTTAAGATATCACCCTTTCTTAGCATAAGCAGAGCACCAGCCTTTAGCTGAAACTTGCTTGCCAGCAAACAGTGCGCAACCGCCAGCAGCAGAACCGGCAGCGCCTTGATAAAGGGCGCAATTGCTACAAGCTTGTGGAGCAGCATATTTAGCGTACTTCGCTTTGTCTACTTTAGAGGCATCAGCCTTATAACCCAATGCAGCAGCTTGTGGATCTGTTTCAGCAACCATAGCTTGAGCTTGTACTTTGCCATTGAAGGCTAAAGTAGCAGCACCAGTAGCGGACATGATTATAAATTGACGACGGGTAGATTTCATAGTTTCTCCAAGTTAAAAAAGACATTTGTAAATAAGACTAATTGCAACTAAAAAAGTAAAGATAGAAAAAATTTGCTGAACTCTTGGACCGCTAATATTTTTTTCTAATATTTTTCCAAATAAGAGTCCAATTAATGCACCAATTGCAAAAGGTCCTGCAATAGACATATTGAGTGTGCCACTGGCAAGAGAAAGGGTTGCGCCACCAGCTGAGACAATCGCGAGAACGCCTAAAGAGGTGGCAACAATTGCTTTCATTGGTAAGTCGGTAAAATTTTTCAAAGAAGGCACGATGATGAACCCGCCCCCAACACCCAATAGCCCTGATAGAAAGCCGGCAGTTGCGCCAGCAAACATCAAGGCTCTTGCGCAGGGAACTGTCCATATCAATTTTCCAATTGACATATCGAGTTGGCAGGGCGGTGGCTTCATCATTGGCGGAGTTGATCCTGCCAACGTTTGAGATGCTTGAATATACATACGAGTTGCCACATAGATTAAAACCGCACTAAATAAAATTAGTAACGGTGTATTTGGGGCATGTTGTCCAACCCAGAGTCCAAGTGGCGACAATATCAATCCAAAGCTAGCCATAAATATCGCTGCTTTATAGCGCAATACTTTTTCCTTCAAGCCGATTAAGGCCCCTACGCTAGCCGCTAGGGCGATTGCAGATAAAGCAATCGGTCCAGCTTCAGCGATAGGCATATGGAAAGCGAATATGAGGAGAGGAACAGATAAAATGCCGCCGCCTGCTCCCGTTAAACCCATCAGCACTCCGACAAAAATGCCTAGTGTTGGTGCTGTCAAAAAACTTTCCATTATTTAGTTTTCAAAAGGACGGGCTAACCATTCCCTGCCTTTAAGCATGGCATTCCAATACAACCAAGGAAGGACACCCTTTTTGAGGATCCAAGCAAGTTTAGTAGCCTTCAACGGATTAATAAGCCATGGGAATGTTGGCAACAGTTTTCCGCCATATCCAAATTCTGCTAAAACAATTTTTCCCCGCTCAACTGTTAGCGGGCATGAACCGTAACCATCATATTTCAAGGGCATTGGCTGTTTCGACCTAAAGGCTAATAAATTCTCGGCCACTACAACCACTTGTTTTCTGGCGGCAGCTGCAGTTTTAGAATTCGGGGAGGAACAGCAATCGCCTAAACCAAATATATTTAGGTAGCGAGTGTGTTGCAAGGTATGTTGATCAACCTCAACCCAACCAGCAGCATCCGCTATCGGGCTTCCTTTAACGCAGTCTTGTGGGCCTTGCGGTGGGACTACATGCAACATATCAAATGATTTTTCAACTTGTGTAATATTTCCTTCCGCATCCTTAACGGCAAAGATTGCTTTTTGTTCTGGGCCGTTAACTGATATGAGGTTGCAGCTAAAATTTAGTGTTGCATTGTATTTTTTTACATACTCCATCAAAGATGGCACGAAGTCTGCAACGCCGAATAATGCACCACCTGCATTATTTAACTCGACTTCAATGTTCTTGAGATTCTCTTGCTTTTCCCATTCGTGGCAAGACAGATACATGGCCTTCTGTGGTGCTCCAGGACATTTGAATGGCAGTGGAGGCTGGGTAAAGATTGCTTTACCTGATTTGATTTTTTTGACTAGCTCCCATGTATATGTAGAGTGGACATAGCTGTAGTTAGAAGTCACTCCATTCTTGCCAATTGTGTCTGTTAGGCCTGGAATAGCATCCCAATTCGTCTTCAGGCCGGTAGCAACAGCTAGGTACTTATATTTGACTGGATCTTCGTGACTAAGTATTACTTCATTCAATTCAGGATTGAAACTGCTGATCCTGTCTTTGATCCACGTAACACCTGAGGGCATTACATCTTTGGTATTCCGCCTGCTATTTTTGACATCAAATGCACCGCCACCGACGAGAGTCCAAGATGGTTGATAAAAGTGGTGATCTGATGGCTCAATAATGGCTATTTTTAGCGTTTTATCGCGACATTTCAGACTTGCTGCTAGACCGATACCAGCAGCTCCTCCACCTGCAATGAGCACGTCAAAGACGTTGTTTTGCTGTTTTTCACTCATCTTTATCTCCTCCTAAAGCAATTTTTATATAGAAACCCCTCTTATATAACCAAAAGTAATATGTATATAAGGGTTAGTTATTAGTGTGTTTTTACCAGCTTTATTAAATAATTGCACTTAGAAATTTTACTTAGGCGAGCTTGAGATGAATCCAGTTGTAAAGGGCTTTTTTGATCCAGAAACATGGACAGTGACTTACGTTGTTTATGAGAAGCCAGGCTCTAGTTGCATCATTATTGACTCAGTACTTGCATATGACCCAAAATCAGGGCGTACACACACCAGACCGGCCGATGAAGTCATTGAGTTTGTAAGGCGCAATGAGCTTAAAACCGAGTGGATTTTAGAAACCCACGCGCATGCTGATCACGTTACCGCCGCTCCTTATTTGAAATCTCACCTCGGCGGAAAGATCGCCATTGGGGACCATATTTCTGTAGTGCAGGGTGTTTTTAAGGGCATATTTAACCTAGAGCCAGGTTTTCCAGTGAACGGCTCCCAGTTTGATCAGCTTCTTAAGGACAATCAAGAAATTCGTTTTGGCAATCTCAGCATGAAGGCGCTGTTTGTTCCTGGGCATACGCCTGCATGCATGGCATACCAGGTAGGTGATGCCATCTTCGTAGGTGACACCATGTTTATGCCAGATGTTGGTACAGCACGTTGCGACTTTCCAGGTGGTGATGCGCATACCTTGTATCAATCAATGAAAAAGATTTTGAGCTTTCCGTTGCAGACGCGTTTGTTTATGTGCCATGACTATCCACCCAATGGTCGGACAGTTAATTTTGAAACGACTGTTGCAGAAGAAAGAAAATTCAATATTCATATGCATGACGGCATTTCTGAGGCGCAGTTTATCGAGATGCGTACTACCAGAGATGCCACGCTAGAGATGCCAGTACTCATTTTGCCGGCGATCCAAATCAATATCAGGGCAGGTGAACTCCCGCCCAAGGAAGTCAATGGGATTTCTTATCTGAAAATTCCCGTTAATGCGCTGTAACAAATTACAAAAATTATATTTAGAACATACATTCAGAGGAACTTTTATTCAATGACGCGAATAGATACAAAGCGAAGAGGCCAGATTCAGCAAGCCCCTGAGAATTTTTTAACCCAAGATGCCATTGCAGACTTAAACAAAAATGGTATGGATAACACCCGTCGCGGCTTTATGCGTAATGGGTTTATGGCCGCGCTTAGTGGTGCCGTCGGGTTTGGTGCCTCCATCAATGCACTGGCATCAACAGAGGGTGATCCGGCAATTCTTGAAAAGCAAGTATGGCAAACAACCTTGGGAAAAAATGTTGCAACGATGCCTTATGGCACTCCGTCCATTTATGAAGCTAATCTTATTCGACGTGAATCACCAGGCTTGACACGTGTGTCGGCTGCATCCGTTGCATTCACTCCTTTGCAAGGGCTCTTTGGCATCATTACTCCAAACGGATTGCATTTTGAAAGACAGCATCAGGGTTGGTACAACATTGATCCTGAGATGCATCGCTTGATGGTGAATGGCCTGGTAAAACATAACCGTGTCTTCACGATGAACGATTTAATGCGTCTACCATCTGTATCACGCATTCACTTTATTGAGTGTGGTGCAAATACTGGCTTGGAGTGGGGTAATGTCGCTGTTCCGACTGTGCAGTACACCCATGGCATGCTTTCTTGCTGCGAATTTACTGGTGTACCTTTGTCCGTGCTTTTAGAGGAGTGCGGGGCAGATCTTAAAAAAGGTAAGTATCTCTTGGCTGAGGGCGGTGATGGCTCAGGTATGACTCGTACTGTTAATTTAGATGACGTACTAAATGATGCCATTGTTGCTTGGGGCATGAATGGTGAAATGTTGCGTCCAGAAAATGGTTTTCCACTACGCCTAGTGGTGCCGGGTGTGCAAGGTGTTAGTTGGGTTAAGTGGTTGCGCCGTTTAGAGGTTGGTGACATGCCTTATGCCACCAAAGATGAGGCGGTTCATTACAACGATTTAATGCCGGATGGACTTGCGCGTCAATACACATCCATTCAAGAATGTAAATCCGTTATTACAACGCCATCCGGCGGTCAACAGTTGTTGGATAAAGGCTTTTACAACGTGAGCGGTTTAGCTTGGTCTGGCAGAGGAAAGATAAAACGTGTTGATGTTTCATTTGACGGCGGTAATAACTGGAAAACAGCTCGTTTGGAGACTCCAGTTCTCACTAAAGCATTAACACGCTTTAATATTGATTGGGTATGGGATGGGTCACCAGCAATACTCCAGTCCAGAGCGATTGATGAAACAGGTTACGTCCAGCCAGCCATTAAGTTACTAAGGGATGTACGCGGAACAAGATCGATTTATCACAATAATGCAATCCAATCTTGGAAAGTAGATTCAAATGGGGAGCTTAGCAATGTACAAGTTGGTTAAATTTGCTACTGCCGCAATTCTTCTTTCTACAATGATTGCGGTCATTGGGTCTGCTTATGCACAAAAATCGAACACTAAATTTCCAGGAATAGGCAGGGATGCCACTCCTGCAGAAGTTGCCGCCTGGGATATAGATGTGCGGCCAGACTTCAAAGGATTACCAAAAGGGTCTGGTTCCGTCGAAAAGGGACAACAGCTTTGGGAATCTAAGTGTGCCGTTTGTCATGGCAGCTTCGGGGAATCCAATGAAATCTTCACGCCAATTATTGGCGGTACAACTCAGGACGATATCAAAACCGGTAGGGTTGCGTCTCTTACAGATAGAAAGCAACCACAAAGAACGACCATCATGAAGGTCGCTACCGTTTCATCGCTGTGGGACTATATTTACCGCGCAATGCCTTGGAATGCTCCAAGATCATTATCTGCTGACGATACTTTTGCATTAGTCGCCTACCTCTTAAGCATGGCCGAGGTTATCCCAGATGATTTCGTACTTTCGGATACCAATATTGCGGAAGTTCAAAAAAGGATGCCTAACCGAAATGGTATGACATTGAAGCATGGTTTATGGAATGCAAAAGGCAAACCTGATGTTCAAGCTAGCGCTTGTATGCATAACTGCGTCGCTTTTGTGCAAATTGGCTCTGTTTTGCCCGACTATGCAAGAAATGCTCATGGCAATATTGCAGAGCAAAATCGCGAATATGGCCCATTCAGAGGTTCTGATTCCACTAAACCACCTTTAGATAAATTGCCTGGTTCAGTTTCCACCCAAACCTCAGCACACCCTGCAATTGCCAAACCCAAGACGCCCGAAGACTTATTTAAGGAAAATAATTGCTCTGCCTGTCATGCAAAAGCTACAAAACTAGTAGGGCCATCACTCTCGGAAATATCTAGGAAATACCAAGGGCAAGCAGGCGCTGAAGATAAGCTGGTTGCCAAGGTAAAAGCAGGCGGATCTGGGGTATGGGGACCAATTCCAATGCCTTCCCATCCAGATATTTCTAATGAGACACTTCATACACTAGTTCACTGGGTGCTGACAGGTCAGTAATGCAATCTAGACTCAAGTAAGATAATTTAAATTTAATTCATTGATAAGTTTCAAAAAAGGAGTTTTTATGAATCAGCAACGCAGAGCTTTAATAAAGTATTCGGCAGTATTTGGATTGATGGCCTCGGCTGGTTTGATCAGCGTTGCCCAGGCGGAGGATTGGAATAAAGCAGCATTTGAAGGCAAAAGTCTCGATGATGTTTTTAAATCTTTGGGCGCTTCGAGTCCTGATAAGTCATCTGCAGTGACATTAAATGCCCCTGACATTGCAGAAAATGGTGCTGTAGTTCCTGTGGGGATTTCAACAACGCTCAAGGCAGAGCAAATGGCGATTTTGGTTGAAAAGAATCCCAGCACTTTGGCTGCGCAATTCTTCATCCCAGCAGGTACTGAACCTTTTGTCACTACACGCATCAAGATGGGTCAGACATCAAATGTGTATGCTTTAGTCAAGGCGGATGGTAAATGGTCAATGGCTGTCAAAGAGATCAAAGTAACTCTTGGTGGTTGTGGCGGTTAATTAAGTCAAATCAGAATATCTATTTAATAAAATATTAAGGAAGAAAAATGTCAGATCCAATGCGCGTTAGAGCAACCGAAAAAGACGGCATCGTCGATGTAAAAATTTTGATGAAGCATGATATGGAATCGGGGCAACGTAAAGATGCTTCTGGGAAAGTCATTCCAGCGTGGTTTATCAGCGCACTCAATGTAAAAGCCCAAGGCAAAGACGTATTCAACGCACAGTTTGGCCCAGCAGTCTCAAAAGACCCATTTTTGAATTTCAAATACAAGGGTGCCAAAGGGGATAAGTTGGTCGTAAATTGGGTTGATACCAAGGGCGATAAGCGCACAGATGAAGCAACCGTTTCTTAATGATTCAAAAATAATAGGTATATCCATGGCCCCTGCATCCACTCTATTAAAGAGAAGTCTTATTTCATCTCTATTCATTGTGTTTGGCCAAAGTTCATTTGCGCAAACTGCCGCTGATGACATCGCCAAATACCGAGAAATGATTGCGGATGGCAATCCAGCTGAGTTATATGAGATGTCTGGTGAGGAGTTGTGGAAAAAACCTGCCGGTCCGAAGAGTGCCACATTAGAAAAGTGTGACTTAGGGCTTGGCCCTGGGGTGGTTGATGGGGCCGCAGCAGTGCTGCCCAAGTACTTTAAAGACACCAACCGAGTGCAGGATCTTGAATCTCGTTTGATGACTTGCATGGATAAGCTTCAGGGCATACCTTCACAGGGCATTATTGATGCGAAGTTTGGAGTTGGCCCTAAAAAGGATATGGATGCGATTGTTGCTTACATTGTTACGCATTCAAAAGGTAAAAAAATTAACGTTAGTACTGCCCATCCAAAAGAAAAAGAAATGTATGACATGGGTAAGCGGGCCTTCTTTTTCGAGAGCGGTCCCTTTGACTTTTCTTGTGCTTCTTGCCACGGGGCAACTAGTAAGCGTATTCGCTTGCAGGATCTGCCAAACCTAACGACTCAAGATGGTGCAGCACTTGGATGGGGATACTGGCCTGCTTATCGTGTTTCAAGTGGGCAATTTTGGACTATGCAGCAAAGATTAAATGACTGCTTTAGGCAGCAACGATTCCCATTCCCAATATATGGATCTGACGTAACCATTGCCTTGTCAATGTATATGGCAAAGAACGCCAATGGTGGAATTATTCAAACTCCTGGATTGAAGCGCTAAGAATATGAAGACACTCATGATGACATCGACAAAATACTTTTTCTCGCTACTTCTTGGTTGCAGTGCATTGGCTATGTCGGTTAATGTTTACGCTCAACAGAAAGCTGATCCCCAGTTTGAAAAGATGATGAAGAATAGTTTCCGCGCTGAAGGCATAGCTGGTCTTGATCGCATTGACCAAGATGCAACGCAAAAGTTTTGTTCGGATCCGAAGTTTTCGTCTAGTAAGGCTGGCGCTGCAAAAGCTATTGAGATCCAGACGATCAATATGGCGACAATCAAACAACCATCGGATGGTAAATACGTAGGCGATTGGAAAGGTGGTGAGGCTATTGCTCAAAGTGGCCGAGGAGCTACTTGGACTGATTCCTCAACTACGCCAGTCGGTGGTGGCTGCTATAACTGCCATGAGATTGATAAGAAAGAGATCTCATACGGAAATATTGGACCAAGCTTATGGAATTATGGCAAGAATAGGGGTAACTCTCAGGAAGTCATGGTCTATACGTGGAATCGCATCAATAATTCTAAGGCCTATAACGCCTGTAGCAATATGCCGCGCTTTGCGCATTTTAAACTTTTGAATGAAAAGCAAATACAAGATCTCATGGCGCTGCTATTAGACCCTCAGTCACCAGTTAATCAATAGGCCGTACATCATGTCAATTAATCGTAGGGAGTTTTTACAAACTCTTGCCATAGCTTCGGCTAGTGGTTTAAGCCTTAATTCTAATTTTGCTTCAGCTCAGGAATCGGCCAAAAAGTTTTATGAGCTGCCTAAATTTGGCAATGTTCATTTGCTGCACTTTACCGATTGTCATGCTCAACTATTACCAATTTACTTTCGCGAACCAAATGTCAATTTAGGAATTGGGGTTCAAGAAGGGCGTATACCTCACTTAGTGGGCGAATACTTTCTAAAAGCGAGCGGCATTCCTGTGGGCACAAGAGATGCACATGCATTTACTTACCTAAACTTCACAGAAGCTGCAAAGACTTATGGAAAAGTAGGTGGGTTTGCACATCTTGCGACCCTTGTTAAGCAAATGAAGATTTCACGCCCAGGCTCATTGCTGTTGGATGGTGGCGATACATGGCAGGGCTCAGGAACTGCCTTGTGGACTAATGGTCAAGATATGGCTGATGCAGCGTTAGCTCTTGGCGTCGACATCATGACGGCCCACTGGGAAATGACGCTCGGGGAAGAGCGCGTCATGGAGATTGTGAACAAAGACTTCAAAGGTAAGATTGAATTCTTAGCTCAAAATATTAAGACTTCTGATTTTGGTGATCCTGTATTTCCGTCATATACGATTCGGAAGATGAATGGTATTCCTGTTGCCATCATTGGACAGGCCTTCCCATACACCCCGATTGCAAACCCTGGTTATATGATTCCCAATTGGACATTTGGAATTCAGGAAGAGAACCTACAAAAGACTATTGATGAAGCTAAAGGTAAGGGCGCCAAAGTCGTCGTCCTCTTGTCTCACAACGGCATGGATGTGGACTTAAAGTTAGCCTCACGCGTAAGTGGATTACACGCCATCTTAGGAGGTCATACCCATGACGGTGTTCCGATTCCGGTTCAGGTTAAGAATCCCGGTGGCATGACCTTAGTTACCAATGCCGGTTCAAATGGCAAGTACCTTGGGGTATTGGATTTTGAAGTCAAAGGGGGTAAGCCCGTCGATTTTAGGTATAAACTAATGCCCATCTTTTCGAACCTCATTCCAGAAGACAAATCTATGTCAGCATTGATTCAAAAAATTAGGAAGCCTTATGAATCAAAGCTACAAGAAAAGTTAGCAGTTACAGATAGCCTGCTTTACCGTCGCGGCAACTTTAACGGTAGTTTTGACCAGGTGATATTGGATGGCCTGATGGCGCAGAAGAATGCAGAAATTGCTTTTTCACCGGGATTTAGATGGGGCACCACCTTGTTACCAGGTCAAACCATCACTATGGAAAACCTACTGGATCAAACTGCAATCACCTACCCATACACCACCGTCAATATGATGACCGGGGAAACAATTAAGACTATCCTGGAAGATGTAGCTGACAATCTTTTTAACCCTGATCCGTATTATCAGCAAGGCGGTGATATGGTTCGTGTTGGCGGCTTACATTACACCATCGATCCTGCAGCCTCAATGGGGAAACGTATTTCTGAAATGCGTCTAAATGGCAATTTAATTGATGCCAATAAATCTTACAAAGTAGCAGGATGGGCCCCAGTAAGTGAGGCAGCTAAGAATTTTGGCGGCGAGCCCATTTGGGATGTAATTGCCCGGCATTTGCGCGACATTAAAACCGTTAGAGCTGTTAAGCTCAATGAGCCTGTTATTAAAGGTATTGTAGGAAATCCTGGCATTGCATCCATCTAGATCCCAACCAATATGAAAGTACACATGCCTAACTTAGCCAAATTTTTCCTTAATACTTTGATGATATGCTGCACATTTTTTGGATTTTCTTTTTATGCTCATGCACAACAAGCACCAAGCCCAACAAAAGTGGTTTATCACATTGATGATGCTGAATCTCAGGGTTTAAAGGGTTTACGAAACCTCCGAAATCATCTCGATGCCTCACCAACAACTCAGATTATTGTTGTAACGCATGCCAATGGTATTGATATGCTCATGGAAGGCGCGAAAGACAAGAAAAATAATGTGGAATATGCGCCTTTAATTGGCGCCCTTAAATCACGCGGTGTCCGTTTTGAGGTCTGTGAAATTACCCTTAAAAATAGAGGCATTAAGAAGGATGTCTTTATTCTTGACGCCGACTTTACGCCATCTGGTGTCGTGAGAATTGCTGATCTGCAAGCAAAAGATCACTATGCCTATATCAAGCCTTAGGTCAATTTAAGTCATTTATTATCTAACTTTGGATCAATGAAGTATTTTATTGCTTCGATTTTGAGCCTCATTCTGCCGAGCTTTTGCTTTGCCGAACCCGCGGACCTCGTAAACCTAAAGCCAATCCAGGTTGCTCAAAATACCTATTTTGTTAAGGGCTTCCCTGAAATTGGATCGAGCAAAAATCAGAACTTCATTTCTAATGCGGGGTTTGTCGTTACCCATAAGGGTGTTGTCGTTATTGATGCTCTAGGGTCACCAATACTTGCTCAAAAACTACTGAATGAGATTGCAAAAATAACAAAACAAAAAGTGCTCGCTGTCATTGTTAGTCATTACCATGCAGACCACATATACGGTCTTCAAGTATTTAAAAAGGCAGGGGCAAAAATTTATGCTCAAGAGCTTAGTAAAGACTATTTTAATTCAGATGCGGCACAACAAAGACTAGAGTCATCTAGACTGGATTTTGCGCCTTGGATAAATTCAAATACTCACTTAGTGCCTGCTGACCAGTGGATCAAGTCTGAAAAAACATTAACGGTTGGCGGAGTAGATTTTATAATTTCAAAAGTAGGTCCTGCACATACGCCTGAAGATTTAATGGTCTATGTACCAAGTGAGAACGTCTTGTTTGTCGGGGACCTTGTTTTTAGAGGTCGAATTCCATTTGTCGGTAACGCCGATAGCAAAGGATGGTTGTCATCACTGGATCGTATTGAGGGTATAAAACCCAAGATTGTTATTTCCGGGCATGGCGCGTATTCACCCAATCCGACTCATGACATAGCATTCACCCGTGGATACTTGCAATACTTGCGAGAGTCCATGGGGGAGGCCGCTAGAAATATGGATTCATTTGATGATGTTTATGCCAATACTGACTGGTCCGAGTATGAGGGGATGCCTTTATTTCGGTCCGCCAATAGGATGAATGCCTATAACGTCTACCTTTCCATTCAGGGTGAATAGCAGTTTTGTCATATAGGCTCTAAAATAGCGCTTTAAACGTTAAAGCCCTGATTTGCATGAAGTTTCTAATTCACTCCTTGGCGCCTACACTAGTGGCAGCATTCTTGCTAAGCTCATCCGTGTTTGCGAATGAGCTAGTTGCCAATGGTAAGGTAATAGATCAAGACAAATGTTATGCCTGCCATGCAAAGAAAACGGGTTTTGGAAACGGTGACATGATCTATGCCAGGTCTGACAGTAAAGTCACGACACTCGCTAAATTAAACTCGATGATTTCAGTTTGCAATACTGAATTGCGTTTAGATCTTTTTCCAGAGGATGAGGCCGATGTCTCAAAATACCTAAATGAACAATTTTATAACTTTAAACCTTAAGCAGAATTTTTAGATCATGGATGTTGTAGATATTGCTTCACTAACTAAATCAGCTTTGCTTGCAAGCTTTATTGCGACTTTTATTCTTGGTGCGACCATGCAAAAAACAGGCTTTTGCAGTATGGGCGCTGTCTCAGATGTTTTTATCATGGATAGTTGGGATCGTCTCAAACAATGGTTTCTTGCGATTGGTGTGGCCATCATTGGTTTTGCTGTGATGTCCTATATAGGCTTCATAGATCCGCTCAAGAGTTTCTATACTGGCAATAAATTTCTTTGGCTCTCAACCATTGTTGGTAGCATTCTATTTGGCTTTGGTATGGTTTTGGCTTCTGGATGCGGAAGTAAAACACTGATTCGTATTGGTGGCGGTAATCTCAAGTCGGTCATTGTTTTTCTTGCGATCGGACTAAGTGCTTATATGACCATACGCGGATTTCTTGGCGTCATTCGTATCAATACACTGGACAGTGTTTTCATTAACTTCAATACCCCCCAAGACCTGCCAAGCCTGCTAAGCGCCTCAACTGGCATGATGCGATCTTCTTTGCATCTTGCTCTTGGACTGGTGATCGGCTCTGCATTTATTGTTTTTGCACTGGCTAAGAAAGTCTTTTGGACAGCTGAAAATCTTTGCGCTGGAATAATCGTCGGTCTCATCATTTGCTCGATCTGGGCAATATCCGGCCACATGGCTTTTGTTACCGAAGATCCAAATACCTTAGAAGAGGTTTTCCTGGCTACGAATTCAGGGAGAATGGAAAGCCTTTCGTTTGTAGCACCTTACGCCTATTTCTTAGATTGGCTAATGATGTACAGTGATACCTCTAAGGTTCTCACCATTGGAGTAGTTGCTGTAATGGGTATGATTTCTGGATCGGCAGCCATTTCCGTATTGACCAAGTCATTTCGCTGGGAAACCTTTCGCAATCCTGAGGATACCGCTAACCATTTAATTGGCGGCGCCCTCATGGGATTTGGCGGTGTTACAGCTCTAGGATGTACGGTAGGACAAGGCCTTAGTGGTATCTCTACACTTGCCCTGAGCTCATTCATTGCGTTACCTGGATTCATTTTTGGCGCATATTTAGCTTTGCGTTATTTGCAATACCGACTTGCTCCGAACCCCTGTGGTTAAATCCTTTATAAATGGATATATAAATGCAAATAGACTGGCTGGCTTTCACACCTGGCCCCGCACTTGTCGGAGGAATGCTTCTGGGAATTGCCGCCGCACTTTATGTTTTTTTGCATGGGCGAATTTTAGGGATTAGCGGTATTGTGTCTGGACTTATTCACCCCAAAATGGCGGACTGGAGTTGGCGCGTTGCTCTTGTTCTAGGCGTCTTAACTGCGCCTTTTTGGGCTGCGATTTTATTTGATTTACATCCACTGCAAAAGATTGATGCCGATTGGTTGGCTATTATTTTTGCTGGATTGTTAGTTGGCTTCGGGTCTGAGTATGGGTCTGGATGTACTAGTGGACATGGCATCTGTGGGCTCTCAAGACTTTCGCCTCGCTCACTTGTGGCAACACTTTCATTTATGTTGACTGGATTTTTGGTGGTTTATCTGATTCGTCATTTATTTGGGTTCGGATCATGAAAAAATATTTCTCTCTGTTTAGTCAATACTTGATCGGAGTTTTATTTGGCTTTGGTCTGCTTATTTCTGGAATGAGCAATCCACAGAAAGTTCTGAGCTTCTTAGATATCACTGGTAATTGGGATCCGTCATTACTTTTTGTGATGGGCGGTGCGGTGCTTGTCGGTCTTGCTGGTTTTTATATTGTATCCAAGCGAAGTGAAGCTTTTTTTGGGGGTGCACTGCATATACCCACCAGAAGAGATATTTCAAAACCACTCATTATCGGAAGCTTAGTCTTTGGTGCGGGTTGGGGTATAGCTGGGTTTTGCCCAGGTCCAGCCATTGTCTCTCTTGGGTCTGGACATCTAAAGGCCTTAGCTTTTGTGATTTCAATGCTGGTGGGGATGGCTTTTTGCCAACGTTTCTTTACTGGTCAAAAGAAGCCTGCCTGAATTAAAATCACACGAGTGCTTTTTTTATCTATTTATAATTTTTAGAGGATGAGATGAATCTCCCTATTTCCCGTCACAGCGATCACTTTGGCACCCTTGGTCAGATAGATCCAATGCACTTAGCCACCATTGCAGAGCAGGGATATCTGAGCGTTATTAATAACCGCCCTGATTTTGAAGGTGGACCAGATCAACCTACTAACGCAGAAATTCAAGCTCAGGCTGAAAAATTGGGGCTTCATTACGCTTATTTACCCGTTGTTTCAGGTTCAATTACTCCCGAACAAGTTGCAGAGATGGCCCGTCTATTAAAGACGTTGCCTAGCCCTATTTTGGCATTTTGTCGATCAGGTACACGATCTAGTAATTTATATCAAATGGCCTTACGGGCTAATTAATTTTTATAGCTGGGCTTCATTATGCGCATTGAAATTCCAGAGGAAAAAAAGTTGGTGCATCAAATTCTGATGCCGATTCGCTGGGGTGACATGGATGCCTTTGGCCATGTAAACAATACCGTTTATTTTCGTTACATGGAGCAAGCTCGCGTTGAGTGGATTACATCTCTTGGTTACGACGTGGCTCCTGGTGATGCATCTATGCTCATGATCAATGGCTTTTGTAATTTTTACCAACAAGTTTCCTACCCCGGGGAGCTGATTCTCAAAACATTTATTGGTGCGATTGGAAGATCAAGCATTGACCTCTTTACCTCTATGTCACTAACTACTACGCCCGATGTGATTGCGGCAAGCGGTGGTGCTACGATGGTTTGGGTTGACCTTAAAACTAACAAATCTGCACCTTGGCCTCAGCATGTACTTGATCACCTGCGTTAGGAATATTTTTGCAACTTAGTAATCCGCATATTCTCAACATAGAAAATCTTGCCAGTGCTTTGGAACAGTTTGATATGGTTATTGATGTGCGCTCGCCATCGGAGTTCGCCTTAGACCATATACCCGGTGCTGTGAATTTCCCCGTCCTTAATAACGAAGAGCGAATTGAAATTGGAACCCTCTATAAACAGGTCTCCCCTTTTGCTGCTAAGAAATTAGGCGCTGCCTTAGTCTCTAGAAATATAGCCAATCATCTTGAGCATTCTTTGTTAGACTTTCCTAGAGAGTGGCGTCCCTTAATTTATTGCTGGCGCGGAGGCGAGCGAAGTGGGGCGTTTAGCCATATCTTGAATCGCATTGGCTGGAAAGCGATGCAGCTGGAAAGTGGCTATCAAGGTTTTAGACGTACCGTAATCGATGGCTTGAATCAAGCCGCTAAAGATTTTTCATTTCAGGTTGTTTGCGGTATGACGGGCAGTGGCAAGACTCGTATCTTGCAAGAACTCAAAACGCTGGGTGCACAAGTATTGGATTTAGAGGCTCTGGCTATACATAGGGGCTCGGTCTTGGGTAATGAGCCCAATATTGATCAGCCATCACAAAAGGGTTTTGAGACTCAGCTATGGAATGCTTTCAATTCTCTGGATAAATCTCGGATTGTATTTGTAGAGTCCGAAAGCAAGAAGGTTGGCGGAGTACATATTCCTGATCCAGTCATGGAGAAAATTCGTATTGGTCAATGTATTGAATTGCGCTCCAGTACGCACACCCGAGTGTCATGGCTACTGCGTGAGTACCACCACTTTTTATCTGATACTGAAAGTTTTAAACACAAATTAAGTTTGTTAACTTCCCGTTACGGTAAGGTTCAAATTGAGAAATGGAATGTCGCAATTGACGAAGGAAACTTTGATAGTCTGGTAGAGGAGTTGTTAGTCATGCACTATGACCCCGCCTACCAAACTTCAATTATGCGCAACTTCTCAAAATATGACGCAGAGAACTTTGTTCAACTGGCAAGTGATAACGATGAAGCCTTTATGACTGCAGCACAAGATATGCTCACAAAACTGAACTCTTAACTAAAAGCCTGAATACCCGTTTGCGCTCGACCTAGTATGAGGGCATGGATATCGTGTGTTCCTTCATAGGTGTTCACTACCTCGAGATTAAGCATATGGCGTATACCCCATATTCATCAGAAATACCGTTGCCACCATGCATATCTCTCGCCATGCGAGCAATATCTAAAGACTTACCGCAAGAATTGCGCTTCATGATGGAAGTAATTTCTGGAGAGGCAATTCCTTCATCTTTCATGCGACCTAGACGTAAGCAGCCTTGTAGTGCAAGACTAATTTCAGTTTGCATATCAGCTAATTTCTTTTGGATAAGTTGATTTGCTGCAAGAGGTCGGCCAAATTGCTGGCGGTCCATAGTGTATTGACGTGCAGCATGCCAGCACCACTCAGCTGCGCCCAATGCTCCCCAAGCAATTCCGTAGCGGGCGGAGTTAAGGCAAGTAAAGGGCCCCTTAAGACCGGTAATCTCTGGAAATTCATTTTCCCCCGGGACAAACACCTCATCCATTACGATTTCACCAGTAATGGAGGCTCTTAAGCCCATCTTGCCGCTAATTTTAGGCGCACTTAAACCCTTCATTCCTTTTTCAAGAATGAAGCCTCTAATCAGCCCCTCGTCATTCTTGGCCCACACCACAAATACATCGGCGATTGGGGAGTTTGATATCCACATCTTGGACCCTGTTAGCGAAAATCCGCCTGGGACTTTTTTTGCTCGAGTAATCATGCCGCCAGCATCGGATCCATAATTGGGCTCGGTCAAACCAAAACATCCAATCCATTCTCCACTAGCCAATTTGGGGAGATATTTTTGTTTTTGAGCTTCAGTACCAAATTCATTAATTGGAACCATCACCAATGAAGATTGCACACTCATCATGGACCGATACCCAGAGTCGACCCTCTCAATTTCTCGAGCAATCAGTCCATAAGATACGTAATTTAGGTTAGCGCCACCATATTGTTCTGGAATTGTGATGCCCAATAAACCCAATTCACCCATTTCTCGAAAGATAGTTGGGTCAGTAATTTCATTGCGGAAGGCATCCAGAATTCTAGGCATCAAGCGGCCTTGAGCATAATGAGCTGCAGCGTCCCGAATCATGCGCTCATCTTCACTTAATTGGGTATCTAGGAGGAGAGGGTCTTCCCACTGAAAACTGGTTTTACTCATGGCGTGCTCAGGTTAGGTTGCTTGCTTTAAATGGCATTTCTGTGCTCTTTTAGAAATCCCTATATTCTTGCTTCCATTATCCATTTTTTCAACGATTAGCCTAGCCAGCCATTACAAAGCCATGCAAGAATCCCGACGCCAACACCGCTATTACGACCTCATCTTGGCCGCCTTTGTAGTTGTTTTATTGTGCTCTAACTTTATTGGGGCTGGAAAAGCAGCTATCGTGGATTTGCCCTACTTCGGCACCGTTGTCTTTGGCGGCGGGATCCTTTTTTTCCCTATCTCCTATTTTTTTGGCGATATTCTGACGGAGGTCTATGGCTACGCCTATGATCGAAGGGCTGTTTGGACTGGTTTTGCCGCCTTAACTTTTGCTGCAATCATGGCGCAAATTGTAATTGCCTTACCTGTTGCTCCAGGAGTCTATATGGCCAATTATCAACAAGGAATGGAGACTGTATTTGGTAACTCCTGGCGTATTGCTGTAGCTTCAATGCTTGCTTTTTGGTGTGGCAGTTTTACCAATAGCTATGTTTTAGCAAAGATGAAGATATGGTCTCAGGGACGTCATCTTTGGATGAGGGTCATTGGATCAACCGCAGTTGGCGAGCTCGTCGACTCGTCTTTATTTTATATGCTGGCCTTTTATGGTCTTTGGGATACTCAGGAAATCCTTTCGGTTGCCTGTATTCAGTACATTCTTAAAACTTCTTGGGAGGTTTTGGCGACACCTTTAACCTACTGGGTAGTGCGTTTCCTCAAACGCAAGGAAAACGAAGACTACTACGATATTCATACCAATTTCACTCCTTTTAGGGTGAAAGTCTAATTTCAGGCAATTACCCTCTGAAACCGTTAAAATAACGGTCTTTGATGCAAAACTGCATCATCCCCATTGAATTTGAATCCCAGAAAGTAAGAGCTCATCCGTGCTGTCCGCATCTAATATCACCATGCAATTCGGGGCAAAACCCCTGTTCGAAAATATTTCCGTCAAGTTTGGCGGCGGAAACCGTTACGGCCTGATTGGCGCGAACGGCTGTGGCAAGTCTACATTCATGAAAATCCTTGGGGGCGAATTAGAGCCTACTAGCGGTAATGTGAGCCTAGATCCTGGCATTCGTTTGGGTAAATTGCGCCAGGATCAGTTCGCTTATGAAGATCAACGTGTGCTAGATGTAGTCATGATGGGTCATGAAGAAATGTGGAAAGCAGCTGCAGAACGCGATGCTATTTACGCTAATCCAGACGCTACTGATGATGATTACATGAAGGCTGCAGAGCTTGAAGGCAAATATGCTGAGTACGGCGGCTATACCGCGGAAGCTAAGGCTGGTGAATTATTGTTAGGTATTGGCATTCCCATTGAGCAACATGATGGGCCAATGGCCAATGTTGCCCCCGGCTGGAAATTACGCGTATTGCTTGCCCAAGCACTGTTCTCCGATCCAGATGTTCTTTTGCTGGATGAGCCAACCAACAACTTAGATATTCACTCCATTCATTGGCTTGAAGATGTTTTGAATCAGATCAAAAGCACTATCGTCATTATTTCTCATGATCGTCACTTCTTAAATCAAGTGTGTACGCATATGGCTGACATGGATTTTGGAACACTTAAAGTTTATCCAGGAAATTATGACTCTTACATGTTGGCATCTGTTCAGGCGAGGGCGCAACAACTGACTTCGAATGTAAAAGCCAAAGAAAAGATCGCTGAATTACAAGCTTTCGTCGCTCGTTTTTCTGCGAATGCTTCTAAAGCCCGTCAGGCTACATCTCGTCAACGCCAATTAGAAAAAATTGAGATTACCGAGATTAAGCCTTCTTCACGTCAAAACCCCTTTATTCGTTTTGATTCTGAGAAAAAACTGCATAACATGGCCGTAGAGTGCAATGGCCTGACAAAATCTTACGATCGTCCTATTTTCAAGAACTTCAAGATTGCTATTCGTGCAGGTGAAAAAGTGGCCATCATTGGTCAAAATGGCGCCGGTAAAACCACTTTACTGAAAACCATTTTGAGCAAACGCTTCGGTGGTATTCAAGCAGACAGTGGCGATGTGAAGTGGGCTGAAAATGCCAATGTTGGTGTAATGCCTCAAGACAACACTGAGCTATTCGCCAAAGATATTACCGTAATGGACTGGATGAACGAGTGGCGCAATACTGGTGATGACGATCAAGTGATTCGTGGCACATTGGGCCGATTGCTATTCTCTGGTGATGATATCGGTAAGTCAGTCAAAATCCTCTCGGGCGGAGAGAAGGGTCGCATGATTTGGGGCAAGTTAATGCTTCAAAAATACAATGTGCTAGCGATGGATGAGCCAACTAACCATATGGACATGGAATCGATTGAGAGCTTGCAAATTGCCCTCGAAAAATATGAAGGCACTTTAATTTTTGTTTCTCATGATCGTGAGTTTGTTTCTGCTTTGGCTAATCGCATTTTAGAAGTGAAGATGGATGGCACTATTACTGATTACTCCGGTACTTATGAGGAGTATTTAAGAAGCCAGGCCTTACAGGGCTAGTCGCTTTCTTTAGCCTGACGTTGGAAGCGCATTGCTGTGCCATCGGCACGAATGCGTTTCCACACAAGATCTTTTTCTTCTTGACTTAAAAAGACCCAATTACTTACTTCGCCTAGAGTCCGACCGCATCCCTGACAAATTTCATCGTAAAGGGTGGTGCAAACACCGATGCAGGGAGAGTCTGAAGCATCATCTCCAACGGCAATTGAATTGGCTCCATCTTGATATGGATTGGCTTGGTTCTTTAAAGTCATGGCGTCACTTTAGCCGATTTTAAAGGACTACGTTCTTCTAGCTCATCAACATAAGCTGCCATTCCCTCATGCTCTTGCTCTAGGAATCGATTAACTGCTCTAGAAAACCCTTCATCCGCAATCCAGTGTGCCGATTGAATGGTGGTTGGCAAAAAGCCTCTGGCCATCTTATGCTCGCCTTGGGCACCCCCTTCAAAAGTCTGAATACCTTCTCTAATGCAGTATTCAATCGCTTGGTAATAGGCAGTTTCGAAATGAAGGCAGGGTATATATTCAATGGAGCCCCAATATCTACCATAGGCTTTAGATTCTGGCTTATCCACCACTAACAAAGAGGCGGCAATGGGAGTGTTATTGCGCATTGCAATAATTAGGTGAATACATTCCGGCATGCGTTGCCCTAATTGCTTAAAAAACATCGCATTTAAATACGGACTAGATTGATGTTCTAGATAGGTGTTTTCATAGCAGCGGTAAAAGAACTCCCAATCATCTTGAGTCACTTCATTGCCGGGAACGTGACGGTATTGAATATTTTCTAAGGCTACTTGAGCGCGCTCGCGTCGAATATTCTTACGACGCTTCATATTTAATGCGGCAAGAAACTGTTCAAAGTTTGGGTAGGATTGATTGTGCCAGTGAAACTGTACAGAATCTCGCAACATGAAGTCTTGCTCAAAAAAAGCCCTCAGATCCGTGGCTTCCGGGAAGAGTACGTGAGCAGAGGAAAGGCTATTTTGAGATACGAGTGATTTTAGGGCTGAAACCAATATTGTCTGTATAGCAACCGTATTTTCCTGGGGGGCTATTAGCAACCTCGATCCTTGAACTGGCGTAAATGGTATAGCGCAAAGCGCTTTTGGATAATAAGACTTGCCACTTTGAGCATAAGCTTCTGCCCAAGCCCAATCAAATACAAACTCACCGTAGGAATGATTTTTTAGGTAAAGCGGCATTGCCCCCAGTATCTTGGATTCTTTTGAGCGGACAAGTAAGTGGGCAATTTGCCAGCCGGTATTTACGCCAACACATCCGCATTCCTCCAAACTTTGGAGAAATTCGTATCTTAAAAAAGGCCCAGCGTTATTGGGGAGTAAGTCGTTCCATTCGTGAGTTGAAATTTCAGAAAGACTTGATATGATCTCAAGCTGATATGACTCAGTATTCAATGGATCTTAACTCTGAATTAATTCAATCTTGTATCCATCAGGATCTGTTACAAAAGCAATGATAGTATCGCCGCCAGCCACTGGACCTGCTGCTCGAGTGACATTACCCCCGGAGGTTTTAATCTTTTCGCATGCAGCGTAGACATCATCAACGCTAATTGCAATATGACCGTAGGCATCACCCATTTGGTAAGACTCAACGCCATAATTATAAGTCAGCTCAATTTCAGATTGACCATCGGTATTGCCTTTACCAAATCCCACAAACACTAAAAGGTATTTCTGCTCAGGGCGTTCAGTAGTGCGAAGCAAATTCATGCCCAATACCTTAGTATAAAAATCAACAGAGCGAGCCATATTGCCGACTCTAAGCATGGTGTGAAGGATCATCATGAGTTAAATATAAAGCTATTTTTAATATGATGTTGAGCGTATTAAATAAGTTGGCTAATGGGTCAAGCTACTTCCAACATAAATCGTCCTATTGAGCATTTACCTAATACACTCCCGTTTACAGTAGTGCGTACGATATTTAATTCCGATCGATACTTTAGTTTTCAGCCCATTAGCCGATAATTATTGCAATTTTTCTAACGTCTATTATCCTAACGACGCCAAGCAATAGAGAGTTGATTGGAAACGTGGCTTACAAACTCATCCATAGGATCTTTAAACCGCTTATAGGCCGGGGTGCTCACTTCTTTAGTACCCACTAAATCATAAATTGTTTTGTTTTCTAACAGCGCTTTTTGTGCAATGGGTGACTCTGGTAATGCAAAAGCACACAGATGACTACCAAAGCTGGCTTTAATCCATTGCGTTATGGCGGAAGCTACGGCGTCGTTCGATGGCTTGGCCTTATTAATAAATACTTCTACGAAATCATATTTTTTAGTTTCTGTAAATTTAGGCAATAAGTTCGCCAACTCCGCAAAAATTCCCCAAAATTGACACAAAGAAGCGTAATCCAAGGCTTCTTGAGGGCAAGGAGACAAAATAGCATCTGCTGCTTCAATCGCGTTTTGGGTTAAATAGCCTAAAGAGGGTCCTGTATCAATAACAATGACGTCATACAACTGTCGTAGTGGTGAAATGCCGATATTAAGTTGCTCACCTGGATCATAGGATGGAGGGGCTGGCAACTGCCGATCCTTTGCATTTTGAATCTCAGCCATATTTTTCTTGTCTTTAGCTGGAATCACGAATTCAGCCCCAAATAAGGCAAAAGAAGCTGGAATTAAGTCCAGATTATGCCAATAGGTACTTTTCACTGCGTACTGGAGATCTGGTTGCCCGCCGTAGAAGAACTCCATGATGGTTTCTTTACGGTTAATTTGGATTTCTGGGTTATAGCCACAAAGAGCTGTGGCACTGCCACGCCCATCTAGGTCTATCAAAAGTACCTTGAGGCCTTTGAGCGTCAATCCTTGTGCCAGCGAAACAGCGGTGGTGGTTTTCCCAGAGTCTTTCTTATAGGAGGCAATCGCAATTACTTTGGCCTCTTTATCGGCTGGTCGGGTAGGGTACATTCCCAATGCCTTGACCAATTCAATCGTTTCCTCGAGTGAATAAGACTTTTGGGTTTGGCCTTCTTTAATGCGACCACGCTGACTTTTGAGCGCAATCTCGGCATTTTTAAGCTTGGTTCGGTCAATACCGCAGATTCCAGCAACCTGAAAAGCGGAGAATTCTGGTGGTTTTTTCAAGTCTGGGCTTAAAAGAGCCTCTCGAACTTGATTTAAGACACTTTCTGCATTAATCGCCATTTGCACTAGATCATCAATAGATGTATAGGGCATAGGAGGTAAAAATCGATTGCTATCCGTAGCACGCGTGATGTTTTTCGTGGATTTTTTCATATTTAGGATACTTTTTTCAGTTTTAGTAATTAAATTTATATATGTAGATACTATCTCAATATAGCGGTTAATTGTTTAAATGCTACTGATATATGATTAATTTATATTTATGGAATAAATTCATAGAAACATAAAATAATCTTTAAAGTAGTATTTAGTGAATAGCATACTATTTATTGACAACAGCAAATAAAAGTATCTATTGAAATATTTATATCATAAAATCAATGGAGAGGGTCGTTAGCTATAAATTACTGAAAATTCGGCCCCTCATCTTCTTCCTCAATGCTTGAGGGATCTGGCATTTTTTATGGCATTGCGGCCAATTCATGGGATTTAAAAACCAATCCCCCCCTCCTGAGGTGGATGGGGATATGCTTAAACTTGCCAGAGAAGTTAAAGGGCTAAGCCTAAAAGAGTTGGCGGGAAAATTGTGTCTTTCGCATCAGCACATTTCGCAATTAGAAGGCAATCAGTTATCGATATTTTTTACCTTAGCCCATAAAATCCAAGTAGCTAAAAGGGTTGGGACTGAACTAGGCCTAGTTGAGAGTGATTTTTTAATTTATCGAGCTAATGTCGCTAGCCCTGCAATATCGCAGCCTGCTGACGCAGGCATTAAAGCTACTTCATCGCTTCCAGAAAATGAGAATCTTTTTGCTAAGACTGGCAGTAAATCGACTTCTGTAAAGTCCAGATTATTTTTATTGCCTACTCTGATTATCGGGTGCATTGCAGGCGGCCTTGCCTCGCAAATTTATTCTGCAGAAATTTCTATACCTGATCTTGCAAAAATATTTGCTTTTAATGCCTCCTCACCCCAATTGCCGCCCCCTGTTAATACTGTTGAAGAGTCTATTGCGGAGCCTGTAACTATGGCAACCGTAGGGGGTGAACCTGTGGCTCCTTCAATTTCAGTCAATCAAGAAGCTTGTGCATATCAGGAATCTGATCTGACGCATTATCAAACCATCAACCCCCGTAAAAAAGGTGAGATGGTTTATGTATTAAGTAGAGAGCATGGAAAAGTTTGCATCATTGACGGCCAAAATAAATCAGTTTCTCTCGACCTAGAACAAGGGGGCTCGCAATCTGTTTATGGACAAGCCCCATTCACGGTGGTTAGCCGCGATATAAGCAAATTTGATTTGTATTTTCAGGGCTGGAAGGTAATGCCGAATTCCGTTAATGCTAAAGCCATTCGCTTAGATGAAGCTAATTTAGTTAGTAATTAATTGGCAATTTAATGAATTTTAAAACATATAAAAATACTAAAAGGGCATTTGAAATTATTTAATACACATTTTGCAATTATCCGCACGCTTGATTTAGCTTGCCTATGGATTGCTTTACTTTTTTTCTCCTGCATGACTCCAGCTATTGCTCAGCCAGTGTCTGCTGGATCTATTTTGCAGCAAATTAATTCCGAATCTCCCGTCATAGTTTTACCGCCAGTAATGCCCGAGGCTAAGGGGGGTTACAAGGAGGCTCCTGAATCGGCTGTAGCAGGAGGGCAAAAATTTATTATTAAGCGCTTCTAATTTAGTGGCAATGTAAAAATTTCTACTGAAAAGTTGCAGGTAGTTGTGGCGGAGTTTTTAAATCGGTCATATACATTTAGTGAGTTAAAAAATATAACAGATGTTGTAGCTGGATATTATCGGGATGAGGGTTGGTTGGCTCGCGTTATTTTGCCTCCACAGGACATTACGAGTGGCACTGTAACCATTCAGATAATAGAGGCTAATTTAGGTAATATTATTATTGAGAATAAAACAACACGCATAACCAATCATCGTATTGAGGCCTGGATTTATAGTCGCATTCCGCGGGGAACTGCGCTTTCTCTCAGCGAATTAGATCGGGCTATATTAACTTTAAGCGATCTGCCCGATGTAAATGTTGTCAGCTCTATTCAAGAGGGCAAGGCGCAGGGTGAAACCAATATCCGCGTTGTTGTTACCAATAAAAACATGGTTGATGGGTCAATTGGGGTTGATAACTTTGGACAGAACTCCACCGGACAAAATCGAGGAACGGCCAATCTAAACATTAATGGCGCTCTTGGTTTTGGTGAGCAGATTAGTTTAAGCGGGCTTTATACAGAAGGCACAAACTACGGGAGAGTATCGGTAGTGGCCCCAGTTGGTAGTAGCGGTTTGAAGATGGGTATTAATGCCAGCACACTTTCGTACCGAGTAAGCAATTCCAGTCTTAATCCGCTTTGGGCAAACGGATCATCGAATACGGCTGGTGCAGAGCTTAGTTATCCAATTATTCGCAGCCGTCCAACTAATTTGTATTTTATAGCTAACTATAACTACAGTACTTTTGATAACAGAAATATTACCGGCATTCAAAACCAATACAACACCTCTGTATTAATTTCTGGGATAACTGGAAATGCCATTGACAGTTTTTCCGGCGGCGGAATCAATCAGGCCTCTCTATTGCTCTCTGGTGGTAATGTCAGCCCTAGTTCCGCGATCTCTCCTTTATCTCCGAATAGTACAGGACCTGAGGTTAATGGAAATTTTTCCAAATTGCGCTATGGTGCAAATCGATTGCAGTCGGTTACATCTTCTTTATCGGCATACCTTGGAATTTCCGGTCAGGTTGCCAGTAAAAATATGGACCCCTCCGAGCAGTTATATGTTGGCGGACCATACAGTGTTAGGGCCTATGCTACTGGTCAGGGTAGCGCAAGCCAAGGCAATGTCACTACCTTTGAGTTGCGTCAAAGCTTACCGTGGCAGACAACCTTTACCGGTTTTTATGATTATGGCAACGTTGAAACTTATAAAAATAATGTTTTTGGGAGTGGCGCACTTAACAACAACTACGTCCTCCAGGGTTTGGGTGCTAGCTTGGGTTGGGTTGGGCCGAGAGGTTTTCAACTTAAAGCAACTTGGGCTATGCGTACCGGAAGTATTCCCTCTTCGGTTTATCAATATTTGAGCGCTAGTGGCGGTATGAGTAGTAACCGCGTTTGGCTTTCAGCTTTACTCCCGCTATAAGCTAACAATCAATGTCTAACTCACTTAATAGAACCTTTCGCGTCATTTGGAGCGCCGCTACCAATACGTGGGTAGCTGTAAGCGAATTGGCTAAGTCAAATGGAAAAGAAAAATCTGTAAAGCGTGTTCGTCGCGGTTTTGCCATGTTGGCCGTAATGGCCTCTGGGGCTGGCATTACCGCTCCACCAGCTCCCAGCCAACTGCCAATTGGTGGCGTTGTTACTATTGGCCACGCTAGTATTGCAGCTTCAGGCGGGACGATGACCATTAATCAGGTCGACCCCAAGGTTGCCATCAACTGGAATTCATTTGATATCGGGTCTAGTGCTACGGTTAATTTCAATCAGCCAAGCGCTAGTTCGGTTGCCTTAAACCGTGTTGATTCAACTTCACCAAGTCAGATTTTCGGAAGTCTAAATGCCAATGGGCAAGTCTATTTAATTAATTCTGCGGGAATATATTTTGCTCCCGGTGCGAATGTGAATGTTGGTGGGATCGTAGCAACTACCCATCAAATGAGTGATGCTGATTTTGCGAATGGAAGCACCACGTTTAATCGAAATGGCTCTACAGGTTCAGTTATAAATGATGGATCGATTAAAAGCGGCATTGGTGGATACATAGCATTATTAGCCCCTGAAGTTCGTAATGCTGGCATTCTAATTGCCAAGCAGGGTACTGTTGCCTTAGCAAGTGGTGAGGCAATTACCTTAAATTTTGGCCCTCTATCCAATCTAGATAGTTTGACGGTTACCCCTAGCCAGATGAAAGCTCTGGTTGAAAACCGCTATATTATTCAAGCGCCAGGTGGCTTAGTCATTTTATCGGCCAAGGCGGTAAATCAACTGGCTGGTAGCGTTATAAACAGTGGAACTATTCAGGCTGACGGAGTGGTTAGTGCTGGTGGAAAAATTCTGCTTGAGGCAAGTACCTCTATTATTCAAACGGGTGTATTGAGTGCTAATGCCGCCTCAAATACCATCAACAACGGTGGTGTAATTAAGATTGTTGCTGATTTAGGTAACCCTAACAGCAGGACTTATGTTAACGGTAGTATTAGTGCTAAAGGCGGCGACTTAGGTGGTGATGGCGGCGAAATAGAGACCTCAGCTAGCAATGTTGTTATCGGTACCGCCGCTGTTGTAAGTACTGCTGCACCTCATGGCAATACGGGCACCTGGCTAATTGATCCCCATGATTTTACTATTGGTCCAAGTGGGTCAAGTGCGTTAACTGGTGCAGGTAAATCTGACATAGATGGCACTACACTTTCGAATCAACTTGACGCGAATAATGTAACGATTCTCTCTTCTCAAGGTGCTGCAGCTAGTGGCTCCGGAGATATTAATGTTAATGGCGCAGTTAATTGGAATGCAAACCAATTAACCTTAACGGCGGCACATAGCATCAACATTAATGCGCAAATGACTTTGAGCGCGCTTCCCTCTGGCTCTAAACTGCCTAGTAGCAGTCTAGTAATGAACACGTCAACTGCAAACGGAGGTGATGCAGCGATATCTGGTGGATCTGTCAATGTTGGTGCCGGGGGTTCAGTTACGTTTGCTAATTCAGGTTCCAATTTATTAACAATAAATAATAACGCGTATACCGTTATAGGCGGATTGGGTAGTGCTGGCAGTACTAATAGCGTTGATTTACAGGGGATGAATGGAAACCTTGCTGGGTATTACGCACTTGGCACAAATATTGATGCTAGCGCTACTTCAAGTTGGAATTCTGGGGCTGGTTTTGGCCCTATCGGTATAACTGGAAATCCCTTTACTGGCAATTTTGATGGTCTTGGTCACACCATTACGGGCTTAACAATAAACCTTCCAGGTGCTGCCAATGTAGGTCTATTTGGAATGACCTCTGGCCAAACTACCATTCAAAATATTGGGCTAATCAACGGTAATATTATTGGAGGCGCTGGGACTGGTGGCTTAATCGGTAGCACTGATGCAGCGATTATTAACAATAGTTATTTTACGGGTTCAGTCACTGGCACTTCGGGTACTGGCGGACTGGTTGGTGTTGACCCATTAGGTAGTATTTCTAATAGCTATGTTGTTGGAAATATTTTTGGAACGACTAGTACTGGCGGTGTTGTTGGTGCTATGACATCGGGAAATTTTAGTAATGGCTACCATAGCGGTACCGTAACCGGAACCGTTGGAACTGGCGGTGTTATTGGCGCAATTACCTCAGGAAATGTAAGTAATAGTTTTGCAACTGGCAATATTATTGGCACTACTGGCACTGGCGGTGTTGTTGGTGCGATGACATCGGGAAATTTTAGTAATGGCTACCATTCTGGCAATGTTACTGGTGCAGCTGGCACTGGCGGTGTTGTTGGTTCTATAACGTCTGGCAATGTTACCAACGCTTTTGCAACAGGCGATATTATTGGTGCTGCAGGAACTGGAGGCGTCATTGGTTCAATGACCTCGGGAAGCTTTAATGAAGGTTATCACATAGGAACTGTTACCGGTGCAGCAGGCACTGGTGGTGTCGTTGGATCCAGCACTTCTGGTAACGTAAACAATACTTTTGCTACTGGCAATGTTAGTGGTGCCGCGGGTACTGGTGGGCTAGTAGGGTCAATGACCTCCGGCAGTATTAATTCTGGAGTCTCTCTTGCGCCGTTAGCAGTGACGGTTACAGCAAATAACGTTACAGAGGTTTATAACGCAACTGCATATACTGGCGGGACTGGAGCCGTATATTCGTCTGGCTTTAATCAAAATCTTGTTTTTAATAGTTCTGCATCAGGCAATGTAACGGGAGCCGCTGGTACCGGTGGACTGGTTGGTTCAATGACATCTGGAAGCATTAATAATGCTTCTGCCACTGGTAATGTAATCGGATCTACAGGTAGCGGTGGTTTGGTTGGTTCGATGACGTCTGGTGGCATCAATAATAGTTATGCAACTGGAAATGTGAATGCTTCAGGAGCCGCCAGCGCAGGAGGACTTGCTGGTACAAGTGGTGGCGCAATTGTAAATAGTTATGCCACTGGTAATGTTGCTAATGGTGCGGCTGGTACTAATGCATTTATCGGGTCTGGCGCGTTTACTGAGTCAAATAGCTTTGCCACAGGGTCAGCCAATGGAACTGCAACGGTAAATTCTGCTACTAATGCATCGCTCATTCAAGGTTGGAGTATTGCAAATACATCACCGACGTCTTTTGGAACTATAGGCTTTTCTGGTGATAGTCAAGGCGCTATTAATGTTGGTAGTTACAGTATTGCTCCAATTTTATCGCTAGCTAATACGAACTATGTTTATACGTTTGTTAGTGGAGCTTTAAATATAACGCCTGCGCCATTAACGGTTAGCATCAATCAAGTTACAAAAACTTATGATGCAAACCTATCTGCGGGTGCTACTTATGTGACCGCGGGTCTATTAGGTGGAGCTACTGTTACAGGCGGATCTTTTGCTTTTACCAATAAGAATGTAGGCGCTGGTAACAAGGTGGTTACGAACACATCTAGTGTCACCATCAATGATGGTGATGGTGGAAAAAACTACTCAGTAACTTATGTTGATAATTCGACAAGTACCGTTACTGCCGCCAACTTAACTGTAGGTGGTGTGACTGGTGTGAATAGCGTGTACAACGCCACCACCGCAGCGACCTTGGGTGGCATTGCGAGCGCTACTGCATTATTAAATGATGTGGTAATCGTGGGCGGCACCGCTGTCGGTACCTTTGCAACTAAAGATGTT